>Ga0172376_10000304_pt1 | contig 63400 bp, 56 predicted proteins | sample Lak35m_FD_121114 | JGI IMG/M metagenome (GOLD analysis project Ga0172376, IMG submission 121114) | Freshwater microbial communities from Kabuno Bay, South-Kivu, Congo - kab_092012_35m | ecosystem: Environmental > Aquatic > Freshwater > Lake | place: Democratic Republic of the Congo: South-Kivu... | reverse complement strand
CCGAACCCGAAAAATTGGGAGGGGTCGTAATTGGGATTGCATCATCTGTACCATCAAATAACATCATCGCATTTGAATCGAATGAAACACCACTAAGACTTATTGTTATATTTCTTGATAAATCTATTAATCCTTGTGTATTTGAACGAGTACCCACTATAAAAGGAGTTACATGGGTTTTAGGTTCTAATTGGGGAGCTAACAACCAAAAACGTTGGCTTGTTGACATAGAGGTAAGGTAAAAACTCAAAGAATCTGAGTCGTTATTAGAAGGTGTGGTAAATGCATTGTTCCAGGTTAACCTTTGCCATTCACCATTTCCAATAACTTGTTTACCGCCCAACCAAAATCTATGAGATTCACCATTATCTGCGGTATATGGTTCTATAGTAAAATTACTACCTATAGTTCTAGCCCATATGGATACTGAATAAGTTGTGTTGTCTGCTTGTGGGGCATAGTCGCCATATGAATACCAATACCCATAACTATTTGGACTAGTAAATGAAACAGATTGAGAAGTAATTCCTTGGGGTTTTGGGTAGGTATCTCCTATAATTATATTGTTTTGATAACCTTTTTCCCATCCATCATCTAAATTGGTATTAGTTAACACGTTAGTTGTTGGTTCACCCACAAACGACTTTTCATTACCTGTGTCATAATGAAAAACTAAATCTTGTGTTATCGTTTTTGGTCCCCTCTGTTGTGCCATCTTAAATTACTTGTTGCCAACTACTACCATTATGAAAAAATAAATTAGACCCTGAAACTGCGAGTGTACCAACAGTTCCTGTGGGTAATGGATTTTGTTGTGTTAATTTTATTGTGGAACTTATGTTTATTGAACCTGTTATAGTTTGATTACCATTGAATTGATTTGAACCTGTAGTTGCTATTCCCGCAGTTGCAAGTGTTGACCAAGACGCACCAATACCATCCGTTCTTAAAAGTCTATTGGTATATGAACCACTTATTGCCGGTAATCCGCCACCAACTGTTGCTGTTGCATATCCCGATTGTGCAAGTGAAAATGTTATAACTGTTGTGTTAACACTTAACATCTCAATCGATGTAGGTATAACAACATATCCATTACTATCATACACCTGAACCACGGGATATTGTTCACCTAAGTTGTGGTTAAATACCCAACTTGTAGATGGGGTTGATACTGTTAATAGTTGAGTCGCCCCCGGTACGGATTGGATTGTAAAAGCTAAATTCGCATAAGACGATGATACAGCATAAGATGATGAAATCACATTGGTTACACCTGCACCATCCCCAACAAAATACGATGCGGTAACGGGTCCAATAATGTTTAACGAACCTGTGTTTACCGTATTTGTTGTGATTATTTCCTCAACGGATGCTCCTCCACCTGAACCCGACTTAGCAAGGAATACCTTACCGTCGGCGGTGTTAATTGCCAATTCACCTAATTGTAGGCTGGCATTTGTTGGTTTTTGACCTGATACACTACTTCTGCGTAGCTTTACTATTTGCGCCATATGTATGGTTCATTATTTTTTCTTGGTATATACCAAATTATAACCTATTTAGGTCTACTAATAAATACTTGTTTGGGTGAAATAAAAAACCCCGATTTCTCGGGGTTTAATATGTTTGTGTTTGGTTAAGTTAGTAAGTCCCCCCGTCAATAACCGTGGAGAATACTAATCCACCATTAGAGTTTTTATAACCTAAAATTCCATCAAGAACGTCTGTTGTCTCAGTTGTTGATACATAACCCAAAACATTAGAACTATTTTTAAATACGATTGCAGATGTCTTTGAGTTAGCATCGGCTCCTCCAGCAGAACTTAATGTTACGTTACCCGCAATTAAAGTTGCACCATCTGAAGATTGTACGGTAAATTTATTGGTATTGTATGCTAAAGTTGTTGCATCGTCGGACAATAAACTATCTCCGATGTTGTTTGCGCCTGTGGCTTTAGTTAATCTGTTTAGTGTTAAACTAACTTCAGTACCATAAGTTCCCGCGGTTGTACCAACCAACTTACTTGATTGTAAACTTGATGAAACGAACATCCAATAGTCGTTCTGAGAATCCCATACAAGAGATGCCGATACACCCGAAGAACCCGAATCGATTACTTCAAAACCAGCATATCTTTCGAATGGTGAATATGCATTTAATCTAATGATATTATCATCTAATTCAATTACTGAAGATGAAATGTGTACTTCGGTCGCGATTCCAAGTAAACTTAAATTACCTGTTACAGTTAAATCGCCAGCAATTGATGTTCCACCTGTAATTGTTAAGGTTCCACCTGTAATATTTGTAGAAACTAAATTAGTTGTGGTTGCACTTGTTGAATTAAATGTTGAACCCGCACCTAAATCGACTGTTGATGGTAAACTTACCGTCCATGTTCTATCACCTGTTAAGTTTTGCACTCCACCCGTAACAGTAACTTGGTTTGTAGTTCCTGTAACGGTTAAACTTCTGTCAGCTCTAACGGTTTCAGTACTACCTGTTGCTTGTGTTCCTAATATAACTTGATTAAATGTGGTTGTTGAACCCGTTCTAATATCTTGAGCTAAGTCATATTGTAAAGTATTGGTGCCATCATTAAATGTTGTGGTCAAACCTTTAGCGGCAACACCCGCGAATGTAATTGTTTCAGTTTTAAGTGCAACACTACCAAGATTGGTGGAAGCACCATCAGAAGATGTTACATATAATGTTGATACAATACCTGTCAACTGAGAACCATCACCAATAAATGAACCTGTAAATGTTGATGCGGATACTGCACCTGTTAAATTAGCTGAACCCTGAACATTTAATGAACCTGTAATTGTTACAACATCACCACTATTATCACCGAGATTTGTGTTACCTGTTGCGGTTAGATTGTTTGTTGTTATGCCACTTGCAACATATAGATTTCTCCATTGTTTGGATGATGAACCAAGGTCGAACGCGTTGTTTACGTCAGGAATGATAGAAGAAGAAACTTCAGCACCAAAAGAAATATAATCGGTATCTCCATCACCTACAATGATGTTACCACCTAATACGATATCACCTGAGATATTTGCATTTCCTGACAATCTTAAATTTGAACCTGTGATATCACCAATAAATTGTGAATCACCTCCAACATATAAATTATTTGAGAATCTAACGTGTGAAGCGGATAATGCTGTTGTGAAATTACCTGTTCCACCTGTGATGTTTGTAACGTTTGCGTTTGTTCCTGTTAAACTTGTGATTGTAACATTTGCAATAGTATTGCCTTCAATGTTACCCGTTAAATCTATTTTTCTATTACCTCCGGCCGCTAAAACATACAATGCTTCATCTGTTGTTGAGTAGAATGGTGTACCATCAACCGTGGTTCCGTATGAACCAGCAGCAATTGTTGGTACAGTTGACCCCTCATAAATTTTAGAAATGGGATTATATCCACCTGCAATTTCGTCCGCACCAATGAATACCCATGGACCGTTCATTGTACCGATTGAACCGGTAGCAACTACCATTTCACCAGCCCTGGCGGTTACGTTTTTGAGTTGTGTGATACTACCCCTTCTGTGCTTAATTATTTGTGCCATGTTTGTTTATAATTTTTCTTCTTTTATATAAATACTTAATTTTTCCTTTAAAAGAACCCTCCCAGGTCGATTTCTGTATTTGCGGTTGGGCTGGAAAAGGTACCCAATCCTTGAATATTTAAGGAGGCGGAAATAATTTGAGCTCCGATTAAGTTTTCAACTATTTTCATTGCTCCTGATACAATTAATGATTCCGATGCTGGATTATTCTTTTGAACCAAGATTGTTCTTCCCTCAACAATGAGGTCACCTTTAATTGTTGTTGAACCACTTATGGTAATCATAGAACCATCGTCAATGATTCTTGAATCTTCTAATGTAGTGGCATTACCATTTAATTTTTGAAGGTGATTTGTGGTTCCCGAAACACTACCTAACATAATGGCTTGCTCCGAACCTGAGGAACCCGCAATCCATCTATCATTAGTTGAATCCCATAAAAGACTACCTGACACAAGGGTCGGGGCCGTTGGGTCTTTCACCAATAAACCACCGAAAGCATTTGCTGTCCCGTTTAATTCGATAATATTATCGCCAAGGCTAATTGTATTTGATTCAATTATGGTTGTTGCACCATGAACAGTAAGATTACCACCGATTTCCAAGGAACCGGAAACATCCATATCCTTTACGTAAATTCCATCTAGAGGGAAAAGGTCGCTTCCCAAAACTACCGTTGTACCCGAAGGTGGTACGGTATTTATTTGGGCCCAATTAATCTTCTGTAATGCCATGTAAAAGTAAAGTCTTTTACATAAATATTTTATAATCGTTTATGCGCATAAAAAAAGAGGATTTTACTCCTCTTTTTCTTCTGTAATGTATTTTCTTATTATTCCGACCGCCTCATCTTCACCTTTAAAATCCCTTGTGGGACAAAAAACGGGACCATTATTAGTTCCCTCCTGTCTAATAAAAAAAGTTGGTAGATAATCTAATTTAGTCTGATTTATCACTTGGTCCCACAATTTCTTGTTCGCATTTACCTCATATTCAGTAAATGGTAGAGACTCCTTTCCAAGTCTTTCTTTTAAGGTTTTACATGCCCCACAACCATTTAATGTAAATAAAATTAATTTATTAGCCATTTTGTTCAGTTAATTGTGATAAATGTTTTTTATAAATATCATCTGGTTGAACCCCTGTCGTCTGCCCTTTAAATTTTGACCCGTCGAAGAAAACAATTGTTGGTACTGAACGAATACCCATATCCATAGTATAACTACCATTTTGGTCCACGTTTACCTTGACAAATTTAACATCAGGATATTCAGATTCAAGTCTTTCTAATCTTGGTATCAACATCTTACATGGTCCACACCATTCCGCATAAAAATCCACTAATAATTTTTCTCCGTGGAATTTCAGGCTTTCTAATTCTTCACTTGTTACGTTCTTCATTTTTTTTTATATATTAAAACCTATTTGACTTTTATTATCAGTTTTATAGAACTCTTCGTCTATATTGTAAATATCCGCTAAACACATTCCTTTGTCAACATTATTTTGTTTACCAATAGATTTTAATAATTTTTTGGTATCGTTAAGTGATAGATTTTGAAATTTGTGTTCCGCAATTAATCTTCCCTTTCTAAGAAGAGCAGTATCTATTTTTTCTCTCTTCATATTAAAGGTTGCAATAATTTGTATGTTCAGACAATCCCCAAGGATTCCGTCTGTTAAATTAAGTATGTTAGATACTCCCGCGGATGAACCATTAGTTTCTCTATCCGCTATCACTCTCTCCGCATCTTCCACAATGAGAATTGAGTTTTTGTGTTCCATCAAAAAGGGAATAATGGATGGTTCTGACAAAGATTCCGCCATCGATGGTGGGATAAACAAAATCTCTTTTTCGGTAATCATACGGGTAAGGTATTTGATGTATGATGTTTTACCTGTACCAGGGTCTCCATGAAAAAGAATTATTCCCTTATCATTTGGGGTATTTAATCTTTTTACAATTAACTCATGTATTTTTAAAAAGTCTTTTCCGTAGTTGAGTTCCAAATTCATATCGGGAACGTTTAAATCATATTCCTCAATATCCAAATGCCCCATATCAGATTTAACCAAATTAATTCCTGATTTTTTTAATTCAATTACAAATTCATTTAGTTTGAACAAATCAATATAAAAAGACGAGTCTCCACGCTGAGCGTCATAATTCATAACAATCTCAAAGTACATTCCTTGACTTTTGTCATTTGTACTTCTAAGGGTTATAATGACATGCTCTTTATTGTGAATTAAAACGTATGTGTTTAATGGTTTATCATATCTTTTTCCTGTGATTATTTGTTCACATACACTCTTGAATCCATTTAAAACTAAGTACGGAAAAATATTAGCACCATATTTTTTTAATCCACTACTCATTTTTGATGGTAATGCATCGAACTCATGAACAAAGTATTGTTCAACAGGCACTTCGTTTCCATATCCTATTTCGTGTAACGGGTATTTTATTGGTAATTTCTTCATCTTATTTTAAATAAAATTTTATATGATTCGGTATGTATTCGTATATCGAATCATCTTCTTTTTCTGCTTCTGTAAACGCCTGCAAAGTTATTCTAACTAATTCGAATTGTGCTCTTGTTAATTGTGGTTCCCCATTCTTTTCGTAATTAACATTTGCTATGTCTTTAATTAAATCATAAAACGAATCTTCATCATTACTCCCAATAAAATAGTTTTTTGCTTCGATATTGTTTTCGATATAATTTTTTACACTCTGCAAATAAACCAAAACATCAGGATGTAAATTCATTTTAGTAATTCATAATTAATAACTCAATTCCGTCATTTTGTGTACCATCTTTTTTAGAACCGGCAGCTTTTTTAAAAGTTTGCCTTTCCCAACGATAATTTTTTGTAAACATTGATAGTTGTCCATTCTTATTAACACTTGTGGTATAGATGGGAAACCACTCATGTAGTTGAGGAAATTCATAGTATGATAAACTAAACTTACCTTGAATTTTTGCTAATGATTCCGCAAGTCTTTTATGGTCTTTAGAATCGAAGTCATGGTTTGAATAATAATTTTCTGTTTTCCAATATGGTGGGTCCATGTAAAAATAGGTCTTTTCTGAATCATATTTTTCAAGTACCTGTTGGAAATCTAAATTTTCAACAAATGTTATTTTGTCTATATGTTGTCTATATTCGGGATGTTTTAATTTATCCATGAATATTAAAACTTTACATCTATATTTCCCCTTGTAATCTGTATAGTTTGATGTTTCTGGTTTTGAACCTGAAAACACTTGTGTTAATACATAAACATATTTTGCGGCAGCTTCAAAATTAGGTTCATCTCCGATTACGTAATCATCGGCAAAAACCTCTTTCTGATATTCGTTAAACATTTGTTCGTATTCGGGAGGTGTATTTGACACGCCAAGTTGTTGACACGGATATTTTGCCAATTCATCCCATAACCTATCATAGTGTTTTGCACATCTGAATAGATTAGTATTCAACTTATTAAAATCATTATAAACTACGGTCTTTAGATTGGGGTAATCCTTTAACTCCATATTGAAGAAAACCCAAAACATTCCTGAAAAACCTTCTACATACGTTTCAATGTCTTTGGGTATGAAGGGTACTATCCATTTGCCAATTCTAGCTTTACCGCCAATATAAGATATCATATTTGATATTAGTATTAAGTATTTTATTCCTATTATAAAATATAACCAAAAAAATTAAAAAAAAGAAGGGGTACCTAAAGTTTTATTGTGGGTAAATCTTGACTATACTCTTTAAGTTTCGTAGATTTAATTTATGTCATGCTCAGAATGTAAAAAGAAACAAACCATCAAAGAGGAAATGCTGGAGAGTTCCAAATTTGTTAGTAATGGAGTAATATGGTTTGTTGTTATATGGAGTGGATTTGCCATATATGGAATCATAACCCTTATAAGTAAATTTTTATGAGAAATGGTAAGTATTTTATAGTATTATTTTGTAATAATAAAAAGTTAAAAGTTTTATATCGTTGTCAAACAATCAAAACGGTATACGAACATTGGAGAGAATACAAAACACAAAGACAGCCGAGGTTTCTGAAAATGCAAGGGGGTAAAAGAAACAAAGAGCTTGTGTTTGAATTGGTACTTATTTTTCCAAACAATAGATGGTCAAAGAAAACCTTTATAAAAGATGGTTTAGGTAGAAACATTGAAGCTCAAATGGAAGATGGTAAGTTTCGTATAAAAGAACTCATCCCGTATTGGAAAGAAGAATACATATACAATTTTCAAATTAAGGACCACGTCAGATATCACAATATGATGGATGAAATTTTGAAAATAACAGATGTGGCGCAGGTTTTCACATTGAACAATAAATTATTTGTTCAAAATGAAAATGACATATGGTTGTATGGTAACAAAAACCTAAAAGACACAGAAAGGTTGTTTAATTTAGTAAGGGAAGATTTACTAAACAAAAAGAAGAACAACTTTATTTTTGTTAGAGACGTGACAACTGCACAAAGAAAATCACTTTATACTCTACTTGAGTCTAAAGGATTTAAGAGGTCTGAGCTTTTTCGGCATTACTCCTATTAAAAACAATATCAACAAGTCCAATACGAACAGTAAATGAATTACCCGGTTTTGTTGACCTCTTATTTTGTTTTTTATTAATGTAGTCGAATGTATTAAGAAATTCTTTTTCGGATAACTCAAGAACAAGGGCGGCGCTTTCAGATTCAATATTCATTTTTTCAACTAAGTCACTTATAATAGCCAACTGATTTAATAAATCACCCTTTTTTTCCATAACCAAATATTATTAGTATCCTATTAAATATACTTATCTTTTTCTTTTCAGGTACTTTGAACATCTCCTCTTTATTCCAAGATTTGATTTCCTCAATCATCTTCCTCTTGTGATTCTGTATCTCCGATTGGTCCTTCTCCGTTTCCTTCTTCAACCAATTTAATTCCTTTTGTATCTTCTTGTTGTTCTTTGACATTTTCAATAAATGATAAGTCTCTTAATTTATCCAAGGATTGATGTTGAAATAAAATCTGAAGTTCTTTAATCTTCGCTTGTAATAATCTATCCTTTTCTTCCAACTCTTTATTTGTATTAATTATTTCTTTTGCGCATGCAAATGCGGTTTCATAGCCATTCGCTGTTGCGTGAGTTATAATTGAAACCAATGTAAATTTTTCGTTCTTGTCTTGTACTTTATATTTGATTGACTTATATGGTGACATGATATGTTCAAACTTCCATGTCATTGGTAGTTTGATGTCCAAACTGACATTGTTGTCAATCTCTCTAAGAGAAAAAAAGTAAGGTCTAAGATATTTTACTAATTCAAACACGTTATTATAGTATGATAAATGTGATTATGTATGAAACGGCAAGGTATAGAAACACTTCTTCGGTCTTTCCAACTTTCATTGGTACCGGTTCTTCCTGAAATAGTTTTAAAGAAAATTCAATTATAAACCTCAAACAAAAAACTATACTCAGGACAAAGAGTAAAAGTTTAATTTGTTCAATCATGACGTTTAATTTCCTCTAAAATTTCTTTTCTGTATTGAGCAATTAATATTTTTATTTCTTGAGCGTACTTTCGTGCACGAATCGATGCACTTCGGTTTCCCTTTTCATATACCTTAGTGGTGTCGACAGACATTTTCTCCACTAACTCTTTTATTTTCTTTAGTGTTTCCATATTATTTCCGTTTTTATTATCAATATACGGAAATAATTCTATTTTTTCAAGTTTTGTTCCAACAATTTGTAAACTTCTGTGAGCATGTCAAGTTCAGACCTTGATTTTCTGTGCCTAAAGTCAAATAACTTAAAGAAATATTCCCCTATCCTTGTGGTCCGCTCTTCCATTTTTGTTGCATAATATGCCTCATAAAAGAAATTCCACATGTACTCATAGTGGGTACCCCTTTCTTTAAAGTATATCTTTTCCTTTGTGAAATTATCGAGTACTTTACTCCAACACCAATTGAAGTGGTTTCTTTGGTCCGACTCGTTATATAAAACGTCGATACCCAAAAACGTTGCATCTACTAAATCATGTAATGAGCTTAAGAAATCGTGAAAGAGTTCAATCTTTTCACGATGGATGTTGTATGCTCTATACCAAACGTCAATTTGATGTCTATACTTTTCGGTAGTTTCGTGCTCAATATAATCCTCTCTCTTTTCCATAGTTCCTTAATACATAATAATAAGGAAAGAAAAGAATAAAAAGAAGAATTTACTGAGTTCTTTCGTCGTATCCCAAAATATTCTTCATTCTTTTGATTTCTTCTTCAAGAATTGAAGACATTTTAGGTTTTTCAGATTCTTTAACCACGTTAACCTTTTCAGGCTCTTTCCAACTATGGCCCCAACTTACCTCAGGTTCTTTGGCTATTTTCTTAGCCTTTCTTTCTATCTTTTTACCTATCTTCTCTCCTAAATCACTTTTTATAACGTTTGCAGCGTCTTGAGAGTTACCCATTGTTGAGTCTCCTTCTAACGCTTTCTTTAATCTTGCTTTAAATCTTTTAGATGGTTCATAACCATAATTCAAGTCTTCCAATCCACCACCTCTAAAATCATCTATAGTTTCATTCTCCTCTTCAGTTGTTCTTTCAGCGGCGGTGTCACCCTTTCCAATAGCTTTTGGAAATTCTGGATTGTCGTTACCATCAAAAGATGATATACCCTTTAATTTTTTTTCAACATCTGCCATGTGAGATTTTGAATCACTACCTGAAATTTTTTGAGCTTTTTTAGTTACCTCTAAACCCGGTACTGACTCATTTACTATTTTAGAAATCAAAGAAACTAACTCACTTTCTGTAAGTCTTAACTTGCTCTTTTTAGATTCGTTCATTGGTGCACCACATTCGTTACATACATCTTCTTTAGTTAACATTGCGCCACACTCGTTACAAGAACCATGACCTTCTTTAACATCCTTTTTCTTTTTATCGTCTTTTTTATCTTCGTCTTTTTCTGGTTCGCCATAAATCTTTTTCAATTCTTTTCCCAATTCTTCATCACTTGGGTCTCTACCATGCTTTTTTCTATAATCAGAAATAATGGCGGACATAAACATAGTAAACCCTTCATTGGTATCACTTTCTTCGGGTATGTCTTGTTTTATTGTTACTTTGTGCATTTTACCACTACCTTTGGGGAATTCAAATTCTTTTTTACCCGCATCTTTAGCGGCGTCAGCAGCTAAAACAAAGGCACTTTCATCTACTTCGGAATTTTCTTCCATTTTTTGACCACACTCTTCACATTGAGATTCCAATTCCTCAAGTTGCTTCCATGCTTCGTCAACATTAATGGTTTCGGTTCCAATTTTAAATTCTTTAAGACCTTTCTCTTTAGCATCAAGAACCGCTTGAGCTCCGTTTTTTACTTTTATTGATTTTTTTTCCATGGTTTTGGTTTCGTTTACTTCTAATTTTTCTCCCAATTCTTCCAATTTATCTATCATTTCAGAATAGGAGTTATATGTTGTTTTTTCAATTATAAATTCTTTTTCAGGATGTTCTTTCTTATAAATATCTAAATGTCTATGAGCCTCATCTTCGGAATAACAAGTCTGAACAGGTTCTCCTTCACAGGTTATATGAAATACTTTTTTACCATTCTCTTTTTCTTCAAGAATGGCTACTCTAACCTCGTTTAATAACGACTCATTTATGATATTATTTAAATTCTTTTCCATCTTATTGTATAAATATCTTCTTTATCTCATTTAATACAATTTTCTCTATTTCAGAATACGGAATCCCGTATTTTTTAGATGCAAATTGTATTGATTCTTTTAATCCCTCTACCGCTAATAATTCAATAGCGTTTATGTCACCCTGATTACAATAGGGAAATTTCTTACACTTTTCTTTTATTTTGATAAACTTACCTCCAGGTCCACCCCACTTAGGGAACTTCTTATCCTTTACTGCTCTACTACTCTTTATACTTTCGGGACCCCCGATACTCAATGGATTCTTTCGGTTTTTAGATGGGAATGGAACGTCATATGAACCTGAAGCGTCTGCGGTTACTGCTTCCTCTATATCCCCATCCTCTTTAAGATTATGAATTTTATTAATCTTTCTTTTAATGATTGGAGCTCCGAGTGCGGGTGCAAATGCACCTGCGGCGTCTGCTCCCATAGCTTCTGTTGTGTCTTTCTTTTTTCCTTGACAATGTGCCCTTTGGCTAAAACCTTTTGGGTTGGAGCAATCGATTGAATCTTTGTACTTCTGTGACCATTTCTCGTCGATTTCAACCTTGCTTAACTTATTCATTATTTCACACTCTTTAAGGGTTGTTCCCAAAATGACTTTCTCTGCCAAAGGGTTTTGAATAGTTCAACAACAACCTTTGTGGAGAGGTCCACTATTTTATCGTCTATGTTTCTTGTACCTAACTCCTTTTGAATTATCTTAACAACAATATTATGCGCTTGGGTTGTCTCAAGAAAGTCTTTCATCTCCTTCCTTGAGATTCTTTCAATCTCTTTAATATCTGCGTCAGTCAAAGCCATGTTATGATGTTCTTCTATTTCTTAGAATTGGTTCCATTGCCGAAATGAATGTTGGTTTGAATTTGACTAACTTATCAAACATTACCAACGTATCCTCTTCAACTTTTAACATATCTGAATTAATATATAAACCACTATCTTCACCAGCAATAATTACAAAATTTATGTCTAAATCGGTAATTGAACCATCGAGTCTGATTTCAGATTCGTCTATGGTGATACCCGGATTTAAATCACCTAATTGAGATACTTGTTGTCTAAAAGAATCGACGAGTTGACTTATTGAATTCTTCTCATCGTCTTTTAATTTCACATCCTCTTGGTCAGTTGAAATTAATTTTACCTCAACGTCATTAACAACCTCAACATTATCAAATTTCTCTTCTGAGGATTGTGGTGATGGTATGTCGTCACCGGGTTCAGTAGATTGTTGCTGTGGTTCTACGTCCTCTCTTAAAAGAGAACTTGATTTTGTTACTTTAGACTCATTCAGGGTTCTCATTGTATTGAGCATCCCCTTTATCTGGTCATAAGCTGTTTGTTTCTTTGTATTCATCTTTAAAAAATATTCTAAAATTAAATGAAGGGTTTATATCTGTATAAATATTTGAAAAATTCGATTTACAGACTATTCCTCCGAATTTTAGGACATTTTCAAGATATCCCTGAGATGGTACAACTTGGAATGGGATATTACGAGTTTCACAAAGGTGTTTACACAGGTTAGCCACGGAGTCCATTTGACCCTCACTATACTTATCCCAAAAGTAATAGTTCCTCCAAGTTCTTGCAAATGGTTCAGACCTATATGGGTCACCTATCCAATTATTCATGAACCCCGTAATTGTATTCTTACTTAACCAACCAAGGTTTTCAATTGCAATCTTAATAAATTGTTTATCGACCTTAGGTTCGTTAAATGTATTGGAGTAATAATCTGTATCGAAAATCTGATAAATTGTACCAAGTTTGGTTACAATAAAATGTGGGACCCCATCATAAGTCCCATTGTTTCTATATCTAATCTTATTTAAAAAATCCTCAGTTCTTCTCCCCGTGTCGTATAAAAATATTTGTGTCTTCTTTGATTTTCTTTTAGATATGTTTAGATTCTCATTATCTAAACCTTCTACGTTGTGTATTTCCAACATTTCTTGCTATAATTTTCCTCATCGGAGCAACCCTCGGTGTAGGTGTATCTTCGGGTACTTCGTTATTGTCTGATTCCCAATAGATTGGGTCGGACTCAATAGAATCCTCGTTTTCCAAACCATAGTTTTGAGTACTTTGATTGGGTTGGGACTCTATTTCTAATTGTTTTTTTTTTCTTCCTCGGGGTCTACCGTTGGAAGTGATTGGTCTTGAATGGTTGATGTTACTTCTTGAATTATGATTTCAGGTTCCTCAATTACTTCAGGATTTACCTCACCCGTCTCTATTACTTGTGGTTCCTCAATTTGGGGTGTTGGTGTGGTTTCAGGTATTGATATCTCTGTTGGTGTTTCAATAGTTGGTTCGGGAGATTTAATTTCTATTATTGGTAAGTCATCTTCCTCTTCTTCAACCAATTCAAATTTTCTTTCCCATTCATCCATAAACATTTCTCTAACTTCTTCGTCAGATAATGCTGGAGTAATTGGTTCTTGTTTTAATTCTTCAAGTATTTCCTCTGTCATCTCAAACGCACCTTCAGGACCAATTGTAAAATCATCACTAACAATTGGTTCTTCAACTAAAGGTTTACCATATGGTGATTCATAAAGACCAAGTTCTTCATCTTTCTGCATCATATCAGAAAGAATTTCCTTACTCTCTTCTTTTGTTAAATCTTCTACCATACCAAACTCTCCTCTATCTTCATATTGTTCTTTTATTTTCTCAACAATCTCTTCAGATATCCCTGTCTCTTCTTCAATTTTTTCTTTGTATTGTTCTGACGCCTTTACAAGATTATCATTTGGTGGTGGTGGATTATTTAAAATCTTTTCAAGAATTTCTAAGTCTTTATCACTTAATCTAATTCTTGAAACTTCACCAACGATATCTTTTGCTTCAACTACTGAAGTTTCTTCCTTCTTCTCTTCTTTCTTTTCTTCTTCAATCACCTCATTTGTTTTTAACCTATCTTCTTCTGTGAACTTAACTAACATATGAAGAAACGACAAGGAAATGATTGGTAACATACCTCCAGCAAAAAAAGCAAGGAAACGTTTGTGTCCGACAAGGTCAGTTGGTTCTACCCCTAAAATTTCAAGAAGTGGTGAAACTAATTCAACCCAAGATATAAATGATGGGGTTGTTATGTCAATATAAGAATAGGCAAAGTATATGTTACCAATAAATTGTACCAAAGTAACAATCCCAAATGGAAAGTAAACTTTTCTTCCCATGTTTGCCGAGATTGCCGCAAGTGCGGATAACGCCGCAATTTCCACACCAATAGAAAGATATACCGCCCATGTTACAGGGTTAGATATGCCATACCATTTTGTTACGTGGGAAATAGATACAATTGCAACTGTTATAATCGGAATTAAAAACGCCGATATAATAATAGTTTTATAATTCCTATTAATCCAATTCTTCATTAAAACTTAGATTCCAATAATTTTATCTGTTCGTCTATCTCGGTTTGTCTTTGTACATCGAGCATTTTTCTATCAGTTGCCTGAATCATTCTCTTCTCTGACTTTAAACCTTCAACTTGTAAACGAATATCTAATTGTGTCTTATTATATGTCGAATCCTTAATTGCCTGAACTTCTTTTCTCAATTTGGTAAGTTCTCTTGAGTCACCGCAACTCTTAAATAGGGTCAATACTGCAATGACAAGAACTATTACAGCGAAATTATTTTCAACAAACTTTTTCATATTTTTTTAATTTATAAATAGTTTAATAATCCATAACTATCGTTTCTGAGCTTTTTCAAAGCCTTATCACGTAGTTGTCGGATTCGTTCTTTAGTACATCCAAATTCCTCACCTAAGTCCTCTAAATTCATTTCTACACCACTTAATCCATAAGACCTATCGATGATTACCTTTTCTCTATCGTCAAGTATGGACAACATCATGTCCACTCTTTTTTTAACTTCATCGGGATTGTTAAGAAACGATTCGGGGTCGTCGGCATCTTTATTAATGATGATATCAATTAACGTATCACCCTCTTCGTTTATCTCATCACTTAGATTTACGCAATGTGGCAAAACGATTTCAGAACCTTTATCTTCATAGTTGATGAAGAATTGGTCATCTGGTTTTGGTTCGTTCTTTATTTTCTTCTGATTCTCTTGAATGATGTTTGATGGAAGTCGAATCATTCTGGCGTTATCATTCAATGATGCCATGATTGACTGCTTCACCCACCATACAGCATACGAAATAAATTTATACCCACTTTTAGGGTCAAATCTTTCTGTTGCTTTTATTAGACCAATGTTACCTTCGGATATCAAATCGAGCATGTCCATACCCTGATTTTGATATAGTTTGGCAATGGAGATTACGAATCGTAAATTACCCACCACCAATTCATCCAATAATTTTTGTTTCTCCAACTTAGACAGGGCACCGCTTTTGAGTGATGTAAAAATTTCTTCTTGTCTTTCGTGAGTGATTACTTTGATTTTGCGGATATCCTTGATGTACTTCTGGATTTCCTCTGTGTTAATTAAAATAGATTTGCTCATGGAAATAGTTGTTCGGTTTACCTTTAAAGGTAACGAAAATATTTCAATTTTCAAAATTATCCAAGAACTTTTTCTCGTCTTCTGTGAGACTCTCTATGCCGCTTTGTTCGATTTTTTCCAATATGACATCCAAATCCAAGTCACTTGTGGTAACTCTATTTTCTGAAGTAGTTGTTTTTTCATACTCCACACGTAACGATGTGTGCTCATCAGATGGTTTAAATATGAAATCCTTCATCTGTACAGGTAGGTTAGCGCTATAAATGGAATCCCTTTCAAATAGGAAGTAGAACTTCACAACGTCATTTGTCATAACGCTGTGAAGGTCTTCCGATAACTCTTTTCTTTGTAAATCAGATTCAAATATAATAATGATATTTTTATTATTTTCAACGATGTATCTAACTGTCTTGACTGATTTACAGGCGCCTATGACCTCCAAACAGAAGTATTCAACGTCTTCGTGGTCTTCAAATGTCCCATAGAGAAATAATAAAAATGTCTTCATATTATCTAATTAGGGTTAGTACACCCAATCCCAAAATTAAGGTACCACCAACAAAACTTTTGAACTTACTTTTAACTTTTTCTTTCTTTAGATTTAGTTCCACCGACTTCGTATAATTCTCAAGTGTACTAAACTTCTGTTCGTGTGCAACAATAATGGTTTTGTAGTTTTCTTCCTTCTGTTGCATCGTAACAATTACACTATCCTTCAATGAAACTTTTTGTTCCAATTTACCAATTTGTTCATTGACGAGTTTTAATTCTGCTTTCGCAGCATCCCCTTTAACCAAATCTTGTGCAATCTGTTTAAATGTTGAAACCGGTAAACACTTTACAGGTTCAGCTACAGGTGTTTTATTGCTTGTATCTGTCTGTGAAAAAGCTGTCAAGCTCAGGTTCAGTAAAATTGCTAGCGCGAGTAATCTTTTCATGATAAATTTCTTTTACTATTGTTTTTTGTCTGTTTATTTTATCAATGTCTTTATCGACTTCATTGATTTCTTCTTTTATTCCATCAATCTTGTCATCTAAGATTTGTTGAGATTTATGCATCTCAATAATCAAATTGTTAAGTGAGTCGATAGTGGCTTTCTCTTGAACCGACATGTTCATTTTTGGAGTAAGTACAAACATAATCCAGTATAAAATGAACAACCCAAATAACCCTGCGAGTATGGTTTTATAATGTTGACCAATAAAGGACGCAGAAGTTTTAAGGTTCTTTTTTGCGTTTTTGGACGCGGTTTTTACCTTTTCGTTCATATAATTATTTTACTATAAATATGGTAAACTTGGTTTATTTTACCTTATAATCCTATTTCTTCTTCTTGATGACTTCATCGATGATACCATAGGACAAAGCATCCTCAGAGGATAACCAAAGGTCTCTGGACGCATCTTTTTTGACTTGTTCAGGGGACTTATTACAATATGAACCGAGTAATTCGAATAGTGTATCGTTTAACTTTTTCCATTCCACCATATCAATCTCCGCATCTTGGATGTTACCTCTGAATCCACCCGAAGATTGGTGTAACATTGTTCGAGAAAATCTAAGAGAACATCTTTTACCCTTGGTCCCCGCACCCAATAGGATTGAACCCATAGATGCCGCCATTCCTGTGTTAATAGTACGGATGTCTGAATTAATATATTCCATCACATCCACCATTGAAAGACCGGATTTTACAGAACCACCGGGAGAATCGATGTGCATTGTAATGTCATTACCATCCAAACTATCCAAGAACATAAGTTGGGCTTGAACCACTGTTGACATTGAGTCGTTAACTTCTCCCGCCACCCAAATAATTCTTTCCATCATTAAACGTGAGAACACATCCATCACAGTAACATTCATACTTCTTTCTTCAAGGATGTACGGGGTCATACTACTTTCTATTCGTTGATTATGGTAGTGTAGATTCAATCCACTAATCCCTTTATCCTTTGCGTACAATTTAAAATCTTGGTAGTCTTTTGATGTCATATCTTTTATGTTTAGAATATTAACAAATATAACCAAATTGTCCCTAAAAACAAAATGGTTAGGAAATTCCTTTGGTTATAAAGTCAACGGATGAAACGTTGTCTTCCTTCTTAACCATGACAATATTGTCCGACCAGTTACGGATTAAAGGATTGTGTGAGATTACAAAAATATGGTCGAAATAAATTTTTATTTTCTTGAAGAATTCCCCAACCATTTCTAAGTTCTCATCGGCTATCTTACCAAATACTTCGTCCATGACTACTATATTTGGTTTAGGTAATGAAGAGATTTTAGTTAACACACTTCTAAGTGCTAGTGATGATATTGTTCTTTCATACCCCGAACCTGAAGCAAGTGGTTTGATTACCCTTGTTTCCGAATCAATCATTATAAACTCAACCTCGTTCTTATCATTCACATTTAATTCTAAAATGAAATGACAACTATCAACTAATAATCTATACAACTCTTGATTTATAAGTGGTACCATATTTTTCAAAATAACTTTAGAGATACCATTCTTACCAAAGATGGTCAAGTATATTTTGAAAATGGCTTGGGTTTCGTTTTCTACTTTAATTTTCTTTATTAAGTCCTGATTTGTTTTTATTTTTTCGTTCAGAAGATTAATATTATTTCGTAACCTTTCTATTGTACCATTATTAACTCTGATGTTTGCATTAGCGGTTTCGATTTGAGTTCTCAATGCGATAATCTCAGCATCAATTTTTATATTTTCATCTAATTTTTGTTTATTGCGGTCATAGTTACTGAGTTTGACTTGTAGTTTATCAATTTCATTTTGTTTCTGTTCCGCCTCCAATTCATATTTTGCTTTCCTTAACTTGTTCTTTTCGTAATCATCATATTCTTTTTTAAGAATTGAGAATTGTCTTTCTTTTTCTGTAACTTCCGTTAACTTTTTTTCATTCTCTATCTTAATTTCTTTAAGTTTCTCAATCTCTTCCTTAATCTTATTGATTTCCTCTGTGTGGTCAACTTGGTCTAACGCTCTGTTACATGTTGGACAAATAGAACCCTTCTCTAATTGCTCAACTAGGTTTTCCTGTCTCTTAATTGTATCGTTATTAACTCTACCCTCAACAATTACTCCGTTAACTTCGGACTTTACTTTGTCATGTTCATCTTCGAGGTAATATTGTGATGGTTCTTTAACCTCTACCAATTTAGCACCATTTAAAGAAAGGTTCTTAGATTTGGTTAAATCGTTAATATCCCTATTTATTTGGTCGGGATTTGTTTTAATCAGTTCTTGGTCAATGTCGTTGTTTCTTCTTCTTAACGCATCTTCCTTTTTTAATTCAAGTGTTCCAAGTGTTTTTTGATTCTCCTCCAATTCATTCTGTTGTTTCTTTATTTCATCATCAGACGTAACAATTTGTTGGTGAAAATCTTCAATGTCAGATTCAAGCTGAATTATATTGTATTGATTGGATATTAATTTCTTACTCCACTCGGATTGAATATTTTTACAAATTTCTTCTTTTTCTTTTAGGTTTTCCAACCCTAAGAACTTCGTTAGAATTTGACCTCTCTCTGTTGGTTTTGATTCGATTAGTTGTTCTAAATTATAACCAGTAGTAAGGATAGTAGATAAGAAATCTTCTTCACTTCCAATTGCGGATTTAATAAATGCTTCAGTTTCTTTTCTTTGTTCACCATTTAAGTTGTGTGAATTACCATCCGAATCTATCTTATAGAACTCTAATGGATTTGTATATGTATATTCACCACTTCTTCCCTTTTTTCTAACCGCATTTCTTTCAATGATATACTCTTCGTTATCTATGGTCATGTAACCTTTAACAAAGACATTATCGATATTGGTGAATCTATTAAAAACTTCAGAAATAGTTTTTGTTTTAGTTGTCTTATTAAAAAATAAGAACATCAATAGGTCAACAGTTGCGGTGGATTTACCACCAAAGTTTTTAGGTGTAGATTCAACTACGGTGATTCCGGGTAAATCGGTAAAATCAATTGAATTGTCTTGACCATACGAAAGAAAGTTTGAGAATTCTACTTTCTTTATATACCACTTGTTATACTTTACCTTAGTTCCTGATTTTTGAATTAGAATTTCATTTACCTTATTATCCAATCTATCAAGTGATTCCCATTTGGTATCAATCTGATTTTCCTTAATAAAATCTTTCATCAAACTTTTCTGATATTCCAAATCAGATATGTTATCAGAAATGTCCAATGACTTCAACTTAGTTTGTTCAGTATTGGACACAACCTTTGTTACTATTTGAACATACTTCGTGTTATACTTCTTTTGGAAATATGTTTTTACACGACTTACTTTTTCGGCGGTGAAATTCTCGGGAGTATCCTGCCAAGTTACCTTTATGTAAGGATTTATATAAGACATCTACTTTTTTATTTTTTGTATGACCCATTTTCCATTTTTAAAATCGTAAGTGTCGACATCGGTTTTTTTGAAGGACATCCAATTCTCAACTTCATCGTTGTTGTTCGCCTTAAACGTTGACCAAATGATTTTATTCGTGTTCTTGATTGTTGTTGGTTTGATTACTATTGCTTGTGTAAAATCTTTGTTTGTTCTAATGAACAGGTGTTTCTTTTTGTTTGGTACATACGATTCGTTTACATTATCATACCAATACTTTGTTTTTCTAATGGGAATATTAATGGTTTCAAATCCAAGATTACTGATTAAAGAATATCTTTTATTTGTCCAAAAATCTCCTTCCCATCCACCGGCCTCCATTTCGGCTCCGAAGTCTGCATTATCAGAACTAATTAAGTCAATTGCAAACTTGTTTGGATGTGATATGAAAACATGTCCCATGTTTTCTTTTATGAATTTAATTCCAAATTCTCTAACAGGTGTGTCATCATAATTTCTTCTAATAAATGCCATTAATAATTAATTGAAAGAATCCACCATAGGTGGTTTATTTGAGTCTACTTTCCTCGAAGAACTCAATTATGGAGTTAATTGCCCAAACTATACCAGCGGTAAACATACCATCAAAGAATATAGAGAAAATCCAGTGAATGTCAAGTATTGCAGTTGCTAAACCTCCAAACATAATTGACATAAAAAACCCAACCCATGTGGATGTACAAAGCATACAATTAACTAAGTCTCCAAAAAATTTTGATTTGGACTTAATCCACACTCTTTGATTTTCAAAAATAGAACCCCAAACAATAATTGAAGACATTCCATATGCGATGAATGCCCATAACATTAGTTTTTCCATAGAAATATATTTTATAAAATATAACTAAACTAAATGAAAAAAACAAATCAATCATCATATAATGATGACATGTTACTATTCTTCATCATCTTGCCTTTTCGACCAAACCCTTCAATTGACTTTGTAATTGTGTTGATTTGTTCTTTTAGTTTTGTGTTTTCTTCTCTAAGTGAGTTAATCTCATCTGTGTTGATGACCTCTTTAATTACCTCTACAGGAACTTGTACTTCTTTGATGATTTCTATCGGTACTTCAACCCTAACCTCTTTTATAACCTCTTTGTTTACGATTTGGGTTTCACCTTTAATTTCAATAGGAACTTCTTTAATCACTTCTACCGGCACCTCTATCCTAATTTCTTTGATTACCTCGACTGGAACTTCTTTTATAATTTCTTTAATAACCTCAACAGGTACTTCTACTTTTTTTTCTACAATCTTTTCGACCTCTTTTATTATTTCCTTTTCAACAATGATTTCCTTTTCAATTATTTTAGTATCGGACTTTAATCCGTTTGGTGTTTCACCATATTTTAATAACGAAAACCCCCTTTCAAATACTTGTTTAGCTAATTTATCGGGGTCGGCAATATTATTTAACTCACAATACTGAGTAAATTCTTTATCTAATGTTAAGGAGGTTTTCTTCTTCATTTTCTATGTCTGCGATATCAGATATCGAGAAGTGTAAGAATGGTTGTTGGTTCTTTATGTCATGTGTGGAGTAGTCGCCACTACTAACATCATAAATACCATACCCGTGATAGTTTACTGTTTCTCCAAAGTTTTGTTGTATAAAAGAGCCAATCATAATTGCTTTTCCGCCACCGGGTAAATCGAACATTTGTCGTTTGTGAATATCACCACATAGTAATAAATCTAAATCAACAAAATTTAATGGTGAAAAAGCCGAATCAAATTCAAAACCTAAGTCGGTTGATAAACCTTGAATTGGTCCGTGGAATAAACCAACATAGAATCCATCTTCTTTTGTGTATTCGGGTTTTTGATTGTGCTGATAGAGTGAATAAACGACCCATTTAATGTTGTCATCCTCATACACCCCACTATCCTTATAGTATTTAATTTCATCATGACTTAACAATTCTACAATTGGTGTTATACTATCTAATCGTTGTACATTATTCTCTAAAAAGTCGTGATTGCCGGGTATTATTATAACTCTGCCAACATTATCTGCGAGTTCCTTAATGAACCAAGAGGTTAATACCATTTGTTCATTAGAAATATTAATCTTTTGATGTGCAATATCTCCTGCAATTACAACCCTAACTTCTTCATAATAATAATCAGATAATTTATTTCTAACATCTTCTAAAAATAATTCAAATTGTTTTTTGTACATGTCATGATACTGATATGTACGAATATGTAAATCGGCAATATGTATAATTTTCTTTATCATTTTTTCATATGTTTTTTTACATCCATTTTAAGGATTGTTTGTGTGATTTCATATGGTACTTTGTATTCTTCAAACATACCATCGTCTTTCAATAAAACGACAACACATCCTAATAACTTCAAGTCAGAAAATTTAGTCTCTTCCAACATCTTTAATAGTAACTTCCCATATAATGGTAATTGAATGTAGTAATGACTTAGTGATGTATCATGATAGTTGTTGAATGGTGGTAACATTCTACCTGTATATGGTTGTACTTTAAAATTTTTTGGTTGATTTGTTTTCCAATCTGTAATGACAATACCAAAACCATCTTGATTTTTGTTTTCTATCAACCACATTTTATCAGGTTGACCTGTGTATCCTAACTCGGGGTCGCCTAGCACCATTTCGGTGTCTAATAATATCGAGTTTCTCTCTGCCATTAAATCAAGAAACTTATTTCCTGCTTCAACCATCTTATCACTCTTAACAATCTGACTATGGTCGCATTGAAATATCGGTTCCCTCACATCTTTATACGAACCATACCGACTAATGGTCTCATTTTCCAATAGATAGTGAACACGGCTACCCATATTTGTTGAGTATTCGCCCGATTGTTTCCATTGTTCAAGTAACGCTTGTTGTTTTTTTACGTCACCACCTGAAAGTTGTAATGATTTACCTTCAGCATCAAATGGGATATAAAAATTCTTTACAACCTTAGACACCGAAGGGAAATTTTTCTTCAGTTTTCCATCGGTATCTCTCATGAAGTAAACGTGGTCTTCCTCAATGAAAGTTAATTCTAATTGTTCTCTTCTTTTATCGAGAGCATCTCTTATTTCTTGTGTTATTCCTACTAAATCCATTATATTAATCTAATTTAAATTCAGGATACTCTATAAGGTTACCCTGAAGGTCGGCGATATCTTTATCTTTTGGTAATTTAACAATATAAACTTTACCCATTAAGTTTCCACAATTGATTTTGTGATATAACCTCTCCGCATCATCCCAAGCATCTCCATCCAAAATAATTGTCAAACTATCTGCGTTTTCATAAACTTTTTTGAATAGTAAATCACTAATATACTTACCCAACATTGGTATAGAATTGGGTAAAAATATGGAATCAAATACACCCTCAACCAAGTATACCCTTTTTTTCCAATCAATCAAGTGTTCATTCCAAATAATAGTCTCTTTTTGTACATCAGGGTTTTTATATTTCATCTTAGTTCTCGACAAATATGAACGTGCAATGAAATAATTGACATACTTGTTCTCATCATATGAAGGTATAACGATTCTATTTGCGTATGGACCATCATAACAAAATCCAATATTATATTTTTGAATCATCTCTTCGTTGATGTTTCTACTTTTAAGATATCCAAACGCTTGTTTGTAGTGATGAGTGAGTTTTAGACCCGGTGACACATCTAATATTGGTATGAACTCTTTTGGTAGTCGTATAATTTTCTTTACAATTTGTACATACTCAGTATCTTCTGGTTTTAAGAGTTCATACCTTTTAATGTGTTTTGGTGTCCCATATTTTTTTATTAGTTTGTATAAGGACCCATGTGTTTCGTGTGTTTCTGCACATGACCAACATTTGAAAACACCTCTTTTATAGTTTATTTCAAGGTTACCCTTACCATCACCATTCTCAAGTCCTTTAATGTCATATGAACATACAGGACAATCAAAAGATATCTGTCCTTTGTAATCATTGTGCATACGATAATCACCAAGGATATCCTCAATTATTTCAATTATTGGTTCGTATTCCACAGACACGGATGACATATGGAATAATATAAGAAAAAAAAAGTGAAAAACCAAACGAGCAAAAAAAAGGACGGAGGTTACACCATACCCCCGCCCATACCAACCACGTATATTTCTATACGTCCCGTACTTAAATAAATATAATTAAAATTTTTTTAAAATCAATATTATTTTGCGGTTTTTTGCATATTAACATAACCTATGACTGCGGTTGCCGCGTCACTCATATCATAATTTTCTTTTTTTAAGTTACCTGTTTTACCATATAACCATTTTATTTCGGGACAAACTTCGTTTACATGTTCCCATATGATATGTTTCTTATCTATATCTTTTGGTAGTCCACCAAATAATACATTTTTTCCTTTATCGTTTTGTCCAACTAAACTTGGAAATGCAAATTTTCTTGCATTGTATGTGGAAATAAATGTTGGTATAACACCCAATACATCATAACACGCCCTTAATATCAAGGTGTTGTATCTTAAAAGTGTACCAACTGTATAGATATTGTTTGATTGCAATAATGGTTCCTCGATTACCACTTTAGTAATTCCAACATCTCTATAATTTTCTAAATGCTTTTTAAATGCATCTGATTTTTTAACCAACTCTTCAATCTTCTCTTCAGGTTGTGGTTTTATTTTTGGTGAAAAGTGAGTCAATTCCAATAGTCTTGAAGAATTGATATCAAACAACGCCCATCCTATTGTTTTTGTAGAAATATCTAACCCCAAAATTTTTGGGGCATTTTTTAATTTTAAACTCATATAAAAATATATAGAGAATATTCTGGAAATAGTAAAGTCTTAAAAGTCCAAATTCACAGAAAGTACTTGAGTACCAACTCTTTTAACGGGATTAGCGGCTTTTGCAACCACCAATGGTTCTTTATTACTATTGAGTAAAGCAATTTCAGTTATTCTTTTATCCATACCCGTTACATAGGTTGGGTTTTGACTAACGTTAAATTGTGAACTCGGTAAATTAACCAAGAAACTCATTCTTTCAATGTCAGTAGCCCTTACTAATCTAATACTACCTGGGAATGGTTGTTCGTCACCAAATTGTGGTAATGTAGACGGTTCATCAGGTACGAGACCTAAGAAAGTTTCGATGTCATATGGAGTCGCCCCCGTGTACATTGGATTAGTGATTATAATAGAACTTGATGTTAATCCTGTTGGATTGATTAATTGTCCCACGGTATGACCAGAGATAGATGATGTATAATCAACTAACTTCCAACCATCATGTGTTGGTAATTCATCAGTGTCCGTTATTTGTATTAATACTTGGAATTTATTAGCGATAAATCCTTCAACCGCTCCCGTACATAGATTACTATTTTCCATGAATGGAAAACTACCATCTTCGAAATTGATATAAAGTTGCGATGGTCTTACTAAACACGGGTCATCAGCCGCAACATCTACTCTTGAATAGTAATTACATGGTAAACCATTTAATGCGGTGTCTCCTGTGTAATTAAACATGTAAGTAACCCACACGGTTTGACCCGATGTTGTTCCTGTAAAGAATGATTGAGATGCACTCGCATCACTTGGAATCAACGCAACTTTCGGTGCGGGTAATGTGTATTTTCTATTTGATTTATAATCAAGTACCGCAACCAATTCTTGGTCATCAAATATAATAGTTTTGTTATTTACGAATACTTTACCAACTCGATAACCTTGTTCATCTAAAAGATATCTAAACTTTAATAATTGATTAGAATTCTTTAATGACTTCATGAAGTAATCGGTAGTGTCCATAGTAAACAGAGCACCTACGGTTGTTCCCGTATTTCTATGATACTGAATAAATGGAATATAAACTTCAAAATAATCTAAATCTGTTATCTCGTTTTCGTCAATATCTTCTAAAAGAGCATCCGCTAAATTATTATTTGTACTGATGTAATCATCGTATTTAAAGAATCTTTCGGGGTCATTTTTTAAATCTCCCAATTCTGAATAATGTATGATGGCAACACATCTTTGTTCTTCAGGTGTTACTACTATTTTTTCATCGAATGAATTATAGTATGAGGTGACTCCTGTAATAGTACCACCTGTCGTATTAACCCAAGTTTGTCCACTTGACGTGGTATAACCTAAGAATTGTTTTGTTGAAACGTTTTTGTTTGATGTAAATCCAGTTAAACTTTCATCCGTTGTTGGGACATCAAATCCAATTGGTTTTTTACCCCAAACAACGTTTAATGTCCATGAATTAAGTTGTTGAGATGGGTCAATCTCTTGTGGTCTACAATTAGAGTTAATTGGTTCCACCGGATATTCGTTTTCACAAGAATTACAAATTACTTGTGCGTTACCACTACAAGATGAAAGATTAGGTAAATTTCTGTCAAGTGTAATTGTGTTTCCACTTACACTCATTACCTGATATATCAAACTATTTGATTGTCCTGAAATAACAGGATGAAGTGGGTCTGTTCCTGTAAACGTTGTAAATGCGATTGTAATAAAATCACAATCATTAAAACTTGAACCTGTAGGTACTACAATTGTGTTTGTTCCTGTAATTGCTGAGAGTGAAACTAATTGTGTTGTACATTCTATTGTTGTTCCTGTACATTCTACCGCATCATAATCTTTATATTCCGTAACAAATCCTGCGGGACCCATTACATTTCTTATTGTCTCTGTTGTGGAAAATTCAATGGGTACACCATATGTTGTTGTACCTGTCGCAGAATCTAATTTATATGGGTATTTTACCCCCCCTTCTTTATCAAAAGGTGAGAATACTGATTGGTGGGGTACACCCGCCAATCCTGTAAGTCCTGTAAATGGGTTTGTGTAATCAAACTCGGAATCTCCGATTTGGAAATAAGATATGACAAAATTACCCTTAGCAATAGAATTTCTTCCCTTTTGGGTTATTCTTGCTGATAAAAATTCCGAATTATTATTACTTAAAAAACTCATACTTTATTATAAATATTTTATTCCACATTTTATAGAAGCAGGCAATCTCCGTCAATTGTACAATTTGTAAGAAGATTTATCCAACTAAGTGGTGATGGACACACAATTTCAGTACTATCTTGTACACATACGGGTGTTGGATATGAGCCCCCCGGATTTACACAAATAAAGGCGGTAAATGTTCCGTCACCATTATCATAAGTATAAAGATTACTTATCAAATTGGTAATTGTTCCACCAGAACATGGTGAATATCTAACATATAGGTCAACAGGTAATTGAGCGGTAGTATATGTCATAGCAAAACAAATACATGTTGTTGTTGGTGTACTAGTTAAGGTTATTGTAGGTGTATTTGTAGCTGTTAATGTTGGACTATTTGTTGGTGTTAATGTTGGAGTCTCGGTTAATGTAGGTGTATTTGTTGCGGTGACAGTTGGGGTTGGAGTTAATGTAACACCAGATGTTGGGGTATTTGTTGGGGTGGCGGTTGGTGTTTCAGTATTTGTTGCGGTGACAGTTGGGGTTGGAGTATTTGTTGCTCCAACACCATAATCACAACATTCATCAAGGTTCACTTTAAATACCTGTTCACAACAACCAATACAAATCATTTTAACATATACCTCAAGTAATGTTGGAGTCAATCCCGATAAATTTATACTACCTCCCGTTATTGATGTAAATGCTGTTGCTCCTGTTATTGTGTTTTCTGTTAAACCCGTATATACAGCACAATCGGTATAATCTGAGCCCGAATTTAAATGTATTAGTACCCCTTTTGGTGTTGCAGTATCAGGTACACAAGGTCCCGAAACGGACGTTTTTGTTAATGTCGGTGTACTTGTTAAAGTGGGTGTACCTGTTTGGGTTGGTGTTAATGTTGGTGTACTTGTTAAAGTTAATGTGGGGGTTGAAGTTTGAGTAACAGGTGGTGTATTAGTTAAAGTTAATGTGTTAGTTGGAGTTACTGTTTGAGTATTGGTTGATGTTACCGTTGGGGTTGCGGTTCTCGTTAAAGTTGGTGTATTTGTTGATGTTACCGTTGGTGTTGGAGTTGCGGTTGCTGCTGGTGTATACCCGCACACATCTATTGGTCCCGCGGATGTTGTTAAACCAATTGCGGGTGATACGTTTGTTATGAAATTTGTTGCGGTTGCTGTAGGGCTTGTTTGAAGGACATTATTAGCGGTTTCAATACTAAATGTCCCATTAACTATCGTTAAAGTATATGGGTAAGTGTTATTTACATCCTCGTCGTCCCTTAAATAACCTGTGATTACAATACTTTCTGCTACAACTTGGTCTATTGATAGTTTTATACCAAAATAGTTATATAATCCACTTTGTGGGTTTGGTGATAAAACAGTCTCATATATTGTCAAACAGGTACACTCATTACCAATAGTGGCACTAACCGAATCTCCTGTTGGCGGTGATTCCGAACAAAAAAATTGTATTTCGTTGTAATCAAGTGAGACCGTGTGTGGTGAAGAACCACAATCAGTAAAACTTACTGAACAACCTGCGGGAGCGGAACATAAAACCTGATATCTATTACAAGGCATTTGCTATTAATATATCAGATAAATAGTTATTTGTAAATTTTATTAAAAAATTAGTAATAACCAGGTCCACATGGATAAGGTCCGCTAGCCACAGAAACCGTACCAGCCGTCACAGTGTACCCACTACCATCGGTGCAGATTGTATATTGTCCGTTGAAAGTGTTTGTTAAAAGATTTCCCTCACAATCAAGCCATTCAATAGAAGCAGAACTTCCATTTGAGTCAAGGTTATATCCCGTACAAGAGGTTGAACCTGACGTTGATGTTGGGGTTGGGGTTGGGGCACAGATACCAATTTGTGTTAATTGTGTACCATATGATGTTGTTGGATTACCGATACTGTCACAGTTACAGAAATTTCCGGTTTGACCCTCTCCAACGGCTAAGGTTTGTTGGGTTCCAGTTGTACAATCATAATAAAAAATAATATCACCCTCTCCAGGTACATTATTGTATTCCCAATTATTACAATTCAAACAATTTGATGTTGTTGTAGGTGTTAATGTTGGGGGTGTGGAGGTTGGTGTCGGAGTAGGGGTTGGACATGTATTCCCACAATATGAACCTTGAGTTATGTTCGCAGCGCCTCCAATAACTACGACACTCAATTCAACCGCACAGGTAATATTAAATGGAGTATTATCACTTAAAACTTGATAACCACTACTTTCATCACAATTATACCATTGTATTGTTGCAGTTGGATTTGCAACCACAGTATATGCCCAACAATCATCACAAGAAATACCATATGTCTGAGTTGTTGTTGGAGTATTAGTTGCTGTTAATGTAGGTGTATTTGTAGTGGTGGGGGTTGGAGTTAATGTTGGTGTACTTGTTAATGTCGGAGTCTCAGTTAATGTTGGTGTACTTGTTAATGTCGGAGTCTCAGTTAATGTTGGTGTACTTGTAGTGGTGGGTGTTGGAGTAGAGGTTGAACCGGTCGTTGGTGTTAATGTCGGCGTTTCAGTTAGAGTTGGTGTATTTGTAGTGGTGGGGGTTGGAGTTTCTGTCAATGTTGGAGTTGAGGTACTCGTTGATGTTACAGTTGGCGTTGGTGTATTTGTGGCAACGGGACCTGTATAAACAGATATACAATCATCACATCTTAAATCAACCAACACAACTTGGTATCCTCCCTGTAATTTTGGTGTACTTGTTGGTACAGAATTAATATGATTATCACAATGTTCGATAAACAGATAAACATATGTATATGTACTATCAACACTTAAACTAACTGTATATCCGGAAATAGAAGATGCCGATACTGTACTAACAAATGTTGCAGTATTAATATCATGTGTTGTTCCTGAAAAAATATCAAAGTTTGCACAAGGTGTTTTACTTGTAAATTTTGATATTTGAACTTGATATTGTGAATTTGGCATATATTATTTTATTAAATTGGACCACCCACTTCACACACCATAGTGACACCTGAACCTGATGAGTTCCAAATGTTTCCTCCCATTGAAAAATCACCGGTATATGGGTTAGTTAATCCTGTATTTTCAAAAATTTCAGTAAGTAAGTCTGTTAAATCTGTAACATTACAATCTGTATAAACTGTTTTTGGTACTTGTCCAACGCATGTACAAATTGGTCCGCTTGCAGTTCCTCCCGGACAATCTTGAATTATCCAAGTTTTGTAAAAACAAGTAGGGGTATTTGTGGTAGTAGGTGTTGGTGTACTGGTTAAAGTTATCGTAGGTGTATTAGTTAAAGTAGGTGTATTAGTTAGGGTTATAGTCGGAGTTGGGGTTTGCGTTGTACCCGATGTTGCAGTATTTGTTAATGTAACAGTTGGTGTATTCGTGGTTGTTGTGGTTGGGGTACTTGTGGTTGTTGTGGTTGGTGTTGGGGTTGGTGTACCGCTTAATAAACATGTAACATCAACACTAAAGCATATTGTGTCATAACACGAAAATGCTTTACTATCATTTGTATAAATGTTTTTTATAATGTAACGACCTGTTGTTTGGTCAATCATTTTTATCCAATATTGGGTATCAAATGTTAATCCCGAAATTTCAACAGTAGATGAGGTTAAACCACTTGCATGTAATGTGAATGTTGTATTATCATATTCAGGCCAAGGATTTGCACCACTTTTATACCTTATGGTATAAGGTCCATCTGAAACTATATTATATAATCGAACATTTAATCCCATATTATATCATAAATACTTTTATTCATTTTATTAACACGGTCCAATAGCGGCGGTTATGTACACAGTTGAATCGCAAGGTATATTCACATCATAAAAAACAATTGTACCTCCGTACTCATTCAACGGATAAAAACATTGTGTACCACCGACATAATTAATGGTAATATTTTGTCCAGGTAAACACGGACCATAGACAATTTCAACCTCTACAGTTGAACCATTAATATTGGATGTGAAGAACCCAACCCCATCACTTTGCCCAATCGGGAAATTAGCACCACTTGAGTGAGTTATATTCGCAGAATTGAATTTAACTTCGCTTATGTTGACATCATCACTATTTTGTGTAGTTACCTCAGCAAGTGCAAATGGACAATATGATTCATCAGTTGATGTTAATGTTAGTGTTGGTGTATTTGTGGCTGTAAGTGTTGGTGTATTTGTTGCGGTTAATGTAGGGGTGTTGGTTGCGGTGCTTGTACTAGTTAATGTTGGTGTTTGTGTCTGAGTTGGAGTTGGTGTCTGAGTTGGGCAGTCACAAGGTGAACCTGTTAAATAATCAATAGGTTGTTCTATTATCGCACTAATCTCATAAATTGAACCATATACAACACATTCAGTTATTGTTTGTAGTCCAGGTTGAATACTTTTGCTCGCGTCTCCACCACAACAAGGTGTATAACCTATAAGTCCATCTTGTATGAAATTTATAACTACATCTTTATAACAAGATGCAAAAGTCGTTGGTGTTAGTGTTGGTGTACTAGTTAGTGTTGGAGTACTTGTAGCAGTAAGTGTTGGTGTATTTGTTGCAGTGCTTGTGCTAGTTAGTGTTGGAGTATTTGTAGCTGTAAGTGTTGGTGTACTAGTTAAAGTAGGTGTATTTGTTGCTGTAAGTGTTGGTGTATTTGTTGATGTTAGAGTAGGAGTGTTGGTCGCGGTTAATGTAGGGGTCTCAGTAGCGGTACTAGTTGATGTTAATGTTGGGGTATTTGTTGCTGTTAACGTAGGTGTTTGAGTTAATGTTGGTGTATTTGTGGCCGTTAACGTTGGAGTTTCTGTTGAGGTACTAGTTGATGTTAAAGTAGGTGTATTTGTGGCCGTAAGTGTTGGGGTTTCAGTTAATGTTGGAGTATTAGTTGATGTTAAAGTTGGTGTATTGGTTGCGGTACTTGTACTTGTTAGTGTTGGTGTTTGAGTTGCTGTAAGTGTCGGAGTCTCAGTTAACGTAGGTGTATTTGTAGCCGTTAACGTTGGAGTCTCTGTTGCAGTGCTTGTACTTGTTAACGTTGGTGTATTTGTGGCTGTAAGTGTTGGAGTTTCAGTTAAGGTTGGGGTATTTGTTGCGGTAAGAGTAGGAGTATTTGTTGCAGTACTCGTACTAGTTAGTGTTGGTGTATTAGTTGCAGTTAATGTGGGTGTATTTGTTGAAGTTAAAGTAGGTGTCGGGGTTGGTGTTGGGCAATCTGTTGAACTATTTGCAATAGATAGTCCGCTACCGTTGTCTTCAACAATATAAACAACAGAACTACCAGCAGGATTTACATAAAATGTAGTTGCCGCCGAGTTTGTTATTGTTTGTAATTCACTTATTGTATAAGGATTTGTGGCACTATTATTTTCGTATAAAATTTCACCAACTGATAGGTTATCCTGTGCATAAATTGTTATAGAATTTTGACAAGAACAAGCATCCACCATTGTTGTGTCAATACAATAAATTGCACCATCTAATACATCGGTAAGGGTTGGTGTGTTAGTTGGTGTGAGTGTAGGTGTTTCAGTTAATGTTGGAGTATTAGTCGCAGTTAATGTTGGTGTTTCGGTTAACGTTGGTGTATTTGTTGCCGTCAATGTTGGCGTTTCTGTTAAAGTTGGTGTGTTTGTGGCAGTAAGTGTAGGTGTCTCTGTTGGTGTATTTGTAGATGTTAATGTGGGAGTGTTGGTTGGTGTTAATGTTGGGGTTTCAGTTAGTGTTTGAGTATTGGTCGGCGTTAATGTGGGCGTATTAGTTGCTGTAAGGGTTGGAGTTTCAGTTGAGGTTAATGTTGGTGTCTCTGTTAACGTTGGAGTACTTGTGGAGCTTAATGTTGGTGTTTCGGTTAACGTTGGTGTATTAGTTGGTGTGAGTGTGGGTGTCTCTGTTGAAGTTAAAGTTGGAGTAGAGGTTGATGTTAACGTAGGTGTGTTGGTTGCCGCACTTGTACTCGTTAATGTCGGTGTATTTGTTGTAGTTAAGGTTGGAGTCTCCGTCAATGTAGGTGTGTTAGTCGCAGTTAATGTCGGTGTTTGAGTTGCGGTAAGTGTAGGGGTCTCCGTTGATGTACTCGTACTTGTTAATGTTGGTGTCTCAGTAGAGGTTAATGTTGGCGTTTCAGTTAACGTAGGGGTATTAGTCGCCGTCAACGTCGGCGTTTCCGTTGCAGTACTCGTACTAGTTAACGTCGGCGTATTTGTGGCGGTACTTGTACTCGTTAACGTTGGTGTATTAGTTGCGGTTAACGTTGGGGTTTCCGTTAAAGTTTGTGTCGGGGTTGGGGTTGATGTTTCACCCGCAGTTGCAGTTAATGTCGGAGTACTCGTACTTGTCAATGTAGGTGTACTGGTTTCAGTTACCGTAGGTGTATTAGTTGATGTTAATGTTGGGGTACTTGTTGCTGTTAATGTTGGAGTACTAGTTTCGGTTAACGTAGGTATATTGGTCTCCGTTAATGTTGGTGTATTTGTAGCTGTTAATGTTGGCGTTTCCGTTAATGTAGGGGTATTTGTTGATGTAAGAGTTGGTGTTTGAGTACTTGTTGAGGTAACAGTTGCTGTTGGTGTAGGTGTTGGACAATCTGTTGAACTATTTGCAATTGCTAAACCACTTCCATTATCTTCAACAACAAATAATATTGAAGTGCTTGGTGGGTTTACATAGAAGGTAGTTGATGTCGAATTTGTGATAAGTTGTAAATCTGCAATCGTGTATGGGTTTGTTGCTGTGTTATCTTCATATAATATTTCACCAACAGATAAATCGTCTTGTGCATAAATTGTTATAGAATTTTGACAAGAACACGCACTACTCATTGTAACATCAATACAATAGATTGCCCCATCTAATACATCGGTAAGAGTTGGTGTATTTGTTGGGGTAAGTGTGGGTGTCTCTGTTAATGTGGGTGTGTTGGTTGCACTTAACGTTGGTGTATTTGTAGCTGTTAACGTTGGGGTTTCTGTTGCCGTTAATGTAGGAGTTTCTGTTAATGTTGGGGTATTGGTTGCGGTTAATGTTGGGGTCTCTGTAAGAGTTGGGGTATTAGTCGCAGTTAATGTTGGTGTTTCGGTTAACGTTGGTGTATTTGTTGCCGTCAATGTTGGCGTTTCAGTTAATGTAGGTGTTGATGTACTTGTAGTTGTGGGAATTGGGGTCGGGGTGTCTGTTAATGTACTCGTACTTGTTAATGTTGGTGTATTTGTGGATGTTAGTGTTGGCGTATTAGTTGGCGTCTCAGTACTTGTTGAAGTAACAGTTGGTGTGGATGTAAGAGTTACCGTTGGGGTACTAGTGGGTGTGGACGTATTCGTGTTTGTTAATGTTGGAGTACTTGTTGAAGTAACAGTAGGTGTTGGTGTTAGTGTTTGTGTGCTGGTTGGTGTTGGTGTGTTTGTGGCAAATGGAACGCAATCAAATGGTGATTCAGATAAATCATTATTATTTGGTGATGTTGCACAATGTACAGGGTCACTATAATATTGACCTAAATCAAAATCAATATTTGGATGTTTATTGTATTGATGTTTCATCAAAATCTGTTCATTTGAATTACCATCAAATACAACAATAAATGTATCAGTCAATGGTGAACCATTTTTTTGAACATTTAAGTTAAAATATAAACCAGTATCACAATAGTTGAGGTCAACCGCCAACACTTCAATTGGATAACCATATTGGTTAATTAGAAAATCTCCCTTGTCATATAATTCTTCAGAATGGTCACAGCAAGGTTCAATGAAATCAACCGGTCTTATTTGTAATTCTTCGGGGAATCTATCATCAAAGTGATATGTTCCATTAGTTACAGAACCAAAATTCTCAATAAATTTATTTGTATAAACTCTTAATTGAGTTGTTGGTAAAACTTCAAATATTTCAATACTACTTGTTGATGTTTCACCTGTAATTCTGTTTTTCTTAACCGAACCGAGACATTCTTTATCAGTAACTAAAAGTTTTTCATACGAATACGTAAATGAATATCCACTTTGAGGTGCATTTTGGAATTGTTGATTTGTGAATCCTGAACAAGGAAGATAATTTGCACTTAAAATATATTCACCTACTTGTAAATCATATACGGATTTTTCTACAATCGTACTACCTGTTATATATGAATTAATTTGTGAACTTGTTGTTGAACTATTAATTGTTAAACCTGAAGGAACAACTAAAACTATTGAACTATCTTTTAAACCATAATTAAAGTTTGATTTATATTCAACTTTTGGTTGAATGGTGTACCCGGTATAATTGTCACAAAACGTTGCTCCCGATATTTCAGATATAGTATTTGAACCTTGATATCCTTGAAGTACAAATAGTTCTGTGTGACTCTTTCCACTTGGTATTGGACATGGGTCGTGTTCTATTTTAGCTTGTAATCCTTCTATCTTGAATTTGACTTCGTTGTTTGCGGCATCAATAATATTAAAGTCTATTATATCAAATTCAGTAACTCCGGTTAATTTAAATTTACAATCGTACCCTGCAACTTTTTCAATATAAACGTCAGCGTTTTGACTATGACCACTTGTACAATTTGCATAAATGTAAAACGGCCATGTGTGATTTTTTTGAACCCCGAATTGAGCACCAATAACATCAATATAGATGTCACTAATCATAATACACGATGCTGGCTCTTCACAATAAAATTCACCATTACCACTAACTTGTACACTTAATCTATCGTTTGATTTTATTGTTTGATAATCCGCCTCAAATCTATAATCAAAATAATCTTTTACTGAACAATCCCCAATACCATATTTTATGGATGAAAACTTAATCATTTCTTCACCATTTTCATCTGTGAAGATTTCATAACTCACCATTGGTAAAGTTTCGGTTACATATGTTTGTCCGGTTGTTCCTGTGAATGGTGCATACGCATAGTAACCTGAACTATATCTTGATATTGTTATTGAACCAATGAGATTGCTCAATGCTGCAACCCATAGTTGTTTAATTTTAACAATATCAGGTTCCAAATAATCTTTGTAATCACAAATAAGTGCAAGATTTACAGGGTCGTTACTCACTAAGTCTGTACATCCCGTCATTGGGAATGGGTCATATAACTTGGCACTATTTGTTGTATTTGATGTACCGCTAACCACAACAGTCATTCCTGTTGTTAAACCTGTATAAGATGGTCCACCATAAATGATTCCATCAATTTCGATTATTGGATAGTATGTTACACCGGTCAAATTGATTAATCCTCTAAAATTATTTTCTTCACCAAGTAAGGTTTCAAGGTCCTCTTCAATTGCGGTTTCAAAATCGGGATATAAATCCTCGATAAATTCCATTGGTTGGCAATCAAATATGTATGGATATTTCGGTCTACCAAATAAATTATTTTCTATAAGATTACCTCCTGTCCATAATGTGGTTGCAGGAACCAATTGTTCTACTAATTGAACCCAATAAGGGCTGATTTTATTTACAAATTCAGCCGCATCAATAAACGTATATGGTTTGAATGAGGTTTGAGAAAAATAATCTCTATAGATATCTTCAAGAACAATATAATTCTTTTTATATCTAATTGTATGAGAGTTCTTTATTACTTTGTGAATAAAATTGTTTGTGAATTGTGCAAACGTTACTCCTGTTTGTGGCGCTAATAAATTTGTTGAACCGAATGAAATTTCTAAATCTCTACTTTTTCTAAATAAATCAAAATTAATCGCGTTTGATGCTGAGATATGAATATTAATATTCTTTCTATTCAAAATTAAAGACGAACCATCCAATACATCGTGAGCCTTTGTATTGTCAATATCTGTTTGTAAACCATAACCCGTATCTAATCCGGGTAGTTTTCTAAACACGTTAAAATAATCCTCACCATAAGTAAAAGGTTTATTTTTTGTTTTAATTGTTTTTGTTCTACCAGTGAGAATTGAGTTTTCGGTATCTATAATCGTTGGTGAGCGGTGGTCTAATGTAATATCATACCATCCCGCACCCTTTTGGAAGAAAATATCTTCAGTAAGACTAAAAGCTTTTCTTGGTAATTCTGTATCAGGGTCAACAGGATAACCTTCTCTATCAAATCCTGTTGAACCAGTAGTGGTAATCTTAGTATATGTGTACCCTGTTGTATTAAATTGACCCGTTATAAAAGTTTTTTCTCCGGCAATAACATCATATATGTCTTGTTCTAAATCAAAACTTGCAGGAATTGATGTTACTTGATAGACATACTCATTAATTTTTATTAATGGTTCGGGAGCTCCTAAGAATTTTAAGAAGAACTCAATAGATGCTCTTGTTCCTTTTGATTTAAAGATATATGCAAGATTAACTAATAATCTTCTGTAAAATTCATGTTCAGCATCAACTAAATTAAAACCGGTAGATACTCCACCATAAGACGAATCTAAACGACTATATAATACATCGTCCAATGATTTTTCATCAAATAGATTTGTAGTTGATAAACCAAGATTCTCAGATAAATTCTTTAATAAAATATCAGGTAAGTTATTAATACCATCATAACTTACATTTCTCATGTAAGCAATGTTGTCTATATATTTTTTTACTTGGTCAAAACTTTGTCCGTAAAGTTGGAATACACTTTGAGCTCTTTGGTCTGCGGTATCAAATTCTAATAATTGTGGTGATGTTAAAAATCTAACAATTGTGTTTGATTTAAATGTATCAATCTCATCACAAACATCTTTTAAACTTTGTACATATAATTCATAGTCAAGACCATAAATTTGTATGTTCCAACCATCTCCTAATGTTGGCCAGCTAAACTCAACGTTTTGCATTGTAACCTTTGAACCATCAGGACTATCTCTCGGAATTCTAAAATTTGATGTATATATTGGACTTGTGTCTCTATTGAGTAATGAAGATTCAACATCATCCAATCCATTGTAAAATTCTTCAACAATACCATCATTAGGTTTGATAATAAAGTTTGTTGTACTTGTAGAACCTGTGAATGGCTGACCAATTACAACAAAAACTATTTCATTTGAAGAATTTGGTTCAGTATATTGAAATATAGGGTATGACTCACCATTTACATACAAAACATACTTGTTGTATGATGAATATAGATTTCTTAATTCATTTTCACTTGTCGGTTTAATCGCACTATTTGGTTCAGATAAAATAATTCCAAATGGATTTGAAACTTTACTTAACTGAATTGTGAATGTTGTTCTGTTTAAACTATTACTATATGAAATATTAAACGCGGAGAATAAATTCACACCGATAGGACTATCTGCAATTACTTGTAAAGCCGCGGGGAATTTTTTTATAATCTTGGTAATTGACACCAAGATTCTTTCTCTTAAAGAACCATATAAAGACTTATCCGCATTTCGTTTATCGTTACGAAATCTTATCGATTTACTTCTTTTAGCTGCAGAACTTGTAGGTTGTTGAGTTGTTACGTCAGTTTGAGTGTCTTCTTTTTTGATATTATCTAAAGTAAGAAACTCAGAAAATGGATTTTTTCTAAAACTTTTAGAATCTTTATCAGGTATAGTTTTATCAATGTCAAATGAGGTGTTGACAAGCGCTGAACTTCCGTTGGTAATTTGTCTACCAACAAGATTATCATTAAATGTTGCCGCTCCACTTGGCGCTTGACTTGGTACCTTTCTTTTCGCCATTATTCGGTAATCGTATCAAAGTTTAGTGTCTCATCTATATCAGTCCTTTCTTCACGAACTTCATATAATGTCTCATTAAATTCGTCTTTGACTTCGTAAAGATTGTACTGTTTGTATATGTTATTATTATTGTCATAAATGGTGTAGATACCTTGTGAAACAGCTTTAGTTTGATTACCATACAATGCGTGAGCCAATGTACTCGCATCGTGTTCAACCATTTCAACCTCAATTGTTGTTGGGTTAAAAAATGTATTTGTTAAAATAATTTTTTGTGATGGTGTACCAATAAACGGAACTGTATTTGGTTTATTTGATGGTGCTGAAGATGGTGTAACAGTCAAAAACATCAAATTTGTTGCTTGTTCACTATATTGATATCTAATAGCTTTTTGTGAAGTACTTGTTAAGTTGGATACGATTGGGGTACAATAAAATGAAGAGGTCACAACTCTGTAGAAGTTGGCTATTTTCTTATTGTCCGACGTGTTAATGTATTCTATTCTATAACCAACCAAACCTTGTGGAGTAAACTTATTCCTATCCGCCGCTGGTACATTACTTAAATCAATAACCAAACCCCTAACAGAAGGTAATGACGCCAAAATACCACAATCCGTGATTGTTGTACGTATCTGTTTAGGTCTGATATGTAGGGTATAAATTCCCAATTCAGAGAAATCTGAAGAAGCTAACTTTAAGTTGTACATACCACCCAAAATCTCAACGTTTGGTGCTGCAGCATCATCAGTTGTATTTGAATTGTGAAAAACAGGGGTTAAAACATCTGCCGAACTTAACCTTTTTAGGGTTGCAGTTGCACTATTTGTTCTACCTGAAACGTAGTGATAATATATTTCTACATCCTCGGGTGATACATCTGCTGGTCTTATTATTCCGTAACTACCTACTGCCATGATTTTTTATTAATAAATATAATTTTTATTGTTTTCTTATGTTAAAATACCCATTTCCATAGATATCTAATTCCCCTGTATTGTCTATTTCAGTTAACCTAAGTATTTTTTCCATTACACCCTGTTTACCCCTTTCAACAAATAAATCAGAAAATATGGTCGGTTCGTCTATAAAACCTAAAAAGTGTTCATTTCTGGTTAACACATAATTTATAACCTCTTCCTTTGTAAATCCCGTTGTTGTGCCTGTAATCGTTGTAACTCCATCAGAGAAATCCATATAATATAGATTGTCTATCGTATATGCACTAAAGGTTACACCGGATAGGGTTCCGGTAGTTACTCCACTATATGTGTTTGAACCATATAATTTTTTTTCGTCAATTCTACTATTTCCAATTGCTGCATATGTAAAAGTGGTATTTCCCGTTGTGGTTGTGTGGTCAAGATTATTAATATAATTCAACGTCTGACCTGTTATGTTTGTATAAGGAATGGTAAACCCAGTCAATGAACCTAATGGGTCAGGAACACTTACGTTTGCGGGTACAGTTACCTTTTTTTGTAATTTAAAATTTAACCAAGGCGTGTTTAATGAAATTGATATGTTTTTTACTCCCGTGGTTCCATATGTCTTGGTTGATGAGTTAAGGGTGGTTCCGGTGTGAGTTGTTAATGTTGATGTTGTGGTATCCCCCCAATCAACAGTAAAGTTAACTGTGTGTATTTCAGATACCTTGGTTGAATCCACCGTATTATAAACCTGAACAGTGTTTCCTGTCTGAGTGTATGAAAAATTACATATTTGTTCAACTTGTTCCATATATCCATCAAACCCAACCATTACCCCCATTTCATCAACTGACGATTCTAAAAATAGTGGAACATCGTGACTACCTACAGCAGTTGCTTCAGTTATCGAAGACCACGCACTACCTGTCCACTTATAGTATCCTGTTGCAAGACTACCTGTAACATTATAGACGACATCTCCTGAGTCAGGAGGTAATGTCGTAGAACCTGACCATGGGACCCAATTACCAAAATAGTCGTACCAAAATTGACCACTAAGAGAATGTAGTCTAACATTTGGAATGTTCTTTCTTAATATTTTATAAGAATTTTTCATAAAAAACTATTGGGTCATTTGTTTCACCTATTCTTGAACCAACAGAACCATTAAATCGAAATATTTGATATGAGAAATCGCTCCTATCAATTACAACTTTATAGTATAAGTCATTTTCTTCGACAATTGTACCGTTAGGTGTCTTTGTTTTATTTGTAAAATCAAAAATTTCACTTGTCTTTGCGTTATAAAATTTGGCGGTCATGTAAAATGTATTTCCCGTCAAAGTTGTTTCATCAAATGGCGTATCGTCCGTAAACCAAAAGAAATACATATTCTCTTTGTTTCTATAATTTGAACCCATAAAGACAGGGAAGTATATATAGTCATTCATCGGTATTGTTGAACCCGATGTTGTTCCTGTATAGAATATTTTTTCACCCAATGGAAGTGCTAAATTTTTAGCAAAAACCATTCTTTTATTTGTATTGTTAGGTGCAACATCATTTGGTGTTTTATAAAATTCTAATCTAAAAAAACTTTCAGTTGATTGTTTTAACATTAAAGCATTTTCTTGTAATGTTATATCCATTAACTGATAATCTTGTTTAAACGTCACACCCGTAATAATTGGATTTGTGGGGTTTGAATTATTATACTGATAATCGCCAAAATAAAAGTAGAACCAAATGTCCGTTTGACTAAATCCACTAACATTTGTGTATGGTTTATGTATGTATCTTACCGTCTCATAATTCTCTATTGGGTTAATAATCTGATAAAGAATTTCTTTTTCCATGATTTCAGCAGACTCAGTCCACCCCAAATCAGTTTTAAAATTTTGAGTCGGGTCTACAATTAAATTTTGGTCAATATTTCTTCTAACTAATTCCACTTTAACACTTAAATCTTTTTATTTTATAATTTCCATCTTTTTTATTGGTATATTGTTGTTCATTACGTAAATAGAAATTAATATCATTTTTTACATAATGAATATTGTTAATGTAAGGATAGTTTGTACCAAATCCCTCTGGGTCTATGAACCCATGGTCGTAAACATCTCTCCATTTCCATAAAGACTCTTCTGAGAAATACTTAGCATTTTGTGGTAACCCATATATTTGATTTGTTGTAGATGTCTCAACATAAGGAGATAATTCCCTAAGTTTCACTCTATGATGTGGTTGATAGTATATACCAAATTTATTATTTTCCGACGCTCCCGAATATGATGTGGGGTCATCTTGGTTATGGTCGAATATTGTTGTTGGTGATGTAATCTTATGATATGCTTCACTAACAACTCTTTCTTTTAATTCTGACCTATTATATTCTATAAATGCACCCGTTAATGTTGTACCTGTCGTAATCGTACCACCAGAAATAAAAGTATTTCCTGATTTTGTAAACGTACCATAAGGTACCGATGTTTCTAACGACGTTGTTCCACTAAAATGTTGGTCAATCCATGTATCATGGAAATTAAACTTATAACCAACTTTATAGGGATAATCAAAATATCCGTTTTTGTTTTTAAAAACAATAGACACATACACATCAGTTGGTAGGTATCCGAGATTATTTGTTAGACCTGTTAAAGTAAATGGTTGTTTAAAATCATAAACCAATGATTCCATTCTGTTTCTTACAACCAATACATCATTATCTCCAACACTATTTTCAAATACTAATTTCTTTTCATTTTCCCAAACTGAAGATTCAAAACCAATCTTATCTAAAATAAAGGCATCTCCCATGGTTAACACTTTATGTTTATGAACATAATATGTTGAAATTGTTTCAGTTAATCTGTTTCTGTTAATACATCTTTTACCAAGAACAACCGTAGACAACGTAGTACCTGATGGAACTTCTGATTTGCTTATTTCTAAAACATAATTTTCAGAATTAAACTTTTCATTACCAACCGAAACAACCGAAAATGTTCTTCCCGACTGTGGTACTGTGTTATTTAATGTACCTCCTGATATCACAACATATTCTCCCTTACTAATACCATGCTCAACCGGACTTGTTAGATAATATGACGACCTGTCTTCTGTAACTCTAAATGGTATTCCATCTTGAGCAGTAAAACTATAGACAGTATTACCACTCAATGTATATTTCATTTGATGAGATGGGTCACCCGAATAGATATATGATAAACAAATATTCCAATTGTGAAATGGTGCTGTTATTGGTGTAACCTCAACATGGTCTGTTTGTCCAGTTACTACTATATTTTGAGTAAACGCTGAAAGTACACTTGTGGAAATAGGGTCATTGGTTTCTCTTTTAACATCATCTCTTAAAAATGCAAATTCATTGTATGGTAAAAACCCATCAAACTGATTACCATCATCAAAAACTAAATATAAATTCTTCTTTAATGGTTGATATCCCGTAGTTCCACTATACAAATTTCTGAAAACCATTTTAAGTTTTCCATGTATTTTATAATGTGGACTTTCGTTTCTCTCTTTTGCAAAAAGTATTGATGTGTCAAGAATGATTGTTCTATCACCTTCTCTAAGCAAATTTTTACTTTCATCTAAATTTATTTTTAGACTCAAATCTTCATTAATTGCTCCGAAGAATTTTTTAGTTGGTAATATGACTCTTTTCTTTTCCATTATTCAGATGCGGGAAATGCTCCTAAAGGACCAAATCTTTTTATAAATTTATCAACGCCAGTATTGCCGGGTCTTAATCCAAAATAAAATTGGAATGGTGTAGATAAAATCTGTTTAAAACCCGAATAATAATCTTCTGTTTTTCTAATGATAAAATCCATACCGCTATTCCAACTTAACGTGTGCCAAGTACCCGCTGTGCCGTACCTCGTATATAATATACCCGCGGTTGGTGTTGTGATAGTACCACCTGTAACCCATAAATAAGTAAAGCCGGGGTATTGTGTATCATATGATGTGTGGTTATCTGTTACTGACGCTTCAACAACATCAAATTCAACACTATTTGTTACGTTCAAACCTGTTATTGATAATCCACTATATGTATAAGTCATTGGTAATAACAAGTATTTGTCTGATGGGTCATTTGTTCCACCGGTCAATGTATATCCATATGTCATACCCTGTAATGGTTGTGATTGGATAATTTCATAATCCCACGATTGGTCATCTTTAGTGCCGTTGTCATATGGTCCAAAACCTGTTCCGCCTTTATTCCATAAAAAGAATGGAACGTTTTGAGATGATTCTGTTAATCTACCAGGTTCATTTAGACAAGCTCGAACTCTTTGACCATCCTCATCAAAATCAAATGTTATCGGTGTTGGTCCCCAAACATCGGGGTTGCTTCCGTTCTGGAATACCGCAGGATAAGTTTCGGGGTCAAGAATTTGATATGAATAACCAAGGTATTTTGGACTTTGAAGATTGAATTCTTCAATACCCACCTCATTATTAATTGATATCAATTGTAATATATCTCCATCTAAAACTTTTTTACCAAATCCCGAATCTTGGAATCCATCGTTATCGAAAAATTCATCAAGACTAAAATTTCCATCGTCTTCGGTATCCATTCTATAATTTATAACTAAACCTAATAGTTCTCCAAAACTTTGAAATGACGATGGTCCAATAGACCTTACGACCGAGCAATTTGGGTCAAGTGTTGGGTCAGTACATATTTCTCTAATAAATTCATCTCTTGGTCCTAAATCAACTAATGTGGTCGGATGACCAAGTCTTTTAAATGTGCTATTATATGTTTCACCAATGAATGTTCCTGATGAGTTTGATAACGTAGAACGATAATAAAATCTTTTTACAGGAAAACCGGTAGTCTCTTCTTTTACTTTATATAGAACTAAATCTTCGCAGTAATTTGTACGACCATAATTTAAATCTAATGCCTTTTCGTCATCCCATTTAACTTTAGCTTTGAATTGAAAGAAATATAATGAACCGCTTAACCAGTTATCTAAGAATCCATAATTAACAATTCCTCCACAGAACATTGTACCAACTCTTTTTCTTCTTCTGTATTCTTTAAGAATTGAAAATATTCTAGTGGCGCTTTGTGTTCCGGGTATAAAATAAAACACTCCGTTACTAAATTCCGAAAACGCGTAGGACCCACCAGAGTTAGGACCGTCTGCCGGTGTATTTGGTGAGAACGATAAACCTTCATATGAAGTTGGTAATCCAAAATAATCTCTATCTGATATTCTAGTTGCGGAGATGTCTGCGCCTGCCGGTAAAGAACCCGGATTGTATTGTGTTCTACCCGTACCAACAAAATATTTAGAAACTATGCTTTCATTATATGGAACATCATATAAATCACACTCAGATTCAAGTTGTGCCGTTATTGCTGATGCTGGATTTACAGGTGAATTTTTATCTCTAATTTCACAATCATAGTCAATTGATTCGTTAAAGAATCCACCGGGGTCATCAAATGTTAAATCATAACTTGCACAATCATATGGTGGATTTGGGTCATAAATAATATCAATATTAAATTGTACACCTCCACTTCCTAATGGGATAATATTTGTTATACCATTAGAGGTATATGTTAAAACATAGTTTGATTGATTATTAACAAAATCCTGTGCTCTTGCACATTGGGTGGTGTTCACTATTAACGTTGCCCCTGTACATGGTTGGGGTGACCCTGTATATGGGTTCGTTTGGAAAAAAACATCATTTGATACTGTAAATCCCGTTCTAGGTGTTTCCTCACTCGAACCATGTATTCTTATTGTGCCAACTTCGCAATATTCAATTTCAGATACACCTCCTTGAGATGTACCAAATTCGTTTTCACCATTACATTCTTCACATTCAGGATAATTTATTAAATATAATTTTCTTTGTGTGGCATCCTGTATTGTATATGCCCCCTTACGGATTGTTTTCGATAATTTTTTTATTGGAAAGAAATCAACGGCTTCCGCAAAACCATGTAAAAAGTTTACAAGTGCATTTGTTAAAAGAAATGTGAATAAATTTATTAAGTGTTCAAATAAAAGTAAAACATCCGCAATTAGTAATTGAAATGTATAATTTTTAAATCCAAAATTTACCGGTGGGGTTACTGCACTTGAAGCACAATCTTCCTCTTCTGAAGGTACCAACTCTTTTAAACCAAGATATCTATCTTTTGTAAATGTATTGCCTTTAAAGTATGAACCTTGAAATGATGATACAGTATAAACCTTGTTATATGTTACTCGATAAAAATAATCTCTCGGATAATAAAAACCATCAGTAGAATTAAGTATAAAATTTTCTACCGCGTGTTGTGGGTAGTCATCAAAATTAATAGAAAAGGCGTACGATTTTTCTTTTTCGTATGGGTTTCCGATTGTATTTTCATATTCTCTAATGTTTGGTGCCAAGTAGTCTGCGTTAACTCTAATTTTTTCCATTCCCTCATCCGATAAACTTATTCTAAATCTATAACATGATGATGTTGGAATTCCTTTATTTGGGTCATTTGTATATTCATTTTCACCGAATTCATTTGTGTACAAATAATCCATGTTCATTGGGAGTGCAACAATGAATGAACCATCTTCGTCTATGTCCTCATTAATTGGTAATTCCTCTAATATTGGTCTTAACTTAACATCCTTTTGACTTGTAAATCTTATCGCCTCTATCTTACCTGTCTTTGTTGTTAGGTCACATTTACGCCCCATTTTTCTTCTTGGAGCACAATTTTTATTTAATGCAGATTTTCCTGTATCGGTATATGTACCTCCGATTAGATACGCTTTAGGTTCAATCTTTACACCCTTGTTCGATAAATCAAAATCGGTTCTTGTTATTCCAATTTCACATATATCTTCATTTCCCCAAAACGGGAAAACGTCTATCGTTTGATTAAAAGAAACAATGTGAGGCAATGAATCAATATCTTCTGAAGCTTTAAATGTGTATTCATTTTTAAATTGGTCAACACCCATACCTTGACGAATAAAATCATCGGGTCTAAGTGAGAAACAACCTATGTCAGATAAATCAACATCAACGTGAATGGTTTGATTACCTGTGGGTATTCCCCATATCATGAAATCACCCGCATCGTTGGTCTTTGCGGTGTATTTGTAATATTTCTCGTAAACTTCAAGAACCTCTTCTCTTGTTAAAATATCTTTTTGGTCGGGGAATGTTCCTGTTGGTTCGTGTCCTCCGTGTTGTTTCCTTGATGGTAATAGGTTATATCTATAACCCTTTTCATCTTTATCGTTTACTGAAGTAAATGGGTATAATGCGGATATTACGGGGTCTTCACTATCCTCATCCGTTATGGGAATAAAGATAGAAACTCTAGCATTAGGAACTCCAAATCCGTTATTAACTGATATCCTACCAACAACAACCCCATAATCTGAGCACATCGAAGCATAGACATCACTTTGGGTGAATTTTAGAGACAAAATCTCCAAGAGGTCATAGTCTTGTTTTAACTCGACAGTGACTCTTTGGTCTCTACCAATATTTGTGGAAATTCTATGCTTCTGAATCATTTCTACTATAAATAGAAATTTATAGGTTTTCCAAAAAAATACGGAAAATAAAAATTAGAATGTAGTCGAACCGAGAGTTCTTACTCTAATTTTGACATCTTTATTTGGGAATCTAATCTGAAATATCTGATTGGATTTCATATAAATTGTCATATCAGATTGTAAGATTTGTTTAGTAGTTGGGTCTGAATAATCTTGTGCCACTTCTGCACTTGAATATTCACCCCCTGTTAGGTTAAATACTCTAACGTCAACAACATTTACCACACCCGTAACTTGACCGATTAATCTATTTAAATCACCCACAAGTAAGGGGTCTCCCATTTTTCTTTTTTCAATGGCGAAATAGTCAATAATATCTTCAATACTATTTCTTATAATCTCAGTTTGATTTCCGTTTTTATCAATAACCAAATCTATCTCTAATCCTAAATCAATTACCTGACCGCTCTCAATGTCAACGTAGTCATTAATCATTCTGTATTCAGACAAATAATTTAAAATGTTACTCTTTAGTGTAGTAGATACTGTATCTGAAAGATTACCATTCTCATCATAAGATAACAACTTGATTTTCACTTTGTTATCTTCTTCCATCACATTTACTTTTGCTGGCGCACCATATGTAGATGGCATTGTCTCAATCAATGATTTATAATCGTTTAAGGTAACCGCTCTGTTTTGTGCCGCAAAATTGTAAGCAATCATGTTTCTGATTTCTTCAATTGTTGGTTGGTCCGCACCTCCAATTGCTGGCGTAACGTTTGTTACAATTAGTGATTGGGTAACCTGAGTATTAATAGACGAATTTGGTCCATTAATTACAAAATCAACATCATCAACACTTGTAATAACATCTACACCAATGTTTGTGTCTTTACCACCACCTATTCTATATTTTATGAATAATGTTGTACCGACTTTTGGTAACGCACCTAAAGACATGTTATTTAGATATGTTCCAAGATTAACTTTCAATGACCCGTTCATGTAGTCATCTAAGTTGTCCATTGGGTCAACATTACCACTTCCAAATGTTACGGAAAAATAACCCTCGGGTGTGTATTCTGTAATAAATTTATTAGCAACACTAACGTATTTTCCCGCGGTAAAATTATCTCTGTCGGATGCATTTGTCGAATCGGGTACGAATACTTTATCTTGCATTAAAGATTTAACTTCATACCACTTATTTGTTGGGTCTAAAAATTCTGAGTTTGATGGATTACCGGCAAAAGAGGTACCATCTTTGTGTATAATTGATGTTACACCCAAAACATTTTGTTCGGGTAGGTAAAGTTTTAAGAATGGTTTTTGGTCTAATTCAGTAATTACTTTTCTGTAAATTCTTGATACACCATTAACGACCGCTTCTCTTTTTACAATAGTATACGATATTAAACGATTGTTACCATCAAAATTAGGAATCTTCAATCTATTTGGTTCTCCTTTACTATTAAAAGGATTTGAGAAATCAATATCCTCGATAGCTTCAAATACTTGTCCTCCACCACTAATTTGAGCACCCGCTTTAATCGTACCCAAATAACGTTCATCTTCTTTATCACCTCTGACAGGTACGTTTACACTAAAATCACATAACGCAACTGATGGTCTTGTACCTGGGAGTCTAATACCATATGTTTTTGCAATATGGAAGAGAGATTGTCTTTGTTGTGCAAAGTCCAACATAGTCTCTTGCCACACTCTATCGATATGGTAATGTAGGTTATCAGTAACCGCAGCATTTAAATCTAATAGTACAGAATAAATTGATGCGTCATTCGTATTCTTAACTAAGTCAGGATAGTATTCCTTTGTTAGGTTTACTAATTCTTGTCTCAAACCTGCAAAGTCTCTTGTTGCGTATGAAATCTTTTTTCCCATGTTATATGTTAATAATTATAAAGTCAGAAGAACTAAATGGTTCATTATTAATCTCGTAATCAATTCTAACTTTCGCAGTGTATGGTTTTGCGGCATTATTTGATACCCTGAACAATCTTGAATCTGAATCCTCACTTACACTTGATGGTTCTTCAGTATCTTGGTCTGCTGGAGTTATTCTTATTGAATTTATATCGAGATTTGGAATAAACTTTTTAACTGTTGTTCTTATTTCGTCCTCAATCATTTGGAATGTAACAGCGTCATTTGGTTCAAATATGAACTCGTATAGTCTTGTTCCAAAGTCAGGTAAATAATATCGAGTACCTCTTCTTGTTAAAATAAGATGTAACAAATTAGCTCTGATTTCTCTATCAGGAGCTTCTGTCATATTAAGAAACAATCCCTTCCTACTCTCTCTAAATGGAAAATCTATACCATACGTTGCTGCCATACAAATAAATATAAACAAACAAGAAATACTAATAAATGAGAATCCCGACCGAAGTCGGGATTAACACTATATTTCGGTGAAATATTTTAGGAACCACAACCCTCACATTCAAATGGTGAGTCTGTTGGTTTGGAAATGGTTACCATTTCAGTCATTTTAATTTCTTCGGATGTGTCCTGAATAAAATTATTAGTGGTTGATACTTCGATAGACTCAACCACAGGTTTCACTGTCGAAGTATCGATGCCAAGTCCTTTTAGAGGGTCAACAGCCGCTCTTGTTCTTAGGTAATACATACCAGTTTTTAAACCAAGTTTCCAACCATAAAGGTGTGCCGCTAATACTTTTTGTTTACTAGCATTATCGATAAATAAATTTAATGATTGTGATTGGTCAATATAGATTGAACGATTGGCAGCCATAGTTAAAATCCTCTTCTGAGACATTTCCCAAACAGTCTTGAACACTTCTTTTATATCAGTTGGGATTTCAGGAATATTTTGAACTGAACCATTTTCCATGATTAGTTTCTTCTTAATATCGTCTGACCATATCTTTCTTTCAAGTAGTACTTTAACCAAGTGCTTGTTGACCACAATAAATTCACCACCAAGTGTTCTTCTTGAGAATAGGTTTGAAGTAAATGGTTCAAACGCTTCGTTGTTACCCAAGATTTGTGCGGTAGATGCGGTTGGCATTGGGGCAACTAATAATGAGTTTCTAACACCAAATTTAACAACCTCTTTTCTCAGAGATTTCCAATCCCAACGACCACTTGTGTCTTTATCGGTTTTACCCCACAATTGATATTGAAAAATACCTTCAGATAATGGTGAACCTTGAAAGCTTTCATACGACCCATTTTCTTTTGCAATGTCTTTTGACGAAACAAGTGCAGCGTAGTAAATGGTTTCAAAAATATCAGTTTGTAGTTTATCAGCTTCGTCACTTTCAAATGGAATTGATAACATACAGAATACATCCGCCAATCCCTGTACACCTAAACCAACAGGTCGGTGTCTCATGTTTGAAAGTTTTGTTTCTTCAGTTGGGTAGAAGTTTAAATCAATCACATTGTTTAAATTCTTTACCACTTGATATGTGTACTCATATAGGAGTTGGTGACTAAATTCACCATCAATAATATATTTTGGTAATGCAATGGACGATAAATTACAGACCGCTTGTTCTGTTGGACTTGAGTATTCAATAATCTCAGTACATAAATTTGAAGATTTTATTGTGCCTAAATTCTTTTGATTTGATTTGTAATTTGCGGGGTCCTTATATAACATATATGGCGTACCCGTTTCAATTTGTGCAGTCAAGATTGCGTCCATTAGTTTTCTCGCCTTTACAACTTTTCTCGCCCTTCCTTCTTTCTCATATCTTTCATACAATTCGGTAAATTCTTGAGTAAATGCAAATGGGTCATCATATGCGTCAGATAAACCAGGTGCCTCATCAGGTGAGAATAATGACCAATCACCATCTTCTTCAACTCTTTTCATGAATAAACTTGGGGTCCACATCGCCAAGAATAAATCTCTCGCTCGTAGTTCTTCTTTACCATGATTTTTTCTTAAATCGATAAATTCAAAAACATCTGAGTGCCATGGTTCAAGATAAATGGCGAATGAACCTTTTCTTTTTCCTCCCTGATTAATCCAACGAGCAACCTCATTATAAGTTTTCATCATCGGAAGTAATCCATCGGATTCACCACCTGTTCCTTTAATGTATGAACCTTTAGCTCTAACATCGTGAACGTGTAAACCAATTCCACCAGCCCATTTGGAAATTTTAGCAACGTCTTTAATTGTGTCGAACAAACCATCGATATCGTCACCTTTATTACCAATTAGGAAACAAGAAGACATTTGTGGTCTACGAGTACCGGCATTGAATAACGTTGGGGTTGCGTGTGTATAGAAGTGTTGAGAAAGGTCGTCATAAATTCTTAATGCCATTTCTAAATCACCATTACAAATACCAACAGCAACTCTCATGTACATGTATTGTGGTCTTTCAACAATACGTTTACCAATTTTTAAAAGATATGAACGCTCCAAAGTTTTAAATCCGAAATAATCAAAATCTAAATCTCTTTCTTGTCTAATTGCACCATCTAATGCTTCTCTATTTTGATGGACAAATTTTGCCACATCATCATCAATCAAAGATGATTCTTTACCTGTTTTTGGTTCATTAAAAGAATGTAATTCTTTAATACATTGAGAAAATTTCTTTGGGGTTGTTTTATGGAGATTTGATACCGCGAGTCTACCGGCTAATTTAGCATAATCGGGATGTGTGGTAACAAGAGATGCAGCAGTCTCGGCAGCAAGAATATCTAATTCTACTGTCGATATACCATCGTAAATTCCTTGAGTTACTTTTAAGGTAACAAGTGTTGGGTCAATATATTCTATATTCAAATTATCACAGAAATATTGCATTCTTCTTGTGATTTTATCATATCGCATCTCCTCAAAGGAGCCGTCTCTTTTTTTAACTTTCATTTTCTAAACAATTAAAAATCAATGTCATCAATGTTTGTTATGTCTTCAATAGACGATGTCGTTGCAACACCCGCTTTTTGATATTCAGCAACTCTTTTTTCAAAGAAATTTGTTTTACCTTGAATTGCGATGTTTTCCATGAAATCAAATGGGTTGTTTGAGTTGTATACTTTAGGTACGCCCAAAGACATTAATAATCTGTCGGTAACAAACTCCAAGTACTGAGACATCAAATCTGAATTCATACCAATTAAACGAACTGGTAGTGCCTCAAGAATAAACTCTTTTTCAATCTCCAATGCACCACAGATGATTTCTTTTATTTTAGTCTGTGTAAGTTTCTTTTGTATATGATTATTATACAAATGACAGGCAAAGTCACAATGCATTCCCTCATCACGAGAAATTAACTCGTTTGAGAACGTTAAACCTGGCATTAGTCCACGTTTTTTAAGCCAGAAGATAGAACAGAATGAACCTGAAAAGAAAATACCTTCAACCGCGGCAAAAGCAATGAGACGTTCAACAAATGATTCAGAGCCAATCCACTTAATTGCCCATTCAGCTTTTTTCTTGATAGCAGGTACAGTTTCAATCGCATTAAATAAACGATTCTGTTCTTCTTTATTTTTGATATATGTGTCAATCAAAAGTGAATAGGTTTCACTATGAATGTTTTCCATCATGATTTGAAATCCATAAAACATCTTAGCCTCTGTGAATTGAACTTCGTTAACAAAGTTCATTGCTAAGTTTTCATTTACGATTCCATCTGATGCCGCAAAGAACGCCAAAACGTGTTTAACAAAATGTTGTTCATCGTCATTTAATTTGTTTTCCCAGTCATTTATGTCTTGTGCTAAATCAATTTCCTCAGCCGTCCAAAAACATGCTTCTTGTTGCTTATATAACTTCCAAATGTCGTTGTGTTTGATTGGGAAGAGGACAAAACGACCCGGATTTTCTTGTAAAATCTTCTCTTTCATTTATTAAATTTTTAGGATTAACGATTAAGTAACTCTTGTCGTCTCTTAAATGCTTCAGCCGCCCTATTGGTATTTGTTTTCACTTTTTCTTCCTGATGACCAAGAAGTGTTGTTTGAGTTTCAGTATCGATTTGTAGATATCTGTTATCAAACTTGCAGTTATTCCAAATAATACCATCCTGACCAATACGCGATTTAAGAAGTGTCATTGTGGCCAAGTTGTGTTCTTTTTGTTCAAGTGTTTTACCAATGGATAATACAACGTGACCAATCTGAGCTTTTTTGATTGACCCACCCATTTGGTCGGTGGTAACTACTTCAGATGAGATTGATTCTCTATTTCCTTGAGTTGCTGTCCATATCGCAATATCAAATTCACCGGTCATAGCCTCAAGACTTCTCATAACAGAACCCTCACCTTTCCATTCTTCACCGAAAGTACTTCTTTCTGGTGATATACAATCCACGTAATCAATTACCAAAAGGTCTAACTTTTTACCATCAGACAAGTGTTTTCTTATTCTTGATTTAATTTCAGAAATAGTGACAGAGTCGCTTGGTAACTTCATTGTACTAAGTGAACCTGTTTTTACTTCTTTAATTTCCTCAATAATTTTCTTAACCTCTTCTTTTCTTTCAGGTTGAGCATCTGGCTCAATTCCTGTCCAAAGGGTAAAGTGTTTTCTTTTGATATTTGAGGGATTGTCCTCGAAGAATATTTGAAGTACGTTAAAATTATGGTTGTATGCCGTATTTGAGAAAAGTGTTAATAATGTTGTTTTACCTGTTCCGGTAGGTGCAAGTACAACCCCAAGTTCACCCCTACCTAAACCACCTTTAAGAACATTATCAACACCCGTAATTCCTGTTGGAATTGCTTGTCTGTTATCCTTTTCTAAAGTGGCATCAATATCATGAAATACGTCCATTGATTCTTCAGGAGGAAGTCCTACTTGCATTGCCTTCTGAATAATAGTTTCAATCTTTGGATAGTCTTGGAATGCCCCGTTTTCGATGATGGAATTGATTTTCTTTAATTCCTTCTTTAGGTTCTGTTGTTTACAGAAATTCAATGCTTCATCCTTAACAAGAGAACCATCTTGTATATTTGTTTTGATGGCCTCAAGTGTATCTAAGTGAATTCTAGCGTTCTCTTTAGACCCCATCTCTGAAATAATTTTCAGAGCCAAACTCTCATAGTTTGGCAATTTGCTGTACTTCTTATAATATTCTTTAATGTGTTCTGAAATGAATTTGAACGATACGTTGTCGAAATATTTGCTTTCGATTACATCGATAATTTGTTCTCCATATTTTTTATCCTCTATAATTGACCTTAATAATGCTTGTTGAAATGACGTTCCTAACGTACCAAAATTCTTTTCACTCATTGTATATATATTATTTTTTTATAATTGATAGTTTAAGTATGTTGTTTCCAATTCTTCGGATGATAAAATAGCATTTAACTCCGCCAAATATCTCTTCAGATGGGGACGAATGTCCACCGTATATCTTGTTTTTGGATGAAACAGATACGCGGGAAACACTCTTTGAATAAATACATCGTCTCCTATCTTAATTTCCAACAAAAAAGTTTCTTTAGCGGTATCTTCCGTAGCTTCTGCAGCTCCCAAACCATAAAAATATTCACGATTTTCGTAGAGATAGTCCGAAGTTTTTATTTTTAAATCTTCAAAAATTTCGTCACAAATATTTTTCACATAATAGTGCATATTAAGTGAACGACGAGATTTTGGATTATGACCCTTGACATTAAAATAACGTTGGCAAATAATGTTTCCTTCAAGGGTTAAAAGGAATTCGAATTTAGTTACATCTTGATTAGTCATTGGTTTTTATTTTAATTATTTTTTTATTTTTTTCTTTTCTTGTTAATCTTAAAAAGGGGTTTAAGAAGTTTATCCATGCGTCATCTGATTTGGGAAGGAGAAGAAATATTCCGTCTTCTGTCATCATTTTCATCATATTCTTATATGAACGTCCTTCAGGGTCTAATCGGTCGTTTATTAAGGAAATAATCGACTCCTTCGACTCATCCGTCAGGAATGGTTCATCAAGACTCACAATTCTACTATTGACATCAAAAAATTCCTCTCCCAACACCCCATGTTTGGTCACTCCCGTTAGGAGATTAGTAACAAGACGATTATCCTTGTCTTCCTCAAATAAGGTGTTAAATCGGTCTCTAATGAAGTCTAATGTAATTCCCTCAGTCTTTAGTTCGGGAACCATAGTGAGAAGTCTTCTGACACCAAGATTCTTTATACCTGCAATATTATCAGAGGGGTCGCCACATAACATCTTTACAATTTTGATGTTCTCTATTCGAATCTCCTCGTGGTCATAGACAAACATATCGTTAGGTTGATACATTCGACTATGTGCAGGATTGAATAGTCTTGTGTTCTCGGATACAAGTTGGGTGAGGTCTCCGTCAGATGAGAATATGATTATACTTTCTTTGGAGTTTTGAACATAATACGCTATGGAATCATCTGTTTCACAATAGTCGTACTCTCCCTGTCTCACAAACAACTCCTCAAGGTATTGTTTTACCCTATTTCGTTGTTGTCCGTATGCATGGACTTGTTCCTCACTTCTAATTCTTTCTCTTCTATTCTCTTTGTATTGGTGGTAGTATCTTCTGCGAGATGATGAACCTTCTTTACCATCCCAAAATACTACCACCTTGTCTAATCTATGTGTCTCAATAGCTCTTCTAAGAGTATTGATGAAGTGGTATAATCCACCAATATGATTACCCTTGTGAAAGTGATTCTTTAATCCGAAAAAACCAATGGTTAATAAATTATCTCCATCAACCAATAAAATATTAGACATTCCGTCTTATGCAATTATCCGTTAAACAATATCAATATCAATCTTCAGTATCTTCTTCAGCTATAGGTTCAAACTTAATATCTGTAACATTTGTAACCGATTCTCCGAATAGTTTACTTATGTAATCAAGGTGTTCCTTAATATAATTTTCCCTTGAAATCTTTTCTTCTGCCGGTTCTTTTGCTCTCATGAATCCGTGAGGGGTAACCATGATTTTACCATCACCAAACTGAATACCATTAACGTGATTCTTCATCACAGTAATCTTACTTCTTGTTGCAATGGTAATGGTTCTTTTGTTTTTGGTGATTGGAATTTTGGTTACACCTGCGTTCTTTTCATTACCAAATCGAAATACCAATGTTGAATTTAACCATACTGATTCACCACCTTTAGCTTTGATTTTTGGTTGTTCATATGGGTTACTTGGAAGTTCCACCCAAGGTTGATTTACAATCACAAGAGTATTCGTGTGTGTCTTATCTGCTCTTCTTGAACCTGAAATACGTTGGTTAATACCCATACCAATCTTATCAGAAAGAACCGATGCGTTGTGTTGTTTACCACCCTTACCTTCCCAAGTCATCTTACATGGTACAGAGCCAACAGAATCCCAAAGGAACAATAAGTCATATGGTATTTCACCATTTTCTTGAGCATCAATCATTTCATTAATGAAGTCAGTAATTTGTTCGATATACTCGAAATCATTTCTGAAAATGAAATCACCTGTGAAAGTAATTTCACCCGTATCGGAATTAACATCTTCTTTAACCGGAACACCCATAATCTCAGCGTGTTCAAAATTGAACTTTTGTTCCGTAATAATGAAGATGGGTAAAATACCTTTTTTAATTGCGTCCGCCGCTGCTGCCAATAATGCGGTTGTTTTACCTGTATCCGAGTGACCAAGGAACATGTTAATGTGTCCAAGAGCGGGACCCGGTAAACCCGTTGCATCCAAAAACGCATCACCCAAATCTAAAAACCTATCAGGTTTGTAGGTCATTTTACTTGAGTACTTGGATGTTATACTCGAAATTGAAAAATCTTTTTTCTTAATAGCCATATTAATATTTTTAAAAAAGGACCACTCTCAAGGACAAAATGTCCAAGAGAGCGCCCTGTATATTGTTCTTAGAATGGAAGGTCGTCATCCGCATCATCACTTTCTTGTGGGTCTACGGGTTTTGTGGTTGTGGCTGAAGATGGAGACATGATTGTTCCGCTTTCTTCTGAATTAGAAACCCATTTTTTGGTTTCACTATCCCACTTTGGAACTTCACCTTTGGCAACCATTTCGAGATATTCTTCAGGTTTTTTAGAATATACATCCGCCCATGTCAATTCATCATTTACCCATGAGTCAGAAGTACCCTTATCTGTGTGTAGTGGACTTTGGTCTTCGGGGATGATAGATGTGATTGTAGTATATTCACGACCATTACCGGCTTTGGTTAATCCCAAAGTAATGATAAGGTCACGACCAATGTTTACATCGGTGATATCACCTTTGTTTTTGAATAGTGGGAAGATTTTATCGAGAACTCCCTCACCTTTACTGTTGTGTTTAAAACGCCAGAACTTAACACCATCCTGTTCGTTCTCTCTATCGATAACTTTTACAATATAGAACTTACGAGCTCTGTATTGACGAGCAAGAACCTTGTCGGATTCAAGTCCTGTCATATTGAGTGCATCGTACACCTCGTTTAGGGGTGAACGTTTACCCTCTTGTTTTGGGTCATATAGTTTAACCCAATTACCATCCACCTGAACCTCATGGAAATAAACCTCTTTAAAGGGTGAACCACCATCTGAAGTAGGGAGGATTCTAATACGTTTTTCACCACTACGAGCACCTTTTTGTAAAAGGGTGGTGAAATACTTCTTTAATCGGTCTTCTTGTGAAACCTTGTTTGAACTGCCGCCAGCGGCTTGTTTGTTTTTCTCATACTGAGCTAAAACTGCATCAAATGTAGACATAAAATAAAATTTAAATTGTTTATATGTAAAATATAGTAAAAAAAAACCGGATTACAAAATCCGGTTTTAAAAAAGTTTGGAAAATCTTTTACTCTAAGGTTAAAAGATACAAAAGTTTGTTTAACAAACCAATCATCTCATCCTTTAGATTTAAAAGGTCTGTGTCCTTGGTTGGGTCTAAGTCCTCTGTGAATTGGATGATACCTTCGACACATACAGTAATCATGTCTTTTGGATTCATCTCCGACAGGTTTATAAGTTTTATATTATTAGTCTCATCATCTAAAACAAATCTACCATACTTACCCATTGCAATCTCAACGAATTCGTCAATTAGGTCCGTAAAAGCATTATAGGTATTACCAAACGCTTCGTGTCTTGCAATACCCTTTGTTTGCCAGTGGTTAATTTTTAATTGTACATGCAGCCCTAATAAAAAATTTACTTTAGAACTTAAATTCATCTTGGTCGTCTTGTATATTAAACGTATCTCTTATCGTTTCTTGTGAATAATTCTGAACATCGTCTTTGGTTAAGACATACTCATTTTTACCACTTGCTCTCATTTCACCCTGTTTTTGTGAAAAGAACTCTTGTGGATTTTGATTAAAAGGATAAGAATCTAATGAACGCATCTCAAGTCTTTCTTGAGGGGTTGGTTCTTTTACTTGTTCAATCTTAGCTCCCAATTGGTCAATCTTAGCCATTACAGCATCCATGTTTGCCAATTTTTGTTCCAAGTCGTTTAATTTAGTGAACACATCGTCCATCTTAGAAACAACTCCTTGGTTCTCACCCTTGCTATTGTCCAAATCCTTTTTAATTGATTTGGTCATATTAACTAAATCGGTGATATCAATTTCTTCAGTTGAATCATCTCCCTCAACAGCTGGTGGCGGTACCCCCGCATCTGCGGCCATGGGTGGAGGAGGAGGTGCGCCAGCACCAGCATCCATAGGTGGAGCTCCTGCTGCAGGGTCCGCGGGAAGTGGTGGAATTTCCTGTTCGTTCATTAATTTAGTTGCGTATTTGTTGATTTGTTTAAATCTAGCAACTTCTTCTAATAGTTTTTTTTCTAATTTACTCATGGCTTTAATCTTGTAATAGTTGTCTACCGTCTTCGGTAATAAATTTTTTATTGATTCTTTCTACTATTCCATCTTTAGACCTGATGACATAACATTCACCTGTCTGTAAATCACACTCTTCTCTTTCCATACCATCCTGTGAAACACTTTTTGTTTTGGTTGGAGAAATAAAATTGTTGAGTGCATTATTTAATTTTTCGTTACTCATAGTATTTTCTTTTATAAATATCAAAGAAATGGTAAAATATACCGATTGTTAAGACATTTTGAAGTATATTACTTCACCTTCTTGTATTCCAAGTTCAGACATTAATTTTGGTGACATACCCATACCATATCCCTCTACTTTTGGTCCTACCGATATTGGTCCTTGTACTGATAAGGGTCCTGAACCCGGTACTAATTGATAACTTGGTTGTAATGTATATGTTTTACCATTCTGAGGGTTTTTAAATTCTGTTTTTGCGGTTCTGATTTTTTGTGCATTCGCAGTACCGAGTTGAAACTTGGTATTGTAAAACTTCATATCTGAACCACTAACATCAGACCATTTGATTCCTTCTGCAACGTTCATAGTTGTTCCTGAGTCAATAGGATATTTTTCCCCTCCCATTTTAACCACAATAGCTCTGAACCAAGTTTCTGTTCCACTACCTGATGTATAATCAACCTTTTGAATATCTGGTTCGTTATTATATCCGTTATATGGTACACCAAACTCTGTTATACCCACTTTTGGTGTTGATTTTGTAAAGTCTTCTCCTTTTATTGATTTTGAACCCATATTTGTGAAATATGTGACACCATCAAATACAACTGTCTTAGTTGTACCTGTAATTGTGGCTTTTTGTTTTAGTACCGATTTAGATTTACTTGTCATTTTATCAAATAACACCCTATAACTCGCAATGAATGAATCCTTCGGGTCGGGTAATGCGGTATAAGGAATTCTACCACCACTAAATGTTGTGTTAATAACATTATTCTTAATTGTGTGAGTAACATCTGTAATCCAATATGTTCCTTTAAACATTGGAACATTTTTCAAATAAAAGTACATGGTTGGTTGAATCATAACATTACCCATAGAGGTAACCTCACATTTATAAGAGGCTTGTTTGTAGTAATCAAATAAACCAACGTCAACATTATATGCTCCCGCCCCCGATTCTGACCTTGCCAAATTTTCCAACACAACAAAAGATTCTGATGTATTTTTTAAAGTTGCTTGGTCAAGTGTTAAACCTTTAAAGATTCCTTGGTTTTGGTCCCCAAAACTCACTTCAAATGCCACAACTTTATTTGACCTACTTAAATCATTGTTTGTAAAACTTTCTAATGATGTGATAACAAGTGGGTTATTGTTTACACTACCAATATAAAAACTATCATCGGCAAATTTATATTGTTTGCTGTTTGACATGTCAGGTCTTTTTGATGTGTTACCCGCAAGTTGTATTATAATCTTTGGTGAAGATTCTTGATAATTAACCTCTAAGAAAGTACCAAACAAGTTTTTTGCAACTGATTTAGATGGTTGGATTTTAGTTTTGTTTTTAAAATTAGTACCATAGAAATTAACATATGCGGGAAGTGCTCTCATATCAAGTCCCGTTCCTTGTATTAACATGGAAATTGCACCATACAAAGGAACCTTTGCATTTTTCATATCCAATAATGGTAGAATTCTATCTATGTTTAGATAGAACTTATCTCCAATATCTCTATTTGCTTTATCTAAGAATAAAAACTCTTCCAACAATAATCTCTGACCAATTGAATTACCTGCGGTCCATTTATCATTAAACGACTTGAAAGTATTATAAACTTCGATTTTGGTTTGGTCTGTGTTGTATCCTTTGTAAAGGTTTATATAATTGTCATTTCTATTCAGGTTAATTCCGTTGTCTGAACTAATCTTTTTTAATAATTCTCCTAAAAAATATTCCAATCTTTTGTTTGCACCACCGGCATATATTTTGTTTGTCGAACCCTCAAATATTGAGTTTTTTAAATATTCTTTAAATGCTGTAGTAGTATTAACTCCACCGGCTTTTCTATATCCCCCATAGATTTGTGCCATGGGTCTATATCTTATAATATTCTCTTCATTTAACTTTATATCATTAATTGAAAAGAAGTTTACGTAATATCCATCAATATCTTCACCTATGTATAACTTAATAAAATCTAAATTTGTTGCCGTTAAATCCGCAACATTAAAAGATAATTCCCTGTATGTTGATTGAGCCGGTGCTCCCATTCCATAAAAACTATATGGGTCAATTTCTTTTGGATTTGCTAAAGTGAACTTTATTAGGTTTTCACTATTCAAAATATTTGATGTGACGATTTGTAGCTTTTGTTCTTGTCTTTCTTTTATTGACTTTAGTAGGTCGTCGGAACCAATAACATCCGAATCACCCTTCAGTACTGTTGACATATCTTTTAGTAAGTCTTGGAACTTTGGGTAATATACATTCAAGAATTTTTGATATGGTAACTCGGCATTACCTTTTTCAGTTGCAAAGTCTAAAAACATTTCTTCAAATGCCTCAAGTATTGTAGGACTAAATGTTCCTATTAAATCAATTACTTTTCTATAATTTGTATCAATTGAATAAACATTATCAGTTGTAGAACCCGAAGTGTAACTCCTTGGGTATTGTGATGTTGATGCGTAAGTTCTACCCGAAAACTCTGACGTTATTTTTTCATCAACCCAAATACTTCTAAAATTGTATTGTCTTGCAAATGAAATGTCTTCAGTATTTTTTGTTACTAAATCACTACTATTGAAACCATTTGATGGTAAAATAGTGAAGTACTTATCCTTTGGAATATACTTTGAATTATCAACATAAACAGACCAGTATTTATTATTTTTTACTTCTTTTTTATGTATAATTTTATTTGATGTGGTTTCAGCACTATATGATGTGTTACCTGAAACAATGGTATAGTGATTATATCCGTTAACAATTTGATGATAAACACCTTGATAATAAGGTGCAATACCAACGTCTGTTGCATTTGTTATTGTTGTCGAACTAATTGTAAATGCTGTGTATACCGCACCTGTTAATCCCCCATCAAAGAATGTAGAACCGGTGATGGGTTGGGTTACATTGCTTGTGTTTAAAAATCCACTTAAAATATCTGTACCATTTATTATTTTCTTTTTGTATCTATGATAAATGGCTCCCCATTTTAACATAAGATGATAGGGAATAAAATGTGTGGAAGAAATTTCTCTAAAAAGAGATGACATCAATATTGTTTTACCACTAAATGTGATATTATCTTCTAAATCTAAAAATGGTAACGAGGTTAATAACAAATATGCCGAACCGACATATCTTCCATAAATTCCATTATTATTAAAATCTGAAAATAATTGTTTATGGAAATATGGTGTATTAACAATGTTGACTGAATTATCTGCAACCTTAAATTTATTAAGGAACATATTAGTCTTGTAATTACTCTTTACCCAAGCACTTGAATCGATTGGTGAACAAACAAATCCTTGGTTTGGATTAATACTTAATATTCCTTCAAATTTAAAATTATCATCAGTAAAAGATGTTTTGTTAAGGTAATCAAGATAAAGGTTTGAGTTAAAAGGGTATATGTTCTTTCTATATGGTTCAGGTACATACTTAACCAATTCAGCATTTAACTCATCCTTCTTAAATGATTTAGTTGGTTTTGATACATTTTTGTATTTTTCAAAAACAAAAGGATACTCAATAATTTCTTTTAGATAAGGAACTGTGGGTAAGTGGTCTTTTAAATTAGGGAATCTATCGTATGGAGAAACACCGGGTAAGTAACCACTATATTCTCTTGACGTTTTTGGTTTACCATCGGAATCTAATATTGGTCTATTGTTTTCATCGACCATTGGTACCGCGGTTCTAACCCTAATTAAATCATCAATTGTCTTTAATTTCTTAACTAACTGAACAAGGTCAATATCTTCATTGATAGATTCTGATATATTTTCAAATTCTTCCTCGACAAGTATTCTCAAGAAATCATTTGTATATGAATCAAATAATGTCATGTATTTTACTCTCTCATATAGTTCATATATGAAAGACGAAAACACTTTATCTCTAAACGGTGATGAACCATTCATTACATCAATACCACTTATATCATCAATTTTGTTTTCGTCAAAGTCTGTTTCGAAAATG
>Ga0172376_10000301_pt1 | contig 63569 bp, 52 predicted proteins | sample Lak35m_FD_121114 | JGI IMG/M metagenome (GOLD analysis project Ga0172376, IMG submission 121114) | Freshwater microbial communities from Kabuno Bay, South-Kivu, Congo - kab_092012_35m | ecosystem: Environmental > Aquatic > Freshwater > Lake | place: Democratic Republic of the Congo: South-Kivu... | reverse complement strand
CTGGATCATTGGTTGGGATCTCGTCCTCGAATACGCGGTCGGCGCGGCAGCGGTGGCCAATGGATGGTCGGCGTATCTGCAAAAGCTGCTCATGAAAATGGGCATTGCCGTGCCCTTCATCATGTCGGGAGCGCCGTCGAACTATGATCAGGGTTTCATCGTTCCAAACGTCGTTGCGGAGTACTCACGAACCGAGATCGCGGCGGCGGTCCTCCAAGATGAAGTGGGGACGGACAGCAGTCGCAACGCCGTGACCATCGTCCCCAAAGTCTTCCTCAAGCAACCCGGTGATGAAGCCGATCCGCAGGTCTTATGGGCCACCGGCGAAACGCGTCCGGTCAGTGGCGTCTATTGGGCCTTTGAAATCACGAAGCAGAAGACCGGTGGAAATCGAGAGACGCAGATGGTCGTCGCGGGAGCCATGGATGACACCGCGTTCGAAAGCAAACTTCAGAATCGACAACGTGCTTACTGCAACTTGCCGGCCATTTTGGTGACAGCACTCGTGACCGCGTTTCTGGTCAAGGGCATTTCCGAGAGCGCCAACTTCAACACCGCCATGGTCATCATCAAATTGGCGGCGGTGATCTTCGTAATCTGCATCGGTGCCTTTTACATCAAGCCCGAGAACTGGAGCCCATTCGCTCCCTACGGATGGTCAGGGCTGAGCTTCTTTGGAACTCCGGTGCTCGGCGAACCGCTCAACGGCAAGCCCGTCGGCATGTTGGCCGGAGCAGCCATCATCTTCTTCGCATACATCGGCTTTGACTCCGTCTCGACACATGCCGAGGAGGCGAAGAACCCGCAGCGCGACGTTCCGATCGGCATCATCGCCTCGTTATTGCTCTGCACGGTTCTGTACATCGGAGTGGTCGCCGTGCTGACGGGAATGGTGCCTTACAACCTCATCGATAAAAACGCGGGCGTGTCCGACGCCTTTAGCAAAGCGGGCCTCGGCTGGGCCGAAGTCATCATCTCGATCGCTGGTGTCGCAGGAATTACATCGGTGCTGCTCGTGAATGTGCTGAGTGCTCCTCGCGTCTTTTTGGCAATGGCACGCGACGGTTTGATTCCGAAAGCTTTCTTCGCTGACGTGCATCCAAAATTCCGCACTCCCTGGAAGAGCACCATTTTGGTCGGAGCCTTCGTCGCTCTGTTAGGCGGCATGCTGCCGATCGACGCACTGCTCGATCTGACCAACATCGGGACGCTCTTTGCGTTCGTGATCGTCTGCGCTGCCGTGCTGCTGATGAGAAAGATTGATCCCGAAGCTCAGCGACCTTTCCGTTGCCCGTTCGTGCCCGTGATTCCGATTCTGGGCATCATCACCTGCTTGCTGTTGATGTTTTCGTTGCCTGCCGAAAACTGGTATCGCCTCTTTGGCTGGCTTGCGATCGGCCTAGTGATCTACTTCCTTTATGGTCGCCATCACAGCGTGCTTGGCCATGAACTCCGCAATGAACTTTCTCAACATGGGGCAACGCCGCGCGGCACGATCGATTGACGCCAGTGGTGAGCCATGACGGAACCGCGAACCACCTCGCGACACCTTGCCTTACCTCAAATGCTGGTTACGTTTTCTAGCGCAGTACCTGGGGATTTGTCTGAAGCGACAACTTCCTGGGACCAGCCCGCACCGCAATCCCGCCTTATACGCACAGCCCCGCTCACATCCCTCCGAGGAGTCTTTCCCGTGCGACGAATTGCTGCTTCGCTGCTTTGCCTCTCGCTGCTGTCGGCCGTGGCTTCCGCTCAAGACAAGCTCAGCTTCAATCGTGATATCCGGCCGATCCTTTCCGAGAACTGCTTTAGCTGTCATGGCCCGGATAAGAATCAGAGGAAGGCCAATCTAAGGCTTGATCAAGTTGAGAGCGCGACTTCGAAGGCCGAGTCCGGCGCGGTTGCGGTTGTGCCGGGTAAGAGTTCTGACAGCGAACTCATCAAACGCATTCTCAGTAGTGGCGATGAGAAGATGCCGCCCGAGTCGACCGGCAAGAAGCTGACCGCCGCGCAGATTGAGACGCTCAAGAAGTGGGTCGAGCAAGGCGCGGAGTTTCAAGGGCATTGGTCGTTCCTCAAGGTCGAGCGGCCTCAAGCTCCGAAGCTCAGCGATGAGTCACGCGTCTCGAATGAGATTGATCGCTTCGTGTTGGCTCGGCTTGAGAAGGAGAAGCTCAAGCCGCAAGCAGAGGCCGATAAGGTTGCTCTCATTCGTCGCACAACGCTCGATCTGACGGGCTTGCCGCCGACTCCCGCTGAAGTCGATGCGTTCCTCGGTGATGCCGCGCCGAACGCTTATGAGAAGGTCGTTGATCGACTGCTCGCGTCGTCGCGGTTCGGAGAGCATCAAGCTCGCATCTGGCTCGATCAGGCTCGATATGGCGACACGCACGGGCTGCATCTCGACAACGAACGCAGCATGTGGAAGTACCGCGAGTGGGTCATCAACGCCTTCAACGCCAATAAGCCGTTCGATGATTTTACGGTCGAGCAACTCGCGGGAGACCTGCTGCCGAACTCGACGACCGAGCAAAAGATCGCGACGGGTTTCGTTCGCTGTAACGTCACGACGAGCGAAGGCGGTTCGATCAATGAAGAGGTGCTCGTGAGGTACGCGGTCGATCGCACCGAGACGATGGGCACGGTCTTCATGGGCCTGACGCTCGGCTGTGCCGTCTGTCATGACCACAAGTTTGATCCGGTCAATCAGAAGGAGTTTTACTCGCTGTTCGCCTTCTATAACGCGGCGGCTGATGCAGCGATGGACGGCAATCAGATCGCTCCGCCGCCGATCATCAAGGTGCCCTCGCCAGAGCAGACCGACAAGCTGAAGTCGCTCGATGAGAAGCTCGCGCAGCTTCGAACGTCGATCACCGAGCAGCTCGCGAAGTACGACTACAAAGAACCCGAGAAGAAGCCGGACGCTCCGTCTCCGACTGAGCCGCGCGAGTTTGTGTGGATCGACGATGACCCGCCGAGCGGTGCGAAACTCGAAGGCAACTCTGCTTGGGAGTTCGTGACGAAGCCCGATCATCCCGTCTTCAGCGGCACGAAGGCGACTCGTCGCAAAGGTGCGGGCAACACTCAGCACTTCTTCACCGGAGCGAACCCGACTCTGAAGATCGGCGAAGGCGACAAATTCTTTGCGTACTGCTACCTCGATCCCAAAGACCCGCCGAAGACGGTGATGCTGCAATGGAACGACGGCCAATGGGAGCACCGCGCGTTCTGGGGCGAAGACAAGATCGCGTTCGGTGCGGGCGATGTGCCGGGTCATCGTCGCATGGGCGACTTGCCGAAGCTCGGTGAGTGGGTGCGGCTCGAAGTCGATGCGAAACATGTTGGGCTTAACAACGGCGCTCAGGTTAACGGATGGGCCTTCACGCAGTTCGACGGCACGCTCTACTGGGACAAAGCGGGCGTCATCACAAAGACGCCGCAAGCCAACATGCAGTTTGAGTCGCTCGCCGATTGGTCGGCTTACGAGAAGTCGATCGCTCAATCGAGCGTGCCCGGTCCCGTTAAAGAAGCTCTGAAGGTCGATGCTGACAAGCAGAACGATGCGCAGAAGAAACTGATCCGCGAGTACTTCCTCGAAAACATCTATCCGAAATCGAAGGAAGTCCTGCAGCCGATCCGTCAGGAGATCACGGCGATTGAGAAGGACCGCGCGGCGACCGAAGGCGCGATCCCGGTGAGCCTCGTGATGGCCGACATGCCGAACCCGCGACCGACGCATGTCTTGATTCGCGGTGCCTACAACAAGCCCGGCGACAAAGTCGAAGCGGGCGTGCCGAGCGTCTTCCCCGCGATGGCGGAAGGGGCTCCGAAGAATCGGCTCGGCATGGCGCAGTGGCTGACCGACCGCAGTCATCCGCTGACGTCGCGCGTGACGGTCAATCGCTTGTGGCAGCAGTTCTTCGGACGAGGCATCGTCAAGACGTCCGAAGACTTCGGCTCGCAAGGCGAATGGCCGACGCATCCCGAGCTGCTCGATTGGCTCGCCGCTCAGTTCATGGAATCCGGTTGGAACACGAAGCAGCTCATCAAGCAGATCTTGATGTCGTCGACCTACAAGCAAAGTTCGAACGTGACGGCGGAACTCGTCGCCCGCGATCCCGAGAACGTCTTGCTCGCGCGCGGCCCGCGCTTCCGACTGGATGCCGAAGTCGTGCGCGACTCGGCGCTGTATGTCTCGAACCTCTTGATCGAGAAGACCGGCGGCCCGAGCGTCAAGCCGTATCAACCGACCAACATTTGGGAACCGGTCGCGTTCGTCGGCAGCAACACGAGCGCGTACGCACGCGGCAACGGCGAAGCCCTTTATCGCCGGTCGATGTACACGTTCTGGAAGCGAACCGCTCCGCCGCCGAGCATGATGGCCTTCGACGCGCCATCGCGTGAGAACTGCATCGCGCGTCGAGCCCGCACGAACACGCCGCTGCAAGCGCTCGTCCTGATGAATGACGAGCAATACGTCGAAGCCGCAAAGCAACTCGCGCGGCGCCTGATGAAAGAAGGCGGCACAACCCCGGCCTCGATGCTGACGCTCGGCTTCCGAGCCACAACCGGCCGAGCCCCGACCGACCGCGAGCTAACCGTGTTACTAAAACTACACGAGCAACAACTCGCACGCTTCACCGCGAACAAAGAAGCCGCCGGCAAACTGCTCGCCGTCGGAGAATCCAAACGCGACGAGTCCCTCGACGTCAGCCAACACGCAGCCCTGACAATGGTCGCCAACCTGCTGCTGAACCTCGACGAGGTCATCACAAAGGAATGAGGAAGAATTCTTCCCGCATTGAAGCAACGGTCTCCGCCATTCAAAATGTCTGGCGGAAAGCCGAAAACGACGGTCCTCATACCTGCGGTGCGTACAGAACTTCGGCTTCGTGGGAGCCGGGTGCGTAGAGCACGAGTCCGCCGCGCGAGTCGTTGACGCGGACCACATAGTCGGGGTGACCAGCGGCGGCTTTGGCCAAGATGGCTTCCAGAGCCTGCACGGCAGCGACCGTTTGTCGATCTGAGTTGAGGTCGTTGTAGTTCAGCAATCGCATCTCTTGCAGACGCGCAGCGCGCTGGGCTTTGTCTCCGGCAAACTCGACATACGAGATCTCGCGCACGAAGCGTTCCAGGACTTCAATGCCGTAGCCGCGTTGCGAACGCTCGCCCCACGGTTCGACGAAGGTGCCGTTGTAGTGCGTATTCATCGTGGTCTTGAGCTTCGTGGGCGTGAGTCCTTCGACCGTACATTCGATGCCGCGTTTCCGCGAATGAGCGTTCCAAACTCCGTTGTCAAAACGGAACTGCACCTCCTGTTCGACATAGCCAGGGAAGTTGTCCGGAGTGACCCACGACGTATGAATATCGAAGGCGGCCTCGCGCCCGTCCGAGTATTCGTAGATCATCTTCATTTGAGTGCTGTCCCAAGTGGTGCCGTGCTTCGGCCCGACAATGCCGCGTTGCCCCGAAGCTGTCACCGTCTTCAGTCGCCCGCCGAAGGTAAAGTCGATCAACTTGATGTAGTGGCAGGCGACATAAGTGCCCGGATTGCGGCCTGTGATCCACTCGGCGAACTGTGCTCCGGAAATCTGTTTCGGCTCCAAGAGTGAGCAATAGCCGTTGTTGACGTGCTGCAACACGTTGTCATGGACCAGTGTGCGCAATTTCTTGTGATCGGGGTCCAGCAGCTTGTGATAGACGACTTTTGCGAGCAGACCTTTCTGTTCAGCCAATGCGGCGAGCGCATCCAGTTCCTGCAACTTCAGCACGGAAGGCTTTTCAACCAACAAGTGAGCCCCTGCTTCAAGCACCGCTTTGGCCGCTTCAAAGTGCCGGTCATCAGGAGTTGCCACGCATGCAAAGTCGACTCCCGCTTTGACCATCGCCTGCGCGGCATGGTCGCCGACGAAGTTTTGGAAATGGTAGATCTTGTCACCAGCGGCTTGTTGATAAGTCGTCGCTCGTTTGCCTGTCTTCGAAGCAACCGCAGTGAGTTGTACATCGACATCGCCAAAGCGGCGGTCATAGACACCAGCCGCGCGTGCCTTCTCGAAGAAGGGGCGATAAGTCTCGTCGAAGATCATGCCGATGCCGATCATGCCGGCTCGAAGTTGACGCGTCATTCGCGCTGCTCCTCTGCGATCAGTGATTCCCTGACAGAAGCGGTGACGCCATCGCGGTCACCACCACATGAAATTCCAAGCGGCTTGCGGCAGCCAGTCTTGATGACGGGGATCCCACCAGAAGAAGCTCAAATATGCCAGCGACACCGTGAGGAAGTTGCTCGTGAGCACGGTTCGCAACAACGCCCGATGCCAGCCGATCCACAGTGCAATCCACACACCTTCCAGGAGGCTACTTGTCAGCCAAGAGAAGACGCACGTTGCCGCCCATTTTGAGAGCGAGAAGGTTGGGCTCGTCGAGGCTAAGTCCCAGTGCCATCCCCAAAGTGGTAACAGGAAACAACCCGGAACCAATGATACGGCGTTGGCTGTCACTGATAGCAGCATGGCATGGCGTGGGAACCTGCAAAGCCAGCGCTGCAGCAGCCAGGCTTCTAATACGAGACTAAACGCGATCAACTCAGGAGTGATCTCGCGGTTCATCAAGTAGAGCGCAGGCCAAACGACATTTGCCAACGGTCCGCTCATCGAGTCACTCCGTCTCAGCGAAGAACGCTCGCATTCGCTGGTTCACACCAGACGCTCACGAATGGCCGTCGCCACAGCTCCCGCTCGATTGTTGACGTGCAGCTTCTGATAAATGTTTCGCAAATGCGTATCGACGGTGTGCTGACTCAATGCCATCCGGACGGCGACTTCTTTCTTCGTCAAGCCGGCGACAATCAATCGCAGCACTTCGAGTTCACGTTCTGTTAGTCCTTGATCCCCCGAGGTCTTGAGTGGCTTTTGGTTGTTGAAGAGATCAAGCACTTTCCGCGCGATCTCGGGGTTCATGGACGCTCCACCACGCGCAACTTCGCGCAATGCTTCACCAATGCGGTCCATGGGCGAGGTTTTCAGCAGATAACCATCAGCACCCGCGCAGACCGCCCGGAAGACTCGGTCGTGATCGTCGAAGACGGTCAGAATGACGACCTTCATTTGAGGAGCGGCCGCCTTCAGCTTTGGCAGTCCGGTGATGCCGTCAATTCCCGGCAGGCCGATGTCCAAAAGTACGACGTTTGGAGCAGTTCCATCCGCCAGTTGTGCCAGTGCCGGTTCGACTGCGCAATAGTCGGCATCGCAACGCAACCCCGGGATTTGATTGATGGCTCGCGCCATCGTCGCGCGCAGCCGCTCGTTGTCTTCAATCAGCCAGACGCGAACGATTTCCGTGGGCACCATGAATCAATCCTTCCAACAGAATCAGACAACCAAGACGCGAGTCACCACGATCGAAACTCACTTTGCCCGCAGGCTATCAACAAAGTTTCGTCACGCATCACGCGGTTTCGGTAGCGGACAGCGCAATGTGACTGTCGTACCGGCTTTTGACTGCGACTCAAAGGCGACCGCCCCGTTAAGCATCTCCATCCGTCGGGCAATGTTTCCGCGACCAAAGCCCAGCCCGCCGGTGGACTCGGGCAACCCTTTGCCATTGTCGCGGACTTGAACCTCAAAGTGCGCTCCGTCGATACGCACACCAATCACCAGCGAGGTCGCTTTGCTGTGCCGCACGGCGTTGTAGAGCGTCTCTTTGAACGACAAGAACAAGTTCCGGCGCCACACCAATCCAATGAGGTGATGAGGCAGGTGGTCCGGCGCTTCAAACAACACGTCAAATCCTTGAGTCATCCGTGTCGTCATCGTGCGCATGCGACCGACAAACTCATCGAGACCGGTTGAGGACTCCTTCATCAACCACAAGATGTCGCGCATGGCATCGCCAGTCTCCAACGCGATGGTACGAATCTCACGCAAGCCCTCATCCAGTATCGAAGTGCCGTCCGATTCCGAATTGATCGTCTGACAGAGCAACGCGATCGTCCCTAAGTTGCTGCCGATGTCGTCGTGTAAGTCGCTCGCGATTTGCGTCCGTAGCAACTGTGTCTGCAGCCGATGTCGGCGATGCTGTCGCCACGCAAACACCATCACGATCAACACCAGTCCGACGCCGATTGAAGTGACGGCGACATAGACGTGCATCGAAAAATCTTCCAGCGCGAGGCGATACCGCGATTCGACGTCAGCCTTATGTTCTTCCACCGTACGACGCCGTTCGATCTGCGCGAGCCAATCGTTGATCGAAATCAACTTGCGGCGGCTCGAATGATCGTCCACCAAGAAACTAGGCGACCAGCGATTGTTCGAGCCTCTGCCGATTTCATCTGACACCTTCACGGTGGCTTTGAGGGCGACATTCTCGCCATTTGACCAGACCTGGATTTCGGACAGCGCGAGATACGAAGGATGCACGCGCGAATCGAGCTTGTTGACCGTCAACCGCAGGTAGCGACCTGCGACGGGGGCCGACGGAAACGCCGTTCGCAGCCCAGCAGTGGGTGGGATGTCGCCGCGCGAAAAATCCTCACGCAACTCATAGGGCAACACGAGGGCATGATGCACTCCGTGCCGAACATCAACCTCGCTGAAGTTGCAATAAGGCATGGCATCCGAGAAATCCGACTTGGTCGCTAGATCAATACGGAACCGCTCAGGCATCCCCCAGCCGGGCACATCGGCACTTTCGATCGGTCGCGCGGGAATCAGTCGAATCTCGTCGATCGTGAAATCTGACTGCAGGTCAAGCTCAATCCACTTCTCGGTACTAGCTTCGATGCTCGACTGGGACAAGAAGCCATTCGTGCGACTGGACCCCATCCCATGCACCAGTGGCAAAATCGACTGTTCGTCGACGAGATACTCTTTGGACCAACGTGATTCGGCTTCTTCGGCTCCGGAACTTGTCACGGGGCGCCAAGCTGCCACGTTGCGATCTTCCGACAGCACCAGCATTTCACCCAATGCAAAACACGGTCGAGCAGCGGGGCTGGCCAGCTTGGTCGCGGTCACCCGGACATAACGACCGCTGACATTCAATCCCGTGAATTGGACTGGATACTTACCGGGGTTCGGAAAATCTGCCGCCGTGCTGTCCGCCACGATTGCCGATTGCTGAAAGGCTGGATCAACACTCACTTGCACCCGAAACCGCACGGGGAATCCGTAACCGTTCTGCAGCACACTCTCTTGCACGATGCTGACCGGCACGAGCGCAATCAGTTCAATCGGCAAGACGCGTCCTAAGTCGATCTGTACCCAGTGGGGCTCGTTCTCGGACTTGGCAAAGACGCTGTGAAATCCCGCTCGCACATTGGCTTGAGCAACATACTCAGGCAGCGTCGAAAGTCGGACATCGCACGAATGCCGTTCCCAATCGAGATCGCGCACATCAGCGCTCAGAAACTCGGCCAACCGTCGGATGCTTGGTGGTTGAGCGATGGCCGAGGACGATTGCCATAGGAGTCCGCTGCCAATCAACACGATCGCCATTAGGCGCACGCCAAAGGCGGACAGGGTGAAGTCAGTCGGACGTTGTAAATGAGGATGCATGATCGGCTTTGCGAGATGCAACGAGGACGATGAAGACATCGCGAAGCGACGCGAATCATGAAGCAGTGCGGGATTGTGTGACCTCCGTGACCTGGCCACAATCGCCCGCCCGTTCGGCCCGCGTGGCCTGATTCCAACTGACTGCGGAGAGTGCACGATGACAGTTTTTGTTCCCCGACGCGACTGGTTGAAAACCGCCGCTTGTGGCTTTGGTTCAATGGCTTTGTCGGCCCTGTGTGCTCAGCAAGCCGCTGCCGTTTCGAATCCATTGGGGGCGAAGCAGCCACATCATCCGCCGCGCGCGAAGCGTCAAATCTTCCTGTTCATGCAAGGAGGCGTCTCGCATGTGGACTCATACGATTACAAGCCGCGTCTGAAGACCGACGACGGCAAACAGATGCCGTTTCACGACGCGCGCAGCATCGCCAACTCGGGTAACAAGAAAGAGTCAGCCCAGCGCGTCATGAAGTCCTTGTGGGACTACCGCCAGTACGGCGAGTGCGGACGTTGGGCGTCGGACCTATTCCCGGAAATGAATCAGCATGTCGACAAGATGTGCTTCGTGCATTCCATGCGGACCGAAGGCATCGCGCATGGCCCAGCGACACTCTTTCTGCACTGTGGTTCGACAGCGTTCATTCGACCGTCGATGGGTGCGTGGTTGCTCTACGGACTCGGTAGCGAAAGCGACAACCTACCGGGCTTTGTGTCGATTGCTCCGTCGATTGGAAATGGTGGCCCCCGCAATTACGGCAACGCATTCCTACCGGCGGTCTATCAAGGCACCGCGTTGGGCCGAGCCGGCGGCCCCGCCAAAGACGCCACGATTCGTAACCTGTCGAACGCGAGTTACTCACCAACTGCTCAACGCGAGCAGTTTGAACTCCTACGACAGATCAACAACGAGCAACTCAAGCAAGCCCCGGGCGATGCGGAACTCGATGCGGTGGTCAACTCGTACGAGTTGGCTTGGCGTATGCAGATGAATGCTCCCGAAGCGCTCGACATTGCTCACGAGTCCGAAGCGACTCAGAAGCTCTACGGCATCGGCGATGCCAAGACTGACAACTTTGGGCGGCAGTGCTTGATGGCGCGGCGGTTGTGCGAGGCCGGCGTCCGTTATGTGCAAGTGACCTATGGTGACAACAGCGCTAACCCTGCCTGGGACCAGCACTCCAACATGCCTAAGCATGGCGATCATGCGCAGGCCGTCGATCGTCCGATCGCAGGTTTACTGACCGATTTGGCTGAACGTGGGTTGTTGGAGGACACGCTGGTGTGGTGGGGCGGCGAATTCGGTCGCACGCCGTATGCCCAAGGCAACGGAACCGGACGCGATCATAACACCACGGGCTTCACGATCTGGCTCGCAGGTGGCGGAGTAAAGCCAGGTTTCGCTTACGGCGGAACCGACGAGTTCGGTCACCATGCCGTTGTCGACAAGGTTCATATGCATGATCTACACGCCACGATGCTGCATCTGCTTGGCCTCGATCATGAGCGTTTGACATTCCGTTCCAATGGTCGCGAGTTCCGTCTGACCGATGTGCATGGACACGTCGTACAGGATTTGATTTCGTAGACCTCGCTCTGCGGCGGATCGTTCGCAGGTGTGTCGCGCGGCTCGCGCCGATTTGTCACATCGGGCAGCCGCCAAGTTTGACGCTTCGGGCCATCGAACGCTGACACGCCGCCGAGGCAGGGCTAAGCTCCGCCACGTGTTTCTCCGTATTTTCCGCCAGTTTGCTCGCGCTCTGCGGTGAACTCCTTCCTCAGCGATGCGTGCCTTTGCAATCCCCCGCAATCCGTATCGCTCCGCTCAGCCTTCCTCATCAAGCACGGTGCTCACTGATGACACTCAGCCTTTCGAAACGCACGAGTCACGCCTCGGTGTGTTCGCAGAATCGTCGTGCCGGTTGGTCCACTTGGGCGACCATCGTCACGCTCACGAGCCTCAGCCTCAGTGGTACAGTCGCCGCGTGGAGCATCTTGCCGAGCTTTATGACAGGCGACGCCACGCCAACGTATCTGACGTCTGAAGTGACGATTGGCCCGTTTCTCAACCGCATCCTCGAACAAGGCGAAATTGAAAGTTCGAGCAGCGTTGAAGTCCGCTGCGAAGTGCGGTCGCGAAATTCATCCGGAACGAACATTCTGGAAATTGTCCCGGAAGGCACACGCGTCAAAGAGGGCGACTTCCTCATCGAACTCGACGCCTCAGCGCTGCAACAAGAACTCATTCAGCAGCAGATTGTCGTTAGTGGTAGCGAGTCGATGCTGATCGAAGCGCAGACTGCCTTCACTGCCGCGAGTCTCGCTTTGGAGGAATATGAGGAAGGCACGCTTAAAGAGCAGCGTGAGACGCTCGAAGGTGCGCTCGTCGTTGCCAACGAGAACAAACGCCGCGCGGAGGAATACCTGGAATACAGCCGCAAGCTCGCCGAGCGTGGTTATGTATCGCAGGTGCAATTAGATGCCGACAAATTCGCTGTCGATAAAGCCGTCAAGGAGCAGGATGTTGCTCAAACGAAGCTCAAGGTGCTCGACAAGTACACACGCAAAAAAATGCTCAATCAACTCAACGCCGACATCAAAACAGCAAAGGCCAAGTTGGCGGCTCGTGAGAAGACTTACGAACTCGACAAGCTCAAGCTGCAAGAGATCGAGCAACAGATTTCAAAATGCAAGATCTACGCACCAACCGCCGGGCAAGTCGTTTATGCCAACGATCCGCGCCGGAGCAACAACGGCGAGTTACTGATTGCGGAAGGCTTGCCGGTACGCGAACGACAGATCCTGGTGCGTCTGCCTGATCCGACGCGGATGCGCGTACTGGCCAAAGTGCATGAGTCCCGCATCAGCTTGGTACGGAAAGGCATCACCGCAGAAATCGTGACCGACGCACTCGCCGACCGAACGCTGACCGGGACAGTGGCGTCTGTCAGCGAATACCCGCTGCCCAGCACCAGCATCTACACGTCACACATCAAGGAGTACGCGGTCGAGATCGATATTCACTCGCCGCCAGCCGAACTGAGGCCAGGCATGTCTTCGCAGGTGAATTTGCTTGTCGAGCATCAGGACTCCGCCATTCAAATTCCGATCGGCGCAGCGATCGCCCGCGGTGAGCAGTTCTTCTGCGCAATTCCCAAGGATGACGGCAAGTTCGAAACGCGCGAGATCAAGGTCGGTAGTTCAAATGACACCAGCATCATCGTGACCGAACAATTGCAGGTCGGTGAAAAAGTGGTGCTCAACCCGAGCGAAGACATCTTGAAAAAACTCGACCTGCCAGAAGTCGCCCCGGTCACCACACCGTCTCCAGAAGCTCTCGCGGCTGAACAGGCCGCCACGAATTCCGTACAAGCTCGCGAGGCCGAGAAGGCCAACGCGAAGAAACGCGCGAAGTCGAAACCGTGATCGTACTCGACGCCCATGGAGATCGAACAATGACGACTGTCACCATTGAAGAAGCTCAAACGCAACTTTCGGATGTGATTCACCGCTTGCAGTTGGGCGAAGAGGTCATCGTTACTAAGAACGATCAGGTGGTGGTGAGAATCGTTCGCGAAAGCACGCCGACACGAAAACGGCCGGGGCCAGGACTGTGCAAAGGGATGATTACGATCGTGTCCGATGACGATGAACATCTCCGAGACTTCGAGGAGTACATGCCGTGAGGTTGCTCCTCGATACCCATGCGCTGCTGTGGTATGCGACCGCCGATCGCAAGTTGACGCCACTCGCACAGTCACTCATCAAGGATGGTGCAAACGAGATCCTCATAAGTCTCGCTTCGTATTGGGAGATTGCCATCAAGATCAGTGTCGCAATTTTCAGCTTCACGAGCCCTACGACACTTTCTTGCAGACATGCCATAACCAATATGGCTTTGGGGTTTTGTCCATCGAATCACAGCACACATCGCGAGTGGCGACCCTACCTTTCCACAGCAACCATAAAGACTCCTTTGACCGATTACTTGTGGCGCAAGCGCTTCCAGAGCGAATCCCTCTCGTATGTGCCGACGCCATCTTCGACACATACGGCTTCCGCCGATTGTGGTAGCTGTATTCTCCGCCCGTGATCCCACCTTCGAGCCCTCATGACAACCGCCCTTCTCGAACCGCAGTCAACTTCTCCTGCGAGCACCGATCGATCAGCGGCGCTCCGCATTCGTGGACTGTGTAAGGATTACTTCCTCGGCGGTGAGACCGTTCCGGTGCTCAAGGGCGTGACATTCGATGTGCCTGAAGGTGATTACGTCGCGATCATGGGGCCGTCCGGTTCAGGCAAGAGCACGTTGCTCAATTTATTGGGCTGTCTCGATCAGCCGACCGGCGGGGAGTACTTCATTGGGCACGAGAACGTCGCCACGCTCAGCGACGACGAGCTGGCCGCGATTCGTGCGGAGCGAATCGGGTTCGTGTTTCAGGCTTACAATCTGATTCAACAACTCACAGTCATCGAGAACATTGAAGCTCCCTTGGCCTATCGCGGTGGAGCGACCGCAGCAGATCGAGCCTACTGCCGCGAACTCTCAAGCGTCGTGGGTCTCGGCCATCGTGACGACCATCGTCCGAATCAGCTTTCGGGGGGACAGCAGCAACGAGCCGGCATCGCGCGCAGCCTCGTCAATCACCCCGCGTTCATTCTGGCGGATGAAGCAACGGGCAACCTCGATTCCGTCACGACGCTCGAAATCTTGGAGTTGTTTGACAAGCTCAATCAGGCGGGGACGACCATTGTGATGGTCACCCACGAAGAGGACGTTGCGAAGCGTGCTCGGCGGATTGTGAGACTTCGCGACGGCATGCTGGAATCCGATGTCCGTGTGCGCGAACCGGCTGAACCCAACGCCGAGACCATATCTCAGCGGGCCTTGCCCAAGCGTCGAAGACGCGGTGGAGCACTCGTGCGATGGCGCGATCTGAAGGTCGGCGTGAAGAGCTTGCTCATGCACCCGCTGCGATCGTTGCTCACCGTGCTGGGCATCTTCATCGGAGTGGCCAGCGTTATTTGGCTGCTCGCGATTGGAGAAGGCATCGCCGATCGTGCCCAGCATCAAATTCAAGAACTCGGTGCCAAGAACATCATCATCACGACTTCGCGGCCACCTTCGGAGCAGACCAAGGGCAAGGTCTATACCTATGGAGTGACCGAGGAAGACATCGCGCCGTTGAAGTCCTTGCCTTCTGTGGAATCGGTCGTGCCTTTTGCGCGACGGAACGGACAAGACTTTCGTTATCTCGATCGTCTGACGCGTGGCGAGATCAACGCTGTCGTGCCGTCTTATCGCGAGATCTTCAATTTGAGATTGGTCCGTGGCCACTTCATTACGGATGCCGATATGGCCATGAAAGCCAAGGTCTGTGTGTTGGCCAAAGAGGTATCGGACTCGCTCTTCCGGCACGAAGATCCCATCGGTCGCTCGGTCCGAGTCAACGAAAGCTATTACCGCGTGGTGGGCGTAGTGGCCCCGCGATCTGAACTCGAGAGCGTCAACAAGAAAGTGCGCAGCCAGGACTTCTCGGACAATCTGTATCTGCCACTCGACACGTTTTGGGCGCGGTACGGCGACTACTATAGCACGGGCAACAATGGGGGCCGAGGACTGTCGCAAATCACGTTGCGACTGAAGGATCAGAAGGACGCCGTGGCCACCGGCGAATCTGTGAAAGCCACATTGGACCGCACGCACTACTACGAGGACTACACCATCACCGTGCCGATGGAATTACTCGAACAAGCACGCAACACGCGGCTGATGTTTATGGGCATGATGGGTTTGATCGCGGCAATTTCATTAGTCGTCGGCGGCATCGGGATCATGAACATCATGCTAGCGACCGTGACCGAGCGTACGCGCGAGATCGGTATTCGCCGCGCATTGGGAGCCAGACGTCGCGACATCAATCGGCAATTTGTTGTCGAGACGATCTTGCTCTCAGTTGCCGGTGGAGCGACAGGCATCGTCGGAGGTTTCGCTTGCGGCCCGTTCGTGGATGGCGTGCGCTGGGCGATCAATCAACTGTTCCCCGACGTGATGAAGACACTGCCCGAAACCGTGCAAAGCGTCGCCCCAATCGTGCTGCCGTGGTCGGTCCCACTGGCCTTCGGGATCTCGGTCGCCGTGGGAGTGGTCTTCGGCCTTTATCCCGCACGTCGCGCGGCCGCGATGAACCCCATCGACGCCCTGCGGCATGTGGCATAACTGCACCGAATTCTGTGCTCCGCGATGTCGCGGATGGTCTCAGTCGCAGAACGACTGAGCTACGTAGCTCGGTCGCTCCGCGACCGAGGCGCAGGTCGCTGTGACACCAATTTTGCCTGGTTGCAACAGGTTCTCTGTCGGACGCGCTCCTTGTGGGTACGGCACGCATGGGTGCGGAGACGAAGCGAGCGGTTGATAGTTTCCGGCTCGTGACACGACTATCGTCGGCAATGCGTACCCAGCGATCGCCAGTCACGATGCCAGCAACTTCAGAGGAATTGAGTGCCGTCGACATGGCTCTGAAATACCGAGACTTGATCAAACTCCTGGAAAGCCACGGCTGGGCGATCGAACGAACGGTGGGGAGTCATTTTCAGTTTCGTCATCCGAAGAATCCTGGAACGGTGACTGTTCCAGGAGGTGGGAAACTGGGTAACGACGTGCCGCCGGGAACACTGAACAGCATCTTGAAGCAAGCCGGTTTGAAATAGGAAAACGCCATGAACTATGTCGCTGTCATTGAACGCGCTGCCGACGGAACCTTTTCTGCCTATGTGCCAGATCTGCCGGGTTGTGTTACCAGCGGCGCCACGTTGGAGGAAACTCGGACCTTGATCGAAGAAGCAGTCAACCTGCACCTGGAATCACTGCGCGCTCATGGTGAAGCGATTCCAGCGCCTTCAGCGGCAACTCATGTGGTTCATGCAGCGTGACGGTCAGCGCGGCTCATGGCTGTGACACCTAGCTCTGCCAATTTCACCTGCGGTTGGGAAGTGCGGAATCTCAGTCGCGGAGCGATTGAACTACGTAGCTCGGTCGCTCCGCGACCGAGGAGTCGCATGCGTCAACAAGCCACAGTTTCCCTAAGTCCAACACCGCTTAGCATCGAGAAAGGGGCAATCCATGCGCCAAGCCTAATGGATTAGCCTGACGTCGATCCCAACCGAGTTAGGCCGACGTCGGCCCTAACATATTGGGACCGCGCGCCACACTTATAGTGTCACGCTTGACAGACCCATCAACTCCCGAAACTTTCCGCCTCTTCAACCGAGCAGATTCTAAGTCTTCGCCAAGTTAGGCCGAGCGCTGCTCAATTCACTGTTCGGCATCTTCGGCAATGGAGACGAAGTCATGACTCGTTCCGCTTCGCTGGCAACCACACTTGCGATCCTCACTGCGATTGGATGCTCTGACCGGACTTCGCCCGCTCCGCCGAAGACTCAACAAATCGCCAGAGAAGTTCCAACTACCAAAGCGCCACCAATATCCAATACCGATGACGAGCCTCGTGGTGACGTGCGCGCGCAACCGGAAGAACCAAGGCCGTCGATCTTCGACAGCCCGTTTGGTGCGGTTTCCGATTACGTTGAAGAGTATTTGAACGCCACCGAAGTACAGCGAGAGTCACTAAAAGGACCATCGACCGAAGAGGCGATTTCTGGAGAGGTCATCGTCAAAGATGTTGAACGCAGTGATGAGCCGAAGGGAAGTTTCGTAGTTCGTGGCTATGTCTATGGCGAAGGTAGCAAGCACCAAAGAATTCAAATTGAACTGAAATTTCCGATCACAGATGAAGCCTCAGCAAAAATCGCAACCGGACTTTCAAAGTGGCAACACATTCGCATTAGCGCCAAATTCAAGGGCACCTTTGAACGGTTTCGGTATCCATTGTCCGAGCGCCCTATCGGGGCCGAGTTTACGGAAGCAGTAATCGAAGAAGTCTTGAAGAAATGACGCCGAACAAGGCGGTCAACCGGAGCGGCGGTTGGCGCGTTTTTCTGTAATCCACGCCGGTGGCCGCCGCCCGGTTACCTTGGTCGTTATGCCGAAAAAATGAAGACTGAGCTAATCCTTCTCATTCTGTTGACTGTGACATTTGGTTGCGCTCGGGAGCCGCAGAACACCGCCTCAGCTTCTCTCGAAGAGCCTACAACCGCGCAACTTCAAGCAGACAGGCAATCGAGTCGGACCGAACCGGAACTCACTGTGATAGGCCAAGTAATCGGGACGCAAAGCGAACGTGTATCTCAAACCCTGCAACAAGCAGGCATCAATTGCATGCTACAAGGTGACGAGTTCCACGAGATATCGGTTCCCAAGAACAACAAGCAAGAAGCGGTTGGCGTCTTGGCAAAGGACGCTCGGCAAGCTGGCTACGAAATCATTTGGAAGACGCAATAGTGCATCTATCACTGGCCTGATGAAACGCCATAACAACACGGAGCCACGGGCCGCGCGGCTTTGAAATGGAGCCTTGTTCGCTGTGGCCCGGTGAACGGTGTTATGCCCTGAGAATGAACATGAAGCTCGACCTTCGACAATTCATCACACCAATCGTCAAGCAGATTGAACGTCGTGTTCGCGAGTTTGATCCTGCTGACAACGTCAGCCCCGGCGAGTCGGGCGACACGATCCATCAGATTGTTCTTGGGTTTCAATTTGACCAAGCCGCATGGGTTGCGTTGGTCTTCGATACTCGCCCAGATGCAGACCCTGTGTACGATGGCGAGTGGCAATCAAGTATCGAGGAGAACACGCTTGATTGTGAGGTTGACCAATGGATGGAAGCCTATGAAGAAATCTTCGGAAACGAATCAAAGGTCGCATTCACAACACTAGAGGGCAAGACAGTTAAGGTCGGACCATACAGAGATGACGACGACGAAGCAGAAGAGCGTCTCACAACTCAATTGGCGGAACTCTTTGGCGGCGTATGTCGCGAGGCACTCAAAGTCGCACATGCACAAAAGCTATTTGCATCGTTGCCACTCGCCGACACAGCTTGCCTGCGTGTAGACGAACATGAAGGCCAATATGGATGGCCAGACTACGATTCACGCGGCGGCGTGAACGATGAAGGTCGCTTGGTACGCAGCTAAAGGCATAACTTGGTCGTTCGGCCACTCAAAGTAAGAGGGCAATTACATGACCTGGCCCGTTTTCTGCCCCGGCGTCTTTACTTCTTTGGCCTGCCGAGCACCGGATACGCCGCATCCTGGAAGCCTTTGCCGCTGTGTTCGCCCAGGGGAATCAAGCTATCGATGAAGGCTTCATCGTCCGCAGTGACTTGAACGTTCAGGCAACCCAAGTTGTCTTCCCATTGTTCGACCGTGCGCGGCCCCAGGATGACTGACGTAATGATCGGGTTGGCGAGCACCCAAGCGATCGAGAAGGCGCTCGTCGCGCAGCCTCTCTTCGCGCAGTGCTGAGCAATCTCTTGCGAGACTTCCAGGCTCGAATCACGCAGTTCTGCTTGCAGCATGCGCGCGTCCTTACGAGCGGCTCGACTGCCCTCTGGGAACGCCGCGCCCGGCTTGTACTTGCCGGACAAGATGCCGCGTGCCAGCGGCGAGTACGTCACCACGCCGATGCCTTGGCTGTGGCACAGCGGCAATAGTTCGACCTCCACATCGCGGTTCACAATGTTGTAAAGCGGTTGCACGCACGAGAACGCATTCAGATTGAGCTTGTCGCTCGTCCACAATGCCTCGCACAGGCGCCAAGCGCGGAAGTTCGAGCAGGCGATGTAATGCACCTTACCAGCGCGGACGACATCATCGAGGGCTCGCAACGTCTCCTCGATCGGCGTGTCGTAGTCCGGCACATGGACATAATAGAGATCAACGTAATCCGTCCCGAGCCGCTTCAAACTGGCGTCCAGCGCCTGCTTGATGTGCAGTCGGCTGGCCCCGCGATCATTCGGCCCGTCACCCATCTTCTGAGCGCCTTTGGTCGCAAGGAATACTTTGCTACGGCGATCGGCGATCGCTTTGCCGACAACAACTTCCGACTGACCAGCCACATACATGTCAGCGGTGTCGATGAAGTTGATGCCGCGATCGGTGGCGTCGTGAATGATGCGGATCGAGTCTGCTTCACTGGTTTGCCCGCCGAACATCATCGTGCCTAAGCAAATGCGCGAGACCTTCACGCCACACTTTCCGAGATTGCGATAGTCCATGAACTGCCTTTCCTGACTTGCTAAGACGTGCTCGTTGCCGAGTCCTCCGTGGAATCATAACGATAGACACTCTGGTCGGGTTCGCCGCACGAGGCAACTTAGCGCCTACACACGGCGCGATGCGTTACGACTCATCCTGCTCATCAAGCCCCACGCGCGGACACAGCTTTAACAGCGGACAGACATCGCACCGAGGCCGTCTGGCGATGCAGATGCGGCGACCGTGATGAATCAGGCGGTGCGAAAAGTTGATCCACTCTTGTTGTGGCAGGATCTCGATCAGCTCGCGCTCGATGATCTCGGGGTTCTTGGAAGCCGTCAGGCCAAGCAGATTTGTGATGCGTTTCACATGCGTATCGACCACGACGCCCGTTGGCAGTCCGTACCAAGTACCGAGCACCACATTGGCCGTCTTGCGGCCAACACCCGGCAGCGATGTCATCTCAGCCAACGTGCGCGGCAGTTCGCCGCCAAAGTCCTCGACGAGCTTTTTGGCCATGCCGCGAATGTTCTCAGCCTTGTTTCGAAAGAAGCCCAGCGGCTTCACGATCGCTTCGACATCCGCTTGAGTGGAGCGGGCGAGAGCGTCCGCTGTCGGGTACTTGGCGAAAAGTTTCGGCGTGACCGAGTTGACTCGCTCGTCGGTGCATTGAGCCGACAGGATTGTCGCGACAACCAGTTCGTACGCGGATGAATGGAGCAAGGCACAAGTCGCGTCGCCATAGGTCTGGGCGAGTTGAGTGGCAATCTTGCGAGCCCGTTTCTGTTTGTCAGCTAGTGCGGTTAGAGACATTGCGGTCATATCGAATATGCGGAAGTCGATGAATTTGAGAGTGTGTCGTCGCGAAGCAGCGCGTTAAGACTCCGCCCCTTCGCGGCTCACCGTGAAGACCAGCAGGTTAGTGATCCCGCACGGCGTGGTCGCCTCGCGCTGATTCGATGTGGCGAGGCGGCTGACAGGGAATGTCGGACAGAGAAGCGAGGGGACGAAATCGAGAAGATTGACCTTTGGAGTTCCCCGATTCCAATTCACTCTAACTCTCGGTCGTGACGGATGGGATGCGCGCTCAAGGCCGTAGGAGATGAACTCATGGATGACCTACCCGAGCAGTACCTCAAGGCAATCCAACTCTTCAATAACCAAGAGTTCTTCGAAGCTCATGACGAGCTCGAAGAGTTGTGGTCCGAAGCGATGGGTGAACCCAAAGAGTTCTTGCAAGGTTTGATTCAGGCGTCGGTGTCGCTATTCCATTTTGGTAACGAAAACTTCGGAGGCGCTCTCAAGCTGTATGCGTCGGCTTATGCCAAGTTGGTGAAGTTTCCACCGACCTACATGGGCATCGATGTCCTCCGGTTTGCGATCGACTACGAACACTGTTTCGAGGAATTGCTTGCTGTGGGTGTGACCAACCCCAGCGGCATTGAGATACGGGACGAACGGATTCCAGTAATCCAGTTTGTGGGCCAGGACTAACACTATGCAGTTCCCCAATGCCTCCCTGAGCGCGTCGGAGTTCTCCGGTGCGGTACCACTGTTTCCCCTGCCGTCGGTAAGCCTCTTTCCGAATGTCATGCTTCCATTGCATGTCTTCGAACCGCGTTACCGCACGATGGTGGAAGACGTCTTGAAGTCACATCGCACCATCGCCATGGCCGTTCTTCAGGATGGCTGGGAGCCAACCTACGACAGCAATCGCTGCCCGGTTCACAAGATGGTCTGCCTGGGACAGATCGTGGCCGACGAGCGACTCGATGATGGGCGATACTTCCTGCTCGTGCAGGGACTCTGCCGCGCTGAACTCGACCACGAAATCCAAACCGACCGCCCGTACCGCGTCGGGCATATTCGAGTTCGCAAGGACGTTTATCCCGCTCCGGCGATCATTGATCGCGATCATCGCCAGCAAGAATTGGTGCATTACTTCAAGCAGATCTTCGACGATCTCGATTTGGATTCGAGCCTCATCGCGGCCTTGGAGTCCGGCGTGCCGCTCGGCGAGTTGTGCGATGTTATTGCTCATGCGATGCGCCCTGATGCCGAGAGCGCCAAGCGGTTGCTCGAACAAGCTGACGTCGATCAGCGAAGCGATTTGGTGCTCGAATTGCTGAAACTGCAATACCGCCGCTCGCGCGGACCACTGCCGCGTTTCTTCCCGCCAACCTTCAGTTTGAATTAGGCAAGGCTGACATAACCCATCGGCCCTCGCCGGGATGAACCGCATCCGTTGCCACGGTGCCAGCACTGGGAACGTGTTCGAGAAGCTCTCGGTCTCCAGCCATGCGAACTTGGTCTTCATCGGCCTGACTTCTGCGCCATTCTGTGAATTCCATAAGTCGTTAAGACCGACGATCCACTGAGGAACCCTGACAGAACGCCGATGGAAATAGAGCCGGTCGTTCGAGCCGATGACCGCTTTCTCAGACCGCCTCCGAGGTTGCTGATGGCGCGGTTTTCCTCTTCGAAAAATCGCCGCCATAGACGCCCCCGTTTCCAGCCGATACACGATTCGCCCAGTCGTGCTTGTCTTGCTCATCTGAAGTCAGAAGGCGGTCGTCATGATTTGCAATCGCAGCGAACATCTCTCGCGTCGAGCGTTACTCAAAGGCTCTGTGGCGGCAGTGGGCGGTGGTGTCGTCATGAATTGGGGTGGCTTGCAGAACGCGATCCTTGCCGAGCAACTGAAGCGTGAGAAAAAGCACTGCATCCTCCTCTGGATGAATGGAGGAGTTAGCCAATTCGAGACGCTGGATATGAAGCCCGGACGACCGACTGGTGGGCTCTTTCGGCCGATCAACACCAAAGTCGCCGGCACTCAGATTTGCGAGTTGATGCCGAAGATGGCTCAACAACTCGACAAAATCGCGATCATCCGGTCGATGCGGACCTCCGAAGTCGATCATCCCGGCGGCATCTACTTGATGCATACCGGCTACCGCCCTTCGGCCAATGTGCGGTTCCCGGAGATGGGAGCCGTGATCGCGAAGTATCAAGGACACGACGGTGCTGACTTACCGAATTTCGTGAAGGTCTCGTCGCAAGGCGATGCGGGAGCCGGATTCCTCGGGCCGAAGTATCAGCCCTTCGGCATCGGCTCCGAGGGGACTCTGCCGCCGTTCTCGATCTCGAACATGGACTCGCCGACCGAAGCCAAACGGCATGAACTCCGCGCCTTCGTGGAAGACAGCTTCCTGGCCGATCGCAAGTCGGACGTCGCACGCATGCACCGCGAGTCCTACGAGGCGGCGCGGCGTCTTCAAACGGCGCGCGGTGCGTTCAACATTGACTCAGAATGGGACCAGCATCGCGAACTTTATGGCGATAGCGTCTTCGGTAAGCGGTGTTTGCTGGCGCGACGATTGGTCGAAGTCGGTGTGCCATTCATCGAGGTCGGGCAGAGCAGCTATGACTCGCACGCCGACAACTTCAGTTGGCACAAGGGCCTCGTCCCGCCCATGGAACACGCTTGGGCGGGTTTGTTGATGGACCTCGAACAACGCGGCCTCTTAGACAAAACGTTGGTCGTGTGGACCGGCGAGATCGGACGTACGCCGTCGATCAATAACCGTGCGGGCCGCGATCACTATGTCCGCAGTTGGAGCACCGCGCTGGCCGGTTGTGGCATCAAAGGTGGGCTCGTCTACGGGGAGTCCGACGCCGACGGCATTGACGTGAAGAGTAACCCCGTCACCGAAGGCGACTTCTTCGCCACGATCTACTCCGCTCTGTCGATTGACCCCAAGACCGAAAACTTCGCCGGAGTCCGCCCCGTCCCATTGGCACCATTCGGCTCGAAGGTGGTCAGCGAGTTACTGGGATAGCCTCACTTGGTTTCTAATACGGATCGCTGGAAATGCCTGGGCTCCGGCGTGAGCCGAACGCGCTAGCGTCGGGCGAGCGAGAAAACCAAGGCCCGCAGCGAGCGCCGGCGGCTCACTTTGAGCGCGACTGTTTTCTGCGATCCGTATAACAGCCTGTTGAATTTCGTGGCGTACGTTTTCAACGTGCCCGATTTCACCTGATTCCGAGCACGATAAAATCGTGCTCCACGTGTTTTTCAATGGGCTTCTAAGCCTTGCTGGCTGGTATCGGGCGCGAACAAGATCGCGATCATCCCAACGGCGTAGATGAGACTCGTGATCTGCCCGATGCGCGCGTAATCGCCACCAAAAGACGCGGTTAGCGAGCCCGTCAGAAAGACCGTCACCGCCGTGCCAATGCGACCGAAGTTGAAGCACACGCCGGCCCCCGTCGAACGCACTGCAGTCGGGAAGAGTTCTGGTAAGCACAACGGCAACCAACCGAAATACAGGCCGCTAAAGAGCCCCAGTGTGCCGACCCATAATAAGAACGATGAATCCGTCGGCGTCGTGAACCAGAAGGCATATTGAGCGCTGCCCAAAGCCGCGAGACTTGCCAAGAAGTACGTCAGCCGCCGTCCCATACGGGCCGCGATCCAACCTCCGAGGCAGCTCCCGACGATGCCCGTGAAGCTGCGGTACTGACCGACCTTGGCTTTCAGGAAAGGGTCCGCCGCGCCCGCCGCTTGATCGGCCCAGGGAATCATCCAGTTCGCGCTGCCCCAGCCTCCAATGATGGGCACAGTCGCGAGCAAGATGCCCAACAACGTGATGCCTAGATAAGGCCGACCAAAAACTAACGCGAGCGGCACGGTCTTCTGTCCAGCGGCGGCTCCGGCTGCACGAGCGGCTTGCCATTTCGGAGATTCGGGAACCAACAGCAAGATCAACACACCCAATACGAGCGTGCTCGCACCGATCAGCATCGTCCAACGCCAATCATCGGGAGTGATCTTCACCGTCAACGCGATCGAAGCCATCACAAAAATGCCGATGTTCGCCGCCATGCCAATGATGCCCGAGACCAATGGTCGAGACAGATTAGCCCACATTTCGGCCACGAGCGCAACGCCGTTGGGCCACGAACCACCGACTCCCAGACAAGCCAGAAACCACACGACCAACAACTGCGCTGGCGATGTGACGCAGTACGCGACCGCCGAAAACGTCGCATAGCACAACACCGCGCCAGCGAGTGCCTTCGACCGACCAAACCGGTCCCCCAATCGTCCGAAACCAAGCCCGCCAGCGGCTCCTCCAAACAAGAACGCGCACGTGAAGTATGCGAACCATTCCTGGACTTGAGCTTGCCACCGCTTGACTTGCTGCCGCTCGGCGTCGGTCAACGTCGCGTCTTTCGTCGTGACTCGCTCCGTGAGTTCATCGAAAGTGCGGCGCTCAAAAGTGCCATTGCGGCTGAGCAGATCAATCGCTGCCGGTCGCATCGTGAGTGAAGTGACCTGCAAGAGCATGCCCGCGAAGTACCAGCCCAAAAATGCCGCGATGAGTGCGAGCCAACGGCCCACCGCAGAGACAGGGTCAGCGTGAGAGTCTGTCATGCAGCCGGTTCCTCGGACGGAGTGAGTCACTCAGAAAACCTGCCACAAGGCGTGGTCACCTTGTGGCAGCCTTGTGTGTACTTAGTCACTCCGTACGAAGCTATCCACACCGCCTCTGTGGTCCGACCAGGTCACCGACGGCTATTTCGTGTCCCCTGGCTTGGCCTCACTCTTCTTCACGCTCGCTGGTCGTTCGATCTTCGACCATTGGTGTTCGGGGCGTGCGAGGATCTCGTCGATCAGCTTGTTGACGGCTTCGGCTTCTTCGGTCTTACCGGCTTCGGCTCCGTGTTCGGCGAGTTCGCGGGCTTGAGGAATGAGCTGCATGTAGAACCGCTCGGCGACTTCATACATGCCGTGCCAGTGCGCGTAGTCGGGAGCCATCATCGACGCTCCGTGACGTGCTCGCCGACCTTCGTGATGCCAGAGATAGAACCAAGTCCATTCAATCTCCTCATCGAAGTCCTTCTTCGTCCGCAGTTGCTTCTCAGCCAGCAGCTTCATGATCGCTGCACCGGGCTTCGCGAACTTCTCGTTGTAGAGCACCACAAAGTCGTCGTACTGCTTGTAGAACGAGTTGACGTAGTCCGGCGTATGACAGTGCAAGCAGACCTGCTTCATGTTGGTCCGCTTCTGCTCGGCAGAGAACGCGACGAGCGAGCGACGCTTCGCCGGATCGGTCTCTGTCACCAATTTTCCATCCGCATCGGTATCGAGCACCGCACTGACCGGCGGGCGGTTCGTCCAACTGATGCGTTGACCGGGATCGTGAGTAACTTTTCCTCCCTTCGAGTGTGCGGACATGTGACACGTCGCACATGTCGGAGCCTGCGTGTAATCCTCGCCGAGCACCCAATGCTTCGCGTCGAGATTCATGTGATCCTTGAGATCTCGGAACGCGACGCCGTGCTTCGACTCTTCATACACCTCTTTCTGAGGATGATCGGGACCGAGGTGACACTTGCCGCAGTTCTCCGGCTGACGAGCACGTCTCGGCGAGAAGTCATGGCGGCTATGACAAGCCGAGCATGACCCGAGCGAACCATCGAGATTGAGCCGCCCGATACCGGTATTCGGCCAAGTGCCGGGATGAAACTTCGGCTTGCCGTCTTCCCCTTTCACGAGGTTGTCGAAGGCCGCGAGATTCGTCGGCTTCCCGGACTCATCGGGCTTGAGATCATCGACGGTGATCGGCTTCCCGTCCTTGCCCATGAGCGCGACCTTGCTGCCATGACACTGCATGCAGCCGACTTGAGCGCTCGCCATCCCGTTGACGTCTTGAATGTCCGGCTTGCCCGCAGTGGGCGAGTGCGGATTGAACGGCATGCGCGAGCCCTCAACGGTCTCCGCGAGGAAGTTGTCGAGCGACGCCAAGATGTTGCCGGCCTTCGCATGATGCGAGTGCATGAACTCTTTGGTCTCGTTCTGATGGCAACGACCGCAGTCCTTCGGTGTAACAACAGTTGCAATCAAAGCCCCATAGTGAGTGAAAGCATCAATCTCACCTTCGTTGGCCTTATGGCATTCGACACAGCCGACGCCTTTGACGGCATGCGTGCTGTTTTTCCAATGGTCGATGATGCCCGGCGACGACTTGCCGTGACACTCGACGCACTGTTTTGAGCTAATGGGCACAGCCACATGAGCGGCCAGCAGTCCACTCTCTTCCTTTTTGCGAGCGACTTCCATCGCTTGCACAAAGATCAGCGAGACCAAGAACAAGATGCCGAGCAGGCCAATGATGTTGCGTTTGGTACGAAGTTGCATGAGGTCTCAGTGGGTAAGTGTCTTAGAGCATTCCAGTTCCCTGGATCACTCGCAGAGATTGGTTGTTGCCACATCCAAGCCAGCTATTGGATCGGTCCGGCACACCCCACAGAGAGCAACAGCGATGCCACGCACACCAACAGGCTCCAGAGAAATCCTCTGATCACTCACCGTCAATGCAAACCGCTCGCTCGCCCAGCATTGACCTCGCACGTTGAAGACGCCCGACAGTCACGGCACCGTGACGTCCGTTGGCCGTACAAGGGTGGCTGAATTCGAGCGCCAATCGCCGTAATGAAAATAAGCCGCGCACGCGCCTTCATTCGACACCATCGGGGCTCCCAACGGACTGTCGGGAGTACACGTTTGTGCGAATTCTGGGCAGTCACGAGGCTTCAAACGACCAGCCAGGACATCGCCAGCACGGCAGCGTAGGCAGGAAGCAGTCGGTTGGCTCACCAGCGTAAATCGCTGTTCGGCATCGAATCGCGACCACTTATTGCGCAACTTAAGGCCTCCCGCAGGGACCACTCCGATCCCGCGCCAATCGCGATCGCAGACTTCATAAACGTCGTCAATCAGGGCGACTGCGGGGGCGTTGCCATCGCGCACAGCGCTCCGTTCATAACGATTCTCGACCTCATGCCGACCAGTTTCGAGTTGCTCAATACAGGCCAAGATTCCAGCGGCCAGATCGAGCGGTTCAAAACCCGTCACCACGATCGGCACGCGATAATCGCGACACAGTTCGTCATACGAGCGAAAGCCAATCACCGTGCAGACATGACCGGCAGCCAAGAACCCCTGCACGTGGTTGTCGGGGGCTTGCAGCAGGCTTTGCATGGCTGGCTGCACACGCACATGAGCGGTCAACAACGAGAAATTTTGAAGCCCTTGCCGCGCCGCTTGCTTTACGGCGAGCGCCGTCGCGGGCGCAGTTGTCTCGAATCCCACGGCAAAAAAAACAACGTGCTCGCGAGGATTCTGCAGCGCCAACGTCACAGCATCCAGCGGTGAATAAACGGCTCGCACTCGCGCGCCGCTGGCTTTTGCCTGCGCTAGGCTTGTGCGACTGCCGGGGACCCGCAGCATATCCCCGAAAGAGGTCACAAGAACTCCCGGCTGCTGAGCCAGCTCGATCGCGCGGTCAATCAGTTCGATGCTGGTGACGCATACGGGACAACCGGGGCCATGGAGCAACTCAACAACGCCCTTGAGTTCTTGATCAAAGCCGTAGCGCAGCAGTCCATGAGTCTGTCCACCACAAACTTCCATGAGGGACCACTGCCGCGAAGCTCGTTGACGAATGGTTTGGATCAATCGTCGCAGGGCTTGGACATCGCGGAACTCGTCGACGAACTTCATACATCGGGCTCCTCGATTGGAACGATGTCTTCACCGAGCGATCGCAGTTCAACGAGCAACTGCTCTGCAGCCTTGGGGTCAATGCGACTGATCGCGACTCCGGCATGCACGATGACATAATCGCCAACTTCAGCGTCAGGCACGCAAGCGAGATGACACACTCGCCGTACGCCCTCGAACTCGATCTGAGCCCGTGCCAACAATGGATCACGGTCAAGCCACTCGACCAACCGACCAGGAATTCCGAGACACATCATGCGACTCCAGGGATGACGTCCAGCGAGCTGGATGCAGTCAACGTCCGATGTTCGTTGCGCCAATTGGAGCCTAATGTCTAGCCGTGACCAGTGAGACTCATTCCGCGCACTTAAGGACCATCATGCGACAACCGAAGTCTTCGCGACGGACATTTTTCAAACGCAGTGCAGCAGCCGTTTCGGCGGCTTATTGGTGGAGCGGTTTCACATCACGCGTGACAGCGGCTGACACGCCGTTTGTCGCAGCCAATGAAACCATTCAGCAAGCTCGCAAAGTCGCGCTGAGTGTCTTGCAGCCCAAAGAAGCGGACCTGGCTCGCGGCCTCGAACTGCATGCGAATGCACTCGTTTTCGATGCTTATGGCTTTGCGCCGCGCGGCGCGATTGATGCTGCAACCATCAACCAGGCCGTGCAACTCGGCGCGACAGATGCCGAACTATTAGATCTCCGCGAAGAGTTACCGATGACGACTCCCGCGCTGCGCGAGATTGAGCGCCGCGAGTTTCTTGAAGCGTTTCATGCCGCTGGTGTGACCTGCATCTTTCAGAATGCCGGCGAAGAGGGCAGCGATCCGCTACGGCTCATTAAGCGGCTCGCACGGTTCACGTTCCTTACCGATGCGTTGAAAGACGAGTGCTCGAAGGCACTGACTCCGGCCGATGTCATCGCAGCGAAGCAGTCGAACAAGCTGTGCCTGGCCTTCACGATGAATGGCGTGCCGCTGACGATGAATTGGGACAGCGTGCGTGACGAGCTGCGCTATGTTCGCGTCTTTCAGCAGCTCGGTGTGCAGATGATGCATCTCACTTACAACCGACGAAATCCGCTCGGCGACGGAGCTGGCGAACCCAACGACGGTGGGCTCAGCGACTTCGGTCACACGGCGATCGCCGAGATGAATCGGCTGGGAATCATCGTCGACGTGGCGCACTCGGGCTGGCGCACCAGCCTGGAGGCCGCGAAGGCCTCGAAGAAACCGATGGTAGCTAGTCATACCACCTGTGCGGGGCTCTATCGGCATTTCCGAGGCAAGCCCGATGACACCATCAATGCCATCTGTGACACTGGCGGCTATGTCGGCATGTGTTGCATCCCCAAGTTCCTGGGTGGCCAAGGCGATCTGAACGCGTTCCTAGATCACTTGGACTACGCCATCAAGAAGTTCGGAGCTGAGCACGTCGCGATCGGCACTGATATCGCCTATGCCTCGCGCAACGGCGCCGCTGAGCAAGCCAAGATCGCGAAACGTCCCGATGGCCGCTCGGTGTTCTCGGGCAGTGGATCACGTTGGGAACACTTGTGGCCAGCCGATCCTTTTCAACCAGCAGACAACGCGACCCAAAGCCTTTCGTGGACGAACTGGCCGCTCTATACCGTGGGCCTCGTCCAGCGTGGCCACTCGGAAGCAACGATCCGCAAAGTACTCGGCGAAAACGTACTGCGCGTCTGGAACGCGAATCGCGGCTGACTCTCAGGCGGCGCTCTACTCCAACAGGATCATCGCTTCTTCGATTTCATCAATCGCTTGAGCGGTCTTCGCGTCTTGATCCGGCGGGATACGCAGGTGCGTCAGCGTCCGTTGCAGGATTCTAGAAGCCGGCGGCGCGGCGATGACACCACCGAAGCCGCGAGCTTGCTTCGGTTCATCGACGACCACCAGCACGAGCACTTTCGGATGATGGGCCGGTGCTCCACCGATGAATGAGGCGACGTTCTTGGTGTCCGAGTACGCCTTGATCTTCGGATCCCATTTCTTCGCAGTTCCAGTTTTTCCAAACACCGTGTAGCCCGGAATACGCGCTTTGATGCCGGTACCTCGTCGGACCACTTGCACCATCGGCTCTTGCACCAGCCAGTCTGCGATCTCCTCATCCACCGCTTTCGTCACGATCTTCGCCGGTTGAGCAAGCTGCGGCTCCTCACGGGAAACGGCAAACGTCGTTGCACGGTTCGAGCCATCATCTTGCACGCCATTGAGGATGCTCGGTGAAATCAACTTGCCACCATTTGCCAATGCGGCATACGCCGTGATGAGTTGCAGTGGCGTCACCGAAATCTCGGCCCCCATGGGAATCGAGCCGAGTGAGGCTTTGGTCCAACTCGACAACGGATGAAAGATGCCACGCAGTTCGCCGGGAAGTTCAATGCCTGTCGGACGACCAAAGCCAAAGCGCCACGCCGCTTCATAAAGGCCGAGTGCTTCCATCCGCAGACCGATCTTCGCCATGCCTATGTTGCTCGATTTCACGAGGATGTCGGTCACGTTCAGATGGCCGTAGGGATGCACATCGGTCAGCAACTTCGTGCGGCCAGGCATCGCGAACTTGCCATTTTCGCAGAAGAAGACTTCATCGCGCTGCACGAAGTCCTTCTGCAATGCCCACGCCACGATCACCGGTTTAAAGGTTGAACCTGGCTCATAGATGATGTTGATTGCCTGATTCTTCCAGGCTTCTTCATGAACGTCGCGCAGGTCGTTGGGTGAGTAAGTCGGCCGCGACGCCATGGCCAAGACTTCGCCGGACTGTGGATCCATCACGATGGCCGTCGCGGCGCGCGGCTTCCATTCTTTCACGATGCCGTCGAGTTCTTTTTCGGCAAACATCTGAATGGCAAGATCGATTGTCAGCCGGACGGCTTGAAACTGACGCGGTTCATCGTCGGCTGAGAATTCGACTTCCAAAATGCGACCGCGCGCATCTTTCTCCAATTTACGACGTCCCGGTTGCCCGCGAATGAGATGATCTAAACTCTGCTCAACACCACCCCTGCCCGCACCATCAATGTCACGCAAACCGAGTACATGCGCGGCCAATGAGTCTTGCGGGTACTGCCGCAAGAATTCGTCGCGCAGCCCATAAGTCGCTTCCGGCCACTTCAGCTTGAGGACATTGTCGATTTCATCTGCGGTGAGTCGGCGTTTGACCCACATGAAGCGTTTCTCTCGATACTGATCAAGCCGCTGAGCGAGATCGCCGGGATTAAGATGCACGGCATCAGCGATCTGAGTGACGAACTCGGGCGTCGCTTTGAGCCGCGCCGGATCGATAAACAAGCTGGGCGTCGCGATTGTTGAGGCGAGCAGCTTGCCATTGCGATCGGTGATGTCAGCCGGTCGCGCCGGGACCGTGACTTCGACTTCACTCTGCCGCAAAGCGAGCCGATTGAGTTCCTCCGCTTGATACCACTGCACATGCACGAGCCGCAGTCCGAGTACCGCCCAGGCACCGAGAATCAGCGTGGTGATCGCGGATGTCCTCCAGGCCGTCGTGCGGGGAATGTCGTCGGTCATGTGAGGCTCTCAGAGAAACCAAGTCAGTCAACCGTCGGCATGGACAACACCGGCCTTCCCTCGGTGACCTCTGCCAGATTGATGGTCAACGGCGGCCAGCAGACTCCAACCGCGGATCACGCACCGGACGTTCCCAGAACAGAAGTGGCGGCCGGCGCAGTTGTCCTTCGTTTTGCTGCTGCGGCGCGGGCACCGGCTTTTCAGGCGTCTTAAGTTCGGAGCCTTTCTGCTCGATCGTCTCGACCAGTCGCTCCATCGCAGCCAGTTTCTGCGAGTGAAGTCGCAGCCGAGCGTGCTCGTCCTTGAGGACGTCCATGCGATAATGCTGCCGACTGATCTCGCGGCGCCGTTCGAGGTTCTGCTTCTCGATAGCAATGCCCGCCAACGAGATCAGCACCACCAAGCACACGGCGGCTCCAAAACGGAAGAACATGGCACTCGGCGTTTGAAGGAAAGGATGCGAGAAAGGTGCCCGCGATCCATCGTTACGCTATCGGCCTGAAGCAATCGGAGTGACTAACGGTTCGATGCTGGCATCGGCAGGAAGACGCAACTCGGCGCCAATTTGCAGGTCGTGCTCGTTCTTCAGGCGGTTGCGATTCATTTCGTAGATCTGCATCCAGCGTTCCGCGCGGCCCAGATGGAATTGCGCGATCTTACGCAACGTGTCGCCTTCTCCGACGCGGTAGACCTTGAGCCCCTTTTCGGTCTCAAACACTCCCGGCGATAATGGTTCGCGACTCGTAATAGCACTTGTCACGGCAGCACTGCCGCTTGCAGCCACAACCCGACCGACGGGCCGATCGGGCAGGCCCTGATCCGTGACTTTGGCCGCCAAGACTTTTAAGACGTTGCTATCTGGCGTTCGCAATTTTTGTCCTGGGCGAAGTAAGTCGGCTTTCGGGTACTCGGCACGGTTGTACTCATAGAGAGCTAAAAACAGCCCGTGGGTGCCATACAACTTCTTTGAGATGTCCCAGAAGGTGTCGCCTTCTTTGACGACATAGAACTCGTCAATAGGCATGGGATCGAGGGTGCGCGGCTCTTCAACCCGTGTCGTCACTGCAGTACGACGCGGTTCGTCGAATTGGTCAATCGTGGACCGTGGTGAGCGAGACTCAAAGGGCTCATCGACACTAAATCGATTGGTGTCGATGGATGGCTCGCGGCGCTGTCGGGTCACCGGCGGATCATCAAAGAGCCCTTGGCTCGGCTCTGTGGTCGTACCGACATCGAGCGAAGGCTCTTCGGTGGTGTTCATCGCGATGTCGGTTCGCATACGAGCCATTGGCTGCGCATCGACCGGAGTCATTGGCTCGGGTTCCGTCGACTGAAACGCCGACTCGTTCGTTGACCTGGTAGGCTCGCGGTCGAGCAAGCCGCGTGGCGGAGCAGCATTGTTGGCAAATAAGTCTGTGGAGCTTTGTGACGATGTTGCCTGGTTTCCGAAGAGATCTGTTGACGTCTCGGGCTGGGCGGGTTCGCTGTTGCCGAGATCACTCGCTGGCATGGGTTCTTGCTGCGCGAATAAGTCCTGGGGTTCTTCTTTGACCACAGGCTCAGTGGGCTTGCTGCGGTCATCGAACGGGTCTTCGGTCTTTGGTTCTTCAGACTTGGATTTGCTCGCGATCAACGCCGAATCGGGCGTCTTGCCCGGCTTCTTGAACTGCTTCCAAACGATGATGCTAAACAAGCCAACGAGCACGCAGATCGCCACGAACGCGATCAACACTTCTTTGGAGAAGCGGCGTTTCTTTTCCTCGAAGCCCCAACTCGGAGCGTTCTCGCCCGAAGCCGCAGCGGTCGCGGCTTCTTGAGTGCCGTCGATTGGCTCGCCACCAGCTTCCGCGCCAGAGTCGTACTCGTCGCCTACTTCCTGATCGCCGAGCGCACCTTGGCGCTCCTCGATCTCGGATTCATCCGCGCTTCGGCCGGACTGGGCAAAATTGGTTTTCTTGTGATCGCGTCCCATCGTTCAACGTCCCGAAAGGCATCCTTGACGATCCGGTCCTCCAGCGAATGGAACGTGATAATCACGATCCGTCCTCCTGGAGCGAGGACTTGATGCAGCTCGTCTTTAAGTGCTTGCTCTAAGTGTTCGAGTTCTCGATTCACGGCAATTCGCAGCGCTTGAAACACACGAGTCGCGGGTTCCTTACGAGCGTCTTGCTGAAACCGAGTTGGTATAGCGGCCTCGACGGCCTCCGAGAGATCGCGCGTCGTTGCGAGTGGCGAACTCCGTCGCCGCTCGACAATGACCGCCGCGATCTCGCGACTAAATCGTTCTTCTCCGTAATCACGAAACACGTTTGCGAGCGTGCTTTCATCGGCTCGATTCACGAACTCTCGCACCGACTCGCCGCCGCTCACGTCGAAACGCATATCAAGTGGTGCGTCGACCGAGTACCCGAAGCCGCGTTGCGGATCTGCGAGTTGATCGGACGACAAACCTAAATCGAGCAGGATGCGATCGACGGCGTCGATGCCTAACTCCTGCAAGACCGAACTAGCTTGTGAGTAACTGGATTGTTTGAGGAACCGCCGTTCGCCGCTGATCTTCTCCGCCACGAAACCCAACATCAGTGGGTCACGATCAAGACCGATCAACGTTCCGGTGGGGCCGATGCGTTGAGCGATCTCGCGACTGTGCCCACCCGCCCCGACGGTGCCATCCAGCACCGTGAGTCCCGGTTGCAGCTCAAGCTGCTGGAGGACTTCACGAAGCATGACGGGAACGTGTCGCGACGAAGCCAAGGGAGTCTCGACAAAGAAAACTGACGAACGGAAAGAGGTCGGCGAACTGCCGAAAGGAAGGCGTCACTCGCGAAACCACGCGTGACGAAGCCGAGAGGCAATATGATGTGAATCGAGGCAACTCATCCCAACTCTACGACGAGAACCAGGATAAGCATGCGAGTTGTAGGTCGGTCATCAAAATGCAGAAAGACCAATTACTTGGGGCACCGATGAACTCATAGGCTCTCACGTTGTCGCTGTGATCAATCAAGTCACGGCGGCTCACTCTGAAGACTTGGTGTCGGTGCCTGTGTGCTCTGTCGCACCTATTTGCTAACCCGACCTGACTCAAAGCTCGACTGCCGGTAAACCTCTTGTCCATCGACCATCGTGAGCAGCACTTTGGCCTGATGAATCTCGTGCGCGGGGATCTCGAACAAGTTGCGATCCAACACGATTAAGTCCGCAGCTTTGCCGACTTCGATGGAACCCGTCTCGCGTTCTTGAAACGCGAGATACGCGCCGTTGATGGTGTAGGTCGCCACCATGAATGCGAGATCGACCGTCTCCTCTGGCAACCAAGCCGCACCTGGCTCTTGCTTTAAACCTCGTCGAGTCACCGCGACTTGAATCGCATCCAGCGGATTCATCGATGTCACCGACCAATCGCTACCACTCACGATGACAGCGCCCGTATTGGCCACACTACGAATTGGATACAGCCATCGCGATCGCTCCGGCCCGAGCACCGGAATTGTCATGTCGACGATGTAGGGATCGGCCCATGCCCAAAACGGTTGAAAGTTCGCGACCACTCCCAACCGGCGAAACCGAGCAATATCCGGGCGATCGAACAGTTGAATATGAGCAATGTGATGTCGCGAATCGCGGGGACCATTCTTCTGCCTCGCAAACTCCAGGGCATCCAAAGAACTCTGAATGCCTAGGTCACCGATCGCATGGATGTGGATCTGAAAACCAAGCCGGTCTAACTCCAACGCCAGTGGCTTGATGACATCCGGTTCGAGATTCAACCAACCTCGCCGCTTCTCGTCCGGCTTGCCGTCCGCTCCGAGATACGGCTGCAACAACGCGGCGGTTTGCGATTCGATGACTCCATCTTGAAAGATCTTCACAGCGATTGGTCGGAGTCGCGGCCCTTTGAACTTCTCACGCCACTCGACGTACTGCGGAATCTGAGCAAGCCCTTTCGTCGCGTCATACCACATGGAACCGACCGTCTTGAGCGTCAACTGGCGAGACTGATCAAGCTCAGAAAACGCCGCGAGGTGTTTATCGGTCATGCGTGCTTCTTGCACCGCAGTGATACCGAACTCATTGGCCATCTTCATCCCGCGCCGCAGACCAACGACATGCTCGTCGTGCGTGTACGGCGGAATCTTCGCGATGACCAATCGCGAAGCCGACTCGCGCAAAGTCCCCGTCGGCTCGCCGGTTTTCGGATCACGTTCTATGCGACCGCGCGGTGGATCAGGGGTTTCCTTCGTAATGCCCGCCATCTTCAGCGCCAAAGAGTTCGCCCAGGTTGAATGCCCGTCAAACGCATCCAGCAGCACAGGCCGATCCGCAACAACTTGGTCGAGCACCTCTTTACGAGGATTTCCGCCGAACAAAGTCAGCGGCCAACCACCACCGCGTAACCATTTCTTCTGAGGATTGCTATCCGCGTATTTCTTAAGTGTGCCAAGGATCTGATCCAACTCCGTCATGTTGTTGATGTCGCACTCACCGAGTTCGATTCCTCCGCCAATGAGATGCACATGCGAGTCATGAAACCCCGGCAGCAGCAGCTTGCCCTGCAGATCAACGCGACGCGTCTGCGATCCGATCCACGGCACTACCCCGGCAGCAGTCCCGACATACACGATGCGCCCGCCACGCACCGCTACGGCATCGGCCCAACTGCGTGAGGCATCGACGGTGTAAATCGCGCCGCCTGCAAACACGACATCCGCCGTTTGAGAAACTTTCTCTTGAGCGACCGCGATCGAACTTGCTCCTAATAGCAACAGCACCACCCAGCGCATCAGCATGATTCGTCCTTTGAAAACCGTTGCCGAGAAAGTTTGTAGAGCACGTTTTCAACGTGCTCGTCCCTCTTGAATCGCCGCGCTAAAAACGTGCCATGCTTGGGAGACTTCTGCCGAAACGTCTTGAAAGTGCCACAGAGTTTCAATCTCTCAGCAGATCGTGGCTCTGTCCCTACGAACCACACAACGACTCGCCAACACACGACTCGCGATCAGTGCAACGATCGTAGCGCGACTACGCGCTCATTTGACGCCAGCAACGCCACGGGTGCCGCCGAGCGGGTTAACAAACTCGCTCGTGACACGAAGCCACTCACTCGCAGGGACTGCACCATATCCCCCGTCGCAGTGTCGTAAGCCGCGAGCAGCACTTTCTCATCGCGACTATTTGATCTCATGCAGATTGTTTCGCGGCCCACAACTCGCACACTCCATGCCCCCGCACCGAGGTTCTGCCTCCAACGCAATCGGCCAGCAGTCGCATCGATACAACTCAGCATCGATCCGGCGATCGTCAACACGTTCTCTTCCGAGCATGCCAGAGATTCAGACAAGCTTCGCAATGGTTCGCGCCCAAGTGCAACGCTCCATTGAATGCGTCCATTACTCGGATCGATCCCGCGCGCAAACAGGCCGTTTTCGATGAGCACCAGATGCTTGCGCAGATTCATGAGGTGCGGTCGCTGAAACGCAACGACCATCGGTTGCGAGGCCGTCCACAAGCACGCGCCCTCGCATGACCAGCACTGCAAAAGATTGTTCCGGTTCAGGACGAGCAAGCGATCAACCTGACCTTGCTCTGACCGCCAGCAAACTTGCGCGACGTCCCTCAAATGTGATGCCGCAGACAACGACCGCCCGGCATCCAGATCAACGATCAGCGGTCGCTTCAAGAGACGCGACTCAAACGCCAACAACGGCGACACCTGCCGTTCCGCATCAGTTTCGCGTTTCAGAAACGGCAGCAATTGCTCTCGATCGACCAGCGACGTCGTCAACATGGACGATCCCGCTGCCAGTCGCTCCAGATTCGAAGCCACAAACTGCGACCGCACTTTCCCGGTCTCAACATCAATCGCGCAGACTTGCCGCTCGGTCGCGGCGACTAATGTTTTTACATCGCGAACTGCAACGATCTGCAAGCGATCGCCGATTGGTAGTACTAACTCCCACTCCATGCGCCCCGTCGCCACCTCACGAGCAAAGATGCGCTGCGGATCAGCCCATACCAATCGCGATCCGATCACCTCGGCCCACTCTAATAGTTCAGTCGCGGCACGCGTCCATAACTCACGACCATCCGTCGCCGTCAGCGCTCGAACTTCGGGTCCTGACTGCAGTAACACGATCGCTCCACACTCCAGACCTTCCAACAACCGGACGCGCGTCGCTGTCGAAAACTCACAACTCCAACTCGTTTGCACCGGCCAACGAATCGGTGGTTCGCCTTTGCTTGCCGCCGTAACTCGCGGCAGAGCGTTCGCCGCTGGTGCGCCCGCCATCGTCTCTGCCCGTCGTCCACTGGTAGCAACAGCTACCGAAACGAACTCCGACTCAAACCGCATACTTGATCGGTCGCGCCGTACGATCTGCTTCACAGGAGCAGCCGGAGCAACCGGAGCCTCTCCAAGTGCCACCAGATGATGTGGCTGAGCGATCAATAGTCGTCCCCCGGCAACCAACAGATTGCCCCCCTGCTCTCCGATCGAGTCGCTGAGATTGAACCGTCGCGTCAACGCGCCCGATGCCACATCGACCAGCAAAATCTCATTTTTCAAAGGCCAATAGATGCCGTCCTCGGCGAGCACTCCGCGTCCATAACCGAAGCTCTTGGCGTCTGTGAACCCGACGGATCCATGAGGCCAAGAAAGCTCGCCTGACGCCACATCGAACGCCCACAAATTGCGTCCCGACGCGATCAGCTTTCCGCCACTTACTCCGAGCAGATGCAGCACCGGCTCGGTGAGGCGCTGCTGCCATAACATCTGCCCGGTGACTGCGTCGAACGCATAGACGGCTTTGGCTTCTGGCGGAGCCGCCAATATCACCCCGTCCGTATAAATACATGGAGTTAAACCATGTCGTCGTTGGTCGCTGAACTCAAACGGCGTTTCATCGGTGACGAGGACTTCAAACGTCGAGACCCACAGCAATTTACCAGTCGTCGCCTCAACACATGCGATCGCTCCAGCGCCGGTATCCAGAAACAGTCGGCCGTCACCGAGAGTCAACAATCGATGCCCGATCAAACTGAAATGCTCGGGCACCGACTTCAGAGTCGCACACACTCGCTGGCGCCACACAAGCTGACCGGTGTCTTCGTCAAAACAGACGATGTGAATCTCATCTTCCGGGACGCTCCGTCGAGCCGCCACATAAACGCGGTCCTCGGCCACGAGCGGAGCACCCTCAAAACACCAAGACGTGACGTCAGGACCAATAGGATTTTCGTCGAGCACCTCGGACGAAACCTGAAACACCAATTCGCCCTCACGCTCAGAAACATCCAAACCGACAATCTCCGAAAACAACCCGCGTTGCGCTCTTGAACGTCGCAATACTGGTGGCCCCAATCGGGCATAAACGCGACCGCGAGCAGCCGTCATCGAGAAGTAAGGCACACCTTGAAAGGCGATCATTTCATCGCTCGCAACATCCAAAACATCGCTGGCATAGATTCGTCCATCAGAGTTTTCGCCGAGCGGCCACTTGGGTTTACCGGTCGCGGCGTCAAAAGCGTGAATCGAGCCTGCACCGCAAACATACGCGACACCGTCGATGACAATCGGAAAGTGGCTCAACACGCTTGTGGACTTGCCGAGCGCCGGTCGAGGAGCCGACCCAACAAATAAATTTAATGGCAATTGCGCCTTCCAACTCACCGTCAGCGGATCGACGGGTGCCCCGGCAGAGAATGTCCGTTCTGGATTTCCACCGAACGTGGGTACGTCGCTGCTATTGGGGCGATCAAACCTCCACTTTCCAGCCGTCTGCCGAGCCCGCTTGAGCAACTCCACAAGCACACCTTGCTCACCCTGCAACTCCCCCTGCGCCTCGCCATGCAAGCGACCAAACGTCACCAGTTCGCGATCAGCGCGAGCAAGATCCCCCGACTGCAAACGGCATAATACCAATTTGGCACGCAGTGTGGCGAAATCAATATCAGGGTCGGGATAGGTCAGACCACTTGAACTCGACGTAGCCACGTGATCGGCCTCACCTGGCTGCGAGAGATCGGGGAGTAGTTGTTGCCAATGAGACCGTGCCACCGAGAACTGACCACGCTCAAACGCCAGATCTCCGAGCAATTCGAGCGCCTCATCTCCAAACGAACTCAGCAGACCAATGCTGATCACTCGACGCAAAGCTTGCTCATCGAGTTCTCGACGACCGTCCTCAAGCCAATTTCGCACCTGCTCATCAACGCGCTCTCGATATATCTTCAATCCATCAGCCGGAAACCGCGAAATGATCAACTGACAGAAGTCCGCCGCATTGCCATATCTGCCGGTATCAATCGGAATAATTGCATCACTGTGCTGCTCAATGATCTCTTGCAAAAGCGGTACAGCCTGCGACCAACGCTTCTCGCGAATGAAATCTTGAGCGGTCGCCAATTGCTTAACGACCTGCGAATCCATGTGCAGAGTCACCGACTCCCGCAGACGTTCCGGCGGCCTGGAGAGCACCGGTCGCGCAGTCTGCCCGAACGACACTGGGCAATCCGCCAGCGACATCAATAGGATTAATAGGCCTCTCACGCTCGCAGGCAGGATCATCATCAGCCGCCTTCACGCAATCGAGTTCCAATCCAAAACAGGAACACCCCACTCGCTAACCCAATCGGCATTACAATTAGCATGTGTGACTGTAACTCAAATAAAACAATTCCCAGCAACAGCGTCATCCCACAAAGCTGTAAGAGAATTCCGAAATGATGACGCATCGCATTCCCCAATTTGCCGCATCGCCTTCTTGATAATTTAATTGCCGTTTCATAAACGACCTGGCAGCCTGTTGACAAACACGTGGAGCACGATTCCATCGTGCCTCACGAAACTCAATAAACTGCTAGACGGTCAGCGCCGTCACGTCCATCTTCGGTTTTGGCACTTTCACGATCGCCGCCAAAATTGCTCCGCCGATCATCCAACTGCTGATGTCGTAGCACGCGTTAAACAGTTCGTATCGGAAACTGTGATACATCCAGATGACTTGCCGCAACTCGCCCCAGATACCGACCAGCACACCGAGTCCAATTACAAATCCCCAACGCGCCCGATAACAGCACAGTGATGTCTTCAACACTGCTAGCAAACCGCCGACAAATAGTGCACAAGCCAACGTGTGCAAGAAACCTAACACGAGTGTGCTGTTCGACATCGGATCAAGACCCTGTGTTTGATAAAAGATATGTGCAACAGGCCCCTCCCGATGTCGCACAATCCAAGGGCTATTGGGATCATCATCGCGATCCTCACCCTCAACAGGAGACGGTATCCAATAGACGCCGCTCTGTATCAATGTCGGCTTGAGCGACTCTGTAATGGCCACTTGATCCGCCGTCGGCAATGTGATGTCGACAGCGAGCACATTCCCCAGAAACACCCAGTAGAAAGCGCCCCAAAAGAACATGGCGATTGCCGCCAGAGCGGCCCCACACACAACACGCAACGCCATGATACACCTCGTACCATTCAACAGAGCAAATCTAAGCTCGCACTATACTCCGAACGACTGCTTCAAGACAGTCTGATTTATACTGCCAAACCGAAACACATTTCCGGTCTGTATGTTGTGAAACACAATTTCGGCGGGGCTAAAGAGCAGCGGATCGATTTTGTAAAAGTCATATCCTGCGTCTTTGAAAATTTCGAGAAACGGTCGTCCGTAGCAGTTCGCCGCAGAAGCCGGGACTTTCGGCCCGAGTTCTTGAATCGAGGCATCCTCGCCGGTGACCCACAAAGTGACACGACCACCGTAGAGAATGGCGTCGTTCGTCCGTCCGATGCCGGCCAGGTCATCCTTAGCAACCGGCGGCAGGGGCGCCGTCCCGAACCCGTGCCGTACGCGTTGCACGTCGAATCCAAGTTCGTACAACTTATGCATCGCAGTCTCGACCGACCGCGCTACCACTTGAATCGAACCCGCCAAACTCGCCGTCGGCGCGACGCAGAGCAACACCGAAGCCGGGTTCATCCCGCAGCGATCTGCAACATAGTCTGCAACCGTTTCATCCGGCTTGCGCCCGGTCTCTAAGACGCCCACGATCGAGTAAGCTCGCTCGCGGTAATTCAGTTGTTGAAAAATCTCTTCACGAGCAGCGATAGCTCGCATGGGTCCAGAGCCCATTCCAAAAAACTTGCCGACGTTGATGCGCCAACCGGCATACTGACTGAGCAAGCACGCTTCGACCGGCTCGTCGGTCGCAACTTCGACCTGCGGCCAACCCACGTCAGCAATGGTCCCGTGGGAGATCCGTACTTCGCTGCGACCTGCCATACAAAGCCTCGCCAAGAGCACTCCAGCGGCGAGCGACCCCGGAGCATCAATTCCCACATCGCAGACCGTTGCCCCATTGGCCAATTGCTGCTGCACGATCCCTTCACTGCGTCTGAGTTGTTCGACGACCGGCAAACAGGTCTGCGTCAACGAATTCAAATCCGCCATAGGCACCTCGCCGCAATCAATTCATAGAGGGAATCCCGAAACGACGACGAGTCTCACCGCCCGCCGTCCAAGTTGCTTCACAATCTAAGGGATCCCAAACGGAATTCGACGCAGCCCAAGCAAGCTTCTCCCACATCGCAGCCACGTGATACTTTCGAAGTCATGTCGTGCAGGACGAGTACGCGTCTCACAAGAGATCGAGGCCGCCGAAGCCATGCGACTGCTTAAAAGTGATGCCCAAAGCGCTCGTGAAACCATCCTTGCTCGCCACAAGTTCGATACCTACGCCGCCGTCGCCTGCGTCGAGCGTTGCAGCAACTCAAGATCACCAGGGTGATTTGGGATCAGGCAGATGTAGACCCATGGCCCTTCTTGCCACGCAACCGCCGCGAATGGCTGCCCCTCATAAGTTCGATAACGCGGTGATGCAGTCGCGAATCGATCGGCTGCTGGCGATGGAGAAACTCGATGTGCGGGCAAAGCTACGAGCACTCCTTGCACGACGTGTCCGCGCCGCGAATCGAAGTGAAATCGACGTAACAGCACGTCATGGCCAGGAGTGCCATCAATGTCTTGTCCCAGCCCCTGTCCATCGATGTTGATCGCGCCCCATTCAAACGGCTGCGGCGATTCAAACCCCTTATCGAACTGAGCCAATTGCGACTGATTCAATGTCAGCCGCGCAAGTAATTCGCCAACCGGGAATTGATTGGTCGGCTTGGGCCAGAACACGACTCCAAGCATCAACAACAAGCAGGCCACCAGCGCGAATGTTAGCCAGCGCCGGTTCCGCACGACTTTCGGCGTTACCTCAGGCACGATAACCAAGGCATCATCGGATGTATGAGCAAGCGTCTCCAGCAACTTGGCAGCGTGCGAGGTCGAGATTGGCACGCGATGCATGACGTCAACAATCACCGAGTCGAAGCGTTGACGCCGCGCAAACTCGGTACGGCAACCAGAGCATACATCCAGATGCGCGCGAGCATCGGCGAACTCCGGCAACAGCAGGTCGCTGGAGTTCGGTCGGACACAATCGAGTTGTGCGAGGACGAGGTCGCAGTTCATGACAAAGTCTTCGAAGGCATGAAGCCCATCTTTCGCCGGGAATTCGCTGAGTTTGAACAAACGGAGTCGAGCGGCGCGATCTCCGATCTCAAAAGCTAAACGAACTCGCCTTTTAACCGCTGACGCAGATGCTGTTTACCTCGCGACAAACGGCTCATCACCGTGCCAATCGGGACTTGAAGCTCATCTGCGATTTGCTGGTAGCTGAGGTTCTGGAAATAAAAGAGGACAAGCACCGTGCGGTACTCGGGTGGCAGTTGTTGCAACGTTTGTTGCAACGAGTTCGTGTCTAGCGGTTCTGGCGATGCCTCGCAGGTTGGTTCCGGAACAGCTTCGAGGGCGGCATAAGCTGGGCCCGCGTCTCGAAGTTTTCGGCGGAAGAGATTGCGAGCAATCATGCACAACCACGCTTTGGCACTAGAGGGATCTCGGAGTGTGTCGAGCTTGCGCTGAGCATCTAGAAACGCCTGCTGAGCAATGTCCTCAGCGTCATGCGCCGTCCCGACTAGCCGAAAAGCCAGTCGATAGACCGTGTCATAATGCTGAGAAACAAGTTCCGTGATCGTCACCGAACATCACTCCGCAAATCGAACCAAGCAACTGGATCCTGTGGACGCGACCCTATTCCCAACAATTTGGGACGAGGCCCAAGAATGACGCATCTGCTCCGCCAACGCGGGAGCGACAGGCCATCGATCTCAGAAGATTGGATAAATAAACGGTGCCACGACGCTGCTGCTGAGCAACACCAGCACGCCTACAAGCGCCAACACAATCACGATCGGCGTCAGCCACCAAGCTTTGCTCTCTTTGAGAAAGTCAATGAACTCGGCGACCAACCCCGGTTGCTGCTCTTCGGCAGCCTGCTGAAACACATTGGCCGCTGACGACGTTTGGGGCTTCTCGTTCGGCGGAGTGGGCGTCGGTTCAGGCATCATCGCGGCTCAGCAAGTTGGAAAGGACGGATCAGACATCACAAACAAGCAGTCATCACACCTCGAAGTCGCGACGCTAGTGACTCACAAGCTCACGGTCGAAATAGTTCGTCGACATACCGGCATCGAGCACCAGTCCCTGTGCGTTGATTCCCGACGAACGCGGACTCAACAAGAACGCGATCGCATTGGCCACTTCCTCGGTTTGCACAGCCTGCTTCCGCAATGTTGCACGCTCGGCATAGAGGTAGCTGTCAACATAGCCGGGGATGCCGGCCGATGCCGATGTCTTCAACAATCCGGGACAGACCGCATTGAATCGGACCTTCGAGAACTGCGAAAAGCTCTTGGCTAAGAAGCAAACTGCCGAATCCAGCGCAGCCTTAACGGGTGCCATGAAGCCATAGTTTTCGGCACACATCCGCGTGGTTGAAATCGAAACAGTCACCGCGCTGCCGTGTTGCGGATCAAGCAGCCCTTTCATCGCATTTGCAATCGCTATGAACGAGAAACACGAAAGGTCGACTGCCTGCAAGAACGCCGCTCGCGGTGTCTCATGAAACGGCAGCCAGCCAGCCGAGTAATCAGCAAATGCGATCGAATGCACGAAGCCATGCACCTGCGAATAAGTCGTTCCAATCTCGTCACACATCCGATCAATCTGCTCTTGGTATGCAACGTCACAGAGATAAACAGAGGCATCGGGAAATAGCTTGAGCACGCTTTGTCGACGTTCCTCCGAACGAACGCTGAAGAGTACATTCGCTCCGACTGCCTTAAGCATCGCAGCCGTATGAAACGCGACACTCTTACGATTGGCGACGCCCATCACGAGGACGTTTTTGCCGGTGAGTTGCAGGAAATCCATAAGGTCGAAGTGATCCTAAAAGATTGGTTAAATCCAGATGTCTGAGGAGTCCCGTTGGTAAGCGTGAGCCGTCTCATTGGCCGGTCCGGTTGACATACAACTTCACGTTATGAGTCGCGCGGCCACAGGCCACAATATCCGGACGTCCGTCGCCGTTGAGGTCATCGACAACGAGATCCTCAACCGCAACACCACCATTGTCGACCACTGTTTTGCTCCACTTACCTGCGCCGGTGTCCTGACATTGGAACACCGAGACTCCCGGCTTTTGATCACTCGCTTTGGTCGGGTCGCTGAAGCCAAAGACAATGTCCTCGTTTCCATCGCGATCAAGGTCCGCGACACCGAGGGCATGCCCGCGATTGAAAGTGCCATCCAACACGGTGCGCGTCCACAACTCGGCTTTATCCCGTGGAGGCGTATAGACGACGACACTCGTGCCGTGCATGGGCTCGACAGTCACGATGAACGGCGTGCCATCCTTGAGCTTGCCCGTCTTGATCTCGCCCGCACCGCTCGAATCAGGAGTCGGCCCGGCGATGCCCGCCCCGATTTTTGTCTTGCTGAAACCGGCGGCGGACTGACGCACGACAAAAACACCTTCACGACTGGCGGTCAGCGTGTCGACGCGGCCATCGCCGTCGAAATCGAGATGCGTGTGATTATGCATACGGTTGAAGTCCGCATTGATGACAGTACCGAGCCAACGCTCGGTCTTCGGCTTGCTCGGAATTTCAAACGCCGTGAGCCGCGCACCGGCTCGGCCTTCGGTCGCCAAGAGTGGTGAGACAACGAGCTGAGCTTGGCCCTTTCCAAGCACGTCCGCGAAGCGCATACGATGCGTCGAGACTTCGGCACCAATTGCATGTACATGCCACTTCGCATCGAGCGAGCTTCCGCGTGACAGCCAATGCAGTGTGCCGATCTTGGTCCAGCCGGCTCCGATCGCGAAATCGACCTGACCATCACCATCAATGTCGTGGGCCGCGATGCAGACATTATCTCGCGGAGTTTGGTCCTCGATGATCACGCGCGGCTTCCAGTCGGGGTTCTGATACCACAACACACGGTTCTCGGTGACGACGACAACGTCTTGCTGCTTGTCGCCATTCACGTCGGCGAGCGTCAGGGCATAACAAACTTGACCAGCCATTGGGTCGAGCGTCTGTTCGTCGAACTTCGGAACATCAGCGGCTTGAGCCAAACCAGCGAGCGACAAGAGGCCAACCGCAGCGAGTCGTTTCATGGTGAAGATCCGATTGTGTGGAGGGAGAGCGGCATGGTTTGCTCTCCAAGCTATGCCTTCCGCGCCCGATTCCCAAGCGATGCGCATGAAACCTTGAGCATGTGGAGCGGGTATAGACCGCCGTCGAGACACTGACCTCACTATCGCTGCCAAAGGACATCTCCATGAGAACTCACTCCGCTCACCGGTTGCTATCGGTGATGTCCACCATGCTCGCGTTCATTGGTTTCTTCTCAGTGACAACGCGCGGAGCCGAGGTCACGACTGAAGCCTTCATCGGCCAGCCATTCGGAGTCGGCGTGGTCATTCAGCGTCGCGTCGCCGCTGAGTCGCTCAAGGATTGGGACGCGCCGTTCGAGCTGTCGACGCATGATGATCGGAGTCTGTATCCAGCATTGCTCGTTGCACCGCTCAGCAATGAGCAGCCGAACCAACCCAACTACGAAGTTCGTCATTACTTCTTATTTCGCGGCGACGAACCACTAACGCTTCAGACGGTGGATGGTGAGCCCATCGGCATCGTCGTGACTCCGGTGTCCGATGCCAACAAGCACCGACTGTTGCTCGATCAATGGTGGCAGGCGCGACTCGCGCGCCGGCAGCAACTCACTTACCAAAACTCAGCATCGCCGCTGATCGCCAACTTTACCAACGCGATGCTCGCGCGGCGGATGTCGTTGCCTTATAAGCAGCCTTCCCAAGGCTTCTTCATCGGCAGCGATGGTGGCCTCGCGTTCTTATTGGGAACGGAGTCCATTCGCGGAGCACTGCAAGAAGCGCGACTTCTAACGACTCAAGAAGATGCCGGACGCATTGCCGATCAACCGCTCCCGCAGGGCCTCACGATTGCCTCAGTGCCTGTGCCGTCAATCCCGGATGGCGTCGAGATCGAACCACTCGCACAGCATGTCCCCGCCGAGTGTTTTTATTTGCGCTGTGGCTCTTATTCGAACTTTGCATGGGTACGTCGAACGCTCGATCAGTGGGGAGGTAGTTTTCGCGATCTCATCGGACGCACGAATATCAATCACCGCATTCGCGAGCGACTCGAATGTCAACTGGCTCTTCGCGAGACCGAGTTAGCCCGCACGTTCGGCGACGTGCTGGTGAAGGACCTTGCTGTCATCGGACTCGACACTTTCATCCGTGAAGGCACCGGCATCGGCTTGCTGATTGAATCCGAAAGAGGCGCGTTGCTCACTGCCGCAATTGCTCAGCAGCGTGCTGCTGCTAAGAGCAGCGAACCAACCGCGACTGAGCAAACCATCGAGATTGCCGGTCGGCGCGTCGCACTGCTCTCGACGCCGGATAATCGTGTGCGGTCGTTCTTCGCCGTCGACGGGAACTTTTATTTGGTGACGAACTCGCGCGAGATCGTGCGGCGTTTCTTCGAAGCAGGTGCGGGCCACGACTCGTTGGCCCAACTCGACGAATTCCGCTTCGCTCGTTCACAGCATCCGCTGACGGAACCGTCAGTCGCGTTTCTGCATCTGTCGGACAACTTTTTTCGTAACGTCTTGAGCCCCCAATACCGCGTCGAAATGACGCGCCGTGCTGTGGCCGATGTCGATCTTGAGAACTTCGAACTTGCGCGACTGGCTGCACGAGCAGAGGGCGTAAAAATCGAATCGCTCGATGATTTCTTTCGGTTTGGCTATCTGCCGGCAACGATCAAACAACGCCCAGACGGCAGCCAAGTCATTCTTGACGATGACCGTTTTCTCGACAGCCAGCGAGGAAAACGCGGTTGCTTCGTGCCGGTGGGAGACATAGAGGTCACAAAGATTACCAGAGAAGAAGCGAAGGAGTACGAGCACTTCAAGCTTCAATATGCCCGGCAATGGACTCGTATGGATCCAGTGACCGTCAACGTCGAAAAGCAACCGCTCGCCGACAAGCCAGGGCGTGAACGAGTCGTGCTCAACATCCGCGTCTGTCCTGTTTGGCCGGCTCGTTATGGCTTCATCAACCAGTTCCTCGACCCACCACAAACCAAGCGACTCGCCGCCATCCCTGGTTCGATCGCGGACATTCAAGCTCACACCAAAGTTTCACTCGGAGCGGAACACATCCTGCTTGGTGCGTTCGATCGCGACGAACCATTTACGGTGAAGAATGGCAGTGTCGTGGCTGCTGATCGTGATCAGTGGGACCGTCCGCTGTTTCTCATCGTGAGTGACAACATGTTCGTGCGAGATGCCACTGCCCGAGCCAAGCAAGTCAACGAACGCGATTTCGATACTCAGCAGTCGTTTGGACGCTGGATTCGCAAAGGTCAACCATTCGTCACGGTGGCTGGCTCTCCAGAGAACCTCGATCGCGTCGAGCCTCATGTGAGAACTGAAACGGCGGCCCGTCCGGCCCAGGTGCGTCTGCGTGTCGGTGACATTTCGACGATGAAAGTTGCCAAACGCTTGACTGCCGAGTCCTATCTTCAAGAAGCCCGTATCACGATCGGTGCAAGTACGATGCTCAACGACCTCGCGACGGAACTGCACGTTGCCCCGCGCGATGCCGAAGCGATCGCCGAGCGAGTTTGGAATGGTCGCATCACCTGCCTACTGGGCGGCACGTTTCAACATATCGCCGCACCGAGCGACTTCGCGCGATGGCGTTCGAGCAAGTTGCTGGCAGGCCGCGTACACAACTTGAACTCGGTGCCCGACGACTATCGCACGGAGTTGTTCCAGTGGTGGCACGGACTCGATTTAGAGTTCTCCGTCCATCAACAGACGCTGTTGGTACGAGTGGATCTGGAGTTGCAACCCTAAAACGAGGTCGACCGTGCCGCACTTTGCCACGCACGGTGAGCGTGCTTGCGATGCTCTACGCCACCGGCAACGCTCCAGCACTCTGTGCCATGTGGAATTCTCGTGGCAGTTATTTCGTTGTAGTGAGGCACGTGCTGCAAAGTGCTTCTTTCTCCGGGTCCAACCATCATGCTCGGTGCGGTGATATCACGAGAACTTGCGACGGTCTTGCGTGACCGGCGAATGCTGTTAGGACAAGTGGGAGTGGCATCGCTACTCGCGCTATTGGTGGCGCTACGCTGGCCCACCGAAGCACAAGTCGCGCTATCGGGAGCCCGATCGCAGGAAGTCTTTAATCTTGTATGCAGCGGGTTGCTGATCATCCTGTTATTGCTGCTTCCGGTATTTCCGGCGACCAGCATTGTGCGTGAAAAGAAGCAGGGCACGCTCGCGTTGTTACTCAATACACCGCTGGGAGCTTGGCGCATCTTTATTGGAAAACTGGCGTCGATATTAGGATTGGCGGGGTTGTTGCTCACGCTCAGTCTGCCCGCCACGACGGCTTGCTATGCGATGGGAGGGTTGTCGCTTGTCACACTCGCTCGCGTCTATGAGCTCTTCATACTTGTGGCGTTGATGTGCTCGGTGTTGGGCTTACTGGTCAGTAGCTATGCGCAGTCAGTCGATGCGGCAGTGCGTTGGACGTACGCGATCGTGTTGTTCGTTGCTGTGCTGTCACAAGGCCCGCACTATTTCTTTCAAGGGACCAATGGCTCACTGGCGGATCTTGGCGAATTGCTGCGTGGACTCTCGCCATTTGCTGCGTTAGCGGCGCTGTTAGGAGCAGGAGACGTCGGTGGCAAAGGCTTGATGTCGACGTCCGACGTGGCTTCGCAGTTCGTCAACACATCGTTGCTGATCTCATGTGTCGGCAGCCTGTGGACGATGAGTCGCATCAATCACAGGATCTTCGACCACGCGCGTGCGGCGGGGCAGATCAGCAACGACCAAAACCTCGCCGTGCGCGCCTTTCGACGGTTGTTCTTTCTGGTTGATCCGCAACGACGGTCGGTTGGCATTCCACCGCTCGTCAATCCCATCACGGTCAAGGAATTTCGCTGTCGTCGCTTCGGTCGGCTGCATTGGTTATTGCGGTTGGTTGCCGTGTGTGCCGTGCTGTCGCTCGGGCTGACCTATGCAACGACCGCTGGCACTGTCGATTGGGGCGTGGAAACGATCGGTGGTTTGATGGTCATGATGCAGGTCTCGCTGATCATCCTCATCACTCCCAGTTTGTCGGCGGGGCTCATCAGCAATGAGCGTGAAACCCGTGGCTGGCAATTGCTGCAAACAACTCCGTTGTCGACGACGCGAATCGTGACCGGCAAGCTCGTGAGCGTACTACTGCCGTTGATGTTAATCCTGTGCGCGACGCTACCTGGCTACATCGTGATGGTCTACATCGAGCCAGGCATGACGTTTCAAGTGCAGCGCGTTGTGGTGTGTCTGATCGCAACAGCACTCTTTGCCATGTGCTTGAGTTCCGCCGTCGGCTGTCTCTTCAAGCGAACTGCAACGGCGACAGCAGCAGCGTACGCGGCTCTCTTAGCGGTCTGCGTCGTACCGCTTTTGATTTGGCTCGGTCGAGATGCTCCGTTCGGTCACGACACTGTCGAAGCTGCGTTGACGATCAATCCCGCCGCCGCTGCTCTGTCGGTGATTCGTATGCCGGGGTTTCAGCATTACGAGCTGATCCCCGGCAATTGGTGGTTCATGGGAACGGCGTCAGTGCTCTCGCTGCTCGTGCTGCTTGGGCAAACATGGCGTATCTCACGCCCGCAGTAGCTGAGAGTTACTCGTCGGCCACATTGATAAAGACCTTCAAGCATTCACCGGTTTCAAGCAGATGCATCATCTGCGCGTAGCTTTCCAAGCCGGGGAGCGGATGCGTGAGGATCTTTTCTGTCACTCCGGGAAACATCAGCTCGCCCAAGGCCATGGCGGCAATGCCTTGCTCGAAGTGCTTCCAATTACCGTTCACCGTCCCCACGAGCAGTTTATTTCCCAGCACCCATTCCAGATTGATCTTGTTGGCTGGGATGTTGTCGAGTTTTGCGTCGCCACCAGTGACGCTCGACCAAATGAGAGCGCCGTTGAGGCCCAAGTATTCCATGGCTTCGAAGGCCTGCCGCGCACTGCCTGTCGCTTCGAAGATGATGTCGGGATCGCGCTTCAACTCAGCCACAACGGACTTGGGAGTCTGTCCGTCTTGAGCACCGCAGTAAGTCGCTCCGTAACCCGTGGCGATTTCAGCCTTCAAGTTGCCTTCCGCTTTTTGCCGCGCAAACGTGAAGACTTGCATGCCGCGCAGACGGAACATCAACGTGGCCAACAAGCCAATCTGTCCCGAACCCAGCACGAAGGCAATTTCTGGTTGCCAGACTTGAAGACGCTGCTGAGCGAGCAGGGCTTGCTCAATGCCTTTAGCAACAACGCTCGACGGCTCGGCCAAAACGCCGAGATGTTTCATGCCCTCAGGGATGCGCACCACATACTCCATATCGTCGACGAAGTATTCGGTGAGATAGCCATGACGCAGATTGATGCCGCGCTCGTAATAGGTCAGTTCGCTAGTGACGTCGTTGCGTCCGATCTTGTCGAAGATCGAACCGCCTGGGCGACGCACCGTACATGAAACATAGTCGCCAGGTTTGACCTTTGTGACCGCCGAGCCCACTTCCACAACTTGGCCGAAGCACTCATGTCCGATGACGAGGAAGTCGTAGCCCTGTGGTGCGTTGCCATAGAGACCTTCGTTGATCTCGCGATCAGTCGCGTCGACTCCGACCTTCAACACTTTGACGAGCACACCGCGACCATCAGCGATATCGCTGACTTTGGGCATGGGCAGTTCCGTCAGATGGACGCTGTTCTTATGCGGGGGACGTACGGCAACGGCTTTCATGGTGGGTTCCTGAGGACAGTGTCAGAGCAATCTGCCGGCACAAGATGAGGACGAATAACGTGAGCGAGCTACTCCCATTCAATCGTGCTCGGCGGCTTCGATGAGATGTCATAGACAACGCGGTTCACTCCGCGGACAGAGTTTGTGATGCGCGTCGACATTTTTTGTAGTACGTCAAACGGCATGCGGAACCAGTCGGCAGTCATAAAGTCATCAGTGGTCACGGCACGAATCGCGATCGTACTTTCGTAAGTGCGTGCGTCACCCATGACGCCGACGGACTGCACTGGCAACAAGACGGCGAATGCTTGATTGATCGCGCGATAGAGCCCCGCGCTTCGCAGTTCGTCGATGACAATTGCATCACACTCTCGCAGGATCGCCAAACGCGGTTCGGTGATCTCGCCCAGACAGCGCACTGCTAACCCCGGACCAGGGAAGGGATGTCGCCATACGAGATGCTCTGGCAGACCGAGTGCCAATCCCATGCGGCGGACTTCGTCTTTGAAGAAATCTCGTAGCGGTTCGATCAGCTCAAAGCCGAGTTCTTTGGGCAAGCCACCAACGTTGTGATGCGCCTTAATCGAGACCGCCGGACCATCAGGGTTCGAACCCGATTCGATGACGTCGGGATAGAGCGTGCCTTGAGCGAGGAAGTGCGCATCGGGAATTGACTTGGCCGCTTCCTTGAAGACGTCGATAAACAGCTTGCCAATCGTCTTGCGCTTTGTCTGAGGATCGACTTCACCCTTAAGACCATTCAGAAACAACTCACTTGCGTCGATGACATGCAGATCGGTCTTGAAATGGTCGCCGAACTCAAAACGCACTTCGTCGGCCTCACCCTTGCGCAACATGCCGTGATCTACGAAAATGCATGACAACTGGTCGCCAATCGCTCGATACAGCAGCGCCGCGACAACGGAAGAATCGACACCGCCCGAGAGACCGCAGATCACTCGACTCCGACCGACTCGCTGGCGAATGGACTCGATCTCACGTTCCAACAGCGATTCGATCTTCCATGTCCCGACGCAACCGCAGATGCCCTTCACGAAATTCCGCAGCATCGTGTCACCGGCTGCGGTGTGCGTGACCTCGGGATGAAATTGCAGTCCATAAATCGCGAGCGTCTTGTGCTGCACAGCGGCATGTGGACAGGTTGCCGTCGTCGCGATTGAATCAAACTGTTCGCTGAGATTGAGAACTTGATCGCCGTGACTCATCCACACACGGCTCTTTGCAGTGATGTCATGGAAGAGCGGGTTCTTCAAATCGACAGCGCATTCAGCAAGCCCAAACTCACGCTTCTCACCAGGCGCAACTTTGCCGCCCAGCGCCTGGCAAAACCATTGCATACCGTAACAAATGCCAAGGATCGGAATGCCGAGATCCAAGATGGCGGGATCAGCCTGCGGCGCGTTTTCTTCATAAACGCTGGCCGGACCACCCGACAGAATGAGTCCTTTCGGATTCAGCTCTCGAATCCGTGAGGCCGGCAGATCGGGCCGGACCATTTGGCAAAAAACATTCTCGTCACGGACTCGACGAGCGATGAGCTGAGCAGTTTGGCCTCCGAAGTCGAGGACCAAAATCCGTTCTTCGGGTGAGGCATCCAGCGAACCGCGAAAGGCTCCAGGGCCAGCGGCTGACGAACGAGCGGTCATGGTAGTTACTTATGGCTTCAGAAAATCGCTTCTCGACCGCCGCGAGGCAGGTCAAAGAATGAAAAAAGCCCAGTCAATCTGGGCCGGAAGGGGCGGGATGCTATCGGTGAGAAATGAGAGGGTCGAGCGATCAAAACCGCGTTCGGTTGGTGTCCACGACAGTCTGCCTCGGGATCAACGCGATTACTCGACACAAATCGGAATTTCCGCATTGGTCAAGGGGCCACTAACCATTCGAGTCATCTAGCAAACGCACATCGCTGGCGCTGCCCAGGCCGGCGTCTTGATCTTCATCGTCGTCATCGAAGGACTCACGACGACGCTCGTTGCGCGACGCATATGCATCCATCACCTCGGTGTGATCTCGTCGCTCCTCAACGGGCTCTCCGTCAGGACCAAGGTGCACTCGAAAGCGAGCATTCGCAAACGCGAGCTCATCGCCGGGCAACAGTGCGCCGCGCACAACGCGTTGACCATTGACCTTGGTGCCGTTGGTGCTGCCCAGATCGCGGATGAAAAGCAGGCCGTCGGTCTTCACGATGACGCAATGCAATTTCGAAACGCTCGAGCGATCGATAAAGACGTCACACACTCCTCGTTTACGGCCAACGACCGTCACGTCCTTGGAAAGGACGATGGGACGGTCGCCATCAAGTGAGATGAGTTTGGCCTGCATGAAGTTAGTCGATTCGAGTGTGATCGGGCCGAGCTTGAGATGAATTCACCATGAAGTCTTGCCGCGCGAATTGTCAGACGACGGTTTGAGTGCGTTGGAAGTGCTGGCCGTTCGTCAGTGAGTTGCCCTGGCTCGAAACACGGGTGTTGAAACTGTGGGCAGTAAGCCGGGCCGCAATCGTGCCGATGTCGCGGAAGGATTCTCCGCCTCGAAATCAGCAAGTCAAGCAGGGGTTCTGAGCCGGAACAAACACGGAGAGCTGTCAGCTTGGGCTAATTCGCACAGTCGCTACGACATGACTTTCGCCTGGCCGTTACGGCTCGAATTGGCAGCTTAGTCGATAGCATCCGCAACGCTTCGCAACCCGCTGGCAAGCCCGAAAACGTTCTGTGAAACGGCAGAAGGTGATGCAGTGCGGCGTCATTCGGCACGGCTCGTTAGAACGCGCTGTCCTCTAATCTCCTGCAGACGCACGGTCTGCATTCAGAAAGTTCTGCATGAAACTCTTCCCTGATTTCAATGAAACGCTCGCGGGAACGTCACGCGCCATTCGGCAACGACAACGCTCTTGTGTGGAAGTCGTCGAGCAATGTCTCGCTCAAATTGACGCTCGCGAAGCCGAGCTCAAAGCCTGGGTCAAAGTCGACCGCAAAGGAGCGTTACAGCAAGCACGCAAGCTGGACGTGGAACTTAAGCAGGGCCGACCGCGCGGAGTGCTGCATGGCATCCCGATAGGGATCAAGGACATTGTTGATATCGAAGGCTACGTCACTGGTTGTGGATCGTCGTGGATGTCAAAAGAGAACTCGAAGGCGATTCAAGACGCGGTCTTGGTCACTCAGTTGCGTCATGCCGGAGCGATCATTCTCGGTAAGACAGTGACCACTCAGTTCGCGAGCTTCGATCCGCCACCGACATCCAATCCGTGGAACCTCGACCGCACTCCGGGCGGATCATCGAGCGGCTCGGCAGCGGCCGTCGCGGCAGGCATGTGTTTGGGAGCGATTGGGTCTCAAACCGGTGGTTCACTGACGCGGCCGGCATCGTTTTGTGGCGTCTCGACATGCAAGCCGACTTATGACGCCGTGCCAGTGGATGGCGTTTTTCCGTTAGCGCCCTCAATGGATCATCCAGGGCCAATCGCCCGTACTGTGCTTGATGTCGCGTTAATGCTGTCGGCGATCGACGGCTATGCGGACTGGCTTAGTATCGCTCCCGCAGCGAGCTTCGCTCCTCCACGGATCGGTCGACTGCGAGGCTTCTTCGACGACCAAATTGATCGCAGCTACCACAAGTTGATCGACGAGACCGCGAAGATTTTCGCTGCTGCGGGAGCCAAAGTTTCGGAAGTCACTGCCGATCTCGATCTGGACGGCGTCGTTCAGAGGCACCGCTGCATCATGGCGACCGAAGCCGCTTTCGCTCATGCCTCGTATTGGGACGAACATGCCAACGAATACGGCCCGGCTATTCGATCGCTGATCGAAGAAGGTCTGGAAACTTCGGCACTGGACTATCTCACGGCGACCTCGCTACAGGCTGAAGCCACCAACGCGTTTGAGACGGCCCTGGGCGACAACGATTTAATGATCGTCCCGGCCACCTTGGGAGCTGCTCCCGATCGATCAACGACCGGCAACCCGCTCATGAACTCACCGTGGAGCTATTCCGGTTTGCCGACAATTTCATTTCCCATTGGACTCACAACTGACGGCATGCCGCTCGCGCTCCAATGCGTAGGAGCAAAAATGTCGGAATCGCAACTGCTGAGCGCCGCGATGTGGTGCGAGAATGCGCTGCGAGCCGCTCACCAAGCAGAGCCGCTGCGTTAACCGAACGTCGAACTCGTACCGATTCCCTCAACACCGAGACATCCCCATGCGAAGACTCCTGCTTTGTTTGTCGGCTCTCATGGCAACGGCGCTGCATGTGGCGTTGGCTGACGAACCATTCCCGGCACATAAGATCATTGGAAATACCTACTACGTCGGTTCGAAGAGTTTGGCGACGTATCTCATCAAGACGCCCGAAGGGCATATCGTCATCAACAGTGGCTTCGAAGAAACCGTGCCGATGATTCGCGCGGCGATCGAATCACTGGGGCTCAAGTTGAGTGATGTCAAAGTGCTGCTCGCTAGTCATGCCCACTCGGATCACGTCGCCGGGCACGCGTTGCTTCAAGAACTGACTGGAGCGAAAGTTTTGGTGATGGAGGGGGATGCGGAGGTCATCAAGTCGGGTGGCATCGGGCAATACCTCTATCGCGACAGCCGCTGGCGACCGTGTGCGGTCGATCGAGTGCTCAAAGACGGAGATGAAGTGAAGCTCGGCGGAGTAACGCTGGTCGCCCATTCGACACCAGGCCATACACGCGGTTGCACGACTTGGACCTGGCACGAATCCGAAGGTGACAAGCACTTCGAGGTCGTGGTGATCGGTAGTCCGAATGTCAATCCGGGCTATCAATTAGTTGGTAATTCGGATTACCCCACCATTACGCGGGACTTCAATCAAACATTCGAAGTCCTGCTCAAACAGAAGTGCGACGTCTTCCTCGGCGCACACGGCGACTATTACGGCATGCTTGCGAAGTACGACCAACTGAAGGCCAAGACCGAAAAGAATCCGTTCATCGATCCGGAAGGCTATCGAGCCTACGTCGAACTGAAGGAGAAGGCGTTCCGCAAAAACTTGGCGAACCAACAGGCCCAGCAGAACAAAAAGTAGGCCATGATTTCGTGATCAAACCTGCTTCGCTAATCGCTCGGCCAGCCTCTGCAATGCCATGCTCACATCGTTCGGTTTCAAATGCACGTTGATGAGGCTGAATGACTTTTCGTTCGCCAGCGATGTCGACAACGCGGCGTCGAACTCGGCATTCGTTCGGGCTTCAAGCCCCAAACCTCCCCCAAGCACTGCGGGCAGACAGTGATAGTTCCAACACGGGATGTCATTGAACGGCCCCTCTTGAATGAAACGTTCCGTCGTGTAGCCGTGATTGTTCAGCACGATCACGATGGGGTTGAAACCGTGCCGTAGGATCGAAGACAGCTCCATGCCCGTCATCTGAAAGGCACCGTCACCGACAAGCACAATGGGTCGCCGTTCGGGTTTCGCCATCTGTGCTCCCAGCGCGGCGGGGATCGAAAATCCCATCGAGGTGTAGTAAGCCGGGCTCAAGAATTCGTTGTGTTGATGGATCGTTAAATCGACCGACGCGAACAACGAATCGCCGACATCGGCAACGACGATTAAGTCACGTTCGAGTGTCTGATTGATGCGATGCATCAAGTATTTCAGCGTCACCGGATCGGACGACTGCACCTTCGGCACGGAAATCACTTCCGGTTCGATTTTCGCAGGCGCAGCACTCAGCTTGAGCGATCGACGTCCGAGAGATTTTACGAAGTCAGACAGCAGTACTTCATGAAAGAAATGCTGCCGAATGCGAAGCTGCTCGCTCGTCGCGTAGATGCAGCGATTCGGATCGAGATGCGCCGTGAAGATTCCAAGATTGATGTCCGTCATGAACGTACCAAGCAGGATGACGCAGTCGCTTGTTTCGACGTACTTGCGGACTCGCTCACGCCCCATCGCGCCTTCGTAGACGCCGAGGTACAAGGGATGTTTTTCGCTGACGACCGACTTACCCAGCAGTGTCGCGCAGATGGGAATACCGTGCTTCTCTGCGAAGCGAATAACTTCGCGTTGCAAACCAAAGCGATGGATTTCAATACCAGCGATGATGACTGGCTGCCGAGCCTTCTCGATTTGTTCCGCAGCTTCGTCGAGGGCTTCCTTCAACGCGTGTTTGTCGCTGACCAGCGGTTCTATGTTGGGAACGTACTCATACGGCAACTGAGTCTGCACACGGTCGCGAGGTAGTTCCAAATACACCGGCCGCTTGAAGCGAGTGGCCGCTTCAAAGCAGCGGTCGATTTCTCGAAAGGCGGTTAGAGGATCGTCTAACAACGCAGCTCGGACCGTGATCTTTTCGAAGACATCCCGTTGAGTGTTGAAGTCGCGAACTTTGTGATGCAGCAAGGGATCTTTGTGTCGCTCGGCCATTCCCGGCGCACCACTGATAACGATGACCGGCGACTTCTCGGCAAACGCTCCGGCGATCGGATTACAGATACTCAAGCCACCAACGCAATACGTCACACAAACGGCGCCCAGCCCATTGACCCGCGCGTAACCATCCGCCGCGTAACCCGCGCACATCTCGTTGGTTGTACCAATGACTTTGATTGGGCTCGCGGTGAGCATTCCATAGAACTGCAGCACAAAATCACCGGGAATGCCGAAGACGTGCCGAACTCCGTAGTCCTGCAAACGTTGAATGAGGTAACCGCCAATCGTGGGCAGTGGCGTTGTGCTGCGAATCGTCGACCGAGGATGCTTCTTTACCAAAGTCTTCTTGAGCGCCATGAGCGGAGTCCTTTCTCAGTGTGGTCAACAGTCTGCCACGGAACGCGCCGCGGTGAAATGGCGTCTGAAAACGGGCCTTGGATTGGTGGAGCAGTCCTCTTGATCATCTGTATGAGTCAGATAGTCAGTCCCGAATAACACGAGATGAGCCCATTCAGACTGATTGACGATCTCCACTGTGAGTTCAATAATCTCGCCCGCTTGTGTTCCTTTCTGCGATGCACATCAGCATTCACGTCTATCCATGCCGAACTTTCTCTTTCGGCACACTCACGAGTTCGCCAGGTCCTGGAGCCCTTCTGCGGCTTTAAGTGGCCTGATGAACCGCGAGGCGAACCAGCACAACTCCCAGTCTTTGCGTATCACGTCAGCCTTCTCACTTCACCTCGAAAGGTGCGGAATTGACTCGCTCATCAGCGGGAGACGCCCCCGTTCCGGATCGTCCTCGCGCAACTAGAAACGAGCCCTCCATGATCAGCCCAATGGCGGCGACCGAGTTGGATGATCCTCTCAATTTGGTCAACTCTTACCCCACCGGCATCAGCGACACCTTCGAACGCGAGCTTGTTCAGACCTTCAAACTGCTCGCCGATGAATCGCGGCTCAAGATTTTGCTGTATCTGGTGCGCGAGGGAGAATTGCATGTCACCGCGCTGTGCGAACGGCTCAATCAGGCTCAACCAGCGGTGAGTCATCATCTGGCGTTGCTTCGTGAAGCCGCTGTGATCGAGTGCCGCCGCGACGGCAAGCACAACTTCTACTCCATCCGCAAAGAGCACTTTCATAGCGTCATGCAGCGGCTCTTTACGAGCATCCTTAACGAGGACGAGGACGGCCTGGGCATGCGGGAGCTTTTAGGTCGCCGTGCCAGCTTTTAGGACGTCATGTCTGTGGATCTTCGGCAGGCAACCTCAGCTCACGCTGCCATCATGATTGAGTGGCCGGTCACTTATTGCGACCGGTCGCCAGATCGTAGGTCGCCTGTTGAATTTTGGCCTGGCGACGTGACAGCGTTTGTAACTGCTCGACAACCTCGGGCTCCGTGGCTTGTTCACCTTCGATCAAGCGGCCTAGCTGTTTGGTCTGCCGATTGATCCGGAGTTGCAACGAACGCAGCATCTTGAGCTCCGCCAATGCGTCGACAAGCGCGTCATCATCCTGCTGTTGCTGTTGTTGCTGCTGCTGTTGTTGGTCTTTGTCTTTCTGCTTTTCGAGCTCTTTCTGCAACGCGTCGATCATCTCTTCGAGTGCCTCGATAACATTGCGTTCAATCGTCTGGGTTAGCTCACCGGGATCAGCTTTCTCGAGTCGCTGCACGATGGTCGTCATATCGTCACGGATCGCTTCGGCCGCATCAGGAAATGCAACTGACGAACCCTCTGACTTCAGCAGCACAAGCGCCTTCTCGGCTTCAATCACGATCTCATCTTCGTTGCGCGCCAGTTGCTTCGACTTCGCTTCGAATGTGGGATCATCCTTCTTGCCCGTCTTGGAAAGCGTAATCGTGTCGTTATAGACGAGCAGTTGCAGTGCCAGCATCTTGCGGAAACGGGCTTCGAGTGCAGTCAGCGTCAGTTTCTTCTCTTCCTCGCGAAGTTGCCGCAGGATCTCTTCGAACTTCTCTTTGGCTTCGAGCAACCGCTTGATGGCCTCGTCCTGATGCCGCGAGGCCTTGTCGCGATCAAGCTTCTTCAAGTCCTCAATCGCCCGTTGCATCTCTTCTCGAGCTTGTTCGAGGTCCTCGCGACCGGGCGTTTTCTGTTGCGGTTGTTGCTGCTGAGGATTGCTTTGCGGCTGGCCAGGCATCGGCTGACCTTGTTGTCCAGGCATCGGTTGACCCTGCTGCCCCGGCATGGGTTGGCCGTCTTGGCTCTTCTGGCCATCCGAGTTCTTGGGGGCATTACCGGGCTGCTGAGGTTTGTCTTTGTCGTTCTTCTGCACACGACTTTTGGGCGTGTCTTGGCCGCTCTTGTTGTCGTCACTCTCCTTGTTTTGACCGTCCTTCGATTCAGACGGCTTACCGTTGTCGTCCTTCTCTTTGCCATCCGACGGCTTACCATCTTTAGAACCGGCTTGCTTTCCGTCCTGTGATTGAGCATCGCCGGATTGGCTCTGGGAGTTCTTCGACTCTTGCTCGGCGCGCTTTTGGGCGTCTTGCTTGTCGATCTTGTCGGTGACTTTTTTCGTCTCGTCCGAGACATCCTTTTGCTGACCGGCAGCCTTATCGGGATCGCTACCGCGTTCCGTAGCCGCGCGGGCATCTTTCTCTTTGCCGATGAGCTTGTTGACGTCTTTGAGCAGGGCCTCGATGCGCTTGCGTTCCGCATCGATTTCGTTGAGCCGATTCTCGCTTTGCAACAGTTCCAACAAGGCGACGAGCGACTTTGCGAGGTCATCTTGCCGACCGATCGCCGAACCAAATTGCTTCTTCGTCAGCAGTTCTTCGATGACTTTCATCTGACCAGAGACGCGATCTTCCTGACTTTTGCTCAGTGCGCGGAAGATGAGTTCCGCACGATCGGGGTCCGTTTTGCGCATCTGCTCGGCCATCTGGAGCAGTGTGTTTTGAAACTGCTCGAACCGCTTAGCCAATACTTGCTGACTGATTTCTAGCGGCACGTCTTTCGGCTTCTCTGCCAGCGCCGCTTCGGTCGGTGTTTTCCCAAGTTGTTTCGTCGGCTCATCAGCCAACGTGCCCATTGACCAACTCAACGGGATGATGAGGCCCAACAACGCCATCAGACGCATCACAGGTTTCAGGGCCATGGGAACTCCTGCTTTTGGTGGGACAGCCTGCTCATCGCATTGACAACGACAACACGATGATGGCTGAGGGCATCGGCGGATGGGAAGCGATCTTGCGTCTCTCGCCGAGATGATTAACGCACACGGGGAAATCATTCTCGGCCTTCAACATCACCAGTTATGACTGAAGTGTCACGACGCTGCGCATCAAGAGAGGCAAGCTCAACGCTTGCCCCTCCGGTTTCTTAGATTTCTGAAGTTCCCAAAACTCGACGACTACTTGCGGAATGTCGCTAAGAACGCGCTGCGGATGCCGCGATTGGTGAACCGCGTGCCGAGATCCGCGCCTTGATAGGTCAGCAGCTTCGAGTATGCCGGGCTCTCGTTCTCGACCTTCGTCAGCGGTTGATAGAAGACTGTCTCGTTCGTGCAAACGCAGTCGGTTGATTTGAGCTTGCGCGTCTCGATCGCCGCGACGTCCGCCGCCTTGAACGTGCCGACGTGAGCAACGTGATCGTTCTTCAGTTCGATCGGCACCGAGCGGACTTTGAGCACGTTCTCGGTATAGACCTTTGCGGTCTCCTTCACGAACGCGAGCAGCGCGTCGTGCTGCTCCTTCGAAGCCTTCTCATCAATGAGCACGACCGACGCCATGCGGCCCGCCATCATCGGAAAGACTCCGTCGTCACCGAGCGTGCCTTCAGCCTTCACGATCACCGCTGCCGCAAGACCATCGAGTTTGACCTTATTCCATTCGCCTTTGTCGACCTTCCATGCCATCAAGGCTTCTTTGCCCGCCAGGCTGAGTTCGGCATTGGCGAAACACGGTCCGGTGTAGACGTTGCAGGTGCGAGCTTCGAGGTACTCGCCAGTGATCTTCGCCGCGGACGCGCTTTGCCCGAGACCGAAGACAAGCGCCACGAGTAGGCTGAGTTTGAGAGCGTTCATAACGAGTCCTTGTGGTAGAAGAGATGGCGAGCGGAGCTGACTGGTGAGATATTCATGACGCCCGATGGAGTGGTCAAGAAGAGGTCCGGTTTCAATGATCTCGGCCCCATTGCGATGTCCTCGAATTTTCGTGGAGCACGTTTTCAACGTGCTCAAAAACAGAAGTCTCAGGCACGTTGAAAACGTGCCCCACTAATGCCCGCAGGATCCGGCTCATGCTTCTTGGCTATGTCAGCGATGAAAACTACGCCGCACTCGTCGGCGTTTCGGTCGAACTCAAAGGCGCGGGCGTTTGGACCGTTGCCACTTCATGGCCTTCGGGAGCCGTGCATGCCGAGATCGCTCCGGGCACTTATGAGGTATGCCTCGCGAAGGCCGGATTCGGCTCGAAGCGGGTGACGATCGCGGTCTCTGAGTCGGAGCCGATTCACTTCCGGCTGCTGTCAGATCAATTACTCGGCTACGCATGGCCGAAGTGGTGTCGCGGCGGGGAGCGAGTGGAATTCAGAGTACACTCGGTCGAGCCCTACAAACTCGGCCTCTGGCGCTACGGGCTCAAACGCGAGTTCGTCCGCAACGTCGGATGGTTCGACAATCACGGTCCGCGAGCGGTCACTCAGGTGCTGCCCGATGCGCACTTCGTCGAGACCGGCGTCAAATGGGACAACGGGCACGGCGTGCATCGGCAAGTCATCGACGCACCGGAGCGCAGCGGGCTCTATTACTTTCATGCAAAGGGCGAGTCGGGAGCGTTCTTCTCGTTCCCGCTTGTTGTGGCTCCGTCGCAACCGACGGCACCGATCGCAGTGCTCGCGTCGACGAATACATGGAACGCGTACAACCCGTTCGGAGGTCGGAGTAATTACATCATGGCCTCAAAGATGATCGACACTCCGATCGTCAATTCGAAGGCTGATCTGCCGCGTTACAAATCGTCGGACTACGGCGAGTGGAAGAGCGGCCCGACGTTCAACCTCTTGAG
>Ga0172376_10000300_pt1 | contig 63670 bp, 15 predicted proteins | sample Lak35m_FD_121114 | JGI IMG/M metagenome (GOLD analysis project Ga0172376, IMG submission 121114) | Freshwater microbial communities from Kabuno Bay, South-Kivu, Congo - kab_092012_35m | ecosystem: Environmental > Aquatic > Freshwater > Lake | place: Democratic Republic of the Congo: South-Kivu... | reverse complement strand
GGAGGATCTCTCCAGTACCAACGGTGGGCCGATCAAACTTCAGAGTCTCACAGGGGATATCTTGGTCAATCCCGGGACCGCTGGCACCAACGGAATCAGCGCCAATGGATCTGGAGATGTCCTATTGCAAGCCATCCGCGGAAGCATTGGGTCGAGTGCCCCGATCGTAAGTGGCACCGGGCACATCAGCCTCGATGCATCGGGGACAATTGGTGTTACCTCGGTGCAGACTGCCGGATCTGGCACTATCTATCTATCTGCCGGATCGAGCTTGACCGAGCAATCGATCGTCACCGCAGGAGGGGATATTCAAATATTCACCGCTGGAGACCTGATCCTCGGTAAGATCAATGCTGGAAGTGGTCGAGTTTACCTGCAGTCGGCAGCAAACATCCTTGATCCAAACACCACGACCAACTCTATCAATATCACTGCAAGTGCGCTTGCCATGAAAGCCTTGGGCAAGATCGGTGATTGGGACAGAGATTCGATACCCGAGAGCGTCAATCGAAATGCGATCGGAACGCAAGTGGGTACGCTCTCGGCGCAATCTACCTCTGGCATTTACATTCAGGAGTCCGATGCAGTCACCATCGATACCGTCACGGTAACGGCCCAGAAGGTCCATTTCAATTCGACTCGGACTTCACAATCACAGTCACTCGAAGATCTATCGACCACAAGCAACGGACCGGTGAAACTCCAAAGTCTCGCGGGGAATATCGTCGTCAACGCAGGGTTAAGCGGAGGTGGCGGAGTCGATGCAAACGGCAACGGGGATGTTTTAATAGAATCCCTGGGTGGAAATATCACCACCACAGCGGCCATCGCAAGTTCCACTGGCAATGTCACGATTCATGCAACTGGAGATATAAAGCTTGGGGGACCGGTCCAGACCAACTCAAGCATAACGATCCATTCGGGTGCAACCACGACGCTTCAATCGATCAGCACTGGAGGTAGCAACCTGCAGATCATCTCTGGAGGGAAGTTGATTCTTGGGACAATCGATGCTGGGACTGGCCGAGTGTACTTGCAAGCCAACGAAAATATCGAGGATGCAGACACCACCAGCAACTCAACGAATATCACCGCGAGTGCACTTGCCATGAGGGCCACAGGTTCGATTGGGAGTTCGGACCTGGATTCAACAGACCCAACTACCAATCGCAATGCGATCGGAACCCAGGTAGGTGTTCTCGCAGCGCAATCAACCGATGGGATCTACATCCAGCAGACAGGGTCGGTCACCATCGACGGTGTTTCGATCCAAACCGATCGAGTGAATTTTAATTCGACACGCACTGTTCAGTCCCAGGGGCTTGAGGATCTGACGACCACTGGCGACGGATCGGTAAAGCTTCAGAGCCTCTCAGGAAATATTGTTGTTAATCCAGGGACGGCCTCATCCCACGGGATCATCTCCAGCGGATCGGGAGATATCCTTCTTCAAACGCTAAGTGGAGACATCGTATCCTTTGCACCGATAGCCAGCGCATCTGGTTTCATTACGTTGGACTCCTCCGGAGAAATGAGGCTTGTATCGTCGGTACAGACCCAAGGCAACGTAACACTATTATCGGGCAAAGCCATGCGGCTTGAATCGACCATTACGGGCGACAGCAATAGGATGATCGTCTCAGGTGGCGACCTTACTCTTGGCACCATCGATGCGGGTATGGGTGCTGTTTATTTGCAAGCCACGGGAAACATCAAGGATTTTGATACCAACACTGGTTCAGCGAACATCATCGCTGCGGCTTTGGCGATGAAGGCGACGGGGAGAATTGGTGATCAAGATGTTGATTCACTGATTCCTAGCACCAATAAGAACGCGATTGGTACACGTGTAAGCATTCTTGCGGCTGAATCGGCAACGGGGATTTACATCCAAGAAGCTGACGGGGTAACCATTGACAAGGTATCGGTATCGACGGATCGAGTTCACTTCAATTCATCCCGCTCCGGCCGAGCCGAATCGTTGGAGGATCTTACCAGTAAAAACAATGGTTCAATCAAGCTGCAAAGCCTCGAAGGAAGTATCGTGGTAAATGCTGGAACCTCAGCAACCAACGGTGTTTCAGCCCATGGCAGTGGCGATATCCTGCTTGAGACAGTCAATGCGGGAACGATTGTGATCAATTCCGATGTCCAAAGTGGTTCTGGGCACATCACGTTAAACGCCAAAGATGCGATGACTGTGAGTGATCGCTTGCGCACAAGCTCACCTGGAACGATTTACTTGGCTTCTGCTTCGGATATCACTATTGATTCTCTAGTGACCGGTACCAGTACGCAAATCCTTTCTGGAAATCATATCAGACTAGGTCGTATCGAGGTTGGAGCCGGAAGCGTGTACCTGCAAGCACAAGGCGATATCACGGATGCCGACGCCAGCGGCAATTCCACCAATATCATTGCAGATTCCTTGGCGATGAAAGCAGGTGGTACGATTGGCAGCAGGGACCTTGATGCTTTCCCAGTTTCAGTCAATCGCAATGCGATAGGGGTTCAGGTTGCAAAACTCGCAGCGCAATCGTCTGAGGGCATGTATATTCAGGAGTTAGACGGAGTTCAGATCGGATCTGTCCTGGTCTGGGCCGATCGAGTCTACTTCAATTCCACCAGAGCCACGCAGTTGCAGTCTTTGGAGGATCTAACGACCACCCAAGACGGCTCGATTAAATTACAGAGTCTTTCAGGTGATATCCTTGTGCATTCAGGCACGGTTGGAACCATCGGTATTAAGGCCGCTGGCAGTGGTGATATTCTCCTTGAGTCCCTCGCAGGAGATATTACCTTGAGTGCCCCGGTCGTAAGTGGGACCGGTCATATCACATTGGACGCAAGGGGATCACTTCATTTGGACGATGCCATTTCGATAGGATCCATGGGGTCGGTATCTCTATCGTCTGGAGAAACCACCTTTGTCGAATCGATAAGCACTGCGGGCGGAAACATCCGTATCGTCTCGGGAAAAGATATCGTCTTGGGAACCATTGATGCTGGCCTAGGGCGAGTCTATCTCCAAGCGACCGAAGATATCAAAGACGCGGACCTGAGTACCAATACCACGAATGTTATTGCAGATTCTCTGGCGATGCGTGCCTTGGGCAAGATTGGCAATGCCGATCCGGATTCTCCCATGGGCAACATCAATCGCAATGCTATTGGAACGCGAGTCGCGTTTCTTGCAGCGCAATCCACCAACGGAATCTACATTCAAGAGGCCGACGGATTGTCAGTGGACTCAGTCTCTGTGTCGACCGATCGCGTGAACTTCAACTCGTCAAGAACTTCCCAAGTGCAAGCGATGGAGGACTTGGTAACAACGGTCAATGGCCCCATCAAATTGCAGAGCCTTGCTGGCGATATTTCTGTCAATGCTGGCAGTTTGGGTACTGAGGGGATATCCGCTAACGGTCGAGGTGACCTGCTCTTGGAGACGGTTCATTCTGGTTCGATTTTCATCAATGCGTCGGTAAAAAGTGATTCGGGCCACATCACACTCAATTCGAAAGAAAATATAACCGTGACCGACCGGTTGGTTACCTCCGGCAGCGGAGCGATCTATTTGAGATCCGGTATAGACGCATCGACGGGAAATCTGCAAGCCCAAGGCAATATCGCTGTTTTCTCAGGAAGAAATATCTTCTTGGGTAGTATCAATGCTGGTGACGGAAGAGTTTGCTTGGAAGCTGGCGAAAACATTCTGGATGCAAACAGCACGATCGATTCGATTCACATCTTCGCCTCTGCGCTTGCGATGAAAGCAGGATCCAAGATTGGAACGCCGGACCTGGGGAATTTCGAAGACATGAATCGCAATGCCATCGTTACCAGCGTGGATCTGATCGCGGCCGAATCATCAGGTGGTATGTACATTCAGGAAACCGACGGAGTGATTGTTGACAAGGTTTCCCTAGTAGTTCAGCAGGTCAACTTCAACTCGTCGATAACAGTTGACTCAAAGGCACTCGAGGATTTGACTACGACAAAAGATGGATCGATCAAGCTGCAGAGTGTAACTGGGGATATCATCGTCAAAGAGGGTACGGCTGGTAGTTACGGGGTTCAGGCCGATGGTGTCGGTGATGTTCTCTTGCAAACGCTTATCAGCGGCACCGTGGACCTACAAGCTCAGGTGCGATCCGCAAACGGTGACATCACCATCAATGCGTTCGATGTCTTGGAGGTTCAGGATAATTTGCGTACGCAAAGTCCGGGGAAGATATACCTCGCGTCCCAAAAAGATGTGCTCTTGCATTCGTTGAATACAGGCAACACAGATCTTGCAGTTGTCGCTCTGAGAGATATTGAGTTGGGATTTGTCCAGGCGGGGACTTCAAGCGTTTACCTCTCGGCGATCGGAAATATCGTGGATATGGATCCATCGAGCGATTCGGCCAATGTATCTGCTGTTGCACTTGCGATGGTTGCTGGAAATAAGATTGGTGATTCGGACTTGGATTCTGCAGCCAACATCAATCGGCATGCAATCGGAACTCGCGTCGATCAATTGGCAGCCCGTTCGGCAAACGGTATCTATATTCGAGAGTCCGACGGACTGACCGTAGATGCAGTCTTGGTTGCGACTTCCAAAGTTCATTTCAATTCATCGCAGCAAGATAATTTGCAGATCGTCGAAGATTTGACGACGACGACACAAGGGCCGGTTAAACTACAGAGCGTCGCTGGAGATATTCGGATCCAACCGGGCCAAGTCGGACCCTGGGGGATTTTAGCCGCCGTCTCTGGGGATGTCCTTTTGCAAACACTCAACAGCGGTACGGTAATTCTCAATGCAGTGATCCAGACCGAACTGGGGGATGTCACGATTCATACCAAAGATGCGTTGGTGTTGGACGACAAGATACGAATGGGTGGACCTCCGAAACTCGGTACTATCTACTTGGCATCGAGCCAAGGAGTTACGATCCAATCACTAACGACCAACGACTCAAGGCTTTGGGTTGAATCGGGTTCCGATATTGTTCTAGGGACTATCCAAGCGGGCTTTGGCGGATTGTATCTGGATGCAAAACAAGACATTGTTAGCGGCGCAGTAGCATCGACCGTGAACGTTTCAACACGAAGCGTTCTCGCGATGCAAGCAGGTTCTAAAATCGGCCCCATAACCACTCAAGTTGATTTTCTTTCTGCTGTTTCAGTCGATGGAATGGCCATTACCGAGATCGACGGGGTTACCATTGGTCCAGTTGCATTGAGTGTCGATCAAGTCCATTTCAATTCTTCCCAGACCCAAAGAGTTGTGGCAATGGAGGATTTGATAACAAAGGTTAATGGATCGATCCTACTAGAAAGCCGTAACGGCGATATCGTTGTTGAGCCGGGTAGTACTTCAGGGTTTGGGATTTCGGCCAACGGAACGGGAGATATCGTCCTTGCTACTATCTCCAGTGGTAATATCCTCATCAAGGGTGATGTGAGCACTCAATCAGGCGATATTTCGCTCAAAGCCGCAAGCAGTGTTGTTTTGGGAGCGGGTATCAAAACCTCTGGCGATGTCTCCTTGGAGAGCGTGATTGGTGCCGTTGCTGAATTGAATAGTCAAGCGCGTGTTGAAGCGGATTTGCTAGTTTTAAAGTCGGGCACGTTTGCACATCTGCACGATGCGTCTGTCCAACGATTAAGCTCCATGACAGGCAGCAATGCAGTCCTAGCAGCATGGCAGAAGGTCAATCTGCAAGCCAGCCAGCAAGGAGACGACTTTGTCGATGCCTTGGGGACGGTCTCGCAGAGCCTCAAAGACTCATTACGGGCGAACTTTCGTTATGCTGAAAGATTTCAAGATGTCGGATATTCTCTCTACCTGGTCAATAGCAAGGAGCTAATCGCTCAGACGGTCGTCGCCGGTAACCTTCATACAGCTTCATCGCTCTCGGATCGTCCAGGTATTTATCTAGAGACCCGTGAGGGCGACTTGAAAGTCCAGAAGGCCATCGTTTCAAACAGTAAGACGGATCAAGCTGGAGCGGTGGTGATCGTCAGTGGTTCTAGAGTTTTACTTGATAGCGGTGCAACGCTGCAAAGCAATTATGTCCAGAGTGGATCTATTGAGTTGCAGCGAATCAGCAATGTCGATTTGAAGGCACGAGTTTTTGATGCCCTTGAGAAACCTAATCCTGCAGGAGGTCTGTTCACCACACGTGTTGTTTCACGAGACAATACTTCAGACTCCCACCTTCCTGAAATTCCGACCATTTCAGGTCCCACGAAACGTCAACTGCAAGGGGTTGCAACTCACTATGGGTCTGCCGACGAATCGGGATTCGACATGTTCATCGGATACGCCGATGGCAAGTTGGAATCTTTTGCAAGGGAAGGAGCAATCTACCTTCGCGACGGCGCTAACCAGTCACCCGTTGAGTCCAAGCCTCAAGCTCTTGGGCGCGTCGGATACCTCGAACGCTCAACTCCCTTTGATGCCGAAGTCCTCAATAGCAAGCAAGAGCTCCCGACGGATGTCGTAATCCGTCGCTCCGAAGACTTCTTTATTTTCCAAAAGCAGCAGCCCGTAGGCTTCGAGAATTTTAATCCCCCAAACAACCCTTCGTCTACCTCGACTGGTTTTTACGATTTGACCGTCCAAAGCCATCGTGTACCAGACGTGATTTCCGAAGGCTCCGACAGCGGGTTACCAATGCCGCCTGCCCCCGAAACAGCGATACCCACGTTCCGTGAACCAGAACCCTACGCCGTGGCACAAACGTTTAACGTGATCACCGAATCGGCAGAGTACGAAGACCAACCCTACGAAGAGCGAAAAGCTCAGATACTCATCAAGCGATTGGTAGTCAACATTGTCCAGGAGGTCCAAGGGGATTTGAGCGAAGAATCACAGGAGAAAGATCGGCTCAATACCGAAGACATCTCCATTCCTGAGGGCCTTCTTAGCCAATCAGATCAACTCTCCCTTGCCGATGTCCGGCGAATCCAGGAATACCTGAAACTCCAGCCAGGCACGCGTCAGGGTAAATACGAAGTCATCCTCAGAACCTCCGATGGAACTGAGCAAGTGATAGGTTCGTTTATCATCAGAGCCGAAAAATCCCAAGATGAGGATCAAGAACTGGATCCTAAACCCAGTTCCAACCCCGAAATCATTGAAAAATCATCGAATCCAAACGACCAGTCATTATACTTGAATCCGAAGAATCCAGCCCGGCAGATCACCCAGGACTCTGGCTCAGGCGACTCCACCGACCAAGCCTGGAGTTTGGCGCTGGGCTCACTCTGGCTGGCAACTAAATCAAAACAACCTACTGAAAACACGGAAATCGACTTCTCAATTCAAGCGCGCAGGCTGCGAAGGCTTCGGGGCCGGGCTTCGAAATAACGTTCAACCATGAGCAAAGATCCAAACAACATCAATCCAAGCGACTCGGAGCATAATCCAACTCCCGACGTAACGGTCGACTTGGATGCCCAGTTATCACAAGATCGCGCCGTTGAAGATTCGACCGATCGAAATAGTTCTGAGGGCGAGAACCTCACAAGCATCGAGATCTCCAATTTCGATCAAACCATGGACCTGACTCCTTCCAACCCATCGCTGGGCTCAGGCACCGTGGATGTCGATCAGGCCAATGACCAAACCATGGATCTGGAAAGTCAGACTCCAAGAGCCCTCGACGGAACGATGATGATTTCACCGTCGATGGCCCCCTTCCAGGGCAAAGTGTTTTCCGATGAGCAACCACCTTCGGCAGCCAATGAAACCCGATTCCTTGGTGCAGAATCCAACGACGCTGACCAAACGATGGAACTGAGTCAGTTCGGTACGGGAAATACCGGCGGTGCAGGAACGAACCCTTCGGAAATCCCAGACGCTACGATGCTACTGAGCGATTCACAGAGTGGCTCTCATGCAGGTTCCCAGTTAGGATCACAGTCGGGTTCTTCAAGTGTTTCGGGCAAGTCGTCCTACGATCAAACGATGGACCTGAGCGATTCTGCTTCGGATTCCAAGGGCGTTTCTGACGCAAGGAGCGTCTCAACTCCCAACAAAACCGGGCAATCCGTACCTGCAACCGGAAAGTCCGGGTTTAAGTCGCTGGCCGACTCCCGCCAGTATCTCCAAGCCGATCGCGCAAAAGCCTCCGATGCCTTTCTGGATCGTGTCACCGAACGCAAGATCTCGTACACAATCGACTGGAACGACGTCTCGGCAGACTATCAAGTCAACAAGAAAATCGATCCGAAATCCGGCAAGCTCGACCTTCATGTATTGGGCAAAGGGGGCATGGGGCTTGTCTATCTTGCTACCCAAAACTCGGTGAATCGACCAGTAGCCCTCAAAGTCATCCGCAAGGACAAGCAAACCGAGGCATTTTCAAAACAGTTCTTCTACGAAGCGGAAATTACGGCGACGTTGGAACACCCCAATATCACCCCGATTTACGAACTGGGGCGCAGTCCCGAAGGAACCTTTTTCTACTCCATGAAATACATCCAAGGAACTCCTTGGGAAAAGAAGATCCGTGAGAACTCCATCGAAGAAAACCTCGAGATCTTTGACAAGCTCTGCGATGCCATCGGCTTTGCGCACAGCAAAAACATCATCCACATGGACATCAAACCCGACAACGTCCAGCTCGGCGAGTACGGTGAAGTCTACGCAGTGGACTGGGGGGTTGCCAGCAATCTGAAACGTCCAGAATCGATCCGCTGCGCCGGGACTTGGCAATGGATCAGCCCTGAAGTCTCACGAGGTGAACGAGATAAAATCGGCAAAGGTAGTGATATCTACCTGTTAGGTGGTGTTTTGTTTCTGATCGTCACCGGACATCACCCTCGATTGCCCAAGGATCCGAGCAACAAGATGGGTCAAGCAGGACTGACCAAAGCGGCCCAAGGCAACATCATTCAACCGACCGACTGCAAGGATCCCATGGTCGCTGTGGCCCTCAAGGCGCTTTCAACCGAACCTAAAGACAGGTTTGCTAGAGTTGAAGATTTGCAAGAAGCGATCCATAAAATTCAGAAACAAAGAGCCAACATCAAGAGTAGCCAAGAGCTGACGGTTCGCTCTGTGGAGGTCGGCGCCCAAGCTCAAGAGCTTGGCGATTACGACCGATTCAACCGATCTTTGTTCGGGCTTCGCGATGCCATCGAACTGTGGGAGCAAAACCCAGACGCCCCTGGTGAACTGAAAAAAGTTCGGCTGGCTTACGGCCAATGCGCTTATGACAAAGGGGACTATGACCTAGCCTTGCAAACGCTCGATCGAAGCGAAGCGATCGAGGACGATCTGTATCGCAAAGCCGAAGACGCTCAAACCGCCAACAAGTTACGAGCCCAACGTTTCCGCTTGCTTCGTAACGCCTTCATCGCCCTGCTGGCCATTGGCTCAGGTGTCGTGGGCTGGTTCTGGTATCAAGCAGAACAACAGAGGTCTGCTGCTGTTATGGCCAAAATGGATGCGGATGATCAAAAGATTTTGGCCGAGAAAGCAAGAGACGATGCGAATGATCAAAAGGATTTAGCAGAGAAAGCAAGGGATGATGCGAATGATCAAAAGGAACTGGCAGAGAAAGCAAGAGATGATGCGAATGTCGCGAAAAAAGATGCTGAAATCCAACGCGAAATAGCCGTATCCAATGCCCAGAAAGCCAGGACTGCAGAAGGGATCGCACTTGCTGCCAAGGCCAAAGCGGAGGAGCAACTGGCCAAAACGCAGCTTACCGATTTCGCGTCGCGATTGGGATTAGCCCGTTCGCGCATTCAGGAAGCCAACCCGACCGGGGCCGAAGAGTTGCTCGAGGGCATCAGGGATACTGTCAATGAAGATATCCAAGAACTAGCGGATGCAACGTCAAGATCTTCCGCAGCAGACAAAGCCAACGATCCAGACTCGCCTCCAGCGAAACGGCTCATTGCAGAACTCCCCAGCCCCTCGAATTGGGCTCAGCGACGCCTTGAATTGCTCGCCAATTCGGATCTTCAAGGAAGGGATCTAACCTCACTCAATGGCTTTAAATCGGGTCAACCCGCTTTGGCAATCGATCAGAAAGATAGTTCTCTTGTAGCAGCTTACCCCACCGGCGAAATCTACAAAGAAAGCTTCGATGGAAGTGAGGCTAAGCTTATATGGAGCGCAGACCGCAGCAAAGGTCCTATCCAGTGGCCCAAGAATTCCAAAGTGCATCGGGTGGTCCCTTCGAGGGATTCGAATCTGGTCTATCTGGCCTTGATGGATGCGGATCCTCCGTTTGTATCGATCGATTTGGAGACCAACGAGGTGAAGCCCTTGGACAGGGATATCAAGAAAGTTGGAGATCGACTGGCGCTGAGTCCAGTGTCCCGGCACATTGCGACCACGCAAACTGGCTACATTTGGTTCACCAAAAACAGTTCCGGTTTCTCTGGAAACGCAGTGCCCGCCAAAGACAACACCGTTCAATTGAAATGGCTGACCGACGATCTGCTTTTGGCCTTAATCGAAAATAACGGCATCTACCATCTAATGCTCGTCGCTCCTTTCGTTGAAGCAGAGGTGCCCGATAAAAATGGCGTCAATACAACCCGACCCACCTTTATTCAGTACACGGCCACCCTTGAGGAGGACATTGTTCAGTTTGAGTTGATCGACGAGGTGTTGCCCAAAATTATCTCGGAATTTAATTTGAAGAAATTTCGGGAATTGAAAGCAGGGTTGCTTGGTGAAGTCAAGAGCGAAGAAGCCAACAAATTGTTTGCCGAGATGATCGAGTCGCTCCATTTTGTTGTTGGCCAAAGCGATGGGAACTTGATCCAAACACAATTCAAGCGATTGAATCCAGAGTCTAAATTGCAAGTAGGTAGGTTGACTCGAAACAATCCATACACGCTTCCCCGTAAACACCTCCACAAGATCGAAGAGATTGTCGTGGAGAATCAGCCATCTGATAGCTCGAACATCCGACGAGTTTTAACAAGAGCTCAAAAGGAACAAGCCGTTCAGGTATGGGCGCTTCCTGAAACAAGCTCCGACAAAAATACCGTGAGCAATTTAGGGATATCCCAACTACATGCATTGACCGGAGGTGCTTTCAAAGATGAGAAATCCGATGCCAAGACGATCGTCTTTACAGGCTTTGATAGAGACGGAAAAGTGGTGCTGGTCAATTCCGAGTGGAAGGCCTACTCGTTGGATGTCCAAGAGCAAATGGACCGCAAACGGATCGCCTTAGAAGTGCCGTTTGATGCCGCGGCATTCTTGGAATCAACCGCGAAGTGGCTATTCAAACAGGGAACAAAGGGACAGGTCCTCTCGGTCGATGGATATGGCGGGGTTGCGCTCTACGATAGCAACAAGCAACCGGTTGAAGGCACCGGAAAACGACTGCCTGTAGGACCTCAGGAGTCGCAGATGAAACTGCGTTTTTGGACGGATTCGAGTGTTGGAGAAAACGAGCAGGCCAGCAAGGGCGTAATCCCATTAACCAACTTCCAATATTGGGGGCACTCTCCGTTTGCTCAGATCCAACACGTCGCACTTTGCACCGACGGCAAGCGTGCGATCAGCCTCGCAAATATTCCAGGAAGCTATGCAGAGTATCTGATCCCACGACATAGAAATGCGAAAGCAAGAACCCAGGAGTACAAAGAGATTTGTCTTTGGGACCTGGACAAGCAGCAAATGCTTGATCGTATGATTTTCGAATCCAAAGACAGCATCGATCGTCTGAGCATTTTGGACGATCTGAGGTTTGTTTTGGGGAATGCAGAGACATTTTCGTTGATCGATATCGATCCAAATCACCGTTCGACGTTCCAAGTGGACATGAAAGAAACGGCAGTACAGTTCTGTGTCCCAAATCCCATTCATCCCTACCATGCGTTTTTCCGTGCCGATAATGATGCGGCAGGAACGTGCTGGATCGGTGCTATCCCGTTTGACAATTCCCCTGCCGAGACGCCAAGAAAGTGGTTGTCGCCAGATGAAAATTTCATGACCTTGGATCAAGGGTTATCGTTGGAAAACCCCAAAGGTGCGCCAGTTGCGGGTTGCTGGAGCCTAGACGGTCTACGGCTATATGTCTTGGATAAGTCTTATCAAATCCACAAATTCCAACTCGATGCAAAGACTGGAACGCTCTCAAAGACCTTTGGGCCTGGATCTCCAGATCTTCTAAAGCCGGATAGTCAGGTATCGTTGATCCTCAGTCAAATAGCCAAGCAGCCCGAAAAGATCACCATGGGAATGGTCCGTTCCTCATCAAGTCCTGAGGCTTGGTCAGATACTCTGTACTTTGACTCCGTCGATCTGCCAGAAATAGATCAAGTTGCCCATGCTACATTTTCCAGTGCCGCCAAAGCTCAATGGAGCATGGAACCAAAAGTCTCAGAACAACAAAACGCATTCAGAAGCAATGTTTCAAAGCTTATGAATCTAACCAAGACAAACTTAATCCCATCGAATCAGAAAACCAAAACGATAGATCGACACCAACCGCTGCACACAACCGCTGATGCTTCTGGAAAATTGTTGCTGATGCATTATCCCTCGGCCGTACTCTTTCTTTCGCTCGATGACCCCAAAGAAGCACGCTGGTACCGACTAGATATCGCATTGGGTGATGTAGAGTCCTTTGACCTCTCTCCCGATAAATCAACTTTAGCCATCGTTAATGCCGATGGCCTGCGACTCCTTAGCGTTGTTCCAAATGATAACCTAACTGCCTATAGCTTAGTACCGATCGAATCAGGACTATCCAATCCAGGTTCCGTTGTCCATTTTAAGTGGGACAAAGAAACAGCTTCCGTTGAGCCCAAGGGTAAATGGTCGTTTGCTTATATTCTCAAGGACTCAACGGTTGGGCACTTGAATTCGGGTGTCGATCGTGTCTTGGGCAATTTATCGGAAATCCAACCCAGCAAGGTCCAGACGGATGTCAAAGCCACTCATGAGCTCAAGGTTTCTGAAATCAAGGATCTTTGGTTCTTCAAAGAGGTGTTGGTTGACGAAACCGACCCCAACAAGGCCAGCAAAACGCTGCGTTACTTAGCACTGCCTTATGTCGAGGATTCCAACAAGGATGAGGTCAAAAAGGTTCGATTCATCAAGTTGGGTAGTCTACCACCGGACGAACCCACACAATACGTCGATCTGGACATCGGACGTAATTACACTCAAGTCATACCAAACGATCAAGGTGGAGTTGTGGTTACCGGAGACAACCAAGGTAACGTCGCCGTTTACCTTGTTTCGCCTTTTTGGGGAATCGCAAACCAAGTCTTCGATGCGACAAGCGAAGCAGACTCGCCCATCGAATGCCTTTCCTTCATCGACGAAAGCAATTCCCCAGACAACTTGCTAATAATCTCCAATGGCAACAACCACATCTTCGGTCTCAAGACGGGTACCCCAAAGCAGACATCCAACTAAATAGATCGGTTCCTTTTCAGTTGCCAGAAGAATTGGGTCAATAACAGGATGGCGAGTCCTATGCAGGCAAACTGGTAGGCCGTTAAGTTGGCATAAAGAACCGGTTCGGGACGAATGGTCTCGGTCAGGAATCGAAAGACCAAATAGCCCAGTAGATAGAGCTTGAGCCTCTGGCCGGTAAAGCGGTTTTGTTGTTCGATGCGCCAAAGGACAACCAGTCCCAGCAAGTGAAAAAGCGATTCGTAAATCTGGATTGGATGCCGCATCAAATGCCCACCATCTGGTGCAGTCCGGAACGCTACCCCCCAAGGCAACTGCGTTGGTAACCCGTAGCAGCAGCCTCCAAAGAAGCATCCGATCCGACCGATGCTCAATCCAGCAGCGATCGGCAAAGCGAACGCATCTCCAGTCCCTTGACGAACCCCTAACCACGCCTTGGTCAACTCGACGGAAATATAACCTCCGAAGATTCCACCAAGCACGGTTTTTCCATCGCTGAGCCAATGGACCCAAGGGCTCAAGCCGCTCCAATCCTGGTCAATCAAAAACGGGAGCTTTGCACCGATAAAGGCACCAATCAACGCGGCCAACGAAAGAAATCGCTTATGATCGTCGCTGACACTGAGCTTTCTGCGACCGCGCTTGTAGAGCAAGTAGCTTGCAACAAGTGCTGTGAGCATCAAGAGGGCATGCAGAAATCGACCGGTGGACAAACTAATCATATCCGGAATTAAATCTTAGACGTCTCTTGCTTGAGACTAGGCAATGGCACATGTCCGTTGCGATACAGGACGTTGTATGCGCAAAAAGGAATGATGTGACCACTGGGGAGCACATGGTGCGTGCAGCACTTCATCACTCTCCGGACGTCGAAATTATAGGCATCCAAAAAGGAGGTGATTGTTATGCGCAGCAACTGCTTGCTCCCCAGTTCTTTCTCGATCGCTTTGGCAAAGAAGTCCTCGGCGAGCTTTGTGGGCGATCCAAGCGAAATGATAGGAAGATTCTCTGAGCTCGATTCCTCCTGCTCAACACATCCACCGGGACCACAGCAAGCGTTTCGAGCCAAATACAACTGAGCCAGTCGCTTACCTTCGTCACGTGTGAAGCTCAGTCCGTTGGCCAGCAAGTCGCGATTGGCTTGAGCATCGATGAATCGCGTCAGTGGAACCAATTCTCCTTCATGTCGATAGCACATCGCCAGCACATGGCAGTTCGGATGGGCGCAGGGCAACGGAAAAAAGTCCGTCTCGGAGAGTCGCCCCTGCGACTGTTGGCACAACAGTCGGATGCAATCGGGTGCTGTGATACGAGCTTCAAGCTGCTCGGGAAGGTAATGGCGTCCGGAATACGTGGCTGGTTGAAGACTCAGGCCACTGACCCATGGCCTTGCGGCCGCTAGATCCAAAAGCCCACCTAGTTGGCCTTCATTGACGCCAGCTTGAAGCGTAGCCACAAGCGTCACGTTTAGGTCCGCTGCACCAAGCCGCTCGAGTGCTTGCAATTTCGTCCAGAGCAACGGTTGGCCACGGAGCTTCTCAAACACGAAGTCTTCGACGCCATCCATTTGCAAGTAGATTTCAACGCGCTGTTTGTGCTGAGAGATCATCTCGACCAAATCAGAGTCTTTGGATAGGCGAATCCCATTGGTGTTGATCATCACATAGTGGATCGGCTGAGAAAGAGCGTACAACAAGATCTCTTCAAACTGTGGATGCAACGTGGGCTCGCCCCCCGAAAGCTGCAAGACATCGGGCTGTCCTTCAGCGGCAACCAAGGTATCTATCGCCTTTTTGACTTCATCCAACGACTTGTGCTTGAGCCCAGGTCGACTGTCGGCATAGCACATGCTGCACGTCAGATTGCAGTTGTCGGTGATCTCAAGCACCGCCACGCAGGTGTGCTGTTCGTGATCGGAGCACAATCCGCAATCGAGCGGACAACCTTTGGAAGGTTGAACTTGGGTGGTCCTAGGTAGCCTCGCTGGCAAAGCCGTATCGTAGCGATCGAACCAGCTTCGATCGCTACAGACGAAATCTTCGCGGAGACCATGTTCCGGACATCGTTTGCGGAAGTAAACCCGATCGCCTTTGGCGATTATTTTTGCTTGAACGACCCTTAAGCAGTCCGGACACAGGCTTTGTGTACTTCCAAGAAAGGTATAGGCCGTGATTGGCTTTGCATTGGTCATGATGGAAAACTAAGACCTGTATTTCGGAACGCTGAGATTTAACAGAAAGCCTGTGACCATGAGCGAAACGAGTCCATCGATGGTCAGCAGTGGCAAAAATACCCATTCGGATACCATCGGTAGGCCTCCATTGTCAGACAGGATCAAAAATCCTGTGCATATTCCAAAAAACATCAGTCCGCCCCCAAAGAGGCTTACAGCCGAGAGCAACAGGGATTTGATCAGGTATACGAATCCAAAGCGCTGCCCGCCTGGATACGTTTGAGCTTCAATCGCTTTGGAAATACTGTAGCGATGCAGGCCCAGACGGATCAAACACAGGGGAAGAAACAGGATCAGGAAACTGCTAAACCAAACCATCATAAGAATTATGCTCAAGGCAGGACCAGATGCGACTGGGGAAACAGGAACCCGGAGACTTGGAATCACACACGTCGCAAGACTCAAGAGTCCAAACAGCAGAAAACCAGTCCAGTAAGATTGCTCCACCGGTGGCATCTGATGTGAATCATCGTCAGAGCCTTGGTTGCCGAAAGGATCGGAACCACCGTCGTTTTCTCCAAACCGATAAGTCCTGGGGGCTTCGAAGGGATTCTCATAGGGTTCCTCAGGCAAATTGGCATTACTCATGATTCACCTTTGGGTTTGGGGCCTAAGCAAATGGACTGATTGGATCATCTGTATTTGGGAATCCCTAAATGGATCAGAAATCCAACCAAGGAAATCGAAATCAGGACATCAACTCCCAGGATCGTAAGCTCTGCAGTAGTGAGTTGCCTTAGTGGGGTACCACCCATGAAAAAAACAGCCTTGCAGATTCCAAAAAACACCACAAACCCGCCCAGAAGCGAAACACAGCACAGGATCAACCAGTAGATCAAATACATGATGTCGAATTGCTGATTCCCAGGATACCTTCCCGAAGCGATCGCTCGAGAGATATACATTCGATGAAGCGCCAATCGAATCAACGCTAACGTGGGTGGCTCGAAGGGGTTTTCGAACGGCTCGTCTTTGGAATGCGAAGAGGACACTGGAAAACCGCAATCAAAAAAATTCTTGTTGAATTACTCGATCGACTCGGCCCGACGCTGGAGTGATTCTAGCATCTGAATCGCTTGAATCGGGGTCATTGTGCTCAAATCAAGCGACTTGATCTGATCGACAATCTCGTTTTCTTGCCACTGAAACAGCGTTAGCTGAATAGCCCCAGTCTTTTTCGGTGGCGGTGCGATCTTGCTTTGACCGTAACGATTCAAGTGATTGACTTCCAGTTGCCCAAGGATTTCTTTGGCGCGTTCGTTCACGCCACGAGGGATACCGGCTAACCTTGCGACATGGATACCGTAGCTTTTGTCGGCGCCACCTGGAACAATCCTATGCAAAAAGACAACTTGGTCGTCCCACTCTTTTACCGACACGTTCCAATTCCGGACGCTTGGCAAGGATCTCTGCAATTCGATCAATTCGTGGTAATGGGTCGCAAACAAGGTGCGAGACTCGTTGCGATCATGCAAATGCTCGACGATTGCCCAAGCCAAACTCAGTCCGTCATAGGTGCTCGTGCCGCGTCCGATCTCATCGAGGATCACCAGCGAGCGCTCGGTGGCGGTATTGAGGATCCGTGCCGTTTCGACCATCTCGACCATAAAGGTACTTTGGCCACGTGCAAGTTCGTCGCTGGCTCCGACCCTTGCAAAGAGTTTGTCCGCAAGACCGATCGTGGCTTTTCGAGCCGGTACAAAACTACCGATCTGAGCCAGCACAACAATCGCAGCACACTGCCTGATATAAGTGCTCTTGCCCGCCATGTTCGGACCGGTGATGAGTTGAATTCGACCGTGCTCTGATCCGATCATGCAGTCGTTTGGCACAAACTTGACCTTGGCCATCATGCTGTCTAACACCGGGTGCCTTCCTTCGTAGATCTCCAAGATCGGTTCCTCGGTAATGATCGGGCATACATAACTGTTCTTGACGGCAAGTTCGGCCAAGGCTGCCAAGCAATCCAGCTCGGCCAAAACCGCTGCATTGATTTGTAGAGGTTTTGTCGATTGATGGACCGATTCCCGCAGCTCCAAAAACAACTCGTACTCGAGTTGCTTGGCTGATTCATCAGCCGTGAGAACCTTTTCCTCGTATTCCTTAAGCTCCGGTGTGATGTAACGTTCGCAGTTCTTCAGCGTTTGCTTTCGTACATAATTGGCCGGTATACGGTCCCGATGCGTGTTGGTGATCTCGATGTAATATCCAAAGACGGAGGTGAACCCAACTTTCAGACTCGGTATGCCTGTCAGGAGTGCCTGCTCTGCTTGGTAACGCGCGATCCACTCCTTGCCACCGGAGGCAAGTCCCCTGAGTTCATCGAGACCTTCATGGTATCCAGGGCGAATGAACCCTCCCGCTTTGGAAAGCAATGGGCATTCGTCCTGCAGGGCCAGTTGCAACGTCTTGCTCAGCGACTCGCAAGGATTCAAGTGATCCCTCAGGTTTTTTGCTCTGGGGATATTCAGCTCCCCAACAATCGCTTGAACTCTGGGGATCTGCAATAGCGAACGGCCAACTTGTTGCAAATCGCGTGGGCTGCAGCGACCTGTCGCAACGCGAGCCAACAACCGCTCCAAATCATAAACCTCTCTGAGAACCTCACGAAGCGATTGGCGAATCCTGGCAGTCTTGACCAAGCCATCGACCATGCCATGTCTTTCGCGGATCTGATCGATGTGGATCAGGGGCGATGAAAGCCATTGTCCAAGTCTTCGAGAACCCATCGATGTTTGCGTCTGATCGATGACCTCCAGCAAGGATCCTTCGCGCGATGCGGTACGAATGGTTTGAGTCAATTCGAGCGAACGGCGCGTGGAAGCATCGATCTCCATGCATTGAAAAAGCCTCGCGGGATTCAATTGCTGGATATGATCCATAGGAGACTTCTGAGTCTCGCGAAGATAAGCGATCGCGGCTCCGGCTGCACAGATCGCCAAATGGTCCTCAGAACTGGATTCCCAACCCATCCCGCTTAAATCCAAAACACGAAAGTGCTCATGCAACACCCGTGTCGCCTCGTCGATCCCGAACTGCCACACGGGTCGACGCGTCAGAGCCCAGCGGCTAAGGGGATCGGACCCCAAGGCCGAATCGTCTTCGCGAAGTAGGATTTCCGCTGGTTCGAGCCGAGAGATTTGGTCGGCCAAATCGGATTCTCGATAGCACGCAGCTTCAAACCGTCCCGTCGATAGCTCGACCCATGCGAGTCCAACCATGGCTTCGCGGGAGGATGATCCGGGTTTGGGTGAATAAACACATAGGAGCAAATTGCTTCGAGAAGGATCCAACAACGCATCGTCGGTCAGCGTTCCTGCGGTGACAATCCGCTGTACCTCTCGCTTGACAATCCCCTTGGCCATCGCAGGATCTTCGACCTGCTCGCAAACCGCAACCCTGAATCCCTGCCGAACGAGTTTGGACAAGTACCCTTCGAGCTGGTGATGGGGAAAACCCGCCATTGGTACGGGGTTCTCCCCTTTGTCCCGGCTCGTGAGGGTCAGCCCCAAGACCCTTGCGGCAGTCTTGGCGTCCTCATGAAACAGCTCGTAAAAGTCGCCCATGCGAAACAGGAGGATCGCGTCCCCACTGGCCGCTTTGGCCTCCTCATACTGCTTCATCATCGGCGATAGAGTCATGCGTTAAAATTTGCCCCCTAAGAACACAAGTCGAGCCAATGGATCAGGAGAAATGCCAAAAAGCCCCAGAGTCGGCCTGGCTTGCTGACCACGGAAGGGGAGTTTGCCGACAATCCGACCCCGAATGGCCCGGCAGATCGTAAGCCAAAGAGTATTGTCCTGAGCTCGAATTGGTGGAAGCCCCCCCGAAAGTTGTCTCGCTTTGGCAGTCATCCAGCCAACCCAATCCGAACAAGCGGAACTGGAGCAGAAAATCGCTCAGAAAAATCCAATGCAACTGTCCGCTAGCAATCCGCTTGACGTTTCCTCGCCCCTGGGAGATCTGGCCTTCGTATTCCATGTACAGGTTGCGGTGGGGAGTTAATCTCCAAAAGCGAGTCCCACTGGACCATTGGCTAGGATGGATTTCGCTAGCAAAAGTCAATAATCCCTGGTTTTGATCGCTTGGGTTCGCTTGCATCCGAGGCGCTAATTCTGATAGGAAATACTCTGGGATTTGGATCAGCCAGTCCCAGTGGTCCCCACGCTCGTGTGAAACATGTCCGGTATGATGAAGGATTACAAAGGGTGAAATCAGCACTTTGGACTCCTTCGTCAGGCCTTTCCCGGGATCTAATGGGAACTTATCCATCACACAGGCATCCAAATCCACGTTATAGGCCTCAGGATCGTTTTGTCCGTAGGTCTAGGAAGTTTTTCAAGGAATTCAATGTTGGCGACGGGAATTGCCGAGTTGGACTCCGGGAAATTGGCTTCCGAGATCAACCCAACAGCCCTTGGACACTTGGATCGACCTGGAACTGTTTGCAGGTCGTAAATGTCCGTAGGCTCGAAAGTTGCATCCAGACTCCCCCAAATTATACTCAAACGCAAATGTTCTGTGGGCAATCCTCCTTCAAAGGCGGATTTCCTGCCGTTGTGACCCGCCAATCCGAATTGGTATGAAGGTTTACCGCAAATGGGAATTGATGAATCCAGGTCCAAGAACCGTCACCCTTCCACCGAGCGATCGACTCGTCGTATGAGCTTCCGCTCTCTGCTGTGCGAGCAGCTTGAGCGTCGCGAGGTGATGGATGCTGCTGGCATTTTCGATGCAGGCACCGATCCGGCTTACTTCGAAAGGATGTCGGACCAACTCCGTGGGCTGAACTCCGGAGATGGGGGTAACAACGGTGGTGGTGCCAACGGCGGTGGTGGCAACAACATTCTGGGAGGAGCAGGTGGTGCCAGCGGTGGTGGGAACATCAACCTTTCGGGGAATCGTTGGATTAACCCTGTAGGTGGATCGAGTCCAAACAACGGTGATCCCGCAACGGTCTCTTGGAGTATCGTTCCAGATGGTACTCAGGTTAGCAACATCAACGGTGGGTTGGCCCCGTCGAACTTCATCGCATTCATGGACGGTATCTACGGTTCGGCACCTGGCCCGGTTGCCAACCGCCCTTGGTTCAACCTCGTTCGTAGGACTTACGAGAACTGGGCAAGCTCCTCGGGCCTCAACCTCATCTACGAACCCAATGATGACGGTGCTGCGTACAGCGCCGCTGCGCGCGGTGTGATCGGCGTGCGAGGTGACATGCGGGTCGGTGGAAACGCCATCGATGGAAACTCGGGGATTCTCGGGTTCGCTTTCTACCCGACTGGTAGCGGCAACACCGGAACTGATGGCGACATGGTCATCGATACTTCGGACAACTTCTATTCGCTCAACTCCGACGGTGCTAACGGCGAGAACCGCGGATTCCACAACGTTTTGTCTCACGAAATTGGGCACGGAATCGGGTTGGGGCACGTCATACCGACGGACCAGACCAAGCTGATGGAGCCTTTTGTATCGTTTGCCTACTACGGCGCACAACTGGACGACATCATCGCTACCCAAACGCTTTACGGTGACACCTACGAGCAAAATGATGCGACTAGCCAAGCAGCCAACTTGGGGTTGTTGGGAAATGGAGTCACCCAGTTTAGCAACCTTTCGATCGATCGTAGCGAGGACACCGATGTGTTCCTCTTTACGGTTGGCAATGCCAAGCTCAAGCGGATCACGCTGATTCCTGAGGGTAAGCAGTACGATGTGGGGCCTCAGGGCGGTTCTCCGACAACGGTCAATTCGCTGCTTTACAGAAATCTCTCGTTCCAGATCGAGAGACTCAATGGTGAAATCGTAGCGGTTGCCAATTCAAGCCCTGCAGGTATCCCGGAAATTCTTCAAAGTCCGAACTTGATCCCTGGTGCTTATTTCTTGCGAGTTCTGGCCGGTGCGGCAGGTGAAACGCAGATGTACAGCCTGCGGATGGAAGCCGACGCCAAAACATCCACAGGGCCGATCCTTATCGGTGTTCAGCCCAACAACAGCGAGCTCATCGAGAACGGATCGATCCGTACGGTTTCCCCCCGCGAGCTGACTTTCCGATTCGATGATGCGCAAATCATCGATCCTGCGACGGTCAGCGGCATTCGTGTGACACGAGCCGGTGGCGACGGATCCTTTGGGCTTCCAAGCGCTTCGAGCGATTTTGGCACCAACGGCAAAGTTGATATCCAACTGACTTCAAGGAACGCAACCGATTCCTTCCAGATCAACGTTTCCAGAGCCGACCTCGGAGCGGGTGCCCCTCCACAACTTAGTATTTCCGGAAGCACCATCAGTTTGGTGCTCAATTCCCGAACCGGCTCTACCGCAACGGCACAGCAACTGGTTGATTTTATCAACTCGCCATCCTCGCCGTTGGCTTCAAAGCTTTCGGCAAAGATCAATGGTGGTTTCGCATCGACGGTTCTCGGAAGCGCCGACCCTGCGACCTACTCACCAATCCAGCTTACCAAGAGCAACGATGTTGTAATCAACCCAGGTGCGGTGATCATCGGCGATCGTCCTAACGAGAACGAAGTCACGTTGCGGTTTGCGGAAAACCTGCCTGACGACAACTACCGATTAGAGGTCTATGGATTTGACGATGCTCTGCGGGGCATCACTGGACTTCGTAATACCAGCGGCGATCTGTTTGTTCCTCGAGATGCCAACACTCGCCAGGATACCATCGAGTTCCGAATCGATCTTGGTTCTAAAGTCACGGCCGTGGTTCCCCAACCGGTTGTGCGAAACACTTCGGGCGTTTTAGAGCAACGTCGCGATACGATTATCGTTTACTTCGACAATGAGAAGCTTTACGTCGAGAACGACTCGCTGGGTAACCCCACCGCAGGTAGCGCTGAGAATCCTGATTTCTACCAGCTTCATTACACGGCCAATACCGTTCGCAATACCGACGATATCACCTTCAAGCCTGAGCGAGTTACTTACAATGCTTCGGCCAACACTGCAACCTTGCGGTTCTCATCGGACATCGACTTACTCCCAGGGCCGTTTATCCCTTCAAGTAGTTTCCGACTTCGAATTGGCACTCGGGAAACCACCCCGTTCCAGCCGGTTCGCAGCGAAGCTGCCGCGACGGCAATCTCCGACCTGAACACCAACGGCGCAGTCAAACTCCGATTCACTGCCAAAACACTCGGTGAAGCCGGCTCGGGATTGCAAGTCTCCTTTGTCAACTCGCTTGTTGGCGGCACGCCAACGGTCAGCAGTGTCGGTGGAGTGATCGTCGTCGATATGGCTAGGGCGGACGTAACCGCCAACGAAATCGTCGATGCATTGAACGTTTCGACGGTATCCTCTCCGCTGATGACCGTCACGCTCGAGCCAGGCAGCGTTGGCACGACCGTTGTCGGTAGTCGCGTGATCAACTACTCGCCGATCGCACTGGTTGGACTTGGTTCCTCCTTCGACACTTCGACGAATCTTGGCACTTTGGGCTCAAAGGATGTTCCGCTGACGAGCCTGCTTTTGACATCGAATATCGATCCGGAAGTCCATGCATTGGATCTGATCGGTGCCAACAATGATCCTGGGGTTCGCAACGTTCCAGAAGCCTTCGAAAACTATATCAATCCAGCGTTCACCGGTGACAATTTCAACGGTATTCGAACGATCTATTACAACTTCAAGAACGCGTATGGATCCGTAGCCGGTGCCTCGCAATCCAATGCGATAACCGAGAAGCAACGTGCGCGGATACGCGAAGCTTTCTCGCTTTGGTCTGAGCAGATCGGCGTTCAGTTTGTTGAAACACCCGACAGCGGCTTTACGATGGCTTTGGGTGCGTTGGCTGCCCTGCCCTCGGGTGGATTGACCGTCGAAAATGCTGCCAGCGGTGGTTGGGGCGTTCGGATCGATCCAGCCTACCAAAACAGCTTGGCGGTCTTCTCGGCCGACAATACTTGGAACGACAACTACGGTGAGAATTTCACCAGAGCTGCGATGGCCAGCATCGGATTGATGCTTGGTCTTGCTCGGGCCGGTGATGCGGATCCCTCGACTTTGATGAACTTCAACGCAGGATTCATCAATTTTCCAACTTCTTCGAATCGCAATTTCGAACCGATCTTCCCAGGCAACCTGGATGTGCTCAGGGCCAACTACCTGCACAGGTCTGAAGGCAGCGACATCGATCTGTATCGCTTCGACATCGACTTTGGCCCCAACGGTCAGTCTCGCCAAGGTGCATTGGTCGTCGAGTCGCTTGCAGAACGGCTTGCAAGCAGCAGTCCGCTAGACACTCGGTTGGCACTGTATAAACAATCTCAGGCCACTGCGGTTTCTAATTTGGGTGCAGGGGGCGGGATCGAAGTCAAGTTCACGGCAGTTCAGCCGGGCAAACTTGGCAACAACTTGTTGGTCTTTGTCACTCGCTCGAACAGGGGTGTTGGAGCCCAACCGATCGTCAATACGTTCCCCAATGCGATCTCGATCGATTTGAATTCGACCGTCGGTAGCGAGTCAACCCTTGAGGAATTCCTAAGGGCCCTGGACAACGATCCGTCTGCAAGATCCTTGGTCAAGGTCGATTTGCTCAAGGGGGATCGGGCCACCAAGATCGGTAACAAGGATATCACGTATTCGCCGATCATTTTGACCGGTGGCAATATCAACTTGATCGCCCAAAACGACGATTACTTTGGCAAAGATTCTTTGATTCGGATGAATCTCGATTCGGGTGTTTATTACATCGGAATCTCCGCCTCGGGCAATGACAAATACGATGCGTCTGTTCCTGGAACAGGCAACGGAGGAAAGACCCAAGGCAGGTACGATCTGCGGGTCACTTTCCGTGCTCAAACCGATGGATCCGATACCCTTCAGGACGTCGATAACGGTAGCGGTGATTTGAATGTCACGTTCGACGGCGATGGAGATGGAGTTCCCGGAGGAGTCTACAACTACTGGTTTGAAACCAGGCCTTTGGATCGTGTGATGCGATTCAACTCCGGTGGAACAGCATCTTTGGATACACGAATTGTCACCGTTACCGGCGGCAATGGTGTCGTTCGTCGTTTCGAATTTAGCCTCGATCCGATCGTCGGTGTCGGTAACACCGCTGTGATCTTCAATTCGACAAGCACAGCAGGTGACTTGGCAAATGCTCTTGCAAACGCGATCAACGCCCGTACCGAGTTGGGTGTGACGGCCGTTCCCAATGGAGCGCGCGTGACTCTTCGCGGCGAACGCCTAGTTCAACTGTCCAACGGCCTGACGGCTATAGACTTATCGGGCAAGATGATTTTTGTCGACAAGTCGGCTGGACCTAATGCCGATGGTTCGCTTGCCAAACCGTTCAATAACATCTCTGGTGCCGGCGTGGCAAACGCCTTTGCGGCAAGTGTTCCAGGGGATATCGTTCGGATCGTTGGCAACGGCGGTGCTGACGGAAAACTTGAGACCGTTGGCGATAACTTTGCCTACGAAGTGGGTTTTGGCGTTCTAGCAGGTTCTGTCCTCTCGGATGGATCTACCATGGACGTGCCCAAGGGCGTGAACGTCATGGTCGATGCTGGGGCAGTCTTCAAGATGCGTCGCAGCCGTATTGGAGTAGGTAGCTCGACCCTAGGTGTGGATCGCAGCGGTGGAGCCTTGCAAGTCCTCGGGACACCTAAGTTATTGAATCGCAGTGGAAATGCGTTGAAAGCCACTGACGGGACCGATGCAACCGGTAGCGTCTTTTTCACCTCGTGGCTGGATCAGTCGATAGGCCTTGATAACTACGCTCCTACGACGGTCCCTGCACCGGGCGATTGGGGTGGATTGGTCTTCAAACGCGATTTGGATAAATCGGTAGGACGCTTTGACCTCGAGGACGAAGGTGTCTTCCGCCAGTACGTCAACTATGCGGATATTCGCTATGGTGGATCCAGCTCGGTGGTGATCGACTCGGTACAGCAGACAGTCAACAGCATCCAAATTGCCGACATGCGTCCGACGGTGACCTTCAACCGAATCACTAACGCAGCCGATTCGGCCATGAGTGCCACTCCGGACAGCTTTGAAGAGACCCTCTTTAGCGATGTTCGGTATCAGCGCAAGGGTGCCTTCACGCCCGATTATGATCGGGTCGGTCCAGAGATCCATGATAACCTGCTGATCAACAACTCGATCAACGGCATCTTTATCAAAGTCTCAACACCCGCTGGCGGTGAGCTCAAACAACTGACAGTACCTGGTCGTTTCAACGATACCGACATTGTTCACGTGATCGCTGAGAACATTGTCGTTTCCGGGAATCCAGGAGGCGGTCTGCTAGACAGCACGATCGCTCCGTCGAACTTGATCTCCCTAGCACCTTCGTTAGGAGGAAGCCTGACGCCGGGAGATTATCAGTACAAACTGACCTTTGTTGACAAAAACGGTTACGAAACACCTCCTTCGGAAGCCACCCCACGGTTGAGTTTAGCTGGCGGCCAAACGGCAGTACGCTTCATCGGGCTTCCTGGCGTGTCGGGTGAGTATGTAGCGCGTAGACTCTACCGAGCCGATTCGGTCGGTGGAGCTTACAGACTCGTCGCTGAACTCGATGGAACCACAACGACTTACACGGACCGTGGCGGGGTTCTTTCGGACCCAAGCGATGCTCAAGCCACTTTGCTTTTGGATCGTCCCGTGGTCAGCTCTGTGGGCGTCAACGCCACAGCAGGCGGAACGCTGGCAATTGGATCTTACAACTATAAGATCGTGATGGTCGACTCGATGGGCCGCGAAAGCTTGGCATCCAACGCGACAGCCTCTGCAAGCACGACCCCTGCTGTTGGTGCGATTCCTGCGAATCGTTCGATTCGGCTAACTTCGCTCCCTAGTGTTCAAACCGGTTTCGCAGGAAGAAGGGTTTATCGAAGCGCTGTGGGGGGTGTCGGGCCCTATGGCTTGGTGGCGGACTTGCGAGACCCTGCCATCACAAGCATCATTGACAACGGCACATCGTTGCCCGGAACCTTGAGTGTAGAGACCTCAGGAAATGTGAGACCTCGCTTTGATGCTTCGCTGGTGATGGATCCGGGATTGATCGCCAAGCTTGAAGGGGCCCGTATTGAGCTTGGCCACAGCACTCAACTCCTAGCCGAAGGCGTTGATGGCAACCGAATTGTATTCACCAGCAAGCAAGACGACCGATTTGGCGCCGGTGGTACTTTCGACACCAACAACAATGGACTCAACAACGCGCTGGATGCTCGACAACAAGATTGGAGCGGTATTTACGCATCTCCAGGAGTTAACCTGAGCATCGACAACGCTGTGGTCGCTTACGCCGGTGGAATCTCTCGTTTGGAAGGTACGTTCAAGGCGTTTAGTCCTATTGAATTGCAACAAGCCGATGCTCGAATCGCCAACTCGGTATTCGAGAACAATGGCAACGGTATGGGTGGCCAAGGACCCATCGACCGGCTTGGGCGACCAGCCAACGAGAACTATCCATTCGGAAACAACAACAGCAGGGGCTCGACCGTCTTTGCTCGTGGCACTCAACCGATTTTCCTCAACAACACTTTCCAGAATAACATTGGAACGGCCATCACGATCGATGCCAATTCCATGGATGCCGAGCTGCGAGGTGATTTAGGTCGCCAAACCGGTAGCGTCGATCGAGATAGGACTCTTGATTGGAACCGCGGACCTTTGTTCCGTGGCAATCGATTCTTCAACAACAGCATCAATGGACTCGAAATTCGAGCCGATGCATCGACCAACGATCGCGATCAAGACAACCTCGCGGTTCGAGACCTTCAACGCAACTCGCTAACTACCGAAAGCGTTTGGGACGACACCGATATTGTGCACGTCCTGTTTGATTCGATCACCGTAGGCAACCTGCAACATGTTGGTGGGCTTCGTTTGCAAAGCGCAGTCAACGAGTCCTTGGTCATCAAGATGGAAGGCCAAGGCTCGAACTTTGATCAAGAAAGAGGGACAGGCTTCACTGCAACCGGCAATTTCTCCAGCATCGGCGATCGTGTTGGTGGAACCGTACAGGTTGTCGGCATGCCAGGCTTCCCAGTCGTGCTGACAAGCCTTCGTGACGATAGCGTTGGGGCTGGCACGCAGCCTGACGGACGTCCGCAAACCGACACCAACAACGATGGAATCGCGAGCATTCCTCGATCAGGTGATTGGCGAAGCTTGCTTTTTGATTCTTTCAGCAACGATCGGAATGTATCGATTGTTCTGGAAACCGAACCGCGGAATGTCGTTGCCCCAGGGATCAATGATTCAGTTCTAACGGCGCAGTTCCTAGGTGCTCTTGCTCCAGACACATCCACCACAGACGAGAACCTCGTTCTTGGTTTTACCATTCAAGGTGTTTTGAGTGAACCGGCGGATCAAGATCTTTACAGTTTCACGGGTACTGCGGGAACCGAAGTCTGGTTTGATATCGATTACACCCAAGTAACCCTCGATACAGTCATCGAGATCCTAAATGCCAACGGAGATTTGCTTGCCCGCTCCGACGATAGTACCGCTGAGCAAACCAATCCGTCGCTGTTGTTCAAGGATCCGTCGATCATCGCCGATCACGTCAATCCGATCGTTCAGCGAACTCGCTCGACGGCTCGTAGGAACGCCTCGGGATTGCTCAAGGAAGATGGAACCACGAATACCAAGGATGCCGGGTTGAGAATACTTTTACCCGGATTGTCAGGTGCAACTAGCACGTATTTCTTCCGCGTTCGATCCAAGAGTACGAACATCGATCAATCGACCGGAGGTATCACTGCCGGATCCTACACGGCTCAGATTAGGCTCAGAGACCAGCAGGAATTCGCTGGATCGACAGTTCGATTTGCCGACATTCGATACGCAACCAACGGTATTCAAATCAACGGAATGCCCAACAATTCGCCGCTGACCGGCGAAGCCAACTCAGCGATGTATGACGGCACCACCACCGACGGCATCACCAATCTTGGTCCCTTGCACCTAACGAACAAGGCTGCAATCAGCGTTGCTGGAACACTCGTTGGCGGAACCAACCGCTACCAATTTACCGTCGGAGATTTAACCAGCGAGTACGTAAAGACGCCAAGTTTTGCGTCGACGTATCCGGTCGTGATCGATGTGGACTACGCCGACGGATTGAACCGTAAGCGATTGAATATTCAAGTTCTCCTTGATGACGACAACGACCCGACGACCCCTGGGATTCCAGTGACGCCCACCAACCGGACCCGTTCGGCAATCGTGGACGATCTCCCCGGTCCATTGTCTGGTTCGGATCTAGTCGATTTGACCCGAGGTTCTGTCGGTACGGGCGACCCATTTATCAGCTTCCTGGGAGCCGATGAACTACGCCGTGGCACCTACGAAGTTTTGGTAACCGATGCCGAACCGTTCTCGACCAAGGCTGGTGTTTACCAGATGGAAATCCGTGCCGGAGATCAGCTGACGAATCTCCCCCGCAATTATCGCGGATCCTATAGCACAACCGTTGAGTTCCTCCCTGGTTTGACAATTCCAGACCGAAGCACCGTCGATGTGACCGATGGTGCTAATCGAGTCACTCTGGAGTGGACCAGAACCGGAACGGTTAACTTTGGCAATATCCCGATCCTGTACTCGGCAGCCGACAGTCCTGCTCGCCTGGGAGATCGATTCCGAGACATCATCAACCAACTCTTCCAGCAACAGCAACTCAATGTTCGAGCTGCCGATAGCAATCGACTAGTTACCGGAAACGGCAACGGCGTGATCGACTTGTTCGGAAACGTCGAAGTCATCGATACCTCGAACGTCTTTACCGTTGCGGGTACATCAGGCATTCAGCGATTCGATGGTGCTAGCGACCAGAACATCGCAAGAAACCAGGGACAGTTTACGGTCGCAAATAATGTGATCACCAAGAGCCGAGACTTTGCGGTTTGGTCTGCACCTGCCGACAAGTACTATGCCGATGGGCGAGCGCAGCAAGCGCGTATTACTGCTTCGGGTACAACCAATACTACTTTGCCACCAACTCTCGGTGGTGCCTTCACTCGCAATTTGCCTGTTGCCAATACCGTTCCGTTTGGGGTGACACCTGGATCGGTTGCTGAACGGGCTGGAGTGACCCCCGGCATCGTTGTGATGAACAACATTTTCGACGAATCAGGACTCGGTGGTTTGAACATCCAAGGCGAAACTCCAACTTGGAGAATTACCGTACAACCAGGAAGTCAAGATACGATTGGAAATATTAATACCATTGGGACCCATGCTGGTTCGAGATTCCACGATGCGATTCCTAATCGACTCGAAGTAGGCATGGGGCGAACACGAGTTCGATTCGAATTCGAGGACATCGCAGGTGCCGGAACCGGCGATCCGACCTATGGAAGCGGTGTTGTTGGTGGAAACGGATGGACTCCCGATTACATTCCGATTTACTATCGAGAAGACACATCGAGTCAGTATTTGAGAGCCAATACAGAAGGTCCTGGCTATGCAGCCGATGAGATGGTCAAGGCCATTCGAGATTCTTTCTATGGCAGTGTTCTAACTACCAATGGAACCACCCAAAGAATTTCCACGTGGATTGAACCACAAACGCCGGTGATTGTTCGCGATCCTGATGCACCCGACACATGGACCTACCCATCGGCAACCTTGGTGGTTCGTGGTCCTCAGTATATTGCAAATTCCAACACCCCAGTACAGATCCAGCGAGTAGGGGACTACACAGCCTCTCCATTCGTACGCGCTGTCAACAATACCTTCATCGGCAACGATGGACGCGCACCCTCGGCAGCAGTAAGCTTAGACTTAGATTCCAATGATACGATTTTTGGGGCTGCTGAAACCTACCAAGGTGTCGGAATGAATCCACAGCAGTACTCGGTCAACGGAACTCTGTCTCCGGATCCACTATCGACCGGCTCCTCAGATGTGGACTTGTACAAGTTCCAACTTGAGATTGGCGAGCGAGTGAAGATCAACGTCAATTCTGCAGGTGGCCTCGATGCTGCTTTGAAGATATTTGATGCCAGCGGAGTGGCGCAAACGGTAAGCAATGGAAATGATGCAACCACCGCAGACAATGTCCCTGCACCGGGCGAATCGATTGGACTGGATCCCTACGTCGATTTCACTGCGACCAAGGCCGGAGTCTACTACGCTGCCGTTAGTGCATCGGGTAATACCTCTTACGATCCTTTGTCGCTGGCCGATCGAAAGCAAGGGGCAACCAGTGGTGATTACACGATGACTCTGGAAGTTCTACGGCCCGAGCAATTCGTGATCACTGTCGACGAGGTCAATACCTATGTCGACGGAGAAACCTTTACGATTCGTCAAGTTGCGGACTTCGTGGGAACGACCAACAATGCAAGGACCTTCGAGTTCACACGGTCTGGGGCGGTTTCAGGCAACAACATCCCTGTATTTATCGGTGCAGATTACCGCGTTCCTGATGTGGCCCGCGCCATCGCTGCAGCCATCAACGGGGCTGGTATGGACAACCTCCAAAACCTAGCCAATGGGGCTCTGGGATTTGCAAATCCACTTGCTCCGGTTTCAGCCCTACCTCTGGGTGGAATAAGCGGTTTCAATCCAGGGGCAAGCAATGCCGTGGGTCCAGACCTAGGTGTCAATTCGGGGAACATTAGAAATGGAACCAGTGCAGGCCAAGTTCAAATCGAAGCAGGTTTGAACAGAACCGCCAACGCTACCAATGACCGTGCTCCGTTTGACCAAGGCTCTACGCCAGGGTCCAATCACATGGCTCTTGGCTTTGGCCACGATAGAACGATGTCCGGCGTTTTAGGAACATCCCAAGGCGATGGAACCACCGAGAAGTTCGTCGTGATTCGAAATGCCTACTCGATCATTTCTAGTGTCGCTAGACGAATCAATGCTCGAGTCGGAGGCAATAACGCAAACCAAATCATCCCTGAAAGCGGCATTGCGGTCTCTGGTGGTGCCACTCCAACCTTGATGAACAACACATTCATCAACGTTCAAAGCCCGATTGTTCAAGAACCCCCGCTATTTACCAATACAATCATCGGTGATGTGGCCGCAGTTCGTCCCTCGGCCGTAATCGTTGGCGGAAATACGTATCAATACGTAGAACCAGCCAAACCCGATTCGAACCTTACTTGGGGCAACATTGAAACCGTCCCAACGAACGTTCCAAACACAGGTGGAGACTTTAACTTTGTCGCACCAAACAACGAACGACTTTTGGTGGATTTCCCTGGGAATAACTTCCTGCCAGGGAGCGGTTCGCAAATTATCGATAGCTCCATCAACTCCTTGCCAGAACGAGAAGGATTCCGTGCCGTCAAGAGCGCAGTGGGTATCGCACCGAGTCCGATCCTCGCGCCCGATCGCGATTTCTACGGAATCTTCCGCGCTGACGATCCGAACGTCGCTCCTCCTAGCGGATTAGGGGGTAACGTCTTCAAGGACCGTGGCGCAGTGGATCGAGCTGACTTCTTCGGGCCCACGGCAGTTTCGCTCTTGCCCATCGACAACGACGCACAACAAGTCGATAGCGACAAAACCGAATCGGTGATCCAGCTCACCGGTGGCGTCTACCCAGAGTTCCGTATCCAACTTAAAGATGGCTTCGAAACCGCTAACCTCGGTGGCGGAACTGGTATCAACGACGATTCGGTCGTCGGCCGAACCGGCGGCAACCGCTTGCCAGGCTCGGTCGTTACGATTACCGAAAATGGCAGGTTGCTCGTCGAAGGTATCGACTATGCCTTCTCGTACAACACCACCACCAACGAGATCGTTCTGAAACCTCTGGCTGGTGTTTGGAGAAACCAACGAGTCTATGATATCAACATCAACAACAAAGACCGCTTTGTAGTCAATACAGTCCCCGGTGATCAAATCAACGATGGTGACACATTCACCATCAAAGACTCCAACGGGGGCAACGTCACCTTCGAATACGAAAGCGGATTCCGCCTTCAAATTCCACAAGGCCTCCAACTCAATCTGCCTCTTGCCGGTGGTGGAGCAGGTGGAATCCTCGACGGTGATCGATTCACGATCACAAGTGCAGGCACCACCTACTCGTTCGAGTTCGATAGCAACGCGAACATCATCAACCCATCGGCCCGAGTGGTGCGATTCACTTCGCTCTCAACGAAACAGCAAGTGGTCGAATCGCTGGTAGCTGCGATCAACAATCCGACCATCCCGGGAGTGGTAGCAAGCCTCACCGCCGATGGTAACATCTTCGTCGGTGCACCCATCGGAACAACGATCGATACCGAATCGGCTCCGTCGATCCAGCAACCTAATTCCACAATCGGGTTGCTAGTACCCTCCTTGGGAACCCGTCCCGGGGGGATCACCGACGGACAAACCTTCAGCATCACCGACGGTCGCGTCGCGGTTGTTTTCGAGTACGACACCGATGGAACAACGCAACCTGGGAATCTGCTGATCGATATCTCGCAAGCCAACAGCGACCGAGATGTTGCAATCGCAACCCAATCGGCGATTGCCGGCTCGAATCTAGCTCTTAACTCCACGGTGGTTAACAACAACGTCATCCACCTCTTGCTCCCGGCCGCTGGTCGAGTTGATGTGGTTAGCACAGAGCTGAACATCGTGGGTGTAGCAAGAACCATCCAAGACGGTCAAACCATCACGATTTCCCGCACCGTTGGGGGATCGACCGTGTCGACCACCTTCGAGTTCACCAACGATGCGACTGTAGGGGCAGGGAACATCCCGGTTCCATTCGGACCGACCGACACCCAAGACCAAATCGGTGCGGCTCTAGCCAATGCGATCGCGTCGGCTGGACTGGGCCTCTCACCACAGCACGTCGGAAACGGCAATGTCATCGTTGGTGGATCTGCAGAATACTCCATATCGGTGGCCAATGCACCGACGGTCGGTTTGTTCGGGCAACCCGGTGTCCAAGGCCGTACGGCACTTGAGATCTTCGGCACCTTGCTCTTGCAAGTCCCCGCACGCGGGGGCGCAGATCTTCTTGATAACACTTCCTTTACGATCACCAATCGAAACCTTACGGCCATCTTCGAATTCGACGGCAACTTCAGCGGATCAACAATTCCCGGAAGTCGAACCATCCGATTCAGCGGAACATCCACTCAAAACGATGTAGTCAACGCGATGGTCGCTGCCATCAACGCCTACCCAGGGCTTGGTGTGGTAGCTCGCGATGCAGGCAACGGTCGAGTCGATATCGGTCTGCTGCCAACCTCGGCTGTCAATGTTATCGACAGCAGGTTGACAACCGCCCGGGGCAATGCCCAAGACGGCGATTACTTCAGCATCACCGATGGAACCAATACGGTTACGTTCGAGTTCGAGAACATCAGCGTCGCCAACGGTAGAGACCCGGCTCGTGTGCCGATTCGTTACACCAACCAAGATTCGGTTCAACGTGTCTACGAAGCGATGCAAGCGACGATTAAGTCGTCCATTCTCAATCTCGATTCGCAGATCACAAGCCGAGGGCTAGAACTCTTCGACACCGCAAGATACTTGACCAACGTCGACAACGCACCATCGCTACGTCGCACCGGCGTTCCAGGTGGAGCTATCCCAGTCTTGTTTGTCCAAGACCCATCGTTTAGCTCGATCCAAATGCGGGATGCGATCATCCGAGCCATCAACAGCCTCAATACCGCAGGTGGAACCACTCTGCTTGCCAAGGTTCGAGGCGGCAACACCTTGTTCGTCGAGAATGCCATCAGCATCAGCCCAGAGCTCAGCAGCTTCTTCCTGCGTGGAGTACAAGACAACGCTGGAAACTTCTTGGCTAGCAACCGGATCGACAACGAGACCAAGTTCACGATCATTATGCCAGGTGTCGAACTCGACTACGGGGATGCTCCTGATCCTTTCACGACGACTCTTGGCCGATATCCAACGCTCAAAGCCAACGATGGTGCGCGTCACGTCGTAAGCAACTCTAGCCTCCAACTCGGTGGTGGTATCACTTCTGAAAGCGAAGGCAAACCGCAACCCCTCGGTGACGGTGATGAGAACGACGACGGCGTTTCCTTCCGATTCCAAACCAATACCTACACTGGCACCCAAGCTCCGATGTTCAATAAGAATGTCGATACCGAGCTGACCGTGACGATGTCGGCACCTGGAATTCTCAACGGCTGGATCGACTTTAACTTTGATGGCGACTGGACCGATCCAGGCGAAAATGTATTCGACAATGTCGTCTTCTCAGTAGGTAGCTTGACACAAACCCTCAAGGTTCGAGTTCCCGCAACCGCCCCGAACGTGACGGTCGCAACGACCTCCTTTGCTCGCTTCCGCGCTTCCAGTGCAGGTTCACTCCTGCCAACGGGATTGGCTCTCGACGGAGAAGTCGAAGATTACCGTGTCAGCATCGTTCCGGGCACTCCGCCAGTAGGTGTTAATGACACTTATACGATGAACGAAGACCAGTTCGGTGGCCTGATCACCAACGATCCGTTTGATGGAGATGGATTCCCTGGAAACAACGGGGTTCTAGCCAACGACATCAATCCTGATCGCAAGCCCTTGTCGGCTCGGTTGATCACCCCACCTGCCAACGCCAAGGTCTTTACCTTCCGAGCCGATGGCACCTTTGACTACATCCCCAACGACGATTACTTTGGAACGGATTCCTTCGTATACATCGTTACCGACGGAGTGCTTGATGCATTGGCACCAGCCACGGCTGTGATCAATGTTCGCCCCGTCAACGATCCGCCAATTGCCGGTAACCTGACTTACACGATCGATGAAGACCAACAGCTGAACATCCCAGGTTCGGTCGTAATCGCTGCATCGGTTCCAGGACCTGCTAACGAAAGCGATCAAACGCTCAATATCATCGCCGTCGATGCTCTTTCTGCTCAAGGTGGTAGCGTCCGATTCGTCGGCGGCGTGATCACCTACATCCCTCTATCGAATTTCGTTGGAAGCGATTCGTTTACTTACACGATCATTGACAATGGGATCACCGGCAACCTTGCCGATCCTTTGACAGCAGTTGGCACGATCTTCGTAACGGTTCTCGACAAGAACGATCCCCCGATTACGGTCAACAAGACGCTGCAGACCGATGAAGACATTCCAGTTAGCATCACGATCGATGACCTGATCGCAGGAGATACTGTCGGTCCTGCCAACGAGCAATTGATTCAAACCCTGAATTTCGGCGGATTGATCAACCCAACGGACAAGGGTGGACGTGTCGAAGTCGTTGGAGATCGGGTGGTTTACTATCCACCATCTCATTTCAACGGCACTGATACCTTTGTCTATCTGGTCACCGACGATGGGTTGAGCAACGGCCAACCAGATCCACAAACCAGTCGTGGTACCGTCACGGTCAATGTCGCGCCGGACAATGACCCACCGTTTGTGGTCAAGCCGTTTGGTACGATCACCGTCCTGGAAGATTCGCCAGAGCGTGAATTCGTGCTCTCAGAATTCTTTAGCGATCCTGACATTGCCACCAACGATGACGTACTCAGCTACCGAGTCGCCAGCAACACCAACCCAGGCTTGGTCGAACCGACATTCGCCGGTGGGAAGATGTTCGTACGGCCCAAGGCGGATCAGAATGGACAAGCCACGATCGTGGTCGAAGCCATGGATCTAGCAGGTCTTAAGACGACCAATACCTTGCGGTTGGTGGTCACTCCAGTCGATGACGATCCGCGGTTGGTCAGTCCACTGCCAGATCGCACCGTCTCGGAAGACTCCCTGCCGGTGGTCTTTGACCTAAGCCCGCAGCATTTCTTCGATCCCGATGTGATCAACGGCGACTTCTTGACCTTCACGGCCACCAGCAGCAACACCAACGTTGCCAACGTGACCATACAAGGCAACAAGTTGCAATTGACTCTCGTTCCGAATGCATCTGGACAGACCCTGATCAATGTCGTGGCAACCGACACTACCGGACGGTTTGTCTCTGACTCGTTTATCTTGACCGTTACCCCGGTCAATGATGCACCTGTGACTCAGCCTGATTTCTATGCGACACCGCAAGGAGTCACTCTGGTCACGACCGATCCACTTGGCATCCTAACGGCGACCACTTTGGATGATGGTGTCTTGGCCAACGATCGCGACCCTGAAGGGGACGCGATGACCGCATCGATCGTTACGCAACCGACCAGGGGCACCGTGACGCTCAACGCCAACGGCACGTTCACTTACACGCCTGGACCGACAGCACTGTTTGGATCCACCGATACGTTCACCTACCGAGCGATCGATGCCTTTGGTGCTGCTAGCCCACAGACGACCGTTACGATCACCATCGGACGAGCTCCCGCCCCGGCTTATCAAAACCCAAGCCAACGCTGGGACGTCAACGCCGACGGATTCATTTCGCCCATCGATGTGCTCATCCTAGTGAATTTGCTCAATTCACGTGGATCGAGCATCCCGGTTGCTGGGCTTCCTGGACCACCAGATTATGTCGATGTCAATGGAGACAACTTCGTCACTCCGCTGGATGTTCTGGCGGTTGTCGACAAGATCAACTCCTCAAGCGGCAGCGGCGAAGGCGAGCAGATCATCGGTGTCAATGCGGCCCCGGTACTCGATTCGATGATCGTTGAAGTTGGCCGAGGGTTGACATCCTCGACCCCAATGCCCGCTTGGGCTGCTATGATGGGAAGTGGTCGAAATACGTCTTCCCGTCTATCATCGATGCCGCTTGCCAGCATGTTTGCAAATAATTCCTGGCAAGACGACCTCGATGACTTGGCAGGGTTGCTAGGAAGCCATCCGACGGACGACGATCCGGACGATCAAAACGCCACGCTCGATCAGGCCCTCAAGGACCTCTTCGGCGGCTAATAAATCACATACAAAAAGGCAGGCGGAACTTTGGAAACTCAGTTCCGCTTGCTCGATTAACTCATCCATTACCTTCCATTTTTGTACCGTACGGTTCCAAGGTTCGTTCAAATGGGAATTGACGCATCCAGGTCGGCAAACAGCAATCGTTCCAAGCTTCAAGAACGACGCAAAGGGTTTCGCAATATCTTGTGCGAGAACCTTGAGCGCCGCGAGGTGATGGCAGGTGATATCCTCGACCTCGACTTCCGCTTGCTCTCGGTAGCACCTAACACAGGCGAGATCCTCTCGACCACAAGATCCAATACTCTCAACGAGTCACCCAGAGAGTTGATTTTCCGCTTTGCAGGTGGCGATGACGTGCGTCAATCGACCCTGCGAAATGGGATCCGTATCTCTCGATCCGGTGGAGATGGAGTCTTTGGTGCAGGTGGAGTGTCAACAGACATCCTGGTGACACCCGAGTACCTGGACTTTGCCGACGCAGCCAATCGCCGCGTGGTGGTCGCACGGTTCTCCCAACCGCTTCCGGATGACCTCTACAACGTCGAAGTCTTCGGTGTGGATTTGCCAGCACAAGGGATCAACGCCGTTCGCAATGTGGTGAACGATCCGCTAAAACCGCGCAAGACAGGAACCGATCGCGATAGCTATATTTTCAACTTGGAACTTGGCACAAAGATCATTGCGATCGTTCCACAACCCCTGAACCGCGCGACTGACGGTACGCTCTCCCAAGACCTAGATACCATCGAAGTCTACTTCAATGATGGCGAACTCTACGATCGCAGGATATCGACCGGTGACCTATCGCCCAATGCGGATCCAACGGTGGTCAACCCTCGATTTTATAATTTGATCGCAACAGGCGATTCAGTAAGCCCTTTTGATGATCGGGTTTTCAATCCGATCAAAGTTACCTTCGATCCAGCGACCAAGATGGCTGTGTTGCAGTTTGCAGGTCCTATACATACCCTTGGCGGTAGCGGGACTTACCGACTCCGAGTTGGATCGGATTCTCCGATCTCTTCGGTCAGCAATAACGCAACGGTACCTACAGTGACTCCAGCGACCGATCCTCAAGGTTTCCTCGGCGGTGCCTACGACATCAATGCGGGGGTTCCGATCTCGGGTAGTTTTTCTTCAATCCTCGAGCAAGAAATTCGAACGGTTTCTAATCCGCTTCGATTGGACTTCCCTGGCAGCGCCCAGGAACCTGGCCATCGGGATATCCAGGAAGACCGTTCGCTGCGTTCTCCAGATGTCATCTGGGGCCCCCCGAATTTCGCACCCGATGCGGACTCGGAAATCCGAACGATCAAATACAACTTCATGGAGAATCAGGCTTACGGCGTTGACAGTTCCGGTCGCCGTTTGTTCACCTCCATCACCAGCGAACAAAAGCAGCGAGTCCGCGAAGTCTTTGAATTCTACTCGCGATATTTGGGCGTAGACTTCCAGGAGTACACAGGACCTACGACGCCCGGAATCTTCAACGTCATTGTTGGCGATATGATTCCAATTGGCAGTACCATCAGCGGTCCTGGGGACCTTTTGGGTGTAGCTGGCCAAGCTCCCGATCCAGATGATCCTTTGACCTCTTGGGACATGGTCATTCTCGATGGTTCCGAGCCATGGGACAATGCGTTTGGCTTTGGGGTCTCCCAAAAGCCACTCGGTGGTGAAGTCGTCCCGGATAATTTGATCGCCCAAGCCGGCCCGTTCAGTTTCTTCACCACAGCGATGCATGAAATAGGTCACTTGCTCGGACTCGACCATACCTACGATCTGCCCGCTGGCACGATCATGGGCAGCGACAGCAACGGTGGGGTGACGAACGCACAAGGAGGCGTCGTAGGAACTCGACTCAATTCGAGCCTCAATCCCCTCGAGCAGATTTTCCCTGGGATCATCGATCAAATCCATGGTCAGCATGCGCTGCGACCCGATAATCGCGATGTCGATCTGTACCGATTCGAACTTACTACCAACGGTCAAGTTCGCTTGGAGACCTTCGCAGAACGTCTGAATAACTCAAGCAATCTGGACACACACTTAACGCTCCTGAAACGAGATGCAGGTACTGGCGCACTTTCGATTGTTTCGGTCAACAATAACTACATCAGCCAAGACTCCTTGATCGATGTACCTCTGACAGCAGGCGAGTATTTCGTTGCGGTCACCGGAAAGGGTAACGAGGACAACGATCCACAAGTTCTCGATACGGGAAGCGGAGCGACGAGCCAAGGTCGATATCAACTGCGGTTTGACTTCAAGAGCACCAACTCTAGCAGTATCTCCGAGCAAAGCTTCACATCCACCGCTGTGGGATCTCCGCTCGATGGCGATGGCGATGGGATCGCTGGTGGCGATTTCAATTTCTGGTTCCGCGCAGCAGGAGCCTACGGCACTGCATCTGGATCTCCACGCACATTGATCGTCGACAAGGCGTATACGGGTTTGACCAGGACCGGTACGCTCGCAGAACCTTTCAATACCGTTTCGGCAGCCATCAGCGCTTCTCAACCAGGGGACATTATCCGTCTTGCCGGATTGGACGAAACCAATCCGCTGCCGTCATTGACGAGCGTTCGAGCTTATGAGATCGGGAAAGGTGCGTTTGGATCTACCCTCTCTGACGGCGACCGCTTGGAAGTCCCACGCGGTGTGACCCTGATGATCGATGCAGGTGCGATTCTCAAACTTGGCAATGCGAGGATCATGGTCGGTAGTGACGGCGTGATCGATAGGTCTGGAGCAGCGATCCAAGTCTTAGGGACTCCGACTCTGCCTGTCTATTTCACTTCCTACACGGATCAGTCTTTAGGTATAGATACCAATCCGCTTGAAACGACTCCCAAGGCAGGCGATTGGGGTGGGGTCGAGATTCGCAACGATGTGGATCGTTCCCAAGGTAGGTTCGATCGCGAGCGTGAAGGGATATTCCTCAATACGATCTCCAACGCACGCATGACCTTTGGTGGTGGTTTGGTTGGCTCAGGGGCACAGGCGAAAGTCACCAGTCCGATCGAGTTAGGAGAAGCTCGCCCGTTGATCTTGGGCAACTCGATCACACGCAGTGCCGACTCAGCCATCAGTGCCGATCCAAACAGTTTCGAGGAAACCCTTTTTACCGAGCCAAGGTATCAGAATGCTGGTGCATTCGTTCCTGATTACCGTCGGGTCGGCCCGGTCATTTACAACAACGACATCCGCAACAACACGATCAACGGGCTGTTTGTTCGGGTCGAAACACTCCCTGGTCAGCCGACCAAATCACTGACCACGCACGCTCGAATCGATGATTCCGAAGTCACTTTGGTCTTTGGCGAAAATCTGTTGATCGCGGGTACACCCGGTGGACCATTGAACGAAATCGTAGGTCCGAATACTTCGCTGATGCAGCTGAGCGATGTCGCCCCAACTTCCGGAAGCGGATTTGTCAACGCATCGGCCCTTGAGTACATCGTCACCTACATGGATCGTTTCGGCCAAGAGAGCTTGCCCAGCGCTGGCAGAAGTGTTGTTGTTGCGGCAAACCGTTCGATTCGCCTTAGCAATATCCCAGTAGCTACCAGCGATTATGTATCTCGCCGCGTCTATCGTCGGGTGAACAACACCGGGCCTTATCAACTCGCTGGTGTCCTCAACAAGGACGACACCGTTTATGTAGACAACAATGTAACCTTCAACGGTGCCATTCAAACTCTCGGTTTGACCGAACTGAATCGCTCCCGACAAGATAGCACTTTGGTGATCGATCCTGGAATCGTTGCTAAACTGCGGGGAACCCGAATTGAACTAGGTCTCGGAGCATCTCTGATCGCCGAAGGTTCGGAGTCCAAGCCGGTGATTTTCACGTCGAGACTCGATGATCGTTACGGCGCTGGTGGTACTTTCGACACCAATAACGACGCTTCGGCTACGAATCCCGCTCCCGGAGATTGGTCAGGCATTCTAGCTCGCCACTTGAGCGAACTGAGCATCGACAACGCAGTGGTTACCTTTGGCGGTGGTGAATCGCGCATTCCCGGTGGCTTTGCATCGTTTAACGCCATCGAAGTTCACCAAGCCACAGCGAGGATTTCAAATTCGCTGATTGAACGCAACGCGTCGGGTCGCACCAACGCTAGCAGCACCAATCGCGATGCTAAAGGAAACAACGATGGCGCTGTGATTTTCGTTCTTTCGAGTCAGCCAGTGATCATCAACAATGTGATCCGCGATAACTCCGCCAGCGACACGGCGGCCATCAGCGTCGATCACACCAGTCTAAACGCCAAAGCCGTACGCGATTTTGGACGCTCCACTGGATTCAACCAACGCGAGACAAACCTGGGGCTCGGTAATTACGGTCCATTGGTGTTTAACAATCGCCTTGGCGGAAACGGCCTCAACGGGATGCGAGTCCGTGGCGGTACGCTGGTCAGTGAGTCGGTGTGGGATGATACCGATATCGTTCACATCCTCCAAAGCGAGATTATCGTTCCGGATTTCCATACCTACGGTGGATTGCGATTGACCAGCAAGGTTGATTCGAGTCTGGTCGTCAAGGCAAGTAACAATGCTGGGATTACCGCTGCGGGACGACCCTTGGACATCAAGGATCGCATTGGAGGTACGGTCCAAATCCTTGGCTCGCAAGGATTCCCCGTGGTAATCACCTCCCTGGCAGACGACTCGATCGGAGCAGGGTTTGACGACGAAGGTGCATCGCTAAGAGATACCAACAACGATGGGTCTGCAAGCACACCTCAACCGGGTAACTGGCGAAGCATTCGCTTTACGCCTTTTAGTAACGATCGCAATGTCGACATGACTTATGAAAAGGAATCCGACAAGATCGCTTCAAGCGGCAGCAATGACAACCCATTCCAAGCCGAAGACATCGGCAAGCTAGCTGGTAATTTAAGTCTCGGGGATGAGAATCTCAGACTCGGTGTATCGCTCACCGGTGCGATCGCTTCTCCGAAAGATATGGACGTTTATCGATTCTCCGGGGTTGCCGGTTCGACGGTTTGGCTCGATATCGATCAAACGTCTGGATCCTTGGATTCGGTGGTAGAACTCATCGACGAGAGTGGCCGGATTATGGCCCTGAGCGACGATTCGCTTGCGGAGTCTCTGGCAGATCGATCCTTGGAGAACCCCAGTTACAGTCCTGCGATCAAAGCCTTGCCGATGGACCAATTGGCCACATCGGTTCAAAATTCTTTGGCAGCCGGTTCCAATGTGGATTTCCAGGCGACCAATCCACGTGATGCAGGCATGAGAATCGTTCTGCCTGGCGTCGCGGGTACCTCGAACCTTTACTACATTCGCGTTCGATCGAGCAACAAGCAGCCGGGTGTTGTCACCGACCCTTACGATACAACGTCGGGTATCACCACGGGTGCTTACAAACTCCACGTTCGTCTGCAAGAGAAACAGGAGATTGCAGGATCGACAGTCCGGTATGCGGATTTGCGGTTTGCGACCAACGGAATTGAGATTTTTGGCAACACGATGCACTCGCCACTGGTGGGAGAGTTTGCAGAGCCGTTGATCGACGGCAGCAGCGCGTCGTCCTCGGCCATCGATGTCGGCAACGTGATGGTCAACGACCGAGCTGGTGTCTCCATCGCCGGAAGCCTCTCGACGGCTGCAGACATTGATTGGTTCAACTTCTCGGTTGGTCGTGATGAAGATTCAATCCAGCAGCTGCCAGGAACTACTCCAAACACACCGCTACGCGTCGATGCGCACGGGTCGCTGATATTCGACATCGATTATGCCGACGGTGTTGGTCGCGCTAACACTCAGTTGTGGATTTTCCGCCGAGACGCAGGCGGCAATCTGACACTGGTTTTGACCGCCGATGATTCGAACATCCAAGACGATCAACCGGCAATTCTCAAGGGCACCGACCAAACAGATCTCTCCCGAGGTTCTCTTGGAAAAAGGGATGCCTATATCGGACCGATCGAGATGCCACCGGGCAATTACACCGTGGCGATCACGAATAAGTCCGTCATGCACTTTGGCTTGACGCAGTTCACTCAATCCGACGTAACCCAGATTCCTGGCGCTGCAGAAATCAGGCTCGAACCACTCGATTCGGTAGCTCGCTTGGGCGAAGACCGCTTCGAACAACAGCCACCTTTGACGACCGCTTCGGGAGCTCCGACGGTTTTCGCTGGAGGGCAAGTTCCCTTTACTCTAGCTGATGTTACTTTGTTCACGGCCCGCGCGGACTCTGCTGTCAACGCCGGCAAAGTATCTTTCCTTAATCCGATGACCGGAGCTGTGGACGCTCACATGAGCCGCGGTGGTAATTCGGAAGACATCTTCACCAATTCCTTCATCACTCGCGACATGGCTGTTTCGCCAGCGGGTACCGCGATGGGGTATCGCATACAAGACCCGGGCCTTATCACAGATACCAATGCCGGTCAGTTTTTTGGGATCGACATCGGGGATACTGGGCTACCGACGCCGGGCATTACCAATTCTGGAATCATCACTTGGGGTCGATACTTTGACGCCAATGGAAACCTAGACGTTCGTCAGTCCCAAGACGGCGGTGGTAATGCGATAGGTGACGGCATGGTCTTTACCGCCTTGACCTACACCAGTTTGGGTGCGTCCGGTCGAGCGAACTTCTTTGGGGTTGCTTCGCGCCGCCTCAACGGAACCTTCAACGAAACACCTGCTGCTCCGCAGCCACTTACTCGTAATATCATCTATCTATTGAATCCCGATACCGGGGCGGCCCAAAACTGGCAAAATTTTCCAACACGTACCGACACCGATTATGAAAACGGTGTGTACAACATGGGGACCACAGCCGGAACGAATATCCAAGAGGCAGGATACTTCTTGCTAGCCACCGGAACCGTCAATGGGGTGACGACTCTGGGCAACCAAATTTACGGTGTCACGAATCAAGGTGAGCTCGTTACTCCTACAATCATCGGTGTTCCGAGTTTACCAACGCGGGTCATCGTCCGAGATCCTGGTACAGGAAATCCAATCAATTTCACTGGCCTGTCACGCGGCCCGGCGAACGTCGAAAATGGCTTGTTTGCAGACCTGCTCTTCGGTGTGACAACCGCAGGCAGGATGTACGCTTTCAACACCGATGGTGAATTGCAACCTGTATTCCCGTTCGGCGAAAGCTTTATTGATCTGGGCGTCGGTTCCGTATCTGGTATCGATTTTAGTTCCTTGGATGCCAACTTGTGGCACATCTCCAACAGCGATCCGGATTCTTCCCAAGCGACCGGCCACGGAAGATCGCCAACCTTCAACCGATCTGGTGATTCGCAAACCTCCGGCAACAACACCATTCGGTTCGCATTCAACAATCCTGCCAACCGATTCGGAATCGACAACTTTGGTAATACTGCCAACACCTACGCAATGCCCGGTGGTGCTTGGGGCGCCTTCGAAAGTCGCCTTCTGGATCTGAGCAGCTATTCGTCTAGCGATCAGCCGGTGATGTATTTCAACTACAACGTTCGCACCGAGAATGCAACCGCCAACAACGATGGCAATATTTTTGGTGACGGTGGCAATAACCCATTCTTGGATTCTTTCCGGGTCTACGGTGCCGGGGAAGACGGTCAGTGGATCCTTCTAACGACGAACAATTCGGCTGGCTATGTCGATCAGTCCTATGCTGACGGAGCCCTTTTCCCTCCCTTCAGCGAATACGACGTGCCCCGCAATGGTAACCAAGACGCGTTTGGACGCAGTTACATCTCATCGTCTGCTTTTGACAACCAAGGCTGGCGTCAAGCCAGGGTCAACCTTGGATCGCTTGCTGGCAAACGCGATGTGAAGATCCGCTTCGAGTTCAACTCAGGCGGGGACTTCAAGACCAATGATCCAGAGCGAGGTGGCATTGAGTTGTCGGCGATTCCAGGAGAACGTATTTCCGACGGAGACACGTTCACCGTTACAACGCCGACGGAAACCGTGACCTTCGAGTTCGAAATCGGACTGGTCTTGGACGTAGGTAGCGGGCGCAGTTTCAAGATCGGAGATCAACTCAAGATCGGCAGCGATGTTTACACCTTCTCCAATGTCGCTGGTCCGAACTTGATCCCCTTTGCATTGTCCGATTCGCCAACTGCCGTCGCGACCTCGATTACCAATGTGCTGACTGCCGCCGGGTATACGGTAATAGCAAGCAGCGCCTCGGGTAGCGTTATCAACATTACCGAGCTCAATGGAATCAGGCTGCCTGACTCGATCCTTGCTACCGATTACGATCTTCTGGGACCCGACCGGGCGATGATCACAGGAAAGCCTGGAGTTCAAGCGGGCAATGTGCCGGTGTTCATCGATAATTCGATGGTCGCCTTTGACGACACAGCACCGATCGCGCCCAATGTCCGCGATGCGATGATCGTGGCCTTGGCAGGTGCTTTGAACGTCGCTGGTCAAGAAGGCAATCTCGACGTCTGGCGATTCCATCGCGACACCATCAAGTTCTTTGGAACCGGTGTCTCGGTTGACGATCCAGGTGTACTACGGCTTAGCGGTGGCAGATTAGGAGATAGTTTTGGTCCCATTGACACCTTTGCACCTCTGACCCAGGCCGCGCGCAGAGCGCTGAATAACGGCAATGGAACGACTCCCATGAGCGTCACGATCGATGATATCGTCGTGAGCTTCGCAGAGCGTGGTGAAATGGTTTCCAACGGCCAATCGCTTCAACCAGTCTTTGTTGACTCCTTCCGATACGAACTCTACGGTGGAACAGGTGGTGTCGGTGCGCCGGAATTGGAAACCGGTGCCTACCAACTTGAGATGCGAACGGCTCCGGATTATGGAAAAACCGAAGGTCAGAACTTGGCTATCGAACCGGTTCCGTTTGTTGGACCCAAAGGTCGGACATTCGACACCAACGATCGATTGCTCAGAGCACTGGCGATCGACACCACAGGATTGGCAGGTCAAATCGGCGATGGATATTCGTTCACCGTCAGCAACGGTGTTAACGAGGTCGTTTTTGAATTCAACGTCTTTACGACTGCCAATGCCAGCGATCCGGCCTACCGTCCAGAGATCCCAGGTCGCCAGCGAATCGCTCTTTCACCTAGCGCCTCGGACAATGAAATCGCCCTGGCCGTTCGAAACGCGATCAATGATCCGGCAGTCCGCGCAATTCTTGGTCTGACGGTCGAAAACACCGGAGATATGTTCGGAACGCCGCTTTACAACGCTGCTCACTCGACGACTCTCCAGTTCAATGGCAATGCTGCCTCGGACCTTTTCGGTAACTCAAACTTCCAATTCCGAAATTCTGCTGGGAACCTTGTGCCGCTTGGTTTCAATACCATCAAGTCCGGGCAAGACACCCAGTGGGGCGAAGACGCCGGAGATGCGAATATCAGCCGCGATCAAGGCCAGTTGATTATCTCCGGAGTTGCCGTTACCCAGTCCTCCGATTTTGGTATCAATCTGATCCCAGCTCCTAGGGATCTTTCGGATCGATTCATCAACATGGATCAGATCTCCACGCAACCGATCCAAAACCGTCAAGTGGCTATGACCGACGAAGCCGGTAATCGCCCTTACCCCGGTTCGGTTCGAAACATGATCACCCTGAATAACAGCCGTTTGGCTCCAGGGGCGGTGATCGTTAACAATATCTTGGCAGGCAACCAAAATGGAGGAATCCGCGTAGGTGGTGACTCATCGGTTGGAAATCTTGCCACCGCTCCCACAAGTGTCACTCGGATTGTCAACAACACGATCTATGGGCTCAATACCGGTGCTGGCCAGTCCGGTATTCTTGTCGAAGCTAACACTAGCCCAACGATACTAAGCAACATCCTTGCGAATCTTTCCACAGGGATCAATGTTGCGCCAAGCGTTCAGCCGTCGATTGTCGTGGGTGCAAATCTCTACCAACGAAATGTCACCAACATCACGGCCGGAACCAACCAGTCGTTCCCGATTTTCCTTGGTCCAAATGACCCTCTCTTCATGGACCCATCTCGAGACAGGTTCTACTTAAGAGCCCTATCCCAAGCGATCGACTCGTCCATCGCTTCGCTGGAAGATAGGAACCTGCTCGACCAAGTCCGATCGGCAGTTGGATTGCCAACCAGCCCGATCATAGCTCCTGAATTCGATGCCTACGGTTTGCTTCGAAGCGACGACCCATCGGTCAGCACCCCTGGCGGTTTGGGCTCGAACGTTTTCGCCGACCGAGGAGCACTCGATCGCGTCGACCTGGACGGACCACTGGCGATTCTCCAGCGTCCACTGGACAACGACGCAGCAAAAGTCGATCTCGATGGTTCGAATACCTATGTCCAACTCAAGACCGGTAACATCGATTACTTTGAAATCCTTATCGATGAACGTCAGGGAACAGGTCCCGACCCACTGACGATCACCCAAGACAATGTCGTTCTGACCGAAAACGGGAGAATGCTCAGCCCAGGGGTCGATTATGTCTTCGGGTACAGCTTCAACAGCCGAACCATTCGCTTGACCCCACTTGCAGGTTTCTGGCGTCAAGACAGTGTCTATGAGTTGACGCTCATCAACAAGCCGACCCTACGAGTGATCGCTCCAGACGATGCGGCCAATCGCATCGATGGTGATCGATTTACGGTGAACCTAGCTAGCGGTGGCACTCGGTCGCTGGAACTCGATAGTGGTTTCATCCTTACCGTTCCGGCCAGTGGTGTCTCCGACGGCCAGACCTTCAACTATACCCCTGCCGGTGGCGAAACCATCACTTTTGAATTCAACCTTGCAGGCAACACTCAGACCACTTTTGCCACCAAGGTGATCACTTATCTTGCATCCGACACCCCTGATCAACTCGCAGCCAAGATCGCCGCTGTGGTCAATCCGCTGATTCGTCAGAATGGTTGGCCAGTCCAAGCGATCCCCGGCGGAAGCGTTGTTGTCGGCGGTAACGTCGGTGATGCGATGGACGTAGCAAGTTCCTCGTTGGTGCTCTCTGGACGCCCAGGAGCACAGACTCCAGGTGCGATTCCTGTGAAGTTCCTCCCGGTTGCTGGGTTTGATGCCATCGCCATGTCGACGGCCCTGACCCAAGCTCTCAACCAAGTCGGTTCGGGCGTTAAGGCTTACTCGCTGGCCAACGGATTGATCTTTGTCGAAGGAGTTACATCGATTTCAGGGATGGCAGCATCTCTGAGCATCCCTGCGATCCAGGATTTGGCGGGCAACAACCTACAAGCCAACCGCGCCAATTCGCTGACCCAGTTTACGATCCTCATGCCCGAAGTTGCCGTCGACTACGGCGATGCGGTCCAACGCACAGGCACCGGATCCAACAGCAGCACTTTGCTGGCCGACAACGGTGTTCGTCATGGGCTCTATCCTGACGATGCAACTCTGCTGGTCCTTGGTGCCTATGCAGATGGCGAAACCGATGGAAGACCATCGGCGGCTGCCGATGCCGATGACTTCGACTCATCGATGGATTTTGGGACCTTGGCTAACTTTTTGAGCGTATCGACCAAAGGCCCTGCACGTTTGGCAACCTCGGCGTTTGATGCAAGTATGATCGGCAAATCGATCACGATTTCCGACACAGTGTCCAAGTCGGTGACTTATGAATTCACCAACGGTGGATCACCCGTTATCGCAGGTGCTCGGGCTGTGAATTTAAACGGTGCCGTCACTGCCGCCGATGTGGCTTCGAGATTGCAAGCAGTCGTGCTTGCAACCATTCTCGATGGCAGCATCACCGGTATCCACGCTAGTGCCACCGGCAATGTCTTGTCCTTGGGCGGCTCCAGCGGACACAGATTCGACCTGTCGAACGCACTCGGTGCAGTCGCACGGTTGCAATCGGGTACCAACGAAGTCGTCGTTGGATCGAACTTGACTGGTCTTGCTGCTGGAAACACGATGTTCCTGACCGATGGGTTCGGCAACAACGTCGGATTCCAAGTCGTTGACACCAATCCATTGGCCGCTCCGACCGTTTTAGGTGTGGGGAATGTTGCCGTATCGGTCAACCTTGCGACAGTAACTCCCAACGCGTTTGCGACGGCTCTTGCTGCTGCGATCAACAAGGCCATCGGCGATTCAAAACTGAAGCTTCCTGCGGTAACTGTTTCGAACAATGCCCTAACGGTTTCGGCAGACGATGAAGATGGAGTTCAATTCGGTAGCTGGTTCAACGCCAACTCCCTCTCGACTCCAGTCACACTGACGGCTTCGACCAGCGGGTTCGTGGACGCCTGGATCGATTGGAATCAAGACAATGATTTCGAAGATGTAGGAGAGCGAATTCTGACGGCTCAAGCCGTAGTTGCCGGTGCCAATACGTTCTACGTCACCACACCTGCAAGTGCAGCGATTGGATTTACAACTGCTCGGTTTAGAATCAGCAGCACCGGTGGTTTGTTCACCTACGGGTTAGGAATCGGTGGCGAAGTTGAAGACCATCTGATCGAAGTCCTCGCAGGTTCTCCACCAGTAGCTAATTCCGACAGCTTCATTGTTGCCGAAGACGATGTGCTGATCGTTCCAGCCGCAGGCGTGTTGACCAACGATACCGATGCGGATGCTCAAACGATTCGAGTATTCGATTCGGATCTCAGTCAGCCTGGCGTTCAGCCAGTACGCGGACCTCAGCACGGATACTTGACCCTCTCTGCCGATGGGTCGTTTGTCTACACTCCGAAGCAAGACTTCTTCGGAACCGATACCTTCATTTACCTTGCGACCGATCCTCGCATGACCAGCAATGTGGCTGCTACCGTGACGATCACCGTCACACCAGTCAACGATGCACCGGTCGCTGTCGATGATGTTGCAACGATCAACGAAGACCAAACGATCACTTGGGATGGATCGCTCTTTACAGCCAACGATCGAACCCAGCCAGATCGACCCGCAGGAACCGATGGCGATATCTACGATACCAACGAGTCTGGACAAATCCTCCGTATCGTTGATGCAGAACTGGTAACCGATCGAGGACTAGGTGAAACACTCACCTTGGTGAACAATCGAATCACTTACACTCCTCCGACCGACTACAACAATTTGATCAATGGACCAGTCTTGGTTCGGATACTGATCGAGGATTCCGGCGTGGCAGGTGGTGATGAATCGCCCAAGCGACCCGGGATGGACGATACCCCGCCGACCCTGATCTACAGCACGCTGACGATCAACATCAACGATGTGAACGATCCGCCGCTATTTAACATTCCAAGGCCGACTCAAACGCCGCTCGAAGATGCCAGTGTCAGTGCACCTGGGTTCTTGAACCTCATATTCCCGGGTAAATCCACCACCGACGATGAACTCGGGCTCGTAAATGGTATTCCAGCACAAACGGTGCGATTCCAAGTTACCGCCTTGGATCCAACTCGATTTACTGCAGCGGGTCAACCAGCGATCGATGCAAGTGGCACTCTCACCTACACGCTTAACACCGATGTCAACGCGTTGAATTCTTCGCCGATTTTGGTCGAAGTCATCGCCATTGACAGCGGTGATGCAGCCGGTTCGCGTCCAGGTCGTCCGGATGACAACCAATCGGCACCCAAGACCTTCACGATCCTACCGATCGAGGTCAATGATGCACCGCTGTTTACGATACCCAATCCAGTGATCAATATCCTCGAAGACCTCGAGGAAACACCGGTTCCAAGCTTCGTAACCAACATCGTTGCAGGCCCACCAACGGCCACCGACGAACTGGGATTGAATCCACCGACGATCGGTCAAACCGTGTCGTTCGAAGTCACCGCCGTGGATCCAACCAGATTCAACGGATCGGCCGGTCAGCCACGCATCAATCCTGCAGGACAACTGACCTACGATTTGGCTCCCGATGTCAACTTGCTCAACTCCGGTCCGATCATCGTCCGAGTGGTTGCAGTCGATAGCGGGCCTGCAGCTGGAGACCGCCCTGGTATTCCCGATGTCAATCGATCGATCGAGCAGTTCTTTACGATCCTCGTTCAGGACGTCAATGATGCCCCTGGATTTACAATCCCCAGCACAACGATCTCGATCCAAGAAGACCTTGAAAGCTCTCCGCTGCCTGGATTCCTAACCAATATCGTTCCGGGTCCACCAACGGCCACCGATGAAATTGGACCTCCAGGACAATCGGTTAGTTTTGAGGTCCGGGCCATCGATCCAAGTCGATTCAGCGTTCAACCGCAGATCACCCCCGATGGAACTCTCTCGTACGATCTTGCACCCGATGTGAACCTGCTGAACTCGGGGCCGATCCTAGTCGAAGTCATCGCGGTGGATAATGGTCCACAAACCGGCAGTCGACCAGGTATTCCTGATGTTCATCGCTCTGCACCCCAGACCTTCACCATCAGCGTACAAGACGTCAACGATGCACCGCAGTTCAATGTTCCCAACTCGACGATCACGATCGACGAAGATCTTGAGAATTCGCCCCTGAGCGGTTTCCTCACGGGCATTCTGCCGGGTCCTGATACCGCCGCCGACGAACTGGCTTCGCAAACCGTGACATTTACCGTCACGGCAGTCGATCCAACCCGCTTCAACGGACCCGCTGGACAGCCAGCGATTAGCCCAACTGGAGTTCTGACCTACGACCTGGCTCCCGATGTCAACAACGTCAACTCCGGTCCGATTTTGATCCGAGTCCGAGCCGTCGATAACGGTCCTGCTCCCGGTTCTCGCCCCGGTATCCCCGATGTCAATTCCTCGGCCGAGATCACCGTCACCCTGAACGTCAACCCAGTGAACGATGCTCCGCTGTTTACGATACCAAATCCGATTATCAGTATCGATGAAGACCTCGAGGTGTCACCGGTCAACAATTTCGTAACGAACATCTTGGCTGGCCCACTCACAGCGATCGATGAGCTTGGTCAAGTGAGCGGTGTACCTGCTCAAGTCTTGACCTTCGATGTCCAAGCTGTGGATCCATCGAAGTTCAACGGTGCTGCAGGTCAACCAAGGATCTCCCCAACCGGAGTCCTGACCTACGACCTAGCTCCCGATGTGAACATTCTGAACTCGGGTCCCATCTTGGTCCGCGTCAGCTTGTTCGACAACGGTTCCAACACCGCTCCAAACGTCAATCGCTCGACGACGCAGACCTTCACGATCCGCGTGAAAGAAATCAACGATCCACCGATCTTTGATATGGCGTTCAACTCGTTCAACATGCGAGAAGACGACGGATTCTTGACCTTGCCAGGATTCATCACGAATCTAGGTCCTGGACCATTGACTGCAACCGATGAATCGAACCAAACGACCAACATCATCGCCGTGGCAGTCGATCCGACAGCCTTCGCAGTCCAACCGTTGGTTACAGGTACTGGCGATTTGACGTTCCAATTGGCTGCTGATGTCAATAGCTTGTTCAAGGATACTCGCATCCGTTTGATCGCAACCGACAACGGAGTACCCTCCGAGAGCACCGAGAAGATACTGACTCTTGTCGTTGCTGATATCAACGACGAGCCTCAGTACACCATCCCGACAACTTTGGTTTCGGTACTTGAGGACAATGAATCGGTCACGGGCGTGACTCCGACGCGAGTCGTTGGTTTTGTGACCAACGTGCGTCCAGGACCTGCAACGGCGATCGATGAAGTGTCCCAGACATTGACCTTCAATGTCACCTTCAATTCCAATACCGGACTCTTCAGCACCCAGCCGGGAATTTCCTCAACCGGCGAATTGAGTTTTGTCACTGCTCCGAACCAAAACGGTACGGCGATCATCATTGTTAATTTGGTCGATAACGGTCGTCCTGGTCCATTCCCCAATGACAACATCGGCCCGAATGCGACCTTCTCGATCATCGTTCGACCTGTCAACGATGCTCCTGAGTTTACAATCCCAACTTCGACCACCTCGGATGAAGACCAAGGGGTCGTTTCGGTTCCCAACTTTGCGACCGGTGTACGTCCAGGACCAATCACCGCCGCAGATGAATCGAACCAGGAACTGACCTTCGAAGTCGTTGCGTTCGACCCGACAGCGTTTGCTGTTCAGCCGACTCTGGGTGTCGATGGTACGCTGGTTTATCAGACGGACAAGGACATCAATAGCAACTCGGGTAAAGATACTCGGGTGCGAGTAAGGCTCCGGGACAATGGTGCCTCGACTCCGGCTCCAAATACCAACATCTCAGCCGAAAGTGTCTTTACGATAAACATCCTGCCGGTGAACGATCCTCCGATCACTGCTGGATACTTGACCACCACGTCCGAAGACACCCGAGTCACGGTTCAAACAGCGGACGTGCTAGCTAACGATCTGCCGGGTCCAGCAGACGAAGTTGCCGAAGGTCAAACGATTCGGATGACCAACATCGAGCAGTTGACGGCTCGGGGAGGAACAGTCCTACCTGTCTTCAGCGGTGGTCGAATCGTTCGTTTCGATTACATTCCGCCACTGAATTTCGTCGGTCAGGATTTGATCCGTTACGTCGTCACCGACGATGCAACTTACAAACCTGGTCAGCAAAGCTCCACCGGTACGATCACCATGAGTGTCGGACCGATCAACGATCCACCTCAGTTCACCGCTGGTGGAAATGTGACGGTGCTTGAGGATTCGGCTCCTTATTTGGCCACCTGGGCCACCAACATCTTGGCCGGTCCTCCTGCGGCTACCGATGAGAACACCGGTCCAAATGCTCAAACTGTTTCGTTCGAAGTAACGACCAACAACGATGCGATGTTCTCGGTGCGTCCGGCCGTGGATTCCACCGGCAGACTGAGCTTCACGTTGGCCAAGGATGCCAACGGATCGGTAAGCATCGTGGTGGTGGCCGTCGATAGCGGACCATCGGCTCCTCCACCAAACAACAATCGATCCCAAGCAGCGACCTTTACATTGTCGGTGACCCCTGTGAACGATCCACCTGGATTCAACGTCACAAGGAACATCACTGTCGATGAAGATTCCGGTGCATTTACCGGACTGGTCTTGGCTGACATCGTTCCGGCCGAAGGCATGAACAGCAATCCGCCGACGGCACTCGATGAAGCCAACCAAACGGTTTCGGTTTCCACGACCGTCGATAGACCAGCCTTGTTCACCGCACAACCGACGATAGATGCCAATGGTGTCTTAAGGTTTACCCCTGCACCGAACGCTTCGGGCGTGGCTATCGTCTCGGTGGTCGCAACCGACAACGGTCCAAGCACTCCGCCGAACGTGAATCGTTCGCAGGCCAAGACCTTCTCGATCACGATCAATCCAGTCAATGATGGTCCGATCGCATTGGATAACAGCTACAGCACCGATGAGCACACCATCCTCAACGTAAGTGCACCAGGTGTCCTGATCAACGACACCGATCCTGATATGCCTGGCGATACCCTGAGCGTGGCAAACTTCCAGTCCACTTCAGAACTCGGTGCGGCGGTCACTGTCCGCAACGATGGTTCGGTCGTTTACAACCCAACAGTTTCGGCAAGATTGCGTGCGATGGTCGACGGTCAAAGCCTAGTCGACACCTTCACCTATCGAGCCAAAGACGCGGCGGGACTCCTAAGCAACGTAGCTACCGTTTCGATCACCGTCAGTGGTATCAACGATGCTCCGGTGGCCAACAACGACACCTTCACCGTGCCGTTCAACGTCTCGGAACTGCTGCCAGTTTTGGCAAACGATACAGACGTCGACACGCCACTGGATATTGGATCGATCGAAATCGGACGCTTGCCCGTCAACGGCACCGTCGCTCCGACTTCGTCTGGAACGATTCGCTACACACCGAATAAGAACTTCCGAGGTCAAGATACCTTCACTTATCGAGTTCGCGACTCCCTTGGGAAGTACTCTCAAGAAGCGACCGTGACGGTAAACGTCAACACCGCTCCGGTGGCTGTACCAGACTCGGCGATCACCAAGCGTGACACGCAAGTTCTGATCGATGTACTAGCCAACGACTTCGATACCGATGGTACGATCAATCGTAGCACCGTTAGCATTGTGACGCCTCCGAATTTCGGAACGGCAGTTGCCCAAAGCGATGGAAGGGTCTTGTTTATCCCTCAAGCTGGATTCACAGGCACTGCCACCTTTGCTTACGCGGTCAACGACAATGACGGTCTTTCGAGCAATGTCGCGACAGTGACGGTACAAGTCGTCGCTTCGCTTTATCAAAACCCAAGCAATCGATTTGACGTCAACAACGATTCGTTCGTATCGCCGATCGACGTGCTGATGGTGATCAACTTGCTCAATTCGACAGGTGCTTCGATACCCGTCGAACAGCTTCCGCCACCACCACCGTTCTACGATGTCAACGGCAATGGATTCGTCGATGCAACTGACGTCTTGGCTTTGGTTGACTACATCAACTCGGCTGGAAACAGCGGATCGGGCGAGGGAGAGCAAAGCGTAGAAGACTCTGTCGGAAGCTTGGCCATCGGACTGTTGGTCCCACCACAACCCGAGGTTGTCCAGCAAGCGGTCCGCTACAACGCAGCCGGGGCTCAAGCCAACGTTTGGGCAACGCTGGTGGATCCTTCGGAACTCTACGGTCCGGCCATCTTCCCGATAGGCTCCGACGACGAGCATGCCACTGAGTTCTGGGCAAGTCTGTCCTCTGGCAAAGACAAACAAGACAGCTCTATGGAACTTGACGATGAGTTCCTCAAGGGGACTTGGATGTAGATCCAATCGATAGGACTGATAATCACAAGGACAAGGCGTATCTTGACGATACGCCTTGTCCTTTTTAAGGACCTCAGGATTGATTGATGGTATTTGTTTGAGAATCTTTTCCGTGGCAGAAACGATCAAATAGTGGGGATGCCATCAGGGTGGTGATGATGGCCATGATGACAAGGCAAGCAAATAGTTCGTAGGAAATAATTCCCCGTTCGAGGCCTTTGTTGATGATGATCAGCTCCATCAAACCACGAGCATTCATCAGCACACCGATTCCCATCGCGTCGCGGGTGCTTAATCCTGAAAGTTTGGCGGCTAGTGTGCAAGCAGCCCATTTACCAAGGACCGCAACCACGAGGATCGCAAGGCAAGCACCCAGAAGCCAGAATTGGTTAAGAAGGCCGATGCGCGTATTGAGTCCAGAGTAGGTGAAAAAAAGGGGCAAAAGTAGTGCAACCGTTAGAGGCTGGATTCGATCGATCAGGCCCGAATGAATCTCTCGGCGTGGAATGGCAGTACCAACCAGGAAGGCACCAAAGACAGCATGAAGGTGGATCGAATCGGTAAACCATGCCCCGAGAGACATAAGCATCAATGCCAAGACTAAACCCGATTCGCTGAGTTTCCCTGTAGGATCTATGAATAGGCCCCGAAATCGCTCAAGGATCGGCCTAAGGAGCATCGTTACTACAAGAACAAAACCAAGGCCACCACCGATGCTGCGCAAGGCTTGTGACATATCGCTGTCGAAACTAGCAAGGACCAGGGCAAGTAAGCACCAAGCGACAGCATCATCGATCGCCCCAGCGCCGATAGCAACAGTGCCCATGAGGGTGCCGTTGAGGCCCTTGAAGTGGATGATGCGAGCAAGCATGGGGAATGCCGTGATACACATTGAGGCTCCCAGGAATAAGGATGCTTCCAGTGCAGATGTTTTTTGCGGAAATAAACCTCCAAATCGATGGAGAAGGTACCCCAAAGCTCCACCGAGGATAAAAGGAGCCAGCATCCCGGACGCAGACACTGCGATGGAGCTTTTAAGGTGTTTGCGGACGATATCCACGCGAAATTCAAGACCAACGATGAACATGTACAGCGCCAGTCCCAACTGCGACACTGGGAACAGGTAGGCCGAAGTATCCCTTGTGGATTGTTTTGGGTCCCACGGAAAGAGCGACTCTTGCCATCGGGGGGCCAGCAACCCAAAGAGGGAAGGGCCCAATAACACTCCCGCGATCATCTCGGCAACGACTTGGGGTTGGCCAAATCTCTTGGCGATCAGCCCAACGATTCGGCAGGCTCCAAGGATCACGGCCAGTTGGAAGAAGAACTGGATTGCTGAATTTAGGTTGTTCATCCAGACAATTGTACAAACAATAGTTGTTTAAACAACTGTGTTTCGTTCCAAGTGTAGGACTCCAGTGACGAGCATTGCTGAAATTCCAAGCGCCCCGATGCTCAAATTCAACGCATCGTCGGATGTGTCTCTATCGACGTGCATCCTCGGTCTAGTGGGGCAGAACCATACAACTTGCCTTACAGACCACCACAAGGGGGGATCAAACCCCACTGAAGTTTTCTCATAGAAAGCATGGTTTTGGCACGCAAAACGCACTTTGGTTCCTTTAGCGGTTCCTCTCACGAGACGTTTTTGAAAAGGCCCAAAAGACAGGAGAGAGACCTTAATGATTTCCAACGTATCAGGCAAAAGCATGCGAGCCATTTCGAACTTTTTGCTGACGATTTACCTGGTCACGATCGGTGCGATTTCCCTTTATGACATGGTCCTTACTGTTCGCTACAGCCAGACCCTTAGGCAACTTGAACTCAACCCAATCGGCAGATGGTTGATGCAATTGGACCAGTTGCCCAAAAATAGCCTCCCGGATCTTACGTGGTTCCTGGCTGCCAAGGGCTTAGGTACAGCGATTGTTCTGCTGGTGATCTTTACGATCACCAGGCGTCGCGCCAGGTTAGGGCATCCTGTGGGAGTTGGGGTCAGCCTCTGTCAAATCGTCCTGGCGATGTATTTGTGCTATGGAACTGTCGAGTAGCAGCGGCTAACGTGCTCGCGTGAGAAAAGCGGAAAGATGGTCGTCTTGGTCGCATTTTAGCAATACATCGAAGCGATTCGAGCGCATTCATGGACAGTCATTGCGTGGATGTCAACGATGTCATCGACATTTGGTGCATATCCTCCAGCCATGGCCACTGCGATTGGAATCTGACGATCATTGAGCACGTCCAGGACCAATCGGTCTCGCATCCTGAGTCCTTCTTTGCTCAATGCAAGTCGACCGAGTCGGTCTCCGACGTACGGATCTGCTCCTGCAAGATAGATCGCAAGATCGTAAGGTCCTGCTGCCATGACTTGGGCCAAGCCTTGTTCAAGCTTTGACAGATAAGCAAGATCTCCTATCCCTTCTTCGAGATCGACGTCGAGGTGACTGGGAAATTTTCGTGCAGGAAAATTTTTGGCGCAGTGAATCGAGAACGTAAAGACGTCGGTCTCTTGTCCCAGGATCTGTGCGGTACCGTTGCCTTGGTGTACGTCGCAATCGATCACGCAAGCCCGCTTGATGTTCCCTTCGTGCATCAGTGTTCGAATCGCCACGGCCGAGTCGTTGAAAACGCAGTAGCCTTCCCCCGCTCCCCGCATGGCATGATGAGTTCCACCAGCAAGATTTACCGCGATGGCTTCCCTCAGTGCGACACGGGCGGCCGCAAGCGTCGCCCCTGAACTGCGGCAAGATCGCTGGACCATCTCTTGCGACCAGGGGAAACCGATTCGCTTGAGTTCCTTCTGTGTCAAATTTCCTTCAAAGACGCGATCGACATATTCTGAATCGTGGGCGAGTTTCAGTTCCACAGAGCTTGCCGCTGGAGGCTCAAGGAATACGTCGCCAAAATGGACCGGTGAAGCGATGAGTCGATCGCGCAACTTCCTGTATTTGGTCATCGGGAAACGATGTCCATCGGGAAGTGGCAACACAAATCGATCGGTAAAGTATATTTTCAACACATTCTCCGGGGGTATACTCGCAGTGCGGCCAACATGAAAAGATCTTTTAACGTTGATCTCCAAGGAACTTCGATGAATAAACCCCAGCAAGCAACAAGCCCCTGTTTGGCAAATCGCATCGGTTCGATAAGCCGATCCGCAGGGGTTGGAATCCTGTGCTGCATCCAATTTTTTAACTATTGTTTTGCGCAAGAGCAAACGCAAAAACCATACATCGAGTTTACCGCTCGGGCTAGCTTGCTGGATCCAAGGGTCAAGGCTTATCCTCAGATCGATTTTCACCTTGAAAAAGAGGGCAAGCCCGCCGATGTCCAGCACGCTTGCAGGCGACCTGATACCAATCCCAAAGGAAAACTGGTCGTTTGGCTCATGGGACCTAGTCCTGAATTGTTTCATTTCTTGGCCGATGAAGGATTCCACGTACTTAGGGTTCACTACGCAAACGGCTGGTTCAACCGCTTCGGCAAGGAACCACCCCCCGAGGATCGCTATGCACTAGGAAAAATTCGGCTAGAGGCGGCAACCGGCCAGGACTACAGCGACCTAGTGGCCATAGAACCCCCAGATGGCATGCAAGAAAGAGTGGTTAAGCTCCTGGGTTGGCTCAATGACCAAGATCCCGAGGGAAAGTGGGGGGAGTTCTTGAAGGCAAGTCCTGAGAATCCCAGCCAAGTGGATTGGGAGAAAGTAATCATCTCTGGGGCTTCGCATGGCGCTACGACTTCAGCCAGATTTGCTCTGCATCAGAAAGTCGGCCGAGTGGTCATGTTCTGCGGACCCAGAGACCAGTACGAATCTTGGCAAAGCCTCGACTCGGCAACCCCTAAAGAACGTTTCTTTGGGTTCTCGCATGCTCTGGATACCGGTTGGACCGCAGATCACTATTGCCGAAGCTGGGAGCTACTTGGACTGCATGCCTATGGTCCAATAGTCAACGTCGATCGGGAGTCTGCTCCCTTTGGAAATACACGCCGCCTGATTACCGATGCAGACGTAGGTGGCGATGAAAAAAGAGCCCACAGCTGCGTCACACCAGGCAAAGCCGCACTCCGTGGGCCCGACGGCCAATACTTGCACAAACAGGTCTGGAGATATCTGTTCTGCCATCCGGTTGAATCGGTCGGACAGGCCACGGCCATGGACTCCAATTGCAAGCATCAACTGCGGAATAATACGCCTTGATTCCGAACCGAAAATCCGATCAAGACGTACAATGTGCAGAGCGGTTGCAGATAACGCTTGCTAAATAATCCGTCATTCCAACAAGGAATCAATTCCATGAAAATCGCAAACTTGGCTGCCTTGTCGATGATTCTAAGTCTTCCGGTTTACATCGGTTGCGATGCATCGAAAAACGCCAGCAAAACCGGTCCGTCAGCTCAAAAGCATGACCACGACCACGACCATGACCACGACCATGGGGATTCCAAGTCCGACAAAAAGGATGCTCATGCAGGACATGATCATCCGGAACACGGTCCAAACGGCGGCCATATCGCTCACTTCGATTCGAGCCCAACGACCCATTTCGAATGGGCACATGATGAAGACAAGCAAACCTTGACCGTCTACTTCGAAGAACTTGTCAGTGGTGGAAACACCATTGAGTCCGTTGAAGTGGTCGTGACTTCCAGTGGACAAGAGAAAAAATTCAAACTCGAACCCCTTGAAGGCGCAAAGATCGCTGGGTCGATTTTTCAGCTCAAGGATCAGGAATTACTCACCCTTGTCGGGGCAAGCGGCGAGGATGAAAAAGGGGTGCAAGCTCGACTCGTAGCAAAGATCGACGGCAAGGAAGAAAAACTATTGCTTGTCGACCACCATCACCATCACTAGTTCCCGGAATTCCGAAGACGACCAAAGAGTGTTCGAACCTCTTGAATTGGAATTGCCTCCGGAGATCACTCCGGAGGTTGTTTTTTCAAAGCTTTGCAATCTTCCCGGCTGCATCTGGCTCGATAGCGCTTTGCGAAACGACCCACGCAGCCAATTCAGTTTCATCGCTGCAGATCCAGTCGACCTCTTTACGATCGACAAACCCACGGCTGATCCTTTGGCCTACGTCGAACAATGGCTTGCAGCAAATAAAACATTCGTCAAACCGAATGTCCCTTTTCAAGGCGGCTGGGCCGGTATGCTCGGTTACGAGTTCGGTAGGTGCTTCGAAAAAGTACCTCAAGCCATCCATGACGAACTGGGCGTTCCGCTGTGCTGGCTAGGACTCTACGATGTCGTCTTTGCATGGCAGCATTCTGCAAACTCACAACCAGATCGCGGGTGGATCTTCTCGCAAGGCTTCCTACCCACTGGAGAGTTTTCCCAAGTCGATATTCCTCGAAAACATCGAGCAACACTCAGGCTTGCCCACTTTCAAAAAATCATCGAACAGCAAGTCGCCGCCAGAGAAACAAGCTCACCGCCAGCCAGCCTGCAAGCGATGGCCCACGGACTGCGAGCCGAGCAATTCGAGACGCGATTAGGTGGCGGTTGGTTGGGGAATTTTGATAGCTTGGGATATCGCAACGCCGTCGAAAAAACTAGGCAGTACATTCTGGCCGGAGATGTCTTTCAAGTAAATCTCTCCCAACGACTGCTGTGTCCTGAACGTTGTCCGGCAAACCAACTGATGACACGGCTACGGCAAGTCAATCCCGCACCGTTTGCCGGTTACTTGGATATCGGTTCGTCGCAAATCATCAGTGCATCTCCTGAGCGTTTCATCCAAGTTCGCGATCGATGGATCGAAACCCGACCGATCAAGGGTACACGGCGTCGCAGCGGGGATTCCAAAATCGATGCACAGTTGGCAGACGAACTGAGAAACTCCACTAAGGATCGATCTGAAAACATCATGATCGTCGATCTGCTGAGAAACGATCTGTCGAGGGTATGCGAACCGGACTCGCTACAGGTCGATCGACTCTGCGAGATAGAAACATTTCCGTTCCTGCTGCACATGGTCAGCAGCATCCGAGGACGCCTTAAGGAAAGCGTAGGAATTAGCCAACTCTTGGCCGCCGTCTTTCCGGGTGGCAGCATTACAGGTGCACCTAAAATTCGCGCGATGGAAATCATCTCTGAACTTGAGCCAACCGTCCGAGGCCCCTACTGCGGATGCCTTGGATACGTTGCAACCAATGGCGACATGGATTGGAATATCATGATTCGGACCATTACCGCTTCGCACGGCTGGTGGCAATTTCAAGTGGGAGGAGGGATCGTCCTCGACAGCCAAGCCGATCAGGAAGAAGAGGAGACTTGGACCAAAGCAGCTGGCATCGTCGAGGCAATCAAGGCGTCGCTTCAAGTCCTCTCTACGGATCTTTAGCGAGCCTACCTTCTTACCAAAGACCCACGGATTGGGGGATTTTTAACTCTCTTTAGGCTAGCTGTATTTCCCTAGTAGACCTCAACGCACAGGCCGATTATCCTTTCCCCTCCTCCTCTCCTTGTCACCACTGGATTTCCATTCGCTCATTTGCTCGTCTGTACAAAATGCCTCAAGCCAAACAAGGTGAACCTAAGTACAAGGGAATCACACGGATCGATTATCAAGGAATCAGCACACGCGGTTGGATGGTCCGTCTAACGCGTCAAGGCAAAAGGCAACAGCATTTCTTTAATGACCGGCAATATGGCGGAAAAGCCGCTTCGCTGCGCGCTGCTAAAGCCTGTTACAGCAAGTTGGTCAAAGAGTCTCCTCAAATCCAAACGGCAAGAGGCAGAAAGACTCACCGCAATACGACTGGCAAGGTGGGTGTTCATCTAGTCAAAAATGTGGACCCGCGTTGGAAGAATGCTGAGTCGTACGCTTATTGCGCTTCTTGGATCGACACCAAAGGCAAAAGGCGCAAAATCAGCTTTGCGTGGAATCGCTACGGCAAGAAACATGCCTGGAATCTTGCCTGCCTGGCCCGTGAACGTCAAATAAGCGATCGTCAGAGATTGATCGAACTGTATGGTCCTAAAAAGATCAAGGATCGATAAACAAAACAAAGAGGGGAGTTACCCCCTCTTTGTGCATGTTGTTTTTGTCTTTCAGGTCCGTTTGGAAGCGGATTAGGCTCCCTTGTAGCGCCATTCTTTGCCCGGCAACTTCGATGGCCATTCATCGTCAGTTAGCCAAACCAAGGAGGTCGAAGTCGAAACCAAACCGGCAGCTTGTTTGGACTGGGCTGCGGTGATCGCAGCCTTGGCGTCTGCATCGACACTGACTCGAACATGCTCGAAATTGGTATCCGAAGTGCAAACACTTTGATGCCTCGAAGGTCGGAAACCCGCAGGCACCTTTCCAAGGATTGCATCGATTCTCTTCTTGCTGCGAAGCCCGGCAAGAGACAGTTCGACGGTATCCCCAACTCGCCGCAACACCGCATTGTTTAGTCTAGCGCCTTCGGGAAGCTCGAGCAGCGCCGTGATATCCCTGGCACCGGTTCGAAGATCGGAACCAGCCGGACCTCGATCGCCCTTGGGACCCGCTGGACCAACCTTGCCATCGACACCGTTCTTACCAGCAGGGCCTGCTGCACCTGGCTTGCCGTCTTTGCCCGCAGGACCTTGTGGACCCGCTGGACCAACCTTGCCATCGACACCG
>Ga0172376_10000299_pt1 | contig 63859 bp, 47 predicted proteins | sample Lak35m_FD_121114 | JGI IMG/M metagenome (GOLD analysis project Ga0172376, IMG submission 121114) | Freshwater microbial communities from Kabuno Bay, South-Kivu, Congo - kab_092012_35m | ecosystem: Environmental > Aquatic > Freshwater > Lake | place: Democratic Republic of the Congo: South-Kivu... | reverse complement strand
TTGCAAACAAAAAAGCCCGGCTGTTTTAGCAGCCGGGCTTTTCTGTTGAGTTCAGCGAGTTGTGAATCATTCGGCCTTGGGTGCATCAGCAGCCGGGGCCGGGGTTTCTGCCGGGGCAGCAGCGTCAGCAGGCTTTTCACCTTCTGCGGGAGCAGCTTCAGCTGGTTTTTCACCTTCTGCCGGTGCAGCGGCATCAGCCGGTGCAGCGGCATCAGCCGGTGCAGCGGCATCAGCCGGAGCAGCGGCGTCGGCTGGAGCAGCGGCGTCGGCTGGAGCAGCCGGGGTTTCAGCGGGAGCAGCGGGAGCGCCGCCAGCAACGCCTGAACCAGCGGAAGCACCGCCACCGGCGGCACCGGTCGATTCGCCACCGCCGCAGCCCAGAGTAACAGACACACCGGCCAGCAGCACCAGTGCAGCAAGAGAACGCATCATTTTCATGTGACCCAGCCTTTCGAATTCCATCAGCTTTATCAGCAGAACTTGAACCTGTTCCGCCGAAACCCCCCGTTCCGGCGACAGTCAACAGTGACTAAACTACGGGAAACGGGCACAAATTCAACATCCACCGAGGCGAAAAACGATCACTTTCAGTTTTGGTGGGGGCGTGCCCGATATCTGCAGGAATCCCGCCACCACCCTGAAAGTCTCGCTACAATACTCCGGAAAATGCCTCGCCCTGACCCGAAAGAGGGCGACTTTCGCCGATGTCTTTTGGTGTGGGTTTACTGGACGGAAATTCAGTGTATGGCAGCAGACGGGGCTAATGATCAGTCGACTGACGAGGAAGTAGAAGACGGTAACGTCCTGACTCCGCGGCAGAAGGTCCGTCGCTTTCCGACTGGTCCGGGTGTGTATTTGATGAAGGACGGCGAGGGCCGTGTGATTTACGTTGGGAAGGCGGTAAATCTGCGAAATCGTGCTTCCAGTTATTTCACGGCTGCAGCGGAGTTGGATCGTCGGACGGCCGATCTTGTTCCTGAGATTCGTGATGTGGACTTCATTGAAGCGGAGAGTGAGGTGGATGCTCTGCTGATGGAGGCTCGGCTGATCAAGGACATTCAGCCTCGTTTTAATTCACTGTTGAAGGATGACAAGACATTCCCGTATCTGCAGATTACGACGGGTGAGGATTTTCCTCGTGTCGAGTTTACTCGACAGCCGGAGAGTTCTGGTGTTCGGCTTTATGGTCCGTTTACCAGTGCCGGTCAGTTGCGTGGCACGATAGCGGTGCTGCAGAAGATTTTTCGTTTTCGGACGTGTTCTCTGGACATTGACGAGCAGGACGAGCGTTGGCGGTGGTTCAGGCCGTGTTTGCTGGCCAGTATTAATCAATGCACGGCTCCCTGCAATTTGCGAATCAGTCGTGAGGAGTACCGGGAGGACATTCGGCGTTTGCGGTTATTTCTGGATGGTGGCCGACGGGCGTTGCTGAAGGAGATGGAGGAGTCGATGAAGCAGGCTTCTCGTGAGCTGCGTTTTGAGAAGGCTGCGAGAATTCGGGACGAGATACAGTCACTGGAGAGTTTGAATCTGCGTGGTGATCTGGAGAGTCACGCCCAGCCCGAGGTCTTCTACACGGATCCTCGCAAGGGTCTTGAGGGATTGCGGAAGCTGCTGGGTCTGTCTGAGATACCTCGTCGGATCGAAGGTCTGGACATTGCTCATTTGCAGGGCAGCGAAACGGTGGCCAGTCTGGTGCAGTTTATCGATGGTCTGCCATTCAAGCCTGGTTATCGCAAGTATCGGATTCAGACGGTTGAGGGTGTGGATGATTTTGCTTCGATGCGTGAGGTGATTACTCGCAGATTTTCCCGTTTGAGTGAGGAAGGCGAGGCATTTCCGGATCTGTTGCTGATTGACGGCGGCAAGGGGCAGCTGAACGCTGTGATGGAAACATTTGGGCTGCTGGGAATTTCTCCTCCGCCAACGGTCTCACTGGCGAAGCGTGAGGAGGAGATTTATGTGCCGGGTGAGTCTGAGCCGCACCGTCTGAGTCGTCATTCGTGGGCATTGCGGCTGTTGCAGTACATTCGCGATGAGGCTCACCGTTTTGCTCAGCATTACCATCACATGCTGCGGCGGCGTTCGTCACTTGGTGAGGGGAGTGGTCGTCGTCGCGGGAAGCGTCGTGGGGACAATTGAGATCTGGCTGGGAGAAGGGAGTTTGCAGTGCCGGAAAATCGCAGAGAGCGGACAATTCGTCAGCGGATTGAGGATCGTATTCGTGAGGCGATAATTGCGCGTCACCGCCGCAGCCGAGTAGTGCTGTTTAGTGACACCACGCTGCGTGATGGCGAGCAGATGCCTGGGGCGACTCTTGAGCCCGCGGAGAAGCTGCGGATTGCTTTGGCACTGGAAAAGGCTGGGGTGCATTCGCTGGATGCCGGTTTTCCGGCCAGCTCAGAGGCGGACGTGGAGGCGATCCGTCTGATGACAGGGCGTGTGCGGGGGCCGGTACTGACAGCGTTGTGTCGAACGGTGCGCAGTGATATTGATGCTGCGGAACGTGCGCTGGAGGGAAATCCGGTGCACAAACGGGGAGTCAGTCTGTTCTGCGGAACGAGTCCTTTGCATCGAACATACAAGCTTGGGCGAAGTCGGAGTGAGATTCTGCAGTTGATTTCCGACACTGTTGGTTATGCGGCAGAGAAGTTTCGGATTGTCGCCTTTAGTCCTGAAGATGCCAGCCGAACGGAGCCTGATTTTTTGTGTGAGTGTTACAGTGAGGCGATTGGTGCGGGTGCCACAACGATTGGTTTTCCGGATACAGTCGGCTTGCTCACTCCTGAAAAATCGCGTGATTTTATACGGCGGATTCAGGATGGGGTACCAGAGTTGGATCGGGCGCTGCTGGCCGTGCATTTTCACAACGATCTGGGCCTGGCGGTGGCGAATACGCTGGCCTGTATTGCGGAAGGAGCCAATGTTGTGCAGTGCACGGTGAACGGAATCGGTGAGCGTGCCGGAAATGCGTCGCTGGAGGAGGTTGCGATGGCGCTGACACTGCATCGGGAACAATACGACCGTACTCACCGCCTGAATACTCAAATGCTGGCCCCGCTGTGTCGTCTGGTGGCTGAGCTAACCGGTATTGTTCTGCCTTTGATGAAGCCTGTTGGCGGGGCCAATATTTTTGCGACTGAGGCGGGGATACATCAGGACGGGCTGTTAAAGAATCCGGACACCTATCTGCCATTTCGTCCGGAAGTTGTGGGGGGGGACGACATTCGGCTGGTGCTGGGGCGGCACAGCGGTCGGCGGGCGGTTGCACATCGTCTGCAGGGGCTGGGTATTCCCCATAATGAGGCAACGGTAAATCGGATTGTGGAGAGGTTGAAGCTGTTGCCCAAAGGGACGATTGTTGATGACGTTTTGCTGCAGCGTATTGCTGCAGACGTGTACTGATTTCCCCGTTCTTCAAGCCCGGGAATTCCTTATGCCCATCGCTCTGATTGACACGCACTGCCATCCTGAATCGGATTCCTTCCGTCAGGATTTTGAGGAAGTTCTGGGGCGTGCGGCTTCAGCCGGTGTGGTTCAGTTGCTGGCGATCGGTATTTCTGCGGCCACCAGTCAGGCTGTGGTGCTGCTGGCCAACAGGCATCCGGGGATCTCGGCTGTGGTGGGTGTTCATCCGAACCATACTCATGAAGTGCGGCCGGGTGACTGGGAGAAGATTGAAGAGCTGGCCTTTCATCCACGGGTGGCGGGAATTGGAGAGACAGGTCTGGACAACTATTGGAAGGATGTGCCGCTGGATCTCCAGTATGACTCGTTTCGTCGTCATATTCAGTTGTCCCGCCGATGTGACAAACCTTTTGTGGTGCACTGTCGCGAGGCTGAGTCGGAAGTACTGGAGGTTTTGCGGGAGGCTTCTGAGGCTGCATCGCTGCGGGGTGTGATGCATTCTTTTTGTGGCAGTCAGGCGACTGCGGATGAGTGTCTGCAGCTGGGAATGTTTTTGTCCTTCAGCGGCATGCTGACCTACCGCAGGAATGACCTGCTGAGGTCAGTGGCTGCGACGGTGCCGCTGGATCGGCTGCTGATTGAAACGGATGCTCCCTATCTGGCACCGCAGCAGTATCGCGGGAAACGCAATGAGCCGGCATGGGTGCTGGAAACCTGTGCGTGTCTGGCGGAAATTCATGGCGTATCGCTGGAGGAAATGGCAGCGATCACAACAGGAAATGCGCGTCGATTGTTTCGGCTGAGCAGCAGCACATTGAGTTTGCCGTCACCGGGTTGACTTCGTCCGTCCGGGATTTTGTCAGTCGATGAAGGCGAATTCATTGGTGTTGAACAGAACGAGGCACAGTGAGGCGAGGGCCAGTTGTTCCGGAGTGGCTGGTTCCACTGCTGGTTGTGCCTGCAGCGGGATTTCAAAACGAGTACCGATGGTTGTCTGGACGGCCTGCAGCTCGTCAGCATTGAGCTGGCGATCGAAGACAATCAGCAGGCTGAGGTGCCCATTCCAGTACTCGCCGTCGATATTGCCCTGCTGCCCGATAACCCACGGTGTATCGAGGCGTCTGGGGGGCAGTCTGGGGGCCTGTGCGACTGCCTGACGCAGATTTTGAAAGATACCGGCTCCGGCCGGACCATTGACAGCGGTCAGAACAAAGGGTCGGCTGCCCTGCTGAAGCTCGCCTGTGCCTGAGAGGGCATCGCTGAATCGAAATGCTCGTTCGCCGGTGAGTCCAACGAAGAGTGAATCAGTGGAGTTTCCATCACGACCGCTCCAGTTGGACAGCAATTCACGATGTCCCGATGTGCCGCGGTCCGTGACTACGGCAAACACTGTTGCTTCGTCCTGCAGCAGCAGTCCAGTGCCAAGCTGCAGGAAGCTGTTGAGTCCATTGAATTCGACTGCCGGGTGTTCGGATCCTGGCAGTCGGCCGAGCTTTGGTGTGCGACGCGGATCAGGCTGATCTGCGGTTCTGAGAGCAGGATCTCGACTGATCCACTGCTCAAGGGAACCGTCCGGTGCTGTGCGGATACCTGCGGCAGCATCCAGCAGCAGTCGTAATTCAGCGGACTGTGGAATGGATTCTTTAGGATCTGCGATTTGTCGGCAGGCGGCGGCGACTGCTGGACTGATGCGTGCCGTCTTTGATGTCTGATCGGCGACTGCGGCAGACTGCAGACTGCTGACCAGCAGGACGTGTTGTGATTCGATGTGTCTGAGGCTGTCGCGGAGTTCATTATTGTCAGGTTCTCGCTGCAGTATCGCCTGCCAGATGTGTCGGACTCGGTCTTCCGGCTGTGTGAAAGACAGTGACGCAGAGGCCAGAGTTGCAGCCCTTTGATGCATGAACTGATTGTTCATGAGTGTGAGAGCCTGCGGGGCGACAATTGAGGTGTCTCGGCGACCGCACGAAATTGTTGTGTCGCACTGGTCAAAGGTGGTCATCATCGGTGGCTGCAGGCTGCGCTGCAGGTACATATAGAGACTGCGTCGCAGCTGGTCGGCGGCGGGTGATGCTGTCCATGCAGCATCCTTTTTCGACAATCCTTCAAGGGCATCAGTGCTGAGAGTTGGTACGAATCCAGGTCCTCCGAATCGCAGATCCAGTTCGCCGGATGCTGCCAGAAACGAGTCGCGCAGGGATTCGGCATCATGCCGTCTGCGGTTGGCTCGCCACAGCCATCTGTTGGTGGCGTCGACGGAGTTACAGTGCTGTTCATTTGGGTGCTGGGCGGACTGCTGCCAGGCTGCGGAAGTCAGGATCAGGCGATGTATGTGCTTCAGGCTGCCGCCGCTTCGCACCAATTCGTCGGCAAGCCAGTCGAGCAGTTCGGGATGGCTGGGCTGGTCGCCGGTGAAGCCGAAGTTGCTGGTGCTGCGTACGAGCCCTTCTCCGAAATGATGCATCCACAGCCGATTCACGATGACTCGAGCCGCCAGTGCATTTTGGGGGCTGGCGATCCAGTCAGCAAGCTGCAGTCTGAGTTTTGTTGTGTTGCCTGAATCTGCGATGGAAAAGCCTTCGCTTCCGGGGGCCGGCAGGCAACTGAGGGGGCCGGGCGAGACCGCCTGCAGCGGTCTGTGACGTTCACCATTTTTCAGAACATGCAGTGGCTGGGGCTGCCTGGTGAGGTCTGTCCAGCCGAGAACTTCGGGGAAGCCCAGTGTGGCCGCATCCGGGCCACCCAGCAGCGTGCGACCACCGGGCTGCAGTGGCCCTGGCCAGAAGGCTGCGGCAAATCGATAGTAATCAGTTTGTGGTATCGGATCGAACTTATGATCGTGACAGCGAGCACATTTGACGGTCAGTCCGAGAAAGGCTGAGGTTGTGGTGTGCACCAGGTCTTCCAGACGTTCATAGACATAGTCTGCGGGGTCATTCGGTTCATCGTTCCATGTGCCCAGTCTCAGGAATCCCGTGGCGATCACAGTTTGTTCGCTGCGGTCAGGCACTTCATCTCCGGCCAGTTGCAGCCGGACGAACTGTCCCCAGGGCATATCAGCATTCAGCGCCTGAACGACCCAGTCCCGATACTTCCATGCGAATGGCTTGGGCTGATCGCGTTCATATCCGCTGGTATCCGCGTACCGAACGACATCCAGCCAGTGGCGTGCCCAGCGCTCACCATAGTGGGGTGAAGCGAGCAGGCGATCTGTGAGCTGTTCGTACTGAACTGTGGTCAGACTCCCCTGCCCTGCTTTTTCCGCCGCGATTGCGAGGTTCAGATCTGTTTTTTGCGGGGGCAGTCCGGTGAGGACCCAGCTGAGTCTGCGCACCAGTTCTCGTGGAGTTGCGTGAGGTGCGGGAGTCAGTTGCTGCCGCTGCAGGCTGGCTGCCAGGAATCGATCGACAGGATGTTGTTGCCACTCATTCCAGGGTACAGAGGATGGGTCAGGCGGCTGGTGTGTCTGAAGTGGTTGCAGTGACCACCAGTCGCGACCGCCGCGGCTGGTGAGTGTTTTTTCAAACAGATCGAGGACTCGTCCAGTCGGGACAGCAGCGCCTTCGTCAATCCAGCGTTTGAGCACTGCCACTTCTGATGCCGGCAGCGGTCGTTCATGACCATTAGCCGGCGGGGGCATTTCGGCAGCCGTGACGCGCATCATCATCAGGCTGCCGGCAGCATTTCCCGGCAGCAGTGCCGGCCCGCTGTCGCCACCCTGACGCTGACTGGTTTCCGTCTGGAGCGACAGGCCGCCAGAGGGGTTGACTGTCTGGTGACATTCGAGGCAGCGGCTGAGCAGGATTGGAGCCACTTCGAGTTCGAAGTCAGTTTTGGTCTGTGCTGTCACCGGCTGGATCAGGACGACCAGAATGACAATTGCGCAGCGACTGACGATGGACATACAGCACCTCTGGAGATCACGGCAGTTTAGCACGTTTTTTCTCTGCACCCTGCTTCTTTGCCGGGTTTTCGGCTTCTCCGTCAAACGGCTGGTTACCGTAGGCGGTTCGTGGAGTTTCGGCTGTGTCGCCAACTTCTTCTCGCAGACGCTGCAGTTCAGCACGCAGTTCAACGACGACGTCAGCATAAGCGGGATCTGAGTAGTAGTTTTTTGTCTCTTCGGGGTTTTGCTGGCGGTCGAGCAATTCCCATTCGTTGATGTCGGGCTTGTAGTAATGCACCAGTTTATAGCGATCTGTGATGACCCCTACATGCGGCCGCACCCGATGGGGAACCGGGAACTCGTAGTAGTGATAGTACAGGCTGGTTCTCCAGTCGGTCGGAGTTCGGCCGTGGAGAATCGGCAGCAGGCTTCGTCCCTGCATGTCGGCCGGTTGTTCGAGGCCAGCAATCTCGAGGAATGTCTGAGCGAAGTCTACGAGTGAAACGATTTCCTTCTGAACGGATCCCGGCTTTACGACACCTGGCCAGCGCACCATCAGGGGAGTGCGGAGTGATTCTTCAAAGATCCAGCGTTTGTCGAACCAGCCATGTTCGCCCAGAAAGAATCCCTGATCGCTGGAGAACACGACAACGGTGTTGTCAGCTTCGCCCTCGTCTTCCAGTACCTGCATCAGGCGTCCGACATTTTCATCGACTGCTTTAACACAGGCGAGGTAGTCGTGCATATAGCGGTTGTATCGCCAGCGGACGAGTTCCTTGCCGTGCAGTCCGGCAGCGAGGAATTTTTCGTTTCGCGGTCCGTACCAGGCATTCCATTCCTGCAGTTGTTCGGGAGTCATGTTGGGTGATGGACGCAGTTTTGCATCAAGTTCGGTGAACGTTCGATCCAGACCCATGTCATGATCGGCTACGGCTCGGCTGCGACCGGCAAAATCATCGAACAGTGTGGGAGGCTCTGGATACACGCGATCGTTATCCCAGCCGAGATGTCTGAGAGCCGGTGCCCATTCGCGATGCGGAGCCTTATGCTGGCTCATCAGCAGGAATGGTTTCGAGCGATCTCGCTGCTTCAGCCAGTCAATTGACAGATCAGCAATCAGATCTGTCGTGTAGCCTGTCATTTTCACCTTTTCGCCGTTGCGAATCATTGGCGGGTTGTAGTACAGGCCCTGACCGGGGAGAACCTGCCAGTGATCAAATCCGGTGGGATCTGAGATAAGATGCCATTTGCCAATCATCGCTGTCTGATAGCCAGCAGCCTGCAGCAGTTTGGGAAAGGTTGTCTGCGAACTGTCAAAGGTGGAGTTGCTATTGTTGTAGAAGCCATTTTTGTGCGAATACTTGCCGGTCAGGATGGTGGCTCGGCTGGGCCCGCAGATGGAATTGGTAACAAGGCAGCGATCAAAGCGCGCACCCTGAGCCGCCAGTTTGTCAATATTCGGCGTGTCCAGCAGGCGTCGGCTTTCTCCGTAGGCACTGATTGCCTGACAGGTCAGGTCGTCGCAGAAGATGAACACGATGTTGGGGCGTTGTGCGGCTGGCTGAGAATCGGATGTCTGAGCCTGACAGGTGGCAGACAGTTGTAACCAGCCAGGCAAGGCAGTCAGCAGGCAAAAAATTCGATGCATGAATCAGCTTTCTGAGTTCAGTTGCGGCAGACAGTTTCGTCAAGATTTAGTACCAGATTGCAGAGCATCGTCCATGCGGCCAGTTCGCCAGCAGGCAATTGTTCAGCAACAGGCGATTCGCCGTTTCGAATCACGAGTTCAGCTTTTTCCGGATGAGCGGTGTAGTGTTGGCGCTGTTTCCCGAGTGCCTGGCTGAGTATTTGCAGTTCTGCTTCTGCCGGGTTTCTGGCCAGCACTATGCGATGCAGCAGAGAGATCTTCGCTGCCTCATCACCGGGGGCCTGCAGCAGTCTCTGTGCCAGTACCCGTGCTGCCTCGAAGTGCTGAACGTCATTCATGAGCTGCAGGGCCTGCAGCGGTGTGTTACTGCGCTCGCGGCGACTGCAGAACTGTTCGCGATTGGGGGCATCAAAGTTGGTCATGAATGGTGGCGGTGCTGTTCGCTTAACGAAACAGTACACACTGCGGCGATAAAGGGCACTCCCATGTTCCTGCATGTAGAATCTGGTATTGCTGTTTTCATAGCCGACAGGCTCCCAGATATCAGGTGGCTGGTAGGGCATCACTCCGCGACCACCCATTGTGGCGTCGAGCAGGCCGCTGACGAACAGAACATTGTCACGCAGCTGTTCAGCATCGAGGCGGAACCGCGAGCCGCGTGAGAGCAGTCGGTTGTCGAAATCCAGCTGTAATGAGGATTCGGTGGCGACCGCTGCCTGGCGAAACGCAGCCGACGTGAGCAGCAGACGGAAGAACTGTTTCTGATCCCAGCCTGAGTCACGGAATTCTGTGGCCAGCCAGTCCAGCAGTTCCGGATGTGATGGTGGATCGCCGCGAGTTCCGAAGTCGTCGCTGGTGCGAACGAGTCCGCCGCCGAAGACCTGCTGCCAGATACGATTGACGGTGACTCGTGCGGTCAAAGGGTTTTCGGGTGATGTGAACCAGTTGGCCAGATCGAGGCGGCTGGCGCGGCGGCCTGTCAGGGGATTTCCATCAGTGTTGCGAAGTGGCGGGAATTCAGCCGGCACTCCCGGTTCAACCTTTGCGCCCCGTCTGTCGTACTGGCCGCGTTCCATCACAAATGCTTCGCGGGGCTGTGGCAGATCGGTGAACATGAATGTTCCCGGCACATCGTCGAGGATCCCGGCCTCGCGTGCCAGCGCTGCATCAAGAGTTGTGCGCTGAGCCATCGCCGGGGATTCGGAGGCGCGCTGTACGATGCGTCTCCAGAACTGCTTTAACTGCTGCAGCTTCTGAGCTTCAGGATTGTCCTGCGGGCCTGCGGTCAGAAGTTTTTGCAGATCGGCCGGCAGCCCATCGGGGCTGGTACCTTTTGACAGTTCCCACCAGGCAGTAAACGACGAACGCGGATCACGCCCGGCGATGGTACGACCGGAAATTCGCACGCTGTCTACACGCACTCGGCCTCCATCCTGACCAAGCACGAGTGATTTGATGCGTGATCCGGGAGTCGATCCGGCCTGCTGAAGGGGAATTTCCAGAGAATGCCAGCCACCGGGAGTCGGCAGACGGCCCATGAGCTTGCCGCTGGAAACTTCTGTTTCGCTGGTCCAGACGGATCGACGTGAGCGTCCGTCGTCGTATTGAATGCGGAGACTGCGCGGGGGGTGTCGAGGATCGGTCCAGACATCGACCGTCAGGACACCTTCCTCCGGCACCATAATCGGAATCAGCGTCAGATCAATTGTCAGGTCGTATTCTGAACCGTAGGCCAGCTCAAGAGAACGGGCGTCGGTATGGTCCCCGGTTTTGGCAGAACGCACCCAGACAGCGTCGTTTCTGGAGGTATTTCGGGATTTGCTGCCAGCTGGCAGCAGATCATCAAGAATCATGTCGCTGATGAGGCGTTCGGCATTCGGATCAGCTGGTTCATCGGTGAGAATTCCGTTGGCTGCAGCGTTATTGAGAGCTGTCAGGAGCTGTTCTTCTGCCAGTCGCACCTGTTCGTCGGCTGCTTCAGTGAGCTTTTGTTTTTCGGGAGTGGGTACCCGCAGGAATGGCTGAGTCCTGCTGATATTGCCGTCCATACCAGGGTCTGCCGCTGAGTAGAAGAAGGCATACATGGAGTAGAAGTCACGAGTCGTGATGGGGTCGTATTTATGGTCGTGGCAGACAGCGCAGCCGGCGGTAAGTCCCATCCATGTCTGCATTGCGGTGCTGGTACGATCGACGGCATAGCGATAGAGCCATTCTTCGTTGATGGCGCCACCTTCGCTGGTGGTTACGTTGCAGCGATTGAAACCGGTGGCAACTTTCTGTTCAAGCGTCGCGTTTGGCAGCAGGTCGCCGGCGAGCTGCCACGTGGTAAACTGATCGAACGGCAGGTTGCGGTTATAGGCGCTGATCACCCAGTCCCGCCACGCCCACATCTCGCGTTCGTTGTCAAGATGCAGGCCGTGAGTATCAGCGTAACGGGCCACGTCGAGCCAGTGACGAGCCTGCTCTTCACCATAACGCGGTGACTGCAGATATCTTTCCACCATCTGCTCGTACGCGTCAGGAGACTGATCGGCAAGGAATTTGTCAACCTCTGCGATGGATGGTGGCAGGCCGGTCAGTACGAATGCGACGCGACGAATCAACGAGGTCCGATCTGCCTCCGGCTGCGGCTGCAGCCCGACCTGCTCAAGGCGATTCAACATGAAGGCGTCAGCCGGATTGCGTACCCAGTCCGTTCTGGTGACAGCGGGAAGTGGTGGTTTTACCGGTGTTTCGAAGGCCCAGTGCTTTTGCCATGTGGCACCCTGTTCAATCCAGCGCCTGAGCATTTCCTTTTGCTGTGCGGTCAGGTTTTTGCCGGTTTCCGGGGGTGGCATCTGAATGTCGGCGTCGCTTGACTCGATGCGCCGGATCAGTTCGCTGTGTTCTGGTTTTCCAGCCTGTACGGCGACTCTGCCGTCGTGTTCCCTGAAGGCCCCGGCAGCAGTGTCGAGTCTGAGGTCGGCCTTGCGAGTTTGAGCGTCGAAGCCGTGGCATTCGAGGCAGTTGGCAGCCAGAATCGGGCGGATGTCTCGATTGAACTGGATCCGGTTATCCTGCGCGGTCGCGAACGCTGCCGCCGAAAGCAGGGTGCAGAAGACTGTCGCAAGGCGTGCAGGGGAAGCGATGGAACACAGGAATGAGTTCAACAGGATTCCCGGCATGGCTGTGTCTGCTTTGGAAGGAACGAGCTGGAGGGAAACGACGAAGCTGGCGGAGGACATGAATCTGGATGGGAAATTGTATCAGTATCCGGCTGAAATTTGCCACTCTGCGGCGAATTTCAGGGCATCCCAACGACAGGGCCCGTGTGACGGGGACCGGTGTGGACTTGTGTTTTGCTCGAATTCCGGAGAGATTGCAGATCCACGCGGGGAGTAACATCCCCCGAAATGCCTCATTTTTACCCCACCATTCAGGAAGTTCAGGCAATGGCCAAGTCTTCGCAGTCAACAAACCGTCGGAAATTTCTGCAGCAGTCTGCAGCGCTGGTCGGTGTTTCTGGTCTGCCAGCAGTGCTGCACGCGGGAAACCGTCAGAAGCAGCTCAATGTTGCTGCGGTGGGCGTCAACGGCATGGGCTGGGCTGACCTGAACAGTATCGGAACACATCCGGCGGTGAAGTTTGTGGGTTTCTGTGACATTGATTCTGCCCGTTTTGACAAGGCCGACGCTGCGTATCCCAATGTGAAGCACTGGGCCGACTATCGCGAGATGCTGCAGCAGCCTGGGAGCACAGTGGATGCAGTTATCGTTTCGACTCCTGATCACATGCATGCACCTGTGGCGATGGCTGCGATGAAGCTGGGCAAGCACGTTTATTGTCAAAAACCGCTGACGCACACGGTCTGGGAAGCGCGTCAACTGACGCGACTGGCTGAAAAGGCGGGCGTGACGACCCAAATGGGAAATCAGATTCATTCGGCGAAGGAATATCGGCTGGGTGTGCGGCTGATTCAGGACGGGGCGATTGGGCGCATCAAGGAGGTACATTCATGGGTTGGAGTTCAGGGACGACAATACTGCCAGCGGACGGATCGCCCTGCTCCGGCTGATGTTCCCGCAACTGTCAACTGGGATCTCTGGCTGGGGGCCGCTCCGGAACGTCCATTCGCAGCTGAGGTGTATCATCCGTTCAAGTGGCGAGACTGGCAGGACTTTGGCTCAGGGGCTTTGGGAGACTTCGGCTGTCATATTCTGGATCCGGTATTCACCGCACTTGGTATCCGCCACCCCATCAGTATTCAGGCTGAAAACTCGGGCACGACGGCTGAAGTGTGGCCCGGTCCAGAGACTGTGACCTGGGAATTTTCCGGAACGAAATACACAACGGGTGGAATTCGAGTGATCTGGCGAGATGGTGGGCTGAAGCCACCCGTAGAGCTGGCGGGGATGCCGGCAGATCGGCAGTTGCCAAATGCTGGATCGCTGTTTATTGGTGAAGGTGGCACCATGGTGCTGCCGCATGTGGGAATGCCGCAGCTTTACCCCATGGACAAATTTGCGAACTACAAACTGCCGGATGTTGCAGGGGCAAATCACTGGCACAGCTGGGTGGATGCAATTTTGGCGGGTCAGAAGACCACCGATGGTTTTGACTATGCCGGTCCGCTGACTGAGACTGTGCAGCTGGGTAATATTGCAGCCCGGCTGCCGGGGCAAAAGATTCAGTGGCAGGCTGAGAAATTGAGAACTGATTCGCCCGCTGCCGACAAGCTGCTGACAAAGTCCTATCGCAGTGGTTTCGAAGTTGCGGAGGTGTAACTGGCGGCGGTGGCTTTTGTTTCAGAGCAGTTGCTGGCGTGCTTGCTGCAGAGCCCGCAGAAATGCCTGCACGTCAGCGGCTGTGTTGTAGACGCCGAAACTTACCCGCGTGGATCCTGAGATGTTCAGGTAGCTGTGCAGCGGCATGGTGCAGTGATGGCCATGCCGGGTAAAGACACCATGCGTATCAAGGATGGCGGCCAGGTCTTCGGGGTGAATGCCGTTGATGCGAAAGCTGACGATGGCGCCCCGGTGTTCGGGTGCCGGTCCGAAGATCTGCAGACCCGGGATATCCCTGAGACCTTCGAACAGTTGTCGAGTCAGTTGTTCTTCATGCTGGTGCACGGCAGCCGGATCCAGTTGCTGCAGCCAGCGGATGGCAGCTCCCAGTCCGATTACCTGCACAATAGGCATAGTGCCGGCCTCAAATTTTGCGGGTGGTCGTGACCATGCGGATCGTTCGATCGTCACTTCAGAAATCATGTGACCACCGAACGTCACCGGCTCCATTTCTTCAAGTCTTGAGGGACGTCCGTAAAGCACACCAACACCTGTGGGGCCGTACACTTTATGCCCGCTGAAGACCAGAAAGTCGATGTCATCGGCGGAGACATTTGTGGGGAGATGCGGCACACTTTGGGCGCCATCAACGACGAGGCAGGCATTGACCTCGCGGCAGCGACGGGCTATTTCCCGGATCGGGTTGATTGTTCCGAGCATATTCGACATTGCGGTGACAGCCACGATTCGTGTGCGTGCGGTGAACACGGAATCAAAGGCTGAAGAGTCCAGCCTTCCGTCAGCGGTCAGCGGTATAAGTTTCAACTTTGCTCCTGTGCGCAGAGCAACCTGCTGCCAGGGGACAAAGTTCGCGTGATGTTCCATGACGGTGGTCAGTATTTCATCCCCGGGCTGCAGACGGGGGGCAGCCCAGCCGGAAGCAATCAGATTCAATCCTGCCGTGGTTCCGGATGTGAAGACGATCTCATCTGCAGAACGAGCGCCGATGAACTTTGCGGTGATTTCTCGGGCGGCTTCGTACTCTTCGTCGATGCGTACTCCAAACTGGTACGTCCCTCGGTGCGCATTCGCGTAATACTGCTCCTCGACTTCACGTTCCTTCTCGATGACACACGCCGGCTTTTGAGCAGATGCTCCGCTGTCCAGAAAAACAGGGAACCGTCCGTCACCCAGCGGTCTGTTGAGTACAGGAAACTGACGGCGAATTTGCAGTGCGTCGAATTTTGGAGCCGGACAGAGAGGCAGCGCGGGGCTGTGTTTGCTGTCGACGGCAGTGTTTGGCATGCTTGCCGTCACTGCGTATCGTTGTGCCAGCAGCTGGATACGTTCCACCATGCCGCGGAGTCCGTTACGGCGCTGCGGTGAGATGTGCTGCTGGAGGTTGAGTTGCCGAAAAACGGCCTGAATGTCAAAACGCAGAATCTCGGCGGCAGTCATACCGTCGTAGGCCGACTGCAGAATAGCAATCAAACCTCGGACAATGTTGGAATCACTGTCCGCCACAATCCGAATGACCGCACCGTCACCACTGCCCGAGACGTCTGCTGAAAGCCAGACCTGGCTTTGGCAGCCATAAACGCGGTTGGCATCGGTGCGCAGGGCGGGCGGGAACAGGGGTAAATCGTCACCCAGTTCCAGCAGGTACTTCGACTGGTCCTCGCGGTCCAGGTCAGAAAATTCTTCAAAGATCTCCTCGAGCGACAGTCCCATCTTGTGTTCCTGTTTGCTGACTTTCCGGCCTGCGGCAACAGTCAGAGAATTTCGAGGACTGGTCCGGCGGGTGAGCGAATCAATTCTTTGAAGATCTGAACGGCCACGTTCTGACAGACGGTGCGCAGGTCTTCTCGAGCCGGGTTTTCTTCCTGAAGCATCTGCATCAGTTGTCCGCGATCTGCGTATTCACGGATACAGGCTTTCAGTGGAATTTCCCCAAGGAACGGGATTTTCATCTCTGCCGCCACCTTCTGCACTCCACCCCGGCCGAAGATATCCCCGGTCATATTCTCGATGAAGCCAAGAATCGGAACACTGACCTTTTGGTACATGTCAACGGCTTTGATGGCGTCCAGCAGTGCAACCTGCTGTGGCGTACAGACCACAACGGCACCAGCAAGTCCGACCTGCTGAGCCAGTGTTAATGCCACATCACCGGTTCCGGGCGGCAGGTCGATGATGAGATAATCCAGTTCGCCCCAGTCAGTGTCTTTCAGGAACTGCGTCAGTGCTTTGTGCAGCATTGGGCCGCGCCACACGACCGACTGTCCCTGTTCGATGAAGAATCCCATGGACATGAGCTTGACACCGCCGGCGTCAACAGGGTCCATTCGCATCATGCGATTGCCCTCGCTGTCGGTCACTTCATTTGCAGCCGGGCGGCCGCCAGCGTGCATCATATGCGGAATACTTGGGCCGTAGACATCAGCATCCATCAGACCGACGCGGCAGCCGAAGGAATGCAGGCCGCAGGCAAGTGAGGCAGCGACAGTACTTTTACCAACGCCGCCTTTGCCACTGCCGACTGCGATCACATTGTGTACGTTGAGACCAATGCGTCCGCCTGTATCTTTACCACGCACAGTCGAGTGGACTTCGATTCTGACCTGCAGGTCTGGCGCGGCGAAGCGTATGCGCTGTCGCACGAGTTCTTCGAGGGCTTTTGGATTTGGCCATGCCGGGGTCGGCAGCTCGATGCGAATGCGAGCATCGTTTCCGTTGACAAATGCGTCACGCACCATCCGCAGTTCACCGAGTGAACGCTGGGTCAGTGGTTCAACAACGTTCGAAACCAAAAGTTGCAGTTGCTCGGCGGTCGGCATGGTCCGTTGAGTCTAAGAAAGTGAGGCCGGCATTCCGGTGGCAAGGCCAGCAGGACAGGAACAGGCAGTGCTGGTGGCGGAGGAATCCGAACAGCACTGCGACTACTGCAGCATCCTAGGTTCCATGAACGTCAGATCAACCAGACCGTGCCCCGCACCCGCTGCGATTTGCCGAATCGCTGAAACTTTTCGAAGGCTGGAAAACGCTGCTGGAAGTGCAGGCGGGCAATAAAAAAACCCGTAACCTGAGGTCACGGGTTTTGCACAGCGGAATTCCAGATATCTGGAAACCGGTTGACAAGCTCTGTTGCAGCCGGCGACAGCCAGCTTAGTTGTGCTCGGGCAGGGCAAACGGGTCCTGCTGCAGAGGCTTGGTGATGGCACCGGAGCGGATCAGGCTGACCGGAACGCGACGCGATACAACCGCGCCGTTTTCGACCACCTGAATGCGTTTCAGATTTTTGCGGTAGACTCGCTTGGAAATACCAGTCGTCTTGCGACCGTTACCGCCGAGGTACTTGGCTTTTCCGCGTTCAGTCTTCTTGTTGCCACGACCGGGCTTGAGATCGCCATAAAGTTCTGTGAGCGAAGCCCGCTTGATCCGCTTGTTCTTTTTCAGAGTGCTCATGATTGTTCAAGATTTCCCGCGTGCGGTTGGGATTGACTGGCAATCTGAACCTGAACGCTGACGCAAAAAAGAGTCTCAAAAGGTCACACACACGGCAGCTTGCAGGGCATGAACCAGACAATTAGCCGGGCCACTTGCACGCTGCAGATGCAAATGGTGCAGTTGATGCTGCACCCGAACCGGTCAGAATATCAGGGCGGGTATCGGCGTTCAATCGAGAAAAGTTGTGCAAAAGCCGGTTTTTTTGCAATTCCTGGATGAGAAAGGGGGCTGATGCAATCAGCCCCCTCGATTTACACCGGTCAGCAGCAACCAATCACTTGGCAGCTTCGGCGGTACCCGGCAGCTCAGTGGCCTTAATCAGGTCACCGAAGGTCTTGCCTTCGGTGGCGCTTTTGCCGGCTTCTGCCTTGGTCAGAGCTTCCTTGATTTTCGCTTCGTCAGATTCGTTCTTCTTTGTCAGTGCCTTGCCAAATTCTGCGCCGTAGTTGTTGCGAATTTTCTTGTCCTTGTCCGGATGGCAGACCGCACAGGTCAGCTTGCCATCGGTGCCGTGCTTCTTGGCCAGTTCAGCGTAGGTTGCGCTCATTACGTCCTTGTACTTAGGACGAGCCACAGCCTGGGAGCCGCTGGTCACAAACAGGCCGGCAGCCACAGCGGCGACCGCCACAAACTTCAATACGTTCTTCATCGCCCTCTCTCTTTCATCCCGAAACGTCAAGATCACCGGAAGTTCAAAACTTACCACAAGACAGCCAGTCAGCCGCAGGCACAGCAGACAAAGGAACTCTTCGTCAGATCTGTCGAAGAATCAACGGAATACTGCCAGAATTGCCTCAGCCTGCGTCATATATGGCATCAGAACAACGGACTGTCAATCGACCCGGACACGGAGCCGACTGTGGTTTACTCAAACACCACAGGCCGGAATTCCGTACCGATGGGTCTGTTCAGATTTCGTGCACTGCTCTTTTGTGCACTGTGCGAGTTGTAACGTGGCGTGGGTGTCAGGCGCTGGCGCGGCGAGACGGCATGCCAATGTGGCCGCCGGTGGCGAGCTGTTCCAGCTGCACCGCCATTCTCTGCAGCACATCGGCGACGATTCTCTGCTGTCTGACCAGTTCTTTCAGGGCTCGAGCGGAATCTTCCATGCGTCGATCCAGCAATTCGATTCTAAGAATCAGATCTTCTGCATCGGGTTCGTCATCGTCGGAGCGATCTTCAGCGGAGAACTGTGAGCCGGCCCCGGTGGCATGTGATTCGCTGGCTGCGGACCTTGCAGAGGCAGCCAGTTCGAGCAGCTGCTGTTGCACGATTGATTCTTCCGGGCGTGTGGCGGTGCCGGTGGCGGAGTCGAACGTGGGCGAGCAGAAGTGGAAGACGGCCCTGAAATCTCCGATTTCGAGCAGATCACCGTCGCGCAGGTCGGCATGGCTGACAGTCTGGCCGTTGATGCAGAGTGACGGGGCTGATGCGAGCAGTGTGATGCGAGCTGAGTTGCCATTGAGCTCGATTGACGAGTGCAGCGAGGGAACTCCGGTTTCTCCGAGTCTGAGGTCGCAGGCTGCCCCGCTGCCGATGAGGCAGTGTCCGGCGGTGAGTGGCCTAAAGGGGAAACGTCGGCCATCGTTGGCCAGTTTCAGGCAGGCCACGGTGTTTGGTGGCAAGAGAGCGCTGAAGTCTCGCACAGTGGGCTCACATTCAGGAACAACCGGGGAATTTCTGCTGTCCACAGACAGCCGTATCCGAGTTATCGTCAGATTCGCTGCGAGCGGACCGCGGATTCGAATCCTGCGGTCGTATTTCTGAAACTCCACTCAAGATCGGGCGGGGAATCGGAATTGGAGTTCCTGCGGGTTGTGTCTGCGGCAGTTTTTGCCGCAGTCGGCCGGGCAGCAGCAGTTGCCGTCAGCGTCCCCAGGTCTGCAGGTAGCGTTTCAGATCCAGTTTTTTGGCTGTACTGTCAGAGGTCATGTAACGGATTTTTCCAAAGATTTTTCGTTCGGGGCCCCAGGCCCGGTCGTAACGCCCGAAGACCCAGAAGATGCCGGAGTAGGAGTTGGGGTCGCGCCCGTCGAGTGCGTATTTATTGTTGAGTTCGATGAGAGATTTCAGTGCCTGCTGCGGCTGGGGTGACCATTCGAGAACTTTCTTGCCCCACAGCATGCGGAGGTAGTTCTGCATGCGGCCCTCGCGAAGCAGTTGCCGCTGTGCTGCATTCCAGATTCGGTCGCCGGTGCCGGCGGCTTCAAGTTGTTCATGGGTCCAGGTTTCAGGGCGTCGATCGGCGGCATGCTCGTGCAGTGTCTTTCGTGCCCAGTCGGGCAAAGACTCCCAGCGATCGTACCGACGATCCTGCCAGCACATATTGAATCCCAGTTCGCGCCACGTCACAAGTTCATCGAGGAACGATTCGGCGGACTCGGACATGCCCCACCAGCCATTGCGGCTGCCGCGAGTCTGCCGGGGGTCAGCGAGCAGTCCTGGATTCCATCTCTCGCGATCCGCCAGCTGCTGAAAGACTTCATGTACGGAAATATGGCCGAAGTGCAGCCAGGGTGACAATCCGCTGGCGACGTCTGCATCGGGTTCGTTTCGTTCCTCGCCATAACGGCTGAGCCTGCGAGTCAGAAAAGTGTGCAGGCACTGGCGTGCCGCGGCAGTTCCGCCACAGGAGGGCGTTTCGAGGACTGACTGATCGATGGGAATTGCATCGAGCCAGCCGGCCGGGTCGGCCAGTTCTTCATCGGTGCAGAGTCCGGGCGTCTGGCTGAGTGTCGCGGGCAGCGACGGCAGGCGGGGCACACCTGGATCTGCGAGCGGGGCAGTCTCCGGGCTGATGCTGAGGTGCGGTGTGAGTTGTTTTTGCAGGAAACGACGGAATGCGTAGGCTGTGGGGAAAATTTGATCGGTTGCTCGCATGGGCAGCAGTCCGTTGGAGTCTACAGCTTCCAGCAGCACCGGCAGATGGCGACCGACGGCTCGGACCATCTGTGGCAGGAAGAAGCAGGGGTAGTCGTCAGTCACAATCACACAGGATTCCGCAGCGATTTTCTGGATCAGCCCTGTCCCTCCGCCCAGGGATCTTTCAACCCAGGCGGCATAGGCATGACCGTGTTTGCGGGCTTCAGCGGCATTATCACGCATGCCCTGGATTGCGAAGGCGTGGAGGCGTCGGCTGGCCCAGCGATAGTCGCAGCGGAGCGGTTCGAGGATCAGCAGCGGGCGTTGCAGAGCACGACAGTGTTCCAGTGCTCGGTCGAGGGCAAAATTAAAGGACAGTCGGCGACTGGCTGTCATCCAGTAAACGACGAACTGGCCCGCTCTGCGAATCGATTCGTTGTTTACCTGGTGAATTCGGACATCCGGTACTGACAGCATTTGGGTTGTTCCCGTCGGGAGAGTCTGCTGGTTTTGCAACATCCTGGGCGACAAAAAACGGTCATTTCGTGCGCCGGATCGACTGATTGGCGTGAACGTTTATTTGCGGCGTGTGACCGTATTGTCTTCTTTTTGCGTGTTTTTTGAATGCGTAAAGTGGTTTTTTATTGGGTTATTTTCGTTTTTTGGTGACGAAAGTTAATCCAGCGAATCGTTCACGGTTGAAAGAAAGTGAACGATTCTGTATCATGTGAACGATTCTGGTGGCCGATTTAGCTGCTGGCGAACGATTTTCAAGGGAGCTGATAAGATGAGCGTTTGTACCGTGAAACGTCGGGAATCCCGGGCAAAGACGAGTTCGGCCAGGGGCAAGGTGGCTGTCGATCCGGCCGTTTTGCTGGCGTTACGAGCAGCAGCAGAGGAACTGCTGAAAACGGAGATTCGATTTATTTATGCCTCTGAGTTTGAAGATCTTGACGGCGAGACTGAACCGGTGACTGCGGCAGAGGCGCTGCTGGAAGAACTGCAGAATTCGGCGGCGGAGGCTTCGAGGTCACTGTCTGAAGCGGCGGATTCCGGTTCAGGCCTGAATTCCTGTGATCCATTGCTGACGTTTGCTCAGGAGCAAACGCTGTTTCGGGCCATGAATCTGCTGCGTTATCGGGCCAATTGTTTACGGAGTCGACTGGATCCTGAGCTGCCTTCTGCGGAAGTGATTTCACAGATTCGGACGATGCTGGAGCAATCCGAGCAGATTCGCGGGCAACTGGTGCGGTCCAATCTTCGTCTGGTGGCGTCCATTGCTCGGAAATTTTCGACGTCGGTGCATGACGTTGAAGAATTCAGCAGCGACGGCAGCATGATTCTGCTGGGGGCCATTGACCGTTTTGATTACTCAAGAAGATTCCGTTTCAGCACCTATGCGACTCACTCAATACAGCGGCACTTTTTCCGTGCCTGGAAGGTTCGTCAGCGTCGGAGACAGCGTTTTCCGGTAACCTCGGCAGAGATACTGGCGGAAGTCTCTGAGGAATACACGGAACAGCCTATTTGTGCGGATCCACAGGCTGTTGTGAAAGATCTGCTGTTGCAGGCTCCGGAAGTGCTGGATTCACGAGAGCATCAGATTCTGCTGCATCGTTTTGGTCTCGGGGGAGCGGCTTCTGAGGCTCGCACACTGCGGGAAATCGCTGCAGACCTGGGTGTATCGAAGGAGCGTGTGCGACAGCTGCAGCTGAAGGCGCTTGAGAAACTGCGTCCGTTTTTGAATCCAGCACAGTTCAATCTTGAAGCGGTTGGCGTGTGACTGGTGCCGCAGGGAAGCGTTGTTTCAGCAGCAGTTGCGCCCATGTCGGCCAGGATGTGGGCGGGCTGGTTGAAAATGTGAACAGTTCCTGGAGCACAGGGTGCTGCAATTGCAGGCTGAGCGCGTGCAGGGCAATTCCGTGGGGGAAACTGCAGTCGCTGTTGTATTTGTGGTCACCGAGGATGGGTGTGCCGATTTGTTTTAGTTGAGCGCGGATCTGGTGTTTTCTGCCGGTGTGCGGAGTGATTTGCAGCAGGGAATGTCCACTGCCCTGCCCCAGCACCTGATAGTCGAGGCTGCATTTTTGTGCATTTTCTTCCTGTGGCCTTGCAGGGACTGTGATTTGTCTCTGGTCGTTGCGTTTCATCCAGCATTCCAGCTGGTCCGCCTGTTTCTGCGGCGGGCGTGACGTGATCGCGACGTAGGTCTTTTTTGCCGTGCGGTCGCGGAACTGTGCACTCAGGCGGGCTGCGGCCTTGGACGTGCGAGCGAAAACAAGCACGCCACTGACAGCGGAATCCAGACGACTGACTACGCCGAGGTAGACGGCTCCGGGTTTGTTGTAACGGCGAGCGATATCTGTTTTGGCAAGTTCGAGAGCGGTAGAGATCCCCGGGAGTGCTCCCATGGTCGCCAGCCCCGCCGGCTTACTGACCACGCAGAGGTGGTTATCTTCGTAGATGACCTGCATGCAGTGAGGCTTAGCGGTTAGTCCTGGGAGCAGCGGCGGGATCCTCATCCGGCAATCCGGCCGCGCGTCGCAGTTTCAGCAGCTCGTCGGCTTCGGCCACTCGTTTCTCGGGGGCGAAGTATTTGGTCAGAGAATCTGACATTTTTCCGATCAGCGACTCAATACGTCGCTTCGCGGCGGAGTTTTTAGCCTTTTCAGCACGGTCTACTGCCGGAGCTCTGATTTCGTTAAGTTTAAGCCCAAAAGCATCCTTTCCCGGCAGGCTGTTCATGGCTGTCACTGCTTCCACGAAGCCGTTTCCGTTCTTCGCAGCCGATGCCTTTTTTGCGAGGCTCATGTGAACGGCCTTTTCGGCAACCATATCCACAAGTTCGTCTCGCAGCAGATACAGATCTCCTTCGACACCAAGGCGAATGGAGTCATCCGGCAGTTTCACAGTATCAACGGGAATGAGTCCTGGAGCGTATGGAACGCGAGCCAGCAGTGTGCTGCCACTATAGGCATACAACCAAAACGTTGGGTTTTTGGGGTCTGTCTGCAGAGTCAGTTCGCCCCTGCGATCGGTCAGTATCCGCACCGGCGGCGATGAGCTGACATCTGTTTGTCGCAGCTTGGCTACCTGATCCACTCGCAGGCAGATCAGCGGCCGATCTGGTCGATTTTGCAGGACGAGGCGAACCTGACTGGAGGCGGCGATGGGTCGCTGACGGACTCCGATCTGCTGCAGGTTCCGGGCTTTTGTTCCAAACGGCACAAGGCCATGTGACAGCAGGACTCCGCGAGCTCTGCCCGTATCCACCCACGCCTCGGAAGGCGGAGTTTCCACTCCTTCGACACGGACTGCCTGCTCGTCGGTTGCTGCTTCAGCACTGCCCAGCACCTGGTTGAATCCCGTGATCCGTACATAACAAAGATCAAGTCGCTGCAGCAGTTTCACCTTGCCGGGGTTTTTACGGTCCATCTGTCTGAGGAATGTGCGGAGGACGTCACCTTCCTGCAGCTGAGCGGCACTGGGGTCCGGAGGCAGGATCAGACCGGCCTGCACGACAAACTCCAGTTCGGTCTTATCGATGGTTTGAGCGGTGTACATCAGGATGGGGCGAAAGCTGTCCCGTCCGAGTTCACAGGCTGTGTTTGCGACAGCGGCTGCAGTGAACACCGAACGCGAAATCACAGGAGTCAGCTCCTGTATGCGGACGTCGTGCTCACGACAACTGACCGTAAATCCATCGCGACCACATTCAACAGCAAACAGCAGTACTTTTTCTGCTTCACTTTCGACATACCGTGTTTCAAGCTGTGGCACTTCAAGGCGTTCGAGGGCCGCTTTGGTGCCCGGGACAAACCAGTCGGATTGCTTGATCCGAGTGATCCACATTGCCCCATACATCCGTTCAAATCCATCGCGGATCTGTCGCACAAGATCGTCTCGCAGCGCGGGGTCAGCTGCGCCGGTGCCACTGAATCCGACTTCAACCGTTACCCGATATGGACGCTGCTGGAACGGTGTGCGGTCAGCAGCCGCAGCTGCAGTGGCGGGCGCAGTGGCAGCGGGCGCTTTGGCCTGTGGCGGAGCGGCAGTCGCAGCAGGCGCCGTCGGCTCCTGCTGAGCCGACCGGGCAAGCGGCAATGCGCTGAAAAACGACAGGGAAAGCAGCAGGCAGGTTAGAGCTGTTCTCATGGCTTGATCATCCAGCGCTCTGCATTGTGGTAGACCGACATCAGCTGATTTGGTGCACCGGTCACATTCTTTCGCATGACCGCATACTCATCAACTTCCCAAAGCGGGATGAGAAATGCCTGAGCAGCAATATGTCGATGAATTGTGAACAGTTTTTCCTGGGCATCGAGGAAACTTGAGGCATAGTCGAGTCCGACCAGTTCCTGACGCATCCAGTCCGGATACAGCCCCAGTCGGGACATGTCGAAAGTGTTATCATTAGCCAGTACGGGCCACAGCTCAAGCAGAGGCTCTTCCATTCGCACCTGGCGATAGCAGAAGTCCCAGTCAGCGTCGGCAAGCGACTGGCCGGGCTTGTCACCCTGAATGAGATCAATTTCAAAGCCGATTTTGCCCCAGTAGGTCATCATTCGTTCGGCAGCTGCCTTTGGAATTTCACCGGGTTCCACGACAAATCGAAGTCGCGGCAGTTTCACATAGTCAACCTTTGTGTTCTTGCGGAACTGTTCCGAATCGAAGTTGATTTTCTCGATTCGGGCCTTTTCCCTTGCAGCGTCGGTGAGTTTCATGAGTTCAGCAATTCTGAGCTGCTGTTCGGCGGCGAACCGCAGTGCATAGGCAAGTCGCAGGTTGAATCGTGGAGCCGGCTCACGAGGTTCCGTGGCGTAACTTCGCAGATTCCAGGCCGCACTGGTTGGCCGGCCATGCTTCATCGATTCATCCCTGAGCACAGTGGAGCGCAGAATGCCTTCACGGTTGATTGCGAAAGACAAAGCTCGTCGTGTCTGTGCATTCGTAATGCGTTCCGAGCGCGGGTTGAAGATCAGCACGTGCGTCATTGGCAGAGAATATTTTTTTACCTGAAAGTCAGAGGCCAGGAATGCATCGACTTCCCAGGGCAGCAGCTTTGGAATGTAGTCCAGGTCTCCGCGATTGAATGCCTGAATCATGCGGTTACGATCGTCAAAACGCTGCTCCTGAATTTCAGCGACATGGTACTTGCCGGCATCCAGTCCGTCGGGCTCCGGCGTACCTCTGAGCCATGACGTGGTGTTTCCGGTTGTCTCGCGCTGCTGAAATCTGGTTGCAATAACTGTTGTGCTGCTGGGACTGGCCTGTTGAGTGTTTTCATCGCTGCCCGGCGGAATGCTGCGAGTGGCCGGAAAGCGGAGCAGCGACTCAATACTGAGGGGAACTCTGGAGAAGCGGAGTCGCAGCTGAGAGGGTGATCTTACGGAAATCTCGGAGACAAATGAGGCCAGTCTGGAACTGTAAAGGGGATTGTTTGCGTCGATTCGGTGTGCGATAGACTCTGCCACCTGATTGGCTGTCAGCAGTGGCTGAGTCTGCCATGCTGGCTTTGTCTCGCGCAGAGTGAAGACAACTTCTCGACCCAGATCTGTGGGATTCCAGACCTCAAAAAAGCCAGAACGGAAATAGGTCAGTGCATTTGCGGAAGACGGTTCAAACAAACTTACCTGGGCAAGTTCCTGCAGTCGTTCGTCTGTTTCCAGAGGCGCCGGATGAATGAACGGACCCTGAGGATCATTGATGCCGACTCTCAGAACCTGGTGTCGAGCGAACATCTGGGTGAAAGATGCTCGTCCGTTGCCTTGTGTCGGCCAGACATCTTCTGCGCGGCGTGCCAGTGCAGCGGCTTCGGCATGCTGTTTTTGCTGACTGCTGGCGGTGGCTTTGTCCAGCAGGCTTTGGCTCAGCGTCTGCAGTTCCGTCTGGGCAGCGACGGCAACTTCATGCTGAGGAAACAGCCGGCGGACGCGATCAATCAGATAACGTGCCTTCCGGAAATCTTCCTTTCCGACGGCATCAGAAATCATGGGCCTGACAAGTTCTCCAAGTCGACCTGGCAGTTCGGTGCTCTGAGGATTCCGCTGAAAGACCTGATCAAGGAGTGCGAGGGCAGCGTAGATTTCTCCGGCAGCAGCACGGGTGGCAGCCTCGCTGAGCAGCAGGCGTTCAAACCGAGGTACTGATTTTTCCCAGCCTGGAAGTTCAGTCTCTACACGCAGCAGGAGTTCGTATGAGGTGCGATAGTCTGCTTTTTCAAGCAACTGATCCACAACGAGCAGCATCAGATCTTCGAAGTACAGAATCTGATCAACCTGTTCCACGGGGACCGCGTATTCGGTCAGATCGCCTGGAAGTGTGAACATAAGCTTTTTCAGGCTTTTCAGCCGCTTCAGTCGAGCCTCGCGCTCTTTTTGATTTTGCGGCCGAGAAGCCTCAAGCTTTTTGTATTCCTGGTCCTGTTTTCCGAGGATATCGGGACGTGAGTCGAGGGGGTTCACGACGACGACGCGGCGGTCTTCCGGAGTGCCTGCCTTCAGCACCACCCAGTCAAATTCCTTGTCATCCAGGTCAGCGCGCAGCAGTGCATCTGCCGTTGGCAGCGGCATTTCAGCCAGCTTCGGCAGTTCGGTCCGTCCCACGGACTCGTCGGCACGAACAGCCGAACCCCACAGCATCAGCACGATTGCCAAAACGGCCTTAAGCCAGTGCCGAAGCGAGCTTTTGACGGCTGCAACAGTTAGGAATCTGAGTTTCATGAACACAAGCCCGATTTATCGCCTGAGAGCCGGATCAATTGCGTAAATGCTGCCATCCATACCGGTAATCACGATCTGTTTTCCAAAGCGTGTCAGCCCTGACTGCACTGCCTGGCCGACGGACATCGAGACCCCGGTTGGGACTCCGGCTGCATCAAGCTTCGTCAGCATACCGTCCGTCCTTGCGACCAGAATGCCGTCATCGACCGTCAGTGGATTTCCGGCAAGCGCGAATCCTCCGAGCTGGAGCTCGCCTGCAGCGGCAAGGCCTCCCTGAGTTCGAAAGACTTTTGCTGCCTGGCCGGCAACTTCAACAATGACAATTTGTCCATCCGCTTTGGGGGCAGCGCTGGGAACTCCTCCCAGCTGAGCTTCAGCGATGATTTCGAGACTGGCTCCCTGCATCATCAGGAGGCGACCATCTGTTGTAGCCGCAAACAGGTAGCCATTGGCCGCTGTCGGTGGCACTTCAATATTGTGCGGGAACTTCGTAATGCTCAGTTCTGCCAGCTGTGGTCGCGGCGTGTCGCGGTATTCAACCCGCACAAACTCGTTGGCGGCGGTAACCGCCAGCACCTGCGTTCCTGACAGAGCCACAAGTGCCTTCCACGGCTGCTGTTGATTCTGAGTTTGCGCGGAAAGGTAGTCTTCTGCTGTGCGACCGCCGGAAAGTCCCGTCACATGCAGTCTGCCTGGTACTGCAAATACTGCTCCGGCATTGATCGCGACCGGGGGAACCTGTGGAGGTCCGGGGAGATTCCAGCGCTGTTCCAGCTGGCCAGTCGTTGTAAATGTCCACATGGATGGTTCAGGCAGTCCCGCCCAGGCGGCCGGCCTTCCATCGTTCAGTACGAGGCCGTCAACCGGAGATACCAGTTTATCCGGCAGGCGGAAACGACTGACTGATTCCAGCAGAAAGTTCTGCCGCTGCAGGTCTGCAAACGGTACTCGGTATGACTCGCCGTAATCAGTGACAGCCAGCAGCGATTCTCCGCCGGCCGAAGGAGCAGTGGCGACAATTCGCGAACCGATTGCTGTTCGCCAGATCCCCTGCATTTGTTCGCGGTCAGCGCGAGTAAAGAAGGTGCTGTCGGAAACGCTGGTGCGAGTTGTGAGGAAGGCTGAGTCTTCCAGCAGACGAATTGGCTGCGTATGCACACCTTCGGCTGTCATTCCGGAGTCCAGTTCGACACTGTTGGCCTGAGTCCGAAACTTTCGCAGGTCACGTCCTGCCAGCCAGACCTGTCCACCGGGACCAGCCATCAGGAACATGCGAGTCTGCAGGCCTTCTTCCAGCTGATTGGCACCCACTGCAGACAGCGGAGGCTGCCCTGGTTCGTCACTGACTCGGAATGCAGTAATTCGCTGAGGTGCCGAGGGTACAAAAAGCTCGAATCCGCGCAACAGGAGCGGATCCTGAACCTGACCTTCGACAGGGTTTTCCGCAACCAGCGTGAGCTGCCCGGAGTTTTCGAGCTGCAAGGTTTGAATTCGAGCTTTTGTGGTCGTCAGATTATCGCACATCAGAAAGTATCGCCCGGCCGCTGCGACCGGGACCCGGACACTGCCCGGACCATGCGGTATCTGCGAAGCCGCCAGGCAGCCAAAAGGGTTCAGGCCAATGGTGTAGACCATGATCTGATCACCCGGGATAATCATGAACTGTCCGTCGCTGGAGAACGCTGGCGGGCCGGTTATGGCCTGCGGGAATTTCAGCTTTGCCAGAGCCCGACCGGTGTCAGCAGCGACCTGCCAGAGTTCATTATTGGTTGTGGTGATGAAGATAATCCCGGCGGTGACGGTGGGAGGTGCCGAGGGGCGAGATTCGAGCGACTGACGCCAAAGCACTTCTCCGGTGTCCTCAGCCAGCATTTGCAACTGCTCGAACTGGGTACTGTAGACAAGGATACCATCTCTCGAGCCCTCGACCGGAAGCGGAGCGAAAGGGGCACCGGCCCCGATGACTCGTCGCCAGCGCGGGTCACCGGTGTCTGCATCTACTGACCAGCAGGAATCTCTGCCAAAGGTGACCAGAAAACGGCTTTGCGATGTGAGATCTGACGCAGCCTGGGTGCGAATCGCGAGCGTAAGAGCCGGCAGCTGCTCCTGAGCCGGATCGGCAGGCAGCGGGTCCTTCCCGAGTTCAGTTCGGATAACCAGTTCCTTTTCGCGGGTCAGGATGTCCGTCAGCATTTTGCGGACGTCTTTATCTTCGGCCAGCGTGGGGAATCTTTGGATCAGTTCTGCGCGAGTTTTGATGGCACCGGCTGTGTCTCCGGCCGCGAGCAACGTGCTGATTTTTTCGGTTGTCGCCTGGAACGTCAGTTTGCGTGCAATCGCTGCTTCGGCTATTCGCTGGCGTTCTGTCAGTCTTTGCTGGCGAGATGCCGGAACACCATCGGGAGAATACCTTTGCAGCAGGTCAAGTGCTTCACGGCTGACCAGCAGAGCCTCTTCTGACTGCGTCAGTTCCGCAACCACAGCTCCGGCATAGGCCAGTCGATCTGTGTAACGCCGCAGCGTGTCCTGCAGTTCGCTGAACCCGGGCAGTTCCCGACACTCAGCCTCAAGTTCCTTAAACTCTGCCATCCCCTTGATCACATCCGGCGTGTCAGTCAGGATGTATTTTTCGACTCGAGTTCTGTGCATGCCAATGCGGGCTGCCGCTGTGGATTCTGTTTTCGGGTACTGTGCGATGAACTGCACGAACCGAGCTTCAGCATCCAGATACTTCTGCTGCTCGAGGAACGTCTGCGCATCCTTCAGCATGCGTTCCTCGACATTCCTCTGGTTGATAAACCAGAAGATACCGGCCAGCAGGAAGCAAACCACGGTAACGCCCGTAAGCAGCAGGACTGCGGGTGAGCGAGAGATTTTCTGGTCTTCGTTTCTGACCGGTCCACCGGTGAGGCGATCGGAGAACGCAGTCAGACTACCGCGTTTCAGTTGCTGCTTAGCCTTTTCAGCAAGCTGTTGCCGGTCTGCTTCCGGGTCGACATTTGATTTGTCAGGAGATTTGTCTGCCACAGTCTTATCCCGTCAGTATATTCCCGTAGTTGCTGTCTTGATCCGGAGCGTTGTTTTGCCACGAGGTTTCGCAGCGGGCTGGCCCGCTGCTACCATTCAACAATCCTGTTCCGGACTCGTGTAAAGCCTGCCTGAGTTGCTGCATCGATTACAATTACGCGGGCTTCGTGAGTGGAGTCCGGATGCAGTTCCAGATCCACATCGGTGACGTCCGAACTTGAGCCTTTTTCCTGTTTCAGCAGTTCCAGCAGTTCCCTGAATGTGATGGCTTTTTTTGTCTCTTCGACATACATGGTGTTGTCTGCATCCACCTGCACCTTCACTGCTGTTGTCTCAGACTCCTGAGGCACCACGACGGCAGCTGACACACCATCCGAATTCTTTGCCGGAGGGACATCAAACGCCTTCTGCATGCTGAAGGAGGCTGTTACCATGAAGAAGATGAGCAACTGAAACGTGACGTCGACAGCCGGTGTCAGGTCAATCACTGCGCTGTCTTCTGCACGCGGCCTGCGAGGCGGCGGATCGTCGTCGTCGTCAGCGACTGCCGGCAGCGCTGCGGCCTGTTTCAAACGTTCCGATTTCGGTTTGGCGGGCTCGGGTGACGCTGCGGTGGCCACGGCCGGAACTTCGAATGGTAAATCTCCGCCATCATCACCGGAATCAGCTGCTGACTGTCCCTGATTTCGCAGGCTGCGCTGACGTTCAAGTTCTGCCAGTCGTTCCAGTTCTTCAAGGCGTGGCAGGCGAACCAGATCGAGCGATCGGCCCTGCTTTTGAGCGGCGATGAGCGTCTTGATATCTTCAGAGACTTCCTCGGCTGACTGGTATCGCAGGCTGCGCCGCTTGGCCATCATTCGATGCACCAGTCGGCACAGTGTTTTGGGCAGCTGGGGGTTTCGTTCCTGCAGCGGTGGCGGAGTATTCTTCAGATGCTGCATGGCAATCTGGACTGCCGTTGTTCCTCGGAACGGTGGTTCTCCGCATAAGAGCTGGTAGCAGGTGACTCCGAAGGAATAGATGTCTGAGCGGGGGTCGAGTTCTCGGCCGCTGACCTGTTCGGGGCTCATGTAAAGGGGCGTTCCCATGGTCACACCCTCTTTACCTGCGGTGTTTTCGCCGAGTTGTGCGAGTCCGAAGTCCGCCACCTTGACCTCGCCCTTTTTCGTGACGAGGATGTTTTCCGGCTTAATGTCGCGGTGCACGATACCGGCTCGGCCGGAAGCCTTCAGGGCGGCAGCGACCTGACGCATGACATGCAGTACCGATGCCAGATCCAGCTTGCCGCGTTCGCGCACCAGTGTGGACAGGTCACTTCCCTGGACAAATTCCTGAGCAATGTAGTGCAGGCCCTGCTCTTCCCCGATTGTATAAACCTGCACGATGTTAGGGTGGTTCAGGCCGGCTGCCATCATGGCTTCCTGCTTGAACCGAGCCAGCATATCCTGACCGGAATGTGCCATCAGCGATGGCTTCATGACTTTTACGGCGACTTTACGCTGCAGCGACGTCTGCTCGGCAAGGTAGACTTCGGCCATGCCACCGCTGCCCAGCGGTCGCAGCAGGTGGAATTCTCCAAGTTTTTTGTCCGTCAGATCGCTCATGGCACTGAAATTCCAGGTTTTCTTACTGGCTGTAGCCTGCTGACTCTGCAAACGACGCGTTGCCGCGAGCCGGGTTATTCCCGGCGGTCCTGAACTGCATAGTGGAAACCGACTTTGGGTATTTCAGAGATCATGGTTTCAATTTCTCCGGTGAATCGGTTGGGCACCGAGCGGTCACCCATGATCATCAGATCGATACCGTTTGGGCGAGCTCCGGCTTCTTCGTTCAGACGCGCTCGCAACTCTTCCATCGTGATGGGTTTCTTGTCAATTTCCATCAGCGGATCGGTGTTCTTCTCGACTGGTGCCTTAATGACAAGCTTGAAGGCAACCTTGGCCATTTCCGTGGATCCGCCTGACATGGATCTGGGCACGATGGCTGGCGGGTTACCCTGCATCGTGGACGTTACCATGAAGAAGATCAGCAGCTGGAAGGTCACGTCGATCATTGGGGTAATGTCAATTTCGGTGTCTTCCGGTGGCCGCGCCTTCTTCTGGAACGGTGCGTCATCATCCTCTTCTGCTGCCATGATTCTGCTCTGTCACTGACGGGATACCGGAGAGTCAAAAAGACTGGAAAACCAGCGTCGGCAGCCTTCAGCCGGCTGCTTTGGCTTTGGCGTCTGCGAGACTGTCCAGAAACGTGCCCGTACCTTCATCAATGTTTTCCTGCAGTTTCTTGATTCCGTTGGACGCCGAGCCCTGCAGCACGATAAGCGGGATTGAGATCGCCATTCCGGCTGCAGTTGTCCAGAGTGCGAAGCTGATGTCCGCCGACAGTTCCTTGGGGTCCACACCCGTGGCAGCAGCACCGGCAATTTTTGCGAAGGCGTTGATCATCCCCAGAACTGTTCCCAGCAGCCCGAGCTGCGGGGCCGTCTTGATGCTGGTACCGACCCATGCGTTGGTGCGGTCGAGGTTGCCAAGGATGTCACGTTCGAAGCGCTCACCCACCATCTGGCGGATTTTCTTCATCGGCAGATCACGAGCCTGGATGGCGATTGCAGCCAGCTGGGCCAGGGCTTTGTTCCAGACCGCCGGGTTGTCACAGATCTGCTGAGCGCCGTCAAAGTCACGACGCTCAATACACTCTGTGAGCTCTGTGAGAAATGCCTGCTCAGATGCTGCGCCTGGGAACTGCTTCTGCTTGACACGACGCATCAGCAGCAGCCCAGCGTACATCCCGCCCGCCGCACAGGCCCCGATACCAACCCAGATCGAGTTTTCGATGATCTTCATGAACGTGGATGCTCCGGCAGCCGCCGGGGCGGCCGCAGCATCCTGAGCGAGGATCCCGATAAACCTGATCACTTCAGAAACACTTGTCATAGCTGAATCCACTTCGCAACTATTTCAGAACCTGACGATCCACAACAAATTCGTAACCACTGCCCGCCTTGCGAACTCGAAAATACGTACGACGAATCGCAGCCGGCTGCTGATTTCCGTAGGAAACTTCCAGCTGGGCCAGCATCTGTTCGGTGGCGGAAGGGTAAAAGTGCAAGATGATTCCGCTGCTGCCGTCCACGCCGGCGCGCTGGAAGAGTTCCATGTCGGCCTTGATACGATCCTGACTGCCATCCTGCCATTTGAGGAACAGACGCTTTTCAGCGTCACCCGTGCGCACCTCGCGTTTGGTCGGGGTTGGCCGGCTGACATTGCTGAGGTATGTCAGGCGGGCCTCTTCTTTTTGCAGTAAACCAAGTTCAATGCCGAAGAAATCAAGCTGTGCGGCGTAGCTGTCGAGGTCGCCTTTGTCGGCGAATTCCACAATCCAGCCCTGTTCCCGTTTGGGACCACCACGCCCAGGTCCGCCACTGCCCAGCGGGCGACCGCCTGTGCCGTCAGCGCTGCCTGGAACACCGGATGTGTTGCGATCACGATTTTCGTTGGGAGCCTCGATGATGGCTGCATTTTCAGCAATCTCAACGACCTGCTCAAGCACCTCTTCAAGCTGCGTGACGTCCGTTTCTTCGTTAGCCATCGAAGGGTCAGGCACCGCGTCTTCAGGTGATTCCACGTTCGGCGTGGCATCCGCACTGCCGTCCTCCCAGCCACCATCCCCCGCGGCCATCAGCTCGACTTTTTTGGAAATTGGCGCGGGCAGCAGGTTCGACAGCCAGATCATCAGCATGACCAGGAACGTCAGAACGGCGATCATTCCGGAGGTCTGCAGGACAGAGATGGCGACCTCATATCTGGTCAGCTTGATCTGCGGCATTCGCAGACGCGAATTTCCGCTGGATTTCACCGAAGACATGAGAACATCCCCTGTAGTGCTGAAGTCGGAGTGATGAGATTTCCCAATTTGTACAGTAAGGAGCGAGGAAACTCAAAGACTGTGAGCCGTCTGGTGGTGCGGAAATTGGAAAAGGTTTGTGGAGGCTGCGGGAGCGGGGGGGCAGAAAGGGTGGTTTATTTTGTTGCAAGTGCCTTTGAGGTAATGAGATATGGGAAATTCTGCGGGGCTGAGCTGATTGGCTCGGAAGTCGGCTGCAGGCTTTGGTTGCTCATTTTAGTAGGTGTAAACAGATGTTACCTATCTGGCTATGGCGGCACGATGTTTTTGTGCTTTTGTGCTTCCCCGGCGGCTGTTCCTGTTTGCTAAGTGTTTTTTTATGTTTGTTTGGGTGGTTTTTTGTGAGTGACAGCTGGAAAAAACAAGATTTGCAAAGTGGTGGTTTTTTCGAATTGCAGTGGTGAATCAGAAGCGGTTGTGCAAGAATTCCGGATTAGCAAGTGTGAATAGTCTGCTTTTGTGCCAGTGGATATTCCGAGGAAGTCTGCAGGGGCCGGCGGTCCGGTTGTCGCGCTTGTTAAAGATGATTTGAAGAGCTCAGGGATGAGTCTGATGAAACTTTCGGTGGTGATTGCTGCCCACAACGAGGCGGAGAATCTGCCGGGGCTGGTGCAGGAAGTTGCGGTGGCTTTGACGGGTTTCGTGTCCTGGGAAGTGGTTGTCGTGGATGACGGCAGCACGGACATGACGTCTCAGGTGCTGTCCGACCTGCAGCGGACGATGTTGCAGTTGCGTGTGGTTCGGCATCGCAGCAACTGTGGTCAGAGTCAGGCGGTTGCAACGGGAGTGGACGCTGCCCGTGGCACTGTGATAGCGACTTTGGACGGGGATGGTCAGAACGATCCTGCGGACCTGCCGGCGATGTTCCGATTGCTGACCGAGGATGCGGGGTGTGGGTTGTGGATGGTTGCCGGGCATCGTCAGAATCGGCGTGATTCTGCGTGGCGAGTGTTGAGTTCCAGAATTGCAAATGCGGTGCGAAGTCGGATTCTGGGAGACAAGACTCCGGATTCCGGTTGCGGGATCAAGGTGTTTTACCGATCGGTTTTTCTGCAGTTGCCGCGATTCAATCACATGCACCGTTTTTTGCCGGCGCTGGTGGTGCGAGGCGGTGGCAGGGTGATTTCTGCGGCAGTGAATCATCGCCCAAGGCTGCACGGGCGATCTCATTATGACACGCTGCGGCGTCTGCTGGCCGGTCTGATTGACCTGGCGGGTGTCGCGTGGTTGATTCGTCGGAGTACTGTGCCGGTGCTGGAGCAGCCGGAAGGGGCTGAGAATGAGCGAGAAATCCTGGATCATCTTCGGTTCGATCGGCCAGTTGGTGTTCATGGGTCGGTTCGTCGTTCAGTGGCTTAGCAGTGAGCGTGAGGGTCGGAGCGTTATTCCGGTAGCCTTCTGGTATCTGAGCCTGCTGGGGAATGGCATGCTGCTGGTCTATGCAATTCACAGGCAGGACCCGGTGTTCATGCTGGGTCAGGGCATGGGGACATTCATTTATCTGCGGAATCTGCAGTTGATCTCGAAGGAGCGTCGTCGGCTGGCAGCTGCTGTGCGGGCAGTTGACCTGGAGGCTCAGGCGACGACGGGCGAAGCAGCCGAGCCGGCTGTTTCACCGCAGTTGCGTTCTGCCGGCTGAGCAGGCGATACTGCCATGAGGCTTCCGATCACTGCGATGTTTTTGGGCAGCCTGTTGTGTGCGGGCACAATTCTGTCGCGTCCGCTGCTGCCTCCTGATGAGACGCGGTATCTGACAGTGGCGTGGGAGTCACTGCAGCGCGGTGATTTCCTGGTGTCGCACCTGAATGGCGAGACATACGCGCACAAGCCGCCGCTGCTGTTTTGGCTGATCAACGTGGCATGGCTGGTTTTTGGCGAGGGCGACCTGGCGGCTCGTTGTGTGGCGCCCATCGTCAGTCTTGTCAGCGTAGTTCTGACGTGGCGTCTGGGGTTGCAGTTGTGGCCGGGGGCCGTCGTGCGTGCCGGCATGGCAGCGATGATCCACGTGTCCTGCCTGCTGTGGATGTATTTTTCCCCGGTGACAATGTTTGACACGTTGTTGACGGTCTTTGTTCAGGGCGCGTTATTGGGGGCATTACGGGCAGCAGCGGGCGACGGCCGGGGATTCTGGCAGGTCGGTGTCTGTATGGGACTGGGGATTCTGTCCAAGGGGCCGGTACTGCTGGTTTTTGTGCTGCCGGTTCTGGTGGCTGGGCGTTTCAGTTTGTCGGTGAGTCGCCTGCGATGGTGGCTGGCCGGGGTAACAGGCAGTGTGCTGCTGGCTGCGCTGGTGGCTCTGGCGTGGGTGATTCCTTCGGCCATGAGCGGTGGAGAGGCGTATTCGCAGGAGTTGCTGTTTGGTCAGACGGCCGGTCGGACGGTGAATTCCTTTGCTCATCGCCAGCCGTTTTGGTTTTACGCTGCGGTGCTGCCGCCCAGTCTGCTGCCGTGGCTGTTACTGGGTTCCGTCTGGCGTGGTTTGCGGGGCTGCTGGTCTGATCGGGGCGTGTGTTTTGCGGCTGTCTGGCTGGGGGCCGCCTTTGTGATTCTCAGTGCTGTGAGTGGTAAGCAGCCGTACTATATTCTTCCGGCGATTCCGGGGGCGGCGCTGCTGCTGGCAGCGCTGGCGGATCGTGGAGGCCGGCAGCCGCACTGGGGCGACATGCTTCCGGTTATTGGTGGAACTCTGCTGCTGGGAGCCGTTCCGCTGGCCGTAAATGCTCTTTCAGTTTTCTCGAGGTCCGGGTTGCCGGGGCTGATCAGTTCTGGCGAATCTTTGGTTCTGATGGCTGTGGCGCTGCCTTTGTTTTTTGTGCGTCGCAGCAGTGTGCAGGTGGCGGTCACTGCTGTCGCGACATCGGCCGTGGTATTCCAGGTGATCCTTGTCAATTCTCTGACGGATACACTCTGGGATGGCTTTGATCTGAGACCGATGGCAGCATTCGTGGGGCGTTCGGAGCGGCCGGCTGGCTGGTTTGGCGGGTATCACGGACAGTTGAATTATCTGGGGCGAATGCCATATGTGGCCGAGCTGGCGACTGAGTCGGACGTTGTGCACTGGTGTTCGAAAGAGCCGGGTGGGCTTTTGATTGTGCGACTGCCTCAGTCTGATGCGGAGTCCGGCAGGGAGTTTTACAGTCGACTTAGAATGTACGATCGTGAGGCTGTGCCGAAATCTGAGCAGGCGGTGCTGGCGGCTGGTCTGAAGGCTGCGGCTGAACTGCCGTGGGAGTCAGGTCTGCGTGGTGTGCTGTACGTGCAGTGGGTACGTTCGGGGCTGCGAGAACAGCCGTATGTGATCGTGGAATTAGGCGAGCAGCGGGGCGCAACGGAGTGAACCTGGTGGCGGTTCCGGCTGTCGTGGCGTCGGACGGCGAAAACTGCAGATTTTCGCTGCCTGCCGGCAGCGAACGTGGCGGTCGGCACTGTGAACCCCTGAAAAACGTCAGGAAGGTGGCTGAAGACGGCTGCTGCTGCTTTCGCATTTTGACTATGTTTCCCTCGGTCCCGCTGTTGCTTTTGGCGAAATTTCTCTGTTTGAGACGAGCAAATGGAAATTCGATTCTTCAATACGCTGTCTGGTACTTCCGAGGTTTTTCAGCCTGTCCACAGCGACTGCGTGAGGATGTACAGCTGCGGTCCCACTGTCTACGACTTTGCTCACATCGGAAACTTCCGTTCGTTTTTGTTCGCGGATCTGATCCGTCGCACGCTTGAGTTTTTCGGTCATCGCGTGCATCACGTGATGAATATTACGGATGTCGGTCATATGACTGACGACGCCAGTGCGGACGGCGGTGGTGAGGACAAGATGCAGGCGGCAGCCCGTCGCATGAAGGAGGACAAGAAGTCGGGGCGGGTACCGGAAGGTGCGGTGCAGAATCCTGACGATCCTTACCAGATTGCAAAGTATTTTACGGACGCATTTTTGGAGGACGCGAGGACTTTGGGTGTGCGTGTGGCATTTGAGTATCCGGAGAATGTTCTGCAGGCGACTCAGCATATCGATGCCATGCTTGAGATGATTGGGCAACTGATTCAGCGGGGGCATGCCTATGTGGGGCCGGATGGTGTGGTGTATTACAGTGTGGAGAGTTTTCCTGCATATGGTCGACTGAGCGGGAATACTCTGGATCGCCTGATGACCGGAGCGGGTGGCCGAGTCAGCGAAGAAAATCAGGCGAACAAGCGGCATCCGGCCGACTTTATGCTCTGGAAACCCGACTCATCGCACATTATGAAGTGGGATTCTCCGTGGGGAGCCGGTTATCCGGGCTGGCACATTGAGTGTTCCTGTATGGCTCGAAAGCGTCTGGGGCGAGACGTTATTGATATTCATACGGGGGGCGAGGATTTGATTTTTCCGCACCATGAATGCGAGATTGCTCAGACCTGTGGCGCGACCGGAGAAAGCACTTTCGCGAGGTTCTGGATGCATGCTCGATTTTTGCTGGTGGAGGGGCAGAAGATGTCCAAGAGTCGTGGCAACTTCTACACGGTTCGAGACGTGCTGCAGGGGCGAGTTCGTGACGAGAAGGGTCAGCCAACGGGGGTTTCTGTGCATCCTGCGGTGCTGCGTCTGGAACTTCTGAAGTCGCATTATCGTGGCAACATGAACTTCACTCACAAGGGGCTGATTGATTCTGCGGGCGTTGTGCGGCGACTGACAGAATTTCGGTCTCGTCTTGAGGCAGCCTGTGGTGGTCGTGCCGAACCGGTGGATCTTTCGCATCCGGTGCTGCAGGAATTTGCAGCTGCGCTGGCGGATGATCTGAACATAGCCGGGGCGCTGGGGGCAATTTTGCCGTGGGCTGCCACGACGCCAGCGGATCCTGCTGTGGCGCTGGGTGTACTGGAGCGGGTGAATCAGGTGCTGGCGGTTGCTCCGCTGGATGTGGCCCCTGCTGGAGCTCAGGCGTCAGATGAGCAGGCTGAAGTCCGGCAACTTTGCAGTGACCTCGATGACGCCAGAAAGCGGAAGGACTTTGCGGCGGCCGATCTGATCAGGGGACAGATTCAGAAACGCGGCTATGATGTGAAGACGTCTCCGACCGGAACCGTCGCAGAGAAACGCCTCGCCTGATCTCTGCGGCAACCGGTCGCCTGTGCTGGCTGCTGCGAGGTGGTGGAGTGGCGGAGTGACTGCAGAAGTGATGATGGCGACAGTCGCAGCAGCGGCTGTCTGGGCTTTAACGATCTGGCTGCTGAGTCTGCTGGCGGGGCGTTACTGCATCGTTGACGCCTTCTGGGGGCCCGGTTTTCTGGCGACGTCTGTGACTGCGGCAATGGTTCGCGGCTGGTCTGAGCTTAGCCAGCAGCAGACGCTGCTGTTGTGCCTTGTGGGTATCTGGGCTGTGCGTCTGGCGATTCATCTTGGGCTGCGAATCGTGGGGGATCCGCATGAGGATCGGCGTTATGCCGCGATCCGTGACGGGCATCAGTCGGGATTTTGGTGGAAGAGCCTGTTTTTGGTGTTCCTGCTGCAGGCTGTGATTATGTGGTTTGTCGGGATTCCTGTTGTGGCGGGGCTGGGGCAGACTGGACCTCAGGGCCATCCGGCACTGCTGCTGGCGGGGGTGTTGTTGTGGCTGCTGGGGTTGTTTTTTGAGGCTGTGGGTGACTGGCAGCTGGCTCGTTTCCGGTCTTGTCCGGAGAATCGGGGTCAGGTGCTGCAAGCGGGCCTGTGGCAATATACTCGTCACCCCAACTACTTTGGTGATTTTTGTGTGTGGTGGGGCCTGTGGCTGGTGGCTGTGTGCTGCGGTGCTCCGTTGTGGTCCGTTTTGTCGCCTTTGGCGATGGCGTTTTTTCTGTTGCGAGTTTCCGGAGTGCCGATGCTGGAGCGGGATATTGGAGCGCGACGTCCGGGTTACGCTGAATATGTACGTCGGACGAATGCGTTTTTCCCTGGACCGCAGCGGAGGAGCGGGGCGGTCTGAGTGTCAGCGTGGGGGCGTTTTATGCGACTGTCATTCGATCGCGGCTGCTTTCGCCAGGTCATCATCTTTTCCGGCGACGATGAGGGCGTCTGATTCCTTGAGCACTGTGTCGGGGTCAGAGGCGAACGACATGCGATCGGACAGGACATCGTGGATAGCGACCACTGTGATGCCGAAGTTTTGGCGCAGTCCGAGTGATCGCAGGGTTTTCCCGTTCCAGCTGGCGGGGACTCCCATTTCCTGAATACTGAAGCCAGTGCCGATGGAGACGTAATTCAGCAGGCCTGATCCGGACATGCGTTTGCCGAGACTGATGGCAGACTCACGTTCGGGGAAAATTGTTTCAGAGACGCCCAGTCGCTCCATGACGCGAGCATGGTCCCGGGAGATAACTTTGACATAGACGTCGCGGACACCGAGGTCGTGCAGTACCATCGTGGTGAGGATGCTGGCTGTGATGTCATCCCCGGTACTGACAACGGCGGCGTCAGCCCCACGAACTCCCAGTCGTTCCATGACCTGGATGCTGCGAGCATCACCGACGGCGGCGCGAGTGGACCAGGGGGCAATCCGATCGACGGCATTTTCATTTGTGTCGATGGCGATGACCTCGTGCCGCTGGCTGAACAGTGCTTCCGCCACGCTGGAGCCGAAGTTTCCGAGTCCTACCACAACAAAGCGTTTCATGATTTACCCCACAACAACATCTTCATTTGCATAGCGAAATTCATTGGCGCCTTTTTGCGGAATTGTGAGAGCCGCAGCCACAGTGAGTGGTCCGACGCGTCCGAAGAACATGAGCAGGATGGAGATTCCCTTGCCGACAACGGTCAGACCTGGGGTGATGCCCATGCTGAGTCCAACCGTATTGAATGCACTGATTGCTTCAAACATACAGACTCGCAGATCACTGCTGCCCTGGGCGATCTGCTGTTCAGAAATCGTCAGCAGCAGAATACCGAAAACTGTGACTGCCATGGTGATTGTGAACAGGCTGACAGCGCGGGTTGTGGTGGCTTCCGGAATGGTTCGGTACCAGACGATGGTTGATTCGCGTCCGCGGAGTCTTGAGACTGCCATCAGAAACATCAGAGCGACGGTGGTGGTTTTAAGGCCGCCCGCTGTTGAGCCGGGTGAACCGCCGATCATCATCAGCAGCATAGTGACAAAGTTACTGCTGTCCGCTGCCTGATTGTAGTCGATGGAGTTGAAGCCTGCAGTTCGTGCTGTCACGCTCATGAACAGGCCGTTGACCAGTCGGTCGAAGACGGGCAGTTTTGCCAGGGTATTTTCCCATTCGAGCATGGTCAGCAGAGCGGAGCCGAGGACCAGCAGCAGGGCGGTGGTAACAAGGATAATGCGTGACTGCACAGACATGCGAAAGGCGCGGCGTCTGCGGCGGGAACGGAGTGACTGCAGGATTTCTTCGTGAGTGAGGAAGCCGAGGCCACCGAGGATAATCAGGGCTGAGACAGTGAGCAGTGTTCCGGGGGACTGCTGAAAGTCCATCAGGCTGGTGGTGAATGTTGAGAAGCCGGCATTACAGAAGGCGCTGATGGAATGGAAGACGGCAGGCCATGCGGCTTGTCGCCAGCCCAGCGAGGTGCACCAGAGGAAGTACAAAACGAGTGCACCAGCGGCTTCGATGACCAGTGTGTATCGAATGATGTTGCGGGTGATCTGGCCTGGTGTCAGGTGCGGGGCAGTTTCTGAAGTGAAAATGCAGAGCGATTCTTCACGGATGGACATTCGTCGCCCGAGTGCGGTGATGATCAGGCTGGTGAAAGTCAGGATTCCCAGTCCGCCGAACTGTACCAGCATCAGCAGCCAAAGCTGCCCGAAAAACGTGAGTTTTGTACCGGGATCGACGACTGCCAGTCCGGTGACGCAGACGGCGCTGGTTGACATGAACAGCGAATCGATCCAGGAAAGCGGGCCGCCAGTGGAAATTCCGGGCAACAGCCACAGGCCGCAGGCACCAAACAGGATCAGTGCCGCAAAAGAAGCTGTGAAAAGCTGCGGGGGAGTCAGTTTCTGCCAAAAGCTTTGCCGGGTATGCTGAGACAGTTCCCAGCGAGACCAGGCACTAGGGCGGTACATAAACGATTCACCGAAGGGCTGTTGGAGGCATCTTTGGGACGACTTCTTTCAGCCGGTAACCGCTGAGCAGTCCTGAACAAACCCGGTGTTTGACTGGCCTTTGCGAGAATTTCACAAGGCTGGTACTGGTGCGGATGACAACCTGAGTGCCTGACCTGCGGGGCTGGGCGGGATAAATTCTGGCTTACGGAATATGCAAAAGTAAAGTCTGCTGTATCGGCCTGAGGAAATTTTGGCGGGAGAAGTCGTGACCGGGCTGAATCTGCGGGGTATTTGCGGAATTGTGGCTGGTTGAGCGGGAGTGGCGGATCGTCGCGGCTGACATTTTGCGACATTTTGGGTATCCTTTCGCGCTGAAGCAGCGATAGCTGGTGCTGTGTCGTCGCTGGTGCCTGTTTTTTTCTGTTGTTCTCGATTCGGAAGTTTGCATTCATGTCCGTGTGTCCGGTTCAGGAAATTCTTCAGCCACTGCAGTCGCTGCGGCTGATTGATCCGCATACCCACATCAATCCGCATCAGGCCGCTTCGCGGACTCTGGCCGATATTCTTGGCTATCACTACTACACTGAGCTGGCTCATTCTGCCGGCCTTGCGAAGGAGCAGATTGAGGAGCCGGGCCTGGATCCGCGAGAAAAGGTTCGCAGGCTGGTTCCGTGGCTGCAGCGGCTGGAGAATACAGCGCAGTACAGCTGGCTGCTGGAGATGAGTCAGCAGTTGTTTGGGTTCGAGGCGGATCGTATTACGGAAGCCAACTGGGAATCACTCTATGATGCATCGCTGAAGTGTATGTCAGCGCCGGACTGGGAGCAGCAGGTGCTGCAGAAGTCTGGTCTTGATCAGGTGTATTTGACCAATGATTTCGATGATCGGCTGCAAGGTTTTGACACATCGTTTTACGTGCCCTGTCTGCGGACGGACGACCTGGTATTCCATCTGGCGAAACCGACTGTGCAGCAGCGTTTGCAGGGGGCCACAGGAATTTCCGTTACTGATGCTCCATCACTGCGTGATGCAGTGGGGCGTCTGTTTGATCATTTTGTGGCGGGAAATGCGCGGGCCTGTGCAATTTCGCTGCCGCCGTCATTCGCGCCGGCGTCTGTATCGGCGGTGGTGGCAAGTGGACTGGTGTCGAAGGCCTTTTCCGGAGCCGAGCTGACGGGGGAAGAACAGTCGCGACTGAGTCAGTTTGTGTTTTGGATGCTGGCGGAATTCTGTGATCAGCACCAGTTGCCATTTGATCTGATGATTGGTGTGAACCGACGGGTTTACGAGCAGGGTGTTTATCAGGGCCAGGATTTGTTTGATTCTCGCGTGTCACTGGTGCAGTACCGCGAACTGTTCAACGCATTTCCGGGGGTTGTGTTTCCGGTGTCGGTGCTGGCTGAGACCAGCAATCAGGAACTGGTGAGTTTCGCCTGGATTTTTCCGAACGTGATTACCTGCGGCCACTGGTGGTATTCGAATATTCCGGTCTACATCGAGCGTGATACGCGGGCTCGTCTGCAGGCGGTTCCGGCGACAAAGCAGATCGGCTACTACAGCGACATGTACAAGCTGGAATTTGCATTGCCCAAATTTGCCATGTATCGTCGCATTCTGGCGAAGGTGCTGGCAGAGGACTTTGTGGGTGGTCGAGGCTGGAGTGTTGAGCGAGCAGTGGATCTTGGAAAACAGGTGCTGCGCGGAAACGTAGAGTCAATATTCGGTGGTCTGTCGGCTGGAGGATTGTGAGATGCCAAGGATCGTAGTGCTGCTGAACGAAGAAACCTCGTTCGAACTGACAAAGTTTCCAGCCGTTCTTGGTCGCAGTCCCGAGTGTGATATCCAGGTGGACAATGCGCAGGTATCGCGGCGGCATGCTCAGATTGTTGAGCAGAGCGGGCAATATTTTATTGAGTGTCTGGGGGCTGCCAACAGGACAGCAGTGAACAGCAAGCTGCTGGAACTGAAAGAACGCAGCGCAGCGCCGCTGCAGCATAATGATCGGATCAAGCTGGGGCCGGTGCGTCTGCGTTTTGAAGCTGACGGGTCGGTGCCTGAGCCAGTGGCAGCGACATCCGGAGGATTTGAGCTTGACGACAACAGTTCAGCCACCATCATGGGCAGCTCGGCTGCACGTGGGTTTGGGGTCTTTGAAGTTCGTCCGGAAGAAAAGCTTCGCGGCATTCTGAAGATCAATCAGTCGCTGGCCGGGCAGGTCGAACTTACCGAGATCGCTCCGCGAATCCTCGATGTGCTGTTCGATATTTTTCCGCAGGCCGATCGAGGCTCCATACAGGTTCGGCTGCCTGGATCTGAGCGACTGGTGCCGGTAGCTCAGAAACGGCGAGCGGAAGGTGATGACGAAACTGTGCGGCTGAGTCGCACCATTCTGATGAAAGTGCTGGATGAACGGATTGGGATTCTGTCTGCGGATGCTGCCAATGATGCTCGGTTCAGTGCCAGCGAGTCAATTTCGAGTCTGAAACTGCACTCGATGATGTGCGTGCCGATGCTGGACCTGCAGGGGAATGCATTTGGGGTTATCAATCTTGACACGCAGAACCCGATGAAGCGTTTCACTGATGAAGACCTGGAATTGCTGATGGCTGTGGCCAGTCAGGCGGCCAATGCGTACGAGAATGTGCGGTTGCTGAAAAGTCATCTTGAGAAGCAGAAGCAGGATGAAGAAATGAAGATAGCCCGGTCGGTGCAGAAAGCACTGTTGCCGGAAGTTTTGCCGGAGGTACCGGGCTGGTATTTCTTTGCCTCATATGACGCGGCTCAGGCAGTTGGCGGTGACTACTACGACTGCTTCATGATTGGCGAGCACAAAATCTGTGTGTCATTTGGCGATGTGGCTGGCAAGGGTGTGCCCGGTGCGCTGATTATGTCTCGAGTTGCCAGTGTTGTGCAGAATACGATGAGCTTTACGGATGACGTGGCAGTGGCCATCAGTCGCATCAATCGGCACATGTGTCACAATATGGTGGCCGGTCGATTTGTGACCTACACGCTGGCCGTGGTGGATCTACAGACAAATCGGATTTCGATGGTGAATGCCGGCCACTATCCGCCGCTTGTGCGTCGCAGTGACGGGACTGTTGAAGACTTTGCTGGAGGACAGATCGGCATTCCTATTGGAATCATGGACGACTACGAATATGACGTTGTGGAACGTCAGATTGAGCCTGGCGATTTATTTTTGCTGCGGACGGATGGAGTTGACGAGGCGATGGCTCCGGACGGAGCGTTATACACGACTGAAAAGGTGCTGGAGTTTGTGGCAAAAGGTGTCGGGAACTCAGCCCAGCTGGGGCGTGATCTGCTTACCGATGTCCGCCGGCATGCCAACGGTCGACCTCAAAACGACGACATTGCGATTATGACATTCGGACGAAATTCGTGATCAGCAGACACGGTCATTCCTGCGCCGTTTTGGCATCCTTTTCAGCTGCTTCGTCCAGCCTGCGGTACATGGGCAGATGGCGGTAGTATACTTCCAGCGTCAGCACGCTGAGTGCTGTCTGGTAGATTCGTCCGCCACCGCTTCCGTGCGGATCCGTGACATCCCAGCTGCCCGCCCCTGGTCCATCCTTGATCTGTGTCGTGACCAGTTGTTCGCGCATCCTAAGATTCCATTTGTCCCACAGTTCGCCGCCCCAGTGATGCAGCACCTGGGTCGCGTAATAGTTGTAGTACATGTTTTCGCGACTGGGGCCGACGTTTGCCAGGTGTTGTACACCAGCCTGCAGTTCCGGTCGATCTCTGCGCCAGCCCATATACATCTGGCAGAGCAATCCGACGGCTGTCATGGTATCCGCAGGGCCACCGCGGGGCATATATGCGTAGCGAGCACCATTTTCGACGGACACTGAGCGAAGAAACGAGCGAGCATCCTGCATCGTGTCGGCGGCGACAGAGATGCGGTTGGCTTTGGCGCTTTGCAGTGCCATGATCTGCCAGCCTGTTACGGATGTGTCCCCGGGCTGATTGGGAGTGTATCGCCAGCCACCACCCAGACGATCCTGAGATCTTTCGACGAAACGAATGGCACTTGTGGCAGCTCGTTTCAGGGTACGGTCTTTGGGGGCCAGAGCGGCTGCTTCGCAGAGACAGATTGTTGCAATTCCCTGAACGTAAAGTCCTGAATTGCCCTGAGCAGTACCGCGAAGATCGAGACCGGATGATGTGGTTTCGGCCTTGCTCAGCAGCCAGTTAAGTCCGCGAGTGACGGTTTCCTGATATTGTCCCTTGATCTCGTGTGTGTGGCCCCCGCCGAGAAATGTGAGCAGTGCCAGCGAGGTGGCTCCCATTGGAGTTGCCTGCAGTGACCCGCCCTGCCCTGCACCGCCCACCTCTTCGAAGCTCCACGAGCCATCCTTTTTCTGGATTTTTTGCAGCCAGGTGAGTCCTGAGTTGACGGCGCGTTCGCTGTCAGCATTGCCGCCGAATTTTTTGACGGCCGCACGACGACCGGCCTCTGAACGTCCGCCAAACTCGCCCTTCATCACCGGAATTTCGGTGAGATCCTGGAGGTCATCGACGGGCAGGGTCAGGTCTTCGGGACGCGGAGAATTCAGGTTCATCCGCTGTGTGCCACGATCCAGCTCAGACAGCATTTGCTTCATTGTGCTGTCTACCTGCAGGTCCTGCATGGAATCCGGCTGCACAATTTGCGGTATGTCTTCGGGCTGCACGTCGTCAGCCGCCTTGTCCACGACTCCCAGCAGCCGCAGCACGCCATCGGTGGCGGCATCCGGCATCATCCATACAGCGAACAGCAGTCCGATCACAAGGTGTGCGGCGAAACTGACCAGCACGGTCAGGACTTCACGCCGACGATTTTTCAGCAGTGCGGGCAGACCATGACGAATGAAATGTCTGAGGGATTGCAGTCGTGCGGCCAGACTTACGGCCCAGGCCGGTGGCTGGCGACGTCTGCGAGTGTGCCTGATTCGTGTGGGCTGCGGGTGACTGGGCGCGGGAATGCCACTTGCGTCAGAGGCACCTGTTGTGTCGCTGGCTGGCTGTGCATTACTTCTGCTGTCAGACTGTTCCGCCATCACAGGCTCACGGAGGCCACTGAAACCGCTGCAGGACTGTTTCGCTGAAGGGAGCTTCCCAGATTTCGAACTGCCGTCAGTCCGAGTATTCGGGATTACAACACCGACAGCGCAGGAGGGCAAGCGTGCGGAGGCCGTCAGGGCTGACCGGCGGCCCACAAACGCAGTTGTTCGCGATTGATTTTGACATTGTGGCGAGTATCGACGGGGAAGGAACGATGAAAGAGTACACGTTTGATCGCCGCTGTCAGCGGATTCCCGGCCGCCAGATCCAGCAGTTCAGCACGCAGTTTTTCCGCCGACTGCGGTGATTCCGGAAATTGTCCGGGTTCCGGTTCCACGATGATCAGCGGTCGCTCATGCCCCGCGGGCCCCTCGCCGGTTAAAGCCGAGCGATAGATTTGCGGATGCTGGTCGAAAATCGCTTCACAGCAAACAGAATACATTGGTCCGTGGGGAGTGTGGACAACATGTGCGAGCCGTCCGCAGAACCAAAGTCGCTGCTGTTCGTCCAAAAAACCCACATCTCCCATGCGGTGCCAGAAAGTTGAACCGTCCGGGATCTTTGCAGCGGCAGTGGCTTCTGGTCGCCGAAAGTACTGGCGAGCAGCAGCCGGGCTGCGGACAATGATTTCTCCAATTTCTCCGGCTGGCAGCTGTTCAGCGGCAGAGATGTCGGGAATGATGTCTGCAGTGGAGCGAATAATCCGAACTTCAACTCCGGGGAATACTGAGCCGACGCAGGTGCCGCGACCGGCGGCTGACTGAGCCGCTGTTTCCGCCAGGATTTCGCGTCCGCCAATTGACGCGACCGGCAGGCACTCGGTTGCTCCATAGGGCGTGTGGATATCAGCGTCCGGGCGCAGCAAAGCAGTCATGCGACGAACCACATGCAGGGGCACCGGGGCACCTGCAGACAGCACGCGGTTCAGCCGTTCGATGCGAATTCCAGTCTGCTCGCAGTAACGGCCCACACGATTCCACATGGCGGGTGAACCGTAGGCTTGTGTGGCCCGCTGAGTGTTAATGCCGGCGAGAATCTTGAGGGGATCGGCGTCCGCAGGGCGAGTGGGGTCCATTTCGGGAATCACTGTGGTCACCTGCATCGCCAGATTGAACAAAGCAAACAGCGGAAATCCAGGCAGGTCTGTTTCCCCCGGAGCGATTCGGTAGAAACTGCGAATCAGATCAACCTGCGCATTGAACATGCCGTGTTCGAAGACAACCCCCTTGGGCGGTCCCGTGCTGCCGCTTGTGAAGATGACAGCCGCTGGATCAGTGGACATTGTTTGGGGAAGTGGCATTGCGCTGGCTGCCAGACCACGCTGCAGCAGGGCTTCAAGCGATTCCAGCCAGGGCAGCAGCACAGCAGGGCCGACATTGACATTTAGTTGTGAGCTGCGAAACCGCCACGGCATCAGACTGCGTATCAGGTGTACCAGCGGAATTGCAATGAATCCGTCTGGATCGGTTTCATCCAGACATTTCAGCAGGCTGCTGCGTCCCATCCCGGGGTCAATCAGCACACACACTGCTCCGGTGCGAAATACAGCGAATACCAAAGAGATGAACTCGATTGAAGGTCTGACCATCAGCACCAGCCTGTGACCGGGGCGGACTCCCAGACTGATCAGACCGCGTGCGAGCTGATCGACTTCGGCGTCAAGTTTTGCGAAGGAGATCTGGGTCCATGCAGTGCGTCCCCGGCGGTCTCGACAGGCCGGAAAGACGACAGCCGGCTGGTCGGGAACGAGGCCGGCCGAGGTACGCAGGCGATCAGCAATGTTGAGTGGTTCTGGCATGAGTTCCGAATCCTGTCGAGTTCCCGCAGTTCGTCTGCGGTCACTGCAATCCTCATAGTCGCGACATTCTTGCAGAAACTTGCTGATTTGGCAGCGCTGCCAGATCAAAAGGGGGCTGACATTTTTCGTCTGTTCAGGCAGTTCGGCGGGAGGCTGACAGCTGGGCTGACTCTGCAGGATTTGTCGAATACCCAAAACAGTCCTGCCGGTCTCGCTGCCAACGGCAGTTTTTGCCGAAACCCTGTGGCAGGAGCACCGTCGTTCGTGACGATGCAAATGGAACTCCTGCGTGGAGTGGCTGGAAGGGAATCCGGTTTTTCGAGGGGATAGTCGACCGGTCGAAGGTCGCTGCTCCGACCGGTGACAATCGTTGACCATTGCAGAGACGGACTGGCAGTGGCTTCGCGAACCAGAGGTTTCCGCAAGATGGCGAATTCTTCCAACGACCGCTCCGACCGTCGCTGGAACACGGCTGCAATGCTTGCAGTCAGTGCTTCCGTGCTGCTGGCTTTTTCTGCTTTTGATCCGGTTCCAGCCGGAGAAGATCCGGTTCGGACGGTGGTTGTGAGTGATGCGGTGTCAGATGTTCCGCTGCCAGCAGATGCCGGAACCGTAGTGCCTCGCCGACTGGATGTGCCGGCTGCCGGCAGTCCTGGCCCGGTGACGACTTTGAGTCAGGAAGAATCTCTGAAGTTTGCACTGCTGTTGCTTGAGGACGGGGCTCGATTTCTGCGAAATCAAGACCATTACACGGTCACATTCCACAAGCGCGAGCGGATCGGTGGCGACCTGCGGGAGCAGGAAGATATCGACATGAAGGTGCGGCACCTGCCCGTTTTCAGCGTCTATATGAAATGGAAGACCGGCCAGGTCGGGCAGCAGGTGATCTATAATGTTGAGGCAAGTCCGGACCGGATGTGGGTGAAATTCGGCGGTGCAAGAGGACTGCTGCCAGCACTGAAGATTGATCCCAGTGGCGATGTTGCCATGCGTGAGACGAGGCACCCCGTGACACAGGCGGGAATACTGGCCATGGCCGAACGAATCATCGCACATCGCCGGGAAGAACTGGAAGGTAAAGTGCCGGTCGTATGCGTTCGTTCTGAAGATGTGGTTGTGGATGATCGGCCCTGCTACTGCTTTGAGTTCCAGTACGCATCGAAGGAATCCAGTCCGGTTTACAGCAGCAGCAAGATCATGATCGACACCCGGTACCATATCCCGTTGCGAGCAGTGAATCACACGTGGGGCAGTGAAGAACAGGCCAGTGCTGAAAAATATACGGAAGAAACGCTGATCGAGGAGTACATGTTCTCGCGTTTCAACTTTGGAGTACAGCTGGCCTCTGAAGATTTTGCTCCCAGGTTCAGCCGGTCGCGGAACTGAGCGACAAGCGAAAAACTTATCTGCCCTGCCCCGTTTCGACTAACATCGGAGCGGGGTTTTTCGTTGCGGCAGAAATCAGGATCTTGCGACTTCAGGCTGCTCGGTTCTGCCTGCTGATGCTGTGTCGTGCGGGCTGAGTACTGTACCACTGCAGCAGCCCCAGCAGTTTTGCCCGCTGCTCAGAAGACTGTCCCGAAGACAGCAGCCGCTGCAGCAGGGGAATCGTAGTACGATTGACCAGTGGACTCAGCCAGCTTGCAAACTCCACTCGCTGGCCAGCAGCGACCTTCTCAAACCCCATACCCGTTTTAAACTGATCCAGCGATTCCAGCCCCGCCTGTATGGACTGGTAACCATAACTGACGGCGCGAATGTCGCCCTGTCGCAGTCTGGTGTACAGGTATTGGTAAATCAGTGCATTGTTCGGAAATGACTCCAGATACTGCAGTGATGATCTGACAATCAGCAGGTTGGAGACATCTTCAATCACAAAGGCCGCCAGGCAAGCGGCCATTCGGTTATTTACAAAGGCCGCCCACGCCTCAGCGCCTGGTGTTTTCGCGGCCTCTGCGTAATATCGCTTCCATGTTTGTTCGAGATCATCGGGAATGCTGCGCCCCTGACGCTGCAGAGTATCTGCATGCAGTTCGATCGAGTCTTTGGCAAGATCTGCAAAGTCAACTTGCCGCACGACACATGCCTCCAGGCCACGTCGCACCTGAGTTCTGGTGCGACTGCGAAGGCGTGGAAAGTCGTAATTCGGATCCGCACACATCACTCGAAAACTGGCAGTGCCCTGATCTTCGGGACAACCGTACCGCAGCACCAGGCCATCGTGTCCCAGCACCTGACCATTGTCCACCTCAGCGATATCAACGCTGCGATGAAATGGAAACGAGGTGTAAACCCGATTCTGGACGTTGAACCACCAGAGGCCTGCAGACGTGCGGACTCGATGACCCATGCGTTCCAAAAAACCGGCGTAATGCTCAGGACTGACAGACATCCTTGTTCCGCCCCTGTCGATACCGTCAAACTCAGATTGAATCACCAGACAGTGTAGTCAAAGCACCTGTTTTTCCTCAATACGGATCGTCTTACTGTGCCTCTGGGGCTTTGTCGTACTCGTGCAGAATTCCCTGGTAGACGGTGCGAGCGTGCTGGTACGCGGCTTCTGCCGCAGCACGCTCACCTTCTCGAATTCGATCCCGCTTTGCATTCCAGCAGACATCCACAGCCTGAAGGCACCATTCGGCACTGCCACGCCCGCCACGGATCGGCCGGCCGGCGGTATGCACGAAGATCGGATTCGTATGCACTGAAGGCAGGATTCGCACCGCTATCCACGCAGACCCCTGCAGTTTCACGGGGATCCGGAAAGACTCCAGATGTCCATCCGCCGTTAATTCACGAACCGCCACCGCTTCGCCGTTTACGATGACTTCTACCGGAACCTTGCGGGTATTTCCCAGCCGACATCGCTCAATGTGCCAGTATGGCTTGTCGTCCAGACGCCGGTTTCGAATCGATTGGGTGAGTTCTGTGGGCTCGGGTTCCAGCAGTGCAGCCGCATCGAATGACACCTCTACCTCACCAGGTTCAGCCAGATCCAGGCGACTTACTCCGGCGGCTGTACGTTCGCCAACACCCACACCATTCACTCGCAGGTCCAGGATATGGCTGAGACCGTCTCCGCAGTAGCTGCGACCATCCCGCAGACCCTCAACCCATTCGTCATACGTCAGCTCGCCAGACTTTGGCAGACTGACATAGACCCGTCCCAGACCGACTCGGTCCCCATAGATGCAGGGGAAGTCTGTTTCGCCGCTGATGCGAGTTGTCATGCCGCAGTTCAATGTGTGATACCAGACATTGAGTTCCCAGATTGCGGGTGTGTCAACTGCCGAGATGAAGTCGCAGGCATCATGTACGGTCGTCACAACAAACTCGTTGGCACCAATACCATCGAACTTAGGCATGGCCGGATCCGGCAGCCTGGACGCTGCCCTGCCCTGCCAGCCACGCGGCGCCCCGCCCCATGGCTGGCCATGAAACTGACGACTGCCATCCGGCATTTCGTCCGGCAGCGCCAGACCCCAGCCACTGTGGCTGTAACCCACAACACCACCCTGTTCCCGTCCCCATTGCAGCACTGGGAGTGTCCAGCTGGGCCACTGCTCAAGGCGAGTGGTTCCGGGGAAATCATCTTCCTTCAGCTTCAGGAGACACAAATGCCCGGCGTGCGACGAAGGAAACCCGCTCACTTCGACGTCGTACCGCATCAGAGTTCCGTTTTTTGAAAGCTGCGAAACAGCACCGTCAAAAAACTGCTTCTGTGTGTACCAGCAGGGACCCCAGCTCAGCACACAACCGACATTCAGGTCTTCTCCGAGAATATGCCGCATCATGTCCTCAGGGCCGACACCCTCAGTCGGGCTGTCGTAGTGAGCACAACCGGCTGCGTGCACGTGGTGGTCGCCAGAGAACCAGCCACGTTCAGCGATGTGAATCCAGCGTTTCAGCTGTACAGCAACCTCGTGCGTTTCCGCAGCCGGAACCGTGACGGCGATCCGCTGCGGAAGATACTCCGGCCCGCGATTCACCGTGAAGCTGTACTCACCTGGCGGCAACGACACTGTTTCACCGTCCGCCCGATAGATCTGATCATGGAAGAAGAAGTCCGGAGCAAGTCGGCGCGACGGCAGCGGATAGATTCGGTTCAACTGGTCACGAATGACAAAACTGGCCGTTGTGGGCTGCCCGTCAGTGTCCTTTACCCGCAGTACCACTTGTGTTGCCGGCAGGCACTTGAACAGCACGGGCAGCGCACTGCGGAATCCCAGATCCTGAGTCCCTGCGCCAATGTGGAAACTTAACTGTGCCTCACGCTGCCCGGCATCTCTGCTGTACAGCAGAATCACTCGATACTCGACCAAAAGGCCAGAGAGATTTGGTTTTAATGGCTCGCGATTGAGCACAGTCAGGTCGAGGAACCGGTCAAGAACTTCCTCCGGGTTCACCAGCCTTTCTTTCGTGCGAGGCTCTTCGCGAGCGCCGCGACCCTGCTGATACACTGGCAGAGCATTTGGGCTTTCCAGCTGCAAAGGCGGATTGATGCCCGCCTCGTTGTGCACCTTCACCAAAAAGGCGCGCCAGCCCTGCTGCATCAGCTCCCGGCTGCCGGGACCCTCTGAAACCTTAACCCGGCTTTCCGGATTAATATTGATCAGTGCGAGGCAAAGGGGATCGAGGACCTTCTGCACAGCCGTCACCGCAGCACGATCGTCCGGCAGCACCATTGCCGCAACCAGTGCACTGATCACTTCAGGCTGCAGCGGTGCTCCTGCAAATGCGAGAGCCTCTGTCAGTCTGCGAATCGATGCAATCAGCGGCTGTCGCTCGACCCCGGTGATGACCGGGATTTCCTGCGACCAGCTACGGGCAGATCCACAAACGAGAGCCGACACCAGCACAAGACTGTGCCAGACCAGTCGCAGCGATGCTTGCATCTTTCAACTCCCGACTGCAGACACCGTTTCTGCTGTTCGGCTGCCTGCCCTTCAGGAAGCCGACAACACCGTCAGAAACAGCCCGTCGATGCTGCATTTTGCGCTGAAATACCGACGGAGTCGAGTGTTCCGCCTGGGTTCACGACAACGGTATGGGCCAGTTCCAGCCAGCCGAAAAGCCGCCATCCACATAAAGCGTCTGGCCAGTCATAAATGCCGAAGCTTGCGATGCAAGGAAGATGGCCGTTCCGGCCATATCAGCCGGCACTCCCAGACGACCCAGCGGAGCATTCTCGCGATTCCACGCCTGCATACCTTCATCTGACCACAACCCACGAGTCAGGTCAGTCAGCACAAATCCGGGAGCGAGGCTGTTCACGCGAATGCCGTGTCGCCCCCACTCCAGAGCCAGTCCGCGAGTCATTCCCTGCATGCCAAACTTGCTCATGGCATAAGGCAGCACAGCTTTCAGCGGCATCCATGTGTTCAGCGATTCGATGTTAATCTGAATGCCGCCACCACCGCGTTCGATCATATGCCGCCCGACCCGCTGCGACATCAGAAAGGCGCCACGCAGATTAGTGTCCAGAATGAAGTCGTAGTCCTCAGCAGTTACCGTTTCGGCCCGCTTCCGGCGATTTACACCGGCAACATTCACCAGCGTATCGATGCGGCCACGCAGTTTTAGAGCAGCCGCAACCGTGCTGTCAATCTGCTGCTCATCCGCAACGTCACAAACCAAACCCTCGACCTCCATCCCGGCAGCTCGCATTTGCGAGACGGCTTCGTCGACGGAGTCCTGGCTTTTGCTGCAGATCACAACCTGCGCGCCACGACGACTGAATTCCTCAGCAATCGCCCGCCCGATCCCGCGACTACCACCGGTCACCAGAACCGCCTGGCCAGAAACTGAAAACAGGTCGTCCGCTGCCGGCATCAGCCACCTCCATCCGACTTGGTGCTTTTGGCGGGAGTGTCGGCAGATTTCGCGGTGTTCGTGCTGCCCCCGTCAGATGCTTTTTTCGCAGCGTCGGCACCCTTGCGGTACGAGTCACTGCGGTAGTCCGTCTGGTAGAAACCCGACCCGCGAAAAATGATTCCGCCGCCCGCACTGATCAGACGCTCTGCCTTTGATTTGCCACATTCCGGGCATTTTTTCGTTGGCTTGGCGCTGATTGACTGAAACTCTTCCCACTTGTGCTGACAGTTTCCACACTGATATTCGTACGTCGGCATCTTTACAACTCCACTGCCAAACTCGGTCCACACAACCGAAACACTGAATGTCGCTTACGCCTGCGGCGGTGCACAGGAAACAATCACTCGGGCCGGACGCACCACACGATCGTGCATGCGGTAGCCCATCTCGATTTCCTGCAGGACCGTCATCGGTTCATGGTCGGCTGACGGAATTTGCGTCAATGCTTCGTGCAGATTTGGATCGAAAGGACGACCGACCGCTTCGATTGGCTCAGCAGCATGCACTCGCAGGATGTCTCGAAACTGCTGAGCCACCATGCGGAGACCATCCAGCAGCACCTGCCTGTCCCCGGTTTGCTCGCCACTGCTGATGGCACGGTTCAAGCCGTCCAGGCCCGGCAGCAGGTCACGAACGAGACGCAGAGACTCGTACTTGCGGGCATCATCCTGGTCACGCTGAACTCGCCTGCGGAAGTTTTCCAGATCCGCGTAGCTGCGCATCAATCGCCCCTGCAGGTCATCAACCTTCGCCTGCAGTTCGGCCATCTGACCCGCAGCCCCGGCACTCGCGGCTTCGGCAAACACGGCCGCCGCCTGATCCAGCTCTTCCGGTGCGGGATTCATCTCATTCTCTTTGCCGTCACTCATCATTCCTGCTCCTGAGCAATCCGGTCGATTCCTGTCGGCACGCTGATCACCAGTAAACCCGACTGCGGAATTGCCTGTTCTTTCTGCATTCTGACTTTATGTTTCACTGTTCTCTTCGCCCGAGCCTGAGAAGAACTCGCGCACCTGCTCGAAAAACGACTTTCGCTGAGGCATCACGTGCTTGTGATCCAGCTCTGCCAGTTTCCGCAGCAGCTCTTCCTGCTCACCCGTGAGCTTCTTCGGTACTTCAACCTGAATTTCGACCAGCAGGTCGCCCGGTCGGCTGTTGCCGCCGCGCGGGTCCGGCATGCCGTAACCCTTGAGTCGGCTGGTTTCGCCGGGCTGAGTTCCAGGCCGTATCTTCAGGATTTCGCGGCCCTTCAGAGTCGGTATCTCGATCTCAGCCCCCAGTGCTGCCTGAGCAAACGTTACCGGCAGGCGATAATTCAGGTCCTGACCATCACGCTTGAACAGCGGATGTTCACGGACTTCAATTTCGACATAGAGATCACCTCGAGCCCCGCCGTTCTGACCTGCCTCGCCTTCGCCGCGGAGACACAACTGCATTCCAGTGTCCACGCCGGCAGGCACGGTGAGCTCACGTACCACCTCTTTCACCATGCGACCCTGGCCACTGCAGGACGTACAGGGCTCACGCACCACCGTGCCACGACCGCGACAAGTCGGACAGGCAGTCTGCATGCGGAAGAACCCCTGCGTCGTCATCACCTGACCCCGCCCCATGCAGGTACTGCACTTTGCAGGCGCAGTCCCGGCTCGGCAGCCGGATCCCTGACAGGACTCACAGGCTTCGCGCCGCGAAATACGGAGTTCCCGGCGACAGCCGGCGTAAGCTTCCGGGAGGTCTATGCGGACTGTGGCCTGCAGCGAATCACCACGTGACCCGCCGCCGGAACGACCACCGCCTGAGCGGTTTCCAAACTGAAAACCGAAGCCTTCAAACAGGTCACCAAAGGCGTTGAAAATATCACCGACATCCTGAAATCCAGCACCGCCACCACTGCGGCCGGCACCCTTGACACCGGCATGGCCGAAACGGTCATAAGCAGCACGCTTGTCCGGATCGTTCAGAACATCAAATGCTTCGGAAGCCTCCTTAAAATTCTGCACGGCTGCCTCGTCACCCGGATTTCTGTCAGGGTGATATTTAGCCGCCAGTTTTTTATAGGCTTTCTTCAGTTCATCGGAGGTCGCGGTGCGGGACACCCCGAGAACTTCGTAGTAGTCGCGCTCAGCTGACATGTCTCAGAACCGCCTATGAAAAACGGGACACCAGACCGGTGTCCCGCTGACTTCAGTCATCGGCTTTAAAGCCTCAGAAACTTCTGAAGGAAACGCCAGCCCGCCATTCTGAATGACGGGCTGCAGAACCCTCAGCGGATCACACCTTCTGACGCGGGCTTCTTGCCACCTTCGGCGTCCTCAGTCTTCGTTACAAGCACTGAGGTCGTCAGCATCAGGCCGGCAATTGAGGCTGCGTTGGACAGGGCATTTCGAACCACCTTGGCCGGATCAAGAATGCCGGCCTTGAGCATGTCGACATACTCGTCGCTGGCTGCGTCATAACCCATGCTGCCGGAAAGCTGACGGACTTCATCAGCAATCACGGCACCGTCCTTGCCACAGTTCTCTGCGATAGTCCGAGCAGGAGCTTCGAGGGCACGGGCTACGATGCGAGCACCGATCGCTTCGTCACCGCTCAGTTCCAGTTTCTCGACGGCAGAGATCGCTCGCAGCAGTGCAACACCGCCACCGGGCAAAATGCCTTCTTCGACGGCAGCGCGAGTCGCATGCAGGGCGTCTTCCATGCGGGCCTTGGTCTGCTTCATCTCGGCTTCGGTGCTGGCACCGACCGAGATCACAGCAACGCCACCGGTCAGCTTGGCAAGTCGCTCCTGAAACTTCTCGCGATCATAGTCGCTGTCAGTCTTCTCAATGTGGTCACGAATCTGCTGGACCCGCACCTTGATGTCCTCAGATCGACCTGCACCTTCAATAATCGTGCAATCGTCCTTGCCCACTTCCACACGACGGGCAGACCCAAGGTGACCAACTTCCACATTCTCAAGACGAATCCCGAGATCTTCGGAAATCAGAGTGCCACCGGTCAGAACCGCCATGTCGCCCAGCATCGCCTTGCGTCGATCACCAAAGCCCGGGGCCTTCACGGCGCAGATCTTCAGCACACCACGGAGCTTGTTGACGACCAGAGCCGTCAAGGCTTCGCTGTCTACGTCTTCCGCAACTACCAGCAGCGGCTTGCCTGTGCGAGCCACTTTTTCAAGCAACGGCACAAATTCACGCAGGCTGCTGATCTTCTTTTCGAACAGCAGAATCAGGCAGTCTTCCAGAACGCACTTCATGTCCTCAGCCTGAGTCACGAAGTAAGGACTGATGTAGCCCTTGTCAAACTGCATACCCTCTGCGAATTCGAGAGTTGTGGTGCTGCCCTTGCCTTCTTCGACAGTGATCACACCGTCGCGTCCGACACGCTGCATAGCATCAGCAATCAGGTTGCCAATAGCCTTGTCGTTATTGGCGGAAATAGCACCAACCTGAGCGATCTGTGCTTTGGATTCCACCGGACGAGCAAGTGCTTCGACACTCTTCAGAGCAGCCTCGACTGCAACATCAATCCCACGACGCACTACAGTTGGGTTTGCACCGAGAGTAATGCTGCGGAGACCTTCGCTGTAGATGGCACGAGTCAGCACGGTGGCAGTCGTCGTACCGTCACCGGCTTTGTCACTGGTCTTGCTGGCCACTTCATTGACCAGCTTGGCGCCCATGTGCTCGTACGGGTCTTCCAGTTCCACTTCCTTCGACACGGTAACCCCGTCCTTGGTTACCACAGGGTTGCCGAAGCTTTTGTCAATAATCACGTTGCGCCCTGTCGGGCCCATCGTAACCGCCACTGCGCTGGCGAGCGTATCCACTCCGCGCTGCAGCTTGATTCGAGCGCGGTCATCGAACAACAGTTGCTTTGCCACCTCAAAGGCTCCTTACAGCAATCCACTGGCGAATATCTGTCGCCGGGAAAATGAGTCATAAACAGCTAACGCCCGATGACGCAGCAGAGTTCAGGCCAGTTTGGCCAGGATATCGCTCTCACGCAGGATCTTCACATCCTGACCGTCAATCTCGATCTCAGTTCCGCCGTATTTACCGAACAGAACTTCATCGCCCACCTTGACGCTGACAGCGGCACGGGCACCGCTGTCGAGCAGGCGGCCGGGACCAACTGCAACCACAGTTCCACGCTGCTGCTTTTCGCGAGCGGCGTCTGGCAACACGATCCCGCCAGCAGTGGTTTCTTCTGCTTCATGAGGCTTTACAACAACACGGTCATCAAGAGGATTGATCTTCATAGCTTCAGTCTCCAGTTTTTACCGGGCACAGCCCATATGTTCAAAGTTTGAAATTGTATAACGAACAAGGATCAGATCGGCAGAACACACGGCTTACATCATGCCGCCCATGCCGCCCATTCCTCCCATGCCACCCATTCCGCCCATGCCACCCATATCTCCCATGCCGCCGCCGTCGTGGTGGTGATCGTGGTGACCGTCTTTCTCGGGCTTCTTGGGTTCATTGACCACAATGCAGTCCGTCGTCATCAGCAGTGAGGCCACGCTGGTTGCGTTTTGCAGTGCAGTGCGAACTACCTTGGTCGGGTCAATCACGCCGAATTCAAGCATGTCACCATACTTGTTGTTCAGGGCGTCATAGCCGTAGCTGGCCTTCTTGTCCTTCTTCACCCGGTTGGCAACAACAGCGCCATCCAGACCTGCGTTTTCCGCGATTGTTCGGAGCGGCATTTCAAGGATGCCACGTACCAGTTCCACGCCGTACTCTTCGTCACCCTTCAGCTTGAGTGAATCCAGAGCTTCAGCACAACGCAGCAGAGCTACGCCTCCACCAGGAACGATACCTTCTTCAATTGCGGCACGAGTCGCTGACAGGGCGTCATCGATGAGGTCCTTGCGTTCCTTCATCTCAGTTTCTGTCGCGGCACCTACGCTGATCTGAGCAACGCCACCGGCCAGTTTCGCCAGGCGTTCCTGCAGTTTCTCACGATCGTAATCACTGTCTGTGCCGTCAATCTCTCGGCGAATTTGCTCTGCACGGCCCGCGATGTCAGCCTTCTTGCCGCCACCTTCGACGATGACGCAGTTGTTGGCATCGATACGAACCCGCTTCGCCTTGCCGAGATCGCTCAGCTGGACATTTTCGAGCTTAATACCGAGGTCTTTGAAGAAGGCACGGCCAGCGGTGAGCACGGCGATGTCTTCCATCATTGCCTTGCGGCGATCGCCGTAGCCTGGAGCCTTTACGGCAGCTACCTTGACGATGCCGCGCATCTTGTTGACAACAAGAGTCGCAAGAGCTTCGCCTTCAACATCCTCTGCGATAATCAGCAGGGGGACATTGTTCTTCGAGATGGCTTCCAGCACTGGCACCAGTGACTTGGCTGTGCTGATCTTTTCCTCGTGCAGCAGAATTCGACAGTTCTCCAGCACCACTTCCTGCTGCTCTTCATCGGTGATGAAGTGAGGGCTGAGGTAACCACGGTCGAACTGCATGCCTTCCACCAGATCAACTTCTGTGCTGACGTGGCGACCTTCTTCGACTGTGATCACGCCGTCCTTGCCGACCTTCAGCAGCGCGTCTGCCAGAATCTCACCAATGTCAGGATTGTTGTTCCCGGCAATGGTGGCGACGCGGGCGATGGAGTCCTTGTCGGTAGCCTTGACGGGCTTTGCCATCTGCTTCAGGGCTTCAACAACAGCGTTGACGGCCTTCTGAGCACCGCGGCTGAGAGCCATTGCGTCGGCACCAGCAGCGATGTACTTCAGGCCGGCACGGTACATGGCTTCTGCCAGTACTGTGGCGGTCGTAGTACCGTCGCCCGCAACGTCGTTGGTTTTGGAAGCGGCTTCCTTCACGAGCTGTACAGCGACGTTCTCGTAGGGATCTTCGAGGTCGATGTCTTCTGCTACCGTGACGCCGTCCTTGGTCACCTTCGGGGCGCCCCAGCCCTTGTCCAGAACAGCATTGCGACCGCGCGGGCCGAGCGTGCTGGCAACTGCCTTCGAGAGCTTTGAAACGCCGGACAGGAGGCTTTTCCGCGCCTCTTCATCAAACGTCAGTAATTTAGCCACGGCTTCTCCTCAGTTCTTGTGCTGACTATCTGCTGAGCCCGACTTTGCATGCACCCTGACGAAGCAATCTGCCGCGACCAGAGAATGCAGAACCTGACTCGTGTTTCCCCACAGGATACGCATCACCGGACTGGCATGTCGGATGGACAGAGTGGCAGCCGGTGCTTTCTGGCTGTGGGAGGTCGCAAAACATGTGCCGTCAGTGTGTTTTAGTTTTTAAGTGGTTGTTGTGTAAGCGTTTAGGAGTTTCCTGGCGGGGGCTGGCAGGCTGCTTGCCTGCTGTTTTGGCAGTCAGCCTGAGTGGCAGGCCTCTCTGCCAGCGGCGATTGGTGGCTTTTTCTGCCATTCATGAAATTCCACCGAAAACCGCCAGATCCACCGGAATTCTCTCGAAACAGGTCTTCCTGCACCGGTAGTTTCTGTGGTGCAGGGTTTGCCGGCAGATTGACGCAGACGGAGGCACTCACAGCCACGCCTTTTCCCCAAAGGTTGGTGTTTGATGCTGGTGCTCAGCAGAAAAGTTGGCGAATCAATACAGATTGATGGCGACATTCGCGTGACTGTGACTCAGGTGCGTGGAGGTCGTGTGCGGCTCTCCATCACTGCTCCGCCCAGCGTGCGGGTTGCGCGGGAAGAAATACTGCACAAGTTTGCTGATCTGGCCGTTCAGGAGGCCGATCTGGAATGCGACAGAGAAAACTCGCAGGTTCCGTAACCGTTTGGTTGACGATCTGCTCGCGACTGGGTAATTAATCGTGCATTGCAGGTTCTGCAGGCTCGTGCCAGTCCTGCCACCGGTTGCTGCGTTTTGAAACTGAGCGAACCAATGTTCGGACTATTGCTGACCCCTTCTCTGCTGTTGCCTGCCTGACAGGTCTTGGGGTTGCGTGGTTTTGCGAATCTGACCCTGAGGCTTCCGGTCTCAGGGTTTTTTGTTTTGATCAACCAGGCGTGAATGCGGAGTGCAGCCAGATGAATGGTGACCGGATCGTGATTTTCGACACAACGCTTCGCGATGGCGAGCAGTCTCCCGGTTGCAGCATGAACACTCGGGAGAAGCTGGAGGTTGCTCGCGCCCTTGTTGAGCTTGGCGTAGACGTGATTGAAGCTGGATTTCCCATTGCTTCGCCAGGGGATTTTGAAGCGGTTTCGGCGATTGCTGCCGCCTGCGGTGACCGTACGACCATCTGCGCCCTGGCACGCAGTCGTGAAGACGACATCAATCGTGCGAAGCAGGCACTGGCGGCAGCTCAGCATCGTCGCATCCACGTTTTTCTTGCGACCAGCGCGATTCACAGAGAATTCAAGCTGAAGATGGACAAGCAGCAGATTATTGAGCGTGCTGTGTCATCGGTAGCCCTGGCCAAAGAATTCTGCGACGACATCGAGTTTTCGCCGGAGGACGCAGTCCGTACGGAGCTTGATTTTCTTTGTGAAGTCGTGGAAAAGACGATCGCGGTGGGTGCCACGACCGTCAACATTCCGGACACCGTTGGCTATGCGACTCCCAGTCACTACCACCGGGTCATTTCTCATCTCAGGCAGCATGTGCCCAACATAGACAAGGCGATCATCAGTGCTCACTGCCATGATGATCTGGGTCTGGCGGTCGCCAACAGTCTGGCAGCCGTTGAGGCGGGTGCCCGGCAGGTGGAGTGCACGATCAACGGGCTGGGTGAGCGTGCGGGGAATGCCGCTTTGGAAGAGATCGTGATGGCGATCCGCACCAGGGCTGACTACTACAAAGTGCACACCCGCATCAATACTCGCAAGCTGTACCCGACCAGCCACCTGGTGTCCTCCATCACCGGGATGAAGGTTCAGCGGAACAAGGCGATTGTCGGTCAGAATGCGTTCGCCCACGAAGCCGGGATTCATCAGCACGGCGTGCTTCAGGAACGCAGCACCTACGAGATAATGCGTCCTGAGGACGTTGGTTATGTGGGTCAGAATCTGGTGCTGGGCAAGCACAGTGGCCGGCATGCATTTCGCGATCGGGTCGTGCAGCTGGGTTTCACACTGGATGATGCGTCGCTGCAGCAGGCTTTTGATGACTTCATCGCACTGGCAGACAAGAAGAAAGAGGTCTACGATTCGGACATTACAGCCCTGATCGAGAATCGCCTGCAGGACGCTGTTGACAGCTGGAAGCTGATTCGATTTCACACGTCGGCGGGCACGGGAACGATACCGACAGCGACAGTCGAGCTGCAGTTTGAAGAACAGTCGCCTGTTTGTGATGCGTCCACCGGAGACGGTCCGATTGACGCTGTTTTTCGAGCGATGCTGCGAATTACGGGGTTGCAGGCGAAGCTTGAGGAGTTTGACGTCCGCAGTGTGTCTGAAGGGCAGGATGCTCTGGGGGAAGTGCATCTGGCGATTGGGTTTGGCGGCCGGCACTACCAGGGCAAGGGTGTCAGCACAGACATCATCGAGGCGGCGGCTCGGGCATTTTTGCAGGCTTTGAATCGGGAATATGTCGATATTCGCTGCGGCAGTGCTGCACCGGTCAGTCCGCAGGAATCTTAAGAATTGTGTAAAAACACGGAGGCTGCCTGCTGGCAGCCTCCGTCGTCCGCATGGCGGTTGGCTTCAGTTTTGCTTCACAGGAACGAGCAGATGTAGTCGGCGACTTTGCTGACCTGCAGTTCGAAGTACGAATTGCCTTCCACGTTGAAGGACTGGCCACCGTGGACTGACTGCCACTCGGTGGCACCGGCAGGTCGCCACTGCAGTTCGCCTGACTGAATCTCCATCAGTTCTGGTCGACCGGTGTTGAATTTGTAGTTACCCGGCAGCATGACGCCGAGAGTTTTGGTGGAACCGTCTGGAAATTCGATCGTGCGGCTGGTGACATTACCGTCGAAATAAATGTTGGCAGCCTTTACGACTGTTACTCCTGCAAACCTGCTCATTCTTCGTTTCCCGCAAATTCTTCCATGGCTGTTGGAATTCCGTCTGCTGCGCCGGTATTTCCCGGCGAAGTTCGTGGGCGGCAGATTAGCGGTTTGCCGATTTTTCTGAAACCAGCGTCGCTGCAAAAGTCGGATTTCGTCGACTGCGGCGGTGTTTTCCGAGCTTTGAGTCTGCAGTTTTGAGTGTTCGGAGTGTTTCATGTCTGACGTTGTCCAGCTTCCGCCGCTCGTGTTTGCGCCACTGCTGAAGCGAATCCGCTGGGGCGGGCGACGTTTGGGCACAGTGCTGGGCAAGTCGATTGGTGCTGAAGCGGACTACGCGGAAAGCTGGGAAATTACGGATCAGCGGGATTCCGAAAGCCGCATTGAAACGGGGCCGCTGCAAGGTGTTTCGCTGTCTGAACTG
>Ga0172376_10000297_pt1 | contig 63953 bp, 125 predicted proteins | sample Lak35m_FD_121114 | JGI IMG/M metagenome (GOLD analysis project Ga0172376, IMG submission 121114) | Freshwater microbial communities from Kabuno Bay, South-Kivu, Congo - kab_092012_35m | ecosystem: Environmental > Aquatic > Freshwater > Lake | place: Democratic Republic of the Congo: South-Kivu... | reverse complement strand
AGATACGCACTCACAAGCTTTTCTTCAAACAGAAAAATACCGGGAGTAGCTTTGCCATGCTTCGGTAGCCGTTCCTCCAAGCGAATAAACATACCGATTTGTTTTGGCTTAATACGATACCAACCTCCCGGTTTTGCAACGGTAACTGCTTCATAAACATTGCGATCTCTTGCCAGCTTTACCAATGTCCCAGGCTTCATACAACCCTCAATCCATGCCGGAAATAATCATTATATATCTCAAACTTCTGATCTCCAATCAGAAACATATATCCAGTAATACTGGAAGTTTTATCCGTGCCAAGATACATCATAATCGTATTTGCCGCCGGACGTTCACTTGATCGGTTCAAATCAACCATATTAAAGAATGGAAACATCATACGATGATCCGTGAAATCGGGATCCCAACGATATAGATTGCCAACCTTCAAATCATTAAGGGAAATGGACATATAATCACCAGTTCCTAACAGGATTATGGGGAATACCCTTACCTTCCTCAATCTCGTAATGCGTATATGCTCCAAGAACACTCGCAGAATGATAAGGGCGGCGCTTGTTCAGACGTTCGCTGGGCGGCACAAAACTATCTTGCACGTATTGTTCCGCTGCTTCCTTAGTGTCAAACGTCGCAATCAGAATACGAACATCGCAATCATCATAATCCCGATACTGCCACCCGTAAAGCTCAAACATGATTTTCTCCGTTTCGGTATATTTTTACTATAGCAGATGAAAAAGAAAAATCAACGTTATTTCAGATTACAGGATCGTGAGGAACAGATCCGCCCTCGGAACAAATCTCGTAATCGTCATAATCTCGCAAGAGACTGCCCTTGCGGAAACGATAATGTCCTCGCTGACAACTAATAAAAGCGTTCTTACCCTTGTTTAGTTCGCTGCTCTTAACATATGCAAGAGCAAGAGCCTCGGTGCTAAAGGTAGCAACAAGTTCTCGGGTATCTTCCGGCTCAAAAGAACCGCCAATCTGATGCTGGAAATAATCCCGACGAATGCCCCAAAGCTCAAACATTACTCATGTCCTCCACAATATTACCCTCAATATCACGCTCAAACGCTGCCAAAATATCGCCGTTTTCATCCTTGATACTCATCTTGACCGCCTGCTTTTCATTATTTCGCCAATAGTTGTAAGAACGCATCGCCCCCTTGAGGGTCAAAAAACGCTTAACCTGCGCCGGATAAACAATATCGCCGGTCCATTCATCGTCAGTTTCCGAACGGTACGTCCGCTCCGTAAAAGTTGCTTCAAAACGATAGTTCATCTGATTTTTTCCTCTTTCTACATACAGAATATCATTTTATTCTGAATATTTCAACCGATTAAAGAAAAATAAAAAGCGGCAAAATAAAGGGAAATCAACCCTCTTCTTTCAGCCGACCTAAATCCCGCTCCAAACGAGTATGAAAACTGTCCTCACCATCATCACCACTCAATAACCAATCAATACGGTGAACATATGCACTAGCCTCTCGCAATAACTTTACAGCTTCACGAAATCTACTAATAGTCTCCGCACTATAATGCCGTCCAATAGGATATCCACATGCATCCTTCGCTTCACTATCATTTTCACGGATCTCTTCTTCTATACGGTTTGCTATATCATTAATATGATAATCGTGATAATCAAATGCTCCGCCGCTCATATCATTCTCCCTTAATAGCTGACAATAGCCGCTCTACCTCTTCTTCCTGTTCAATACGCTGACGATGCTCCCATTCCTTATGATCCATTGCTTCCATTAGAAGCGCCACTTGCTGCGTTCCATCATTGTCCAGAACAACAACCGGCGCTGCCTTTGGATCGTCCTTCGTAGTTAGAACAGTTTTACAGACGCCACCATGAAAGTTCTTACGCCATTCAATACGAAATGCACTATCGTCCAGTAGGCTGTTTGCAACAAAGCTTTCAAAACTATCCATGAAACCAAGAGGAGACATATCCATAGCTTCATGGAAAAGTTCCCAAAGCCATTGCCTACCATTCTTGTCCCTACGCCATTGGAACACACGGGCAATAAATGCCTTTACATCATCGGGAGTATGTTCGTCCGATAGACGATTGATAAGATCCGTATGATGCTGTTTAAGACGCTCCTGGGCTTCATAAAGTTCAACGTTAAGGGAAACGATGGTGGTGGCGATAGTGTTCATGTATTTATCTTATCAGATTTATAAAGAATGTAAACTTCATTCATCTTGTTGGTATATACCAATAGAGGCATTGCATAGTTTTTAGAACAATAAAGCTTTCCTACTTGGAGCATAATCACCCGATCTCCTCAAGAAGATATCGGATTTCACAATAAGGATTTACAATCCAACCCTTCTTATCCCCCGCAAGAACCTCAATATATTTTCCTTTCCCCTTGAAAGAAAGAACAAGAAGCGGCATATTCTTTTCTAGAAAACTGACAGGCTTTCCGGAACGATTTGACCAATAAGCGGCTGCGGCCTCGGCGACGTTGCGCCCGATGAGCCGCCCGGAGCGCTCGTGCACGGGGGCTCCGGCAAGTGCTGGTCCGGCAGCGGTTTCACAATCCGGATAAAGCATGAGGAAATACTCCTCACAACGATAAAGCTTTCCAATCTCAAGCATATACATGGGAATCTCCATAGAAGTAAGAATAACATATGAAAAAGAAAAGGTCAACCCGAAAAGGTTGACCTTCTTATCTACTCAGGGAATCTGCTTAAAACGATACTGGCTCGGAATATCCCAGATCCAACCACGCTTGTTGTCTGCCAGAACCTCATAGTAATGGAAGTCTACGCTCTTACACTTACCATCGGCTAGGTTAAGCTGGTATTCCTCCATAATCGGCTCCGAAAGAATAAGGATGGGAATACCAGCACCAATAGTTCCCATTTCCAGCATATCCTCCCCGTCACGAGCATCGTCTAGTGACGAGTAGATAAAGGTGCCAACCAGACTATTGTAAACCTTTCCTGCTTCCATCATGGATTCCCTCGCTTTCCTTAAGACTAAGATAGCATAGCCCAAGCGAATGTCAAGCTTTTATTCTTCCGCAGTTGTCACAGGAAACAATCTTATAAGTTAAACCACTACCAGGATCATACCATTCATCGACTGAACCCCCTGTGGGTCTGCAATCCCAACTGGAGTTATCCTTAATATAATTAATAGATTCATCGTGCGTTTCAAAGATATTCATAGACTGCTCCCAATAATCATGCCCATAAGGCTTCTTAAGAACGGTAAAAAACTCGTATGAGCGTGTATGGAACATCAGTCAATCTCCTTAAGAATATAAGGATTTGCAATCCATCCCTTCTGTTCTCCTGCCAAAACCTCAACATATTTCCCTTTCCCTTTGAAAGAAAGAACAAGAAGCGGCATATTCTTTTCTAGACAACTCACAGGCTTACCAAGTTCCCTTGACTGATAAAAGGCAATAGCGGAGCCGTACTCACCCACATAGGGTCGGCTGAACGCAGCGGCGCTTTTACAATCCGTATAAAGCATAAGGAAATAATCCTCGCAAGAATAAAGCTTTCCTACTTTAACCAAAGTTTTGTTGCTCATGCTGCAAACTTCCTATGTTTTTTAGCATAGCAGTTCCACATAGGAAGTCAAGTTTTTTGGCGGGGAACTCGAAAATCTTTTATCTTCAACCAAGACTCGTTAATAATCCAACCAATCTTATTCTCTACCAAAACCTGAACATATCTGCCATCTGTCTTTAAATAAAGAAAGGGTTGCTTTATTTCCATTTGAGAAACATCTTCGCCAAATCGCTGCTTCCAAAAACCTAATATAATTTTATTATGGCTCCCAGTTAAATTTTCAAATCCCGCAGCTTTTGGACTCTTACGACGAGCAGATATAGCTAACTCTCTCTCAGAATAAAATAAGAGACAATGCTCGGTGCTAAAATATAGTTTACCTGGAATAAATTTCATGTCCGTCTATAAGATTATAACATCCAATAATTTATTTCTTTATCTCTATCACTTCTTAACTTTTTTAGATTCATTTACTGTTTGACTTAAAGCCAAATCCGAAGCCATTTCTTTAGCTTTTCTTTGTTCGCGCCCAGTTTGCCATTCTTTTGCTAAAACACTCAATTTTTCTAATGCTTTATCATCTCTTAAAATGTTTACAAGTGTTTGATCTTCAGAATCAGTAATCATACTAACTCTTGGATCATCTTTTAATTTAACAAGATTCCATTCTTCTTCAGACATCTCTCCAACTGATTTTTTTAAGAGATCCATTTCTTTCTTTACAAATTCAAGAACATCTTTGTTGTAAGGTCTTAAAATTGCCGAAATCGTTTGTTTTTGAGAATTTTTTAATTGACCCCAGAATTCTTCTACATCAGGAGCAGTCCATAAACTATAATCAATGTCACCTTCTATAATAAGGTTTTTTACAGACTCACGGATTAGGGTTCTTAGTTCGCTTAATTTTATTTTCATAGGTTAACTCTTTTACGTTTAAATAGTATGCAAAAAAATAAAGGAGGGAATAAATCCCTCCTTCATCGATTGCCATTTTATCAGCCTACCTTGGCACCATCATAGGCTAGAACATCAACCTCATAACCCAAATAGAGAAGCTGACGTTTATGTGCTAGTGCAGACTCCAAACTAATCGTATTCCAAGCCTTGAGACGACTCTCAACCCAACAGGGCTGCTCACCATATTCAAATGGTCCAGTTAGCCACTCCTCAAAATACTTCTCATTATCAAGATTCACAATAGCAAACAAACCAATCTTAGACATCATCATTGATCCTTTCCCATTCATTATAGAAATAATCTGGATTTTTGTCAAAGATAGTTGCCATCATAAACACTGCATAGTCAACCAACTCATCCTTTGTCATTTGCTCAATAACTTTTTGAGCAAGAGTAGTTCGATTAATTTCCGTATTTAGCGGCTTAATACTCATAGAATAATCGTAAGGATCAATAGAATACCAAGAATTATACCAAAAGCAAGAGGAAAAACAAATTCAAGAGCAAATTCACTCATGATTTCTCCACCCTGATCAGGTCGCAGAAGTCTATCAATCTCTCTCTGTCGTCTGGAACGTCCGCTGAACATTTATTTATTCTAGCACTTCAGAATGGATCGTCAACTGGATTCCAGTTAGGAATTGGCTTGAAATAAAAATCTCCATAGCCACCCTTTTCTGCTTCCAACTTAATTAGCTGCCAACCATATTGGGATGCAATCTCTTGAACCTTTACTCCCAATCCCTCTAAATCATCAGGTTCCCCGGAGTCTCTGTGATCCAGAAGGTCTACCTGCCAGTCAATAACCATATACCCACCTGGGGCAGACCAACCATAAGAATCTCCAACCATTCTAAATCCATGCTTGCCGGTTAAAGTCTTATATAGACTGTCACAAAGATTCTGTGCTCTCTCGGAAATATTCATATGTTTCCCGCCAATAAATGGAACCGTCCTAGAAGCTCCTAGAATGCCCCCAGAAGGCTTCAGCGCCTCCAAGGTAGCTCTCGGTCAACGAACCCGTCCCGCCGCCTCTCAGCGGCTCTACGAGCCTCCCGACGACTATCCTTGCCACCACGACGATCATCACGACGATCATTATCGGAAAAGAAAAAATCATCATCGTCAAAAGACTTGTTGGGACCACGATCAAAACTACGATCACGCTTACTCATTTTCTTCACCTTTCAACCAAGAATACGAAATACATTGCAGAAAGTCAACACAATTCCAAATAGAAAAGTACCAAATATACCCAGCCCAATAAAAATTGCAGACAGCATATATTTCTCCTTAATTCTTACGATTGGGAATGATTCCACGGCTCACAACAAGAAAACCCTTCTTGCTATAATGCTGGGAAATCAAGAAATAATCTTCTTCCTCCATGTTCTCACGATCAAGAAAAAGAATGTTGGCATTACGAGTACCAACATTCTGATTGTCTAGCAGCACATGGAAAAAACTTTCCTTCTCTGCCGGAATCTCCGAAATGTCTTGTAGCGTCATATTCATTGAATAACTCACAATTAGAGAGTAGCATACGGGAGAAAAGAGTCAAGCGTTTAGAACTTTACTTCCCACTTAGAAAGCAAAGCCGCAATAAGTCGATCTAGCTGATCCTGCACCTGGGGAGACAGTACCTCTACGGCAGGCACAGGCTCAGGCGGAGGATTGTGCGGAGGATTAGAGGCGGCGAGACGAGGAAGATGAGGAACCGTATCCTCATCATCACTATCATAACCAATAGTGTCACCCTCCCAATACCAATTGTCATGCCGAGTAGCCTTGCGGAAACTCATAGCAATCTCCTTCTCCCTCACCTCCTCATATACCTCCTCCATCCAACAAGAACCACAAGTGTCAGGTAGATCCTTACAACGGACAGATTCAGCAGTAGTCAAGTGAAAGTCACAGTTACAAGACTTGCAGCGGATATACATTGAAATCGACATATAGCTATCCTAGCATAACCAAGATACATGTCAAGCTTTTTCTTCAATATCCTGCAATACCTTCATTACCTTCTTACCACCAGGAATTTTCTTCTTTGGATTTATCGAATTCCAGTTAACACGATTGTGATCCAACCGCAATGTGTAAAAATATCGCTCAACAGTCTTTAATAGATTGTCTGCTTCCTTCTCATTCAATACATTCGGAATCGATTGCTTATAAGCCTCAACAGAACTTAATAAGTTATTAATAGATTTTGCCATCTTCATTATGGCAACAGTTCTATCAGCTTTCTTACTATCAAGATATTCAGCAATAGAATCATTATCAATAGACTTCTTTAACTCTGCAACAACCTTGCGCTTAAGATCTAACCAAGATTCATTGTAAATAGCCCTTAAATACCTGATAAACTTTGTATTTTCCGTTGAATGATATCCGGTAGTTGGATAACTACAGAATTTCTCTATAGTTCTTTTTACAGTACCACCACCATCAGTCCCTATTGAAAATAGGGGTCCAGATAAATTATCTCGATCTGCAAATGCAGAGTCACTCTGATTTATTGGATATTCAATAATATAATTGCCGCTAGTATCCCTGTAAAGAGTCACATCCAGAGATTTATAAGTTTTCCAATTCAGATTTTTATACTGAATTTTCTTTGACGGCTGATCCTCTATTACCTTCTTGATTGTATTGTGACCCCAGCCAAACCACGCACGAGAAGTTCTAACATGATTTAATAAATCAATCTTACCTATCAAAGAAGAATTCAGATACTTCTCACTAGAAAGTATCTCATTCAAAAAATATGATTCAGTTATCTTCAATACCATAAGTTCAGTATAGCAAACAGAATCCTATATTTTTAATGAATAGTCTTGTCCGACACAGAATTATTCTGGGAGTTCTCCTTGTTATCCTCCATAGTTCTCCACTTGATCTTATCAAATTCCTTTGGGAAAACCATGCGGAAAAGATTAACAGCCCACTTAAAAGACTGATAATCCTTGCCGGGATACATCACATCACCCCATAGATATAGAAATGCAAGAGTAGAAAGATGCTCGTTAAAATAAATTGTATCCTCCATACGATCATATCTGGAAGGATTCTTAGAATCTACGATGCCAAGATATAACATCGAATCCCACACGAGCTTTGTTCGCTTCCCATAAATCTTACACATGACCTCATGCAAGTCATTAAACTTTTTAATACGATGATTTAGACTGCCAGCCCAAGGCTTCATCTTCTTAAACTTTCGCAAAGAATCCATCATCGCCTTCTTGTAAGGCAAATCCTCAACAAAATAAAGCTTCTTAGACATAATAAGATCCTAGCACAATAGAATAGAAAGTAAATCTTTTAATTTTCTTCCGAATAAAGCTTCTTGAAATCATAAAGAGATGTCAAACCAGGCGTTTCATTGTTTCGATTTAAGATATAACCAATGTTTTCTATACGATGTTTCTTTTCTATCTTAACCGGCTTTTTATTTTCGTCTGCCCTTTTTTTATTTATTGCAGCGTCAAAATCATCTTTAGAGATAAAATCATGAGAATTGGTGTAATAGATTTTGCCATCTCTCATCTTAAGAATATAAATTTTATTTAAAGAATTTTCAAAATAAAGCTCAAGCTTCTGAACAGAATCGCCAAGAGCTCCCTTAAGTCTTAATTCACTTGATTTACTTCTATCATAATCAAATCGAGCTCCAAGAACCTTCGCCAAATCTAAAACATAAGAATGATATTTTGATTTAACTCCTGTACCTCCTGCTCCTTCATCTCCAGAGATTCGCTTTTCATTGGGAGAATATGTGACAACAACATGAGGATTCTGATGTTCATCAAATAATGAAATAATCGTTCGATCTGGGTCCATAGACATTACTCCAGCAGAACCACAGTTACTCATTTTTTTACCAACAAGTTCACATTTTGGACCTACATCTATCCAACGCCATCCATCATCATAAGTTTTTACAGGCTTCCGATCCTCGAAAACCCTTTTCTCATCATATTTCTTTTTTGCTTCCTCAAAAGACAAGTCTTCATATGGTTTTAAATCTTTTATTTTACCGCTCTCAATGTCCATTATAAGAACAGAATAAAAAGCCATCTCTTCTCTATCAAATATTCTTTCTATTTCTTCTCTATAAACAAGACTCTCATCCTCAAAAGAAAGTTTTTTTGCTGGATCTGCTGGATCTGCAAGCGCCGCTCGACGCATGACGGGATCTACATAAGGGTCGTCTAAATCTTTTCTAACGTTATTTCGCTCTTCTACAGTTGGTGCTTCATAAAGATCTACTAAGTCAACAAGATTTAATCCTCTTGTATATCTACTATGAGCTATACGCCACCATTTCTTATCAACTTCCCCAGCTCTGTTTGTAGCTTTATAAATATTGTAATCTTTAACCCATTTGGCAATCAATGAAGCTTTATTACCAAAACGTTTGTATAAAATAGAAGCTATTACTTCAGGAAATCCTAAATTAATTATCCCCTGCTTAGACTCCTGAAGCATCTCGCCAACAAGAAGTTGAATGAAATCCTTTAATATTTTTTTCCCGTCTCTCTTATCTCTCATACCCGATAAATATCTTCCAAGGAATCTAAAAATACATCGCTTATTTCAATAACATTAATGTCCAGCAAAACTTTATAAGTAATGTACTGCGGAATCCTATCATTTATATCAACAACTAAACCAACTTGATTATTAGAAGCTCCAATAAAATCCTTAACAAACACCAAATCACCAATGCGATATCTAATTCTCATCTATGATTAAATAGATACAAAAAGAAAAGGGACGGTTATTTCTAACCGTCCCAAACCATCTACTACGTTCGTCCACTGGAAAGGAGGAAGTAACAGAGATCCGTTTCTGGACTCCCAATATGGTTGCCAGAAACTTTCCCTCGTTTATCTGGAATCAATAGGGGGGATATAAACACCGCGTACCAAAACCAGATAAACAATTCGCTAGTAGCCCCAACCATCGCTTTAGCGCCGCGTCACGACTAACGCCTCCAAATAATAATAATAAATAATAATAATAAATATAGAAACAATCTTATCTAGTAGGTTCGCAACTGCCTAGAATCGTCACTCACCATACATTCAATCTACCATACTCTAACCGTTTGTCAACCAAATTCTTCTATAAAATTTTTCCAATATTGAAGATCAGTCTCATCTTCATCATCTTCTTCACTAACTTCAGGAAGAGAAATTACCTTATCAAAAGAACGCTCAGGAACAGCAAGAGCACCAGTTCTAGTTACAAAATGTATAGGATTTATTTCCTTCCATTCTCTTTCATTACGAGACTTAGACATATTTATTCTCCTTCAATCCCCAAAATCATGATGATGATTAGCCCATAAATAAACAGGGCTGTGTTCTATCTCTTCTTCTCCCGCGCTATTTTGATCCTGGCTTGGAGGCGGCGGATCAGTAGCAACAGTAGGGCTAATAACTGAGGGAGGATATAAATCCCGGCTATAAAACTCACAAGTTGGATTGCTACACTCACAATTACCAAAGTATGATATATATGCCGGAGTTGTATTACACTTTATGCAATGGGTCGCCATTTTTTTCTCTCTTTAACCGTAAATATCCTTTTATTGCCATAATAAATGCCCATACATTCAATATGTTAAATATAAGCAATGGTAGCTGCTCCGGATCCCTAAATGCTAACATACACTCAATAATAAAATATATCGTATACGAAAACATAGATATTCGATACGATATATCCAATCTACCATGCGATAAACACCAATGGTTATAAAACTGAAATACAGTTACTAAAGGTACCAATATCCAAAATATAATCGATGTTAACGTCATAATTTAAGCCGCCGATTGGAATTGAACCAACTTTCTTCTCTTTACAAATGAGATGCATGACCATTATGCTTCAGCGGCATTTTTTATTTTATAATAACGTTTTCTAGAATAACAAAATTCCTTATAAAAGTCTGGCATTAATCGCCTTACCCTACGAGATACTACTTGAGGAATTTCATTTGTTAATTTTGCAACAATTTCAATCCAACCATATTTGCTAAAATCTACAGCATTTGTAGATTTAAATCTAAAAATAGTTTCAATGAACTGATTTTCAAATTTTTCTTTTTGTAATTTAAATTTTAAATCTTTTTTAGATTCTATTTTTATTATTTTTATTGGTGTCAATAAATTAACTTTGTTTTTAGAAACAAAGTTTTTATTTCCTTTACGGATTCTTTTTGATGTCTTATGCTTTGGATTTCTTCCCCAATTTCTAAAATTGGGGGTTAAAGCATGACAATTAGGACATAATACACGAAGATTTGTTTTTAAATTGTTTGTATGATTACCGTCAATGTGGTCAATTTCTAATATTGAACTACCACAAGAACGAGTCTTATTAAATCCACATATGCTACAAGCATAGTTATTTTCTGACAATAAAACATTCCTTCTCTGTATTGCTCCTAATGTATCCCATTTTTCTATGAGATAAGATAGATCTGCATTACAAAGTTTTGTATTAGGATGCTGAATTGCGACATGAGCATAATAAGCTCTTACGCTCTTTATTTCATAGGACAAACAAATTACACAGTATTTTATCATACTAAGTAGATAGTAATGGATTCGAACCACTGATTAGCGCAATGCTCGCAGATTTACAGTCTGCTCCCTTAGTCCACTCGGGCAACTATCCATAATCTTATTTTTTGTTTAAAAATGGGTCCGGAGAGAATTGAACTCTCATATAACTGATTACTTTACTACTCTTAGTTGCCTAAGCCGATTAGTGATAATCGTTGTAGTCTGGACTATACCATCATCCTCGTCTTTCTCGTTAGGATGCTTCCCCTCTAGTCTCTACACACGCCCAGAGGTTTCACTCTCTTGCTTGGCTCGGGATTGTCCACATGGGAGTTCCCCCGAATTTGGGAAGTTTTCATTTATCGGTTTCCCGATAACGCTTCTATTTTCAAAAGTCAGGTGCCTGAACCGTTCGGCCACAGACCCATATCATTCATTCTAACAATTTTTGATTAGAAACTAAACCATAATGAATTTCTCCGTAAACCTTTTATCACCAGCGCGTGCTGGCGCGCACCGCTGCCCACGACGAGGATCTATAAAACAACGCTACCGCAGAACGCTCATCAGAAGTAAGCTTCGACAAGGCACGCTCTAGAACGCTCCCAGGAGGCGTTAGAGGGCTAGCAGGAGAGGTTGCAGGGGTAGACTGTGCAGAAGCATCCATAGGGCGGCAAAGGGTCTTAGCAACGTTCCAGACGCTGCCAGGAGTAGAGCCACGACCATCGCCACGATTCTCTAGGAGCTTCACCTTTACACTCTTAGAATTAATCTTAATTACCTCGCCAATAGACTGCTCTCCATTAGGGCGACCAAACATGACACGATCTCCGATACGCATTATTTATCTCCTTTATTAGATTAGTTTAGCAGATGAGGAAGGGAAGTAAAGTGTTTTGTTGTAGAAAATTCGGGAAACTGGAGTCGAACCAATATTCAGACGTTCAAAGCGTCTAGTCCTGCCTTTAGACGATTCCCGATCAATCACAATTTAAGTATAGTTGTTGTTTTATTAAGTTTAAACTCTTTTACCACAAGCTTGATATAGAATAGATCCGCTTTGGTCTGAATCCATTTCGCTGTTTAGGTTACATTGATGTACAATGCAATTATATTTTCCGCCGCGATATTCTACATGGTTATCTGCGGCTTTCTTAGCTGCTTCTAAGTTATCCCAGCAACCAAGAATATAGGAATGGATTTCTCTTTCTCCCCAACGTAACGCTTCTACAAGATAGATTATCATAAATTTATATATATGGATCAGGCACGAAAATCAAAGATTCGTGGGCGACCCCGGCAAGGCTTAAGAGACTCTAGACCGATAGATACACTAAAAGTCATATCTTCGGGGCTGCTAATACGAACCATGTTATCTACCGGTTCCGTGGTAAGCACCACACGACAACCCCTCTGGAAGAGATTGGAGAGCCCCGTCACACGGGGATCATTGATATTAGCAATATTATAATTGGGAGCATCCTCAATATTGCAGAGAAGAATTGCGCTAGAACCGATCTTAAGAGCCATGTTTGTATCTCCTTTATATTTCTATAATAGCAGACTGGATTAGGAAGTCAATCTATTACTCAGAATAGCAAAGAACAACATACTTTTGACCTTTGTTTATTTTATTCCTTTAGATTTAAACTAAGCGCCCCCGGAGAGACTCGAACTCCCAACCAGACGGGTAGAAACCGTCTGCTCTATCCATTGAGCTACGGAGGCAAATAAAGGGTTAGAGTCGGGTTGAAGTTCCGCTCCCCCTTAAGCTAATCATACAGTAGTTATAGCAGACGATATAGGGAATGTCAAATGACCTAGAAAGATTCTTTAGAAAGAGGAATTTCTTTTAGAGACAACCATTTTTCGCTGATAACCCAGCGGATTTTATTTTCTGTTAGTACAGGGATAAATTTATCTGCGGTTTGCAAGACAATAAAATAATCCCCACGTTTACAGAAATCAATAGGTTTTTCTAGTCTACGGCTCCAAAATTCCGCCCATACAACGGGTTTATCCTCTACTCCGACCCTAGCATTGCTTAGGGTTTTAAGCAATGGAATATTGCTTGCTTGAACAGCAGTTTCTCTATCTGGATAGAGGATAAGATTATATCTTCGGGAACGATATGCATTGCTCCTATATAACGTCCGGTAATTCATTCGGAAGAGGCAGGGATCTTGCGTGGACGACCACGAATACCGGCGAGGTCGAATTCGTTGACTAGGGAGACAAGAGTATCCTCTCCATCCAATTTAACATTATAGAATCCAAGGCATTCGGATACAACCGTACCCTTCTTATGATGTAGAGAAGCGTTAACTCTGTCGCTATCGTTAAACTTAACCTTCTTGCCAATCTTGATCATTTTGTTTCCTCTTGTTTCTATTATAGTAGAAGGCTAGGGAATGTCAACCGATAACTCGCATGGGACGACCACGGGCAGGAGAAAGCTTGTTTTGGTGAATAACCACAACTTCACCAATCTTATTGGTGATAACTACCCAACCATTAATCGGATGGTAAGAGGTAAGAACCACACGTTCTCCAACGTGCATGATAGGCTCCATATTAGAGTCCATAACAGTCTCGTTAAGAGTATAGTTGCCACCGAGACGAAAGTTGATAGCCATGTTGATCTCCTATGTTTTTAGAATAGCAGATTTAGATATTGTATCAACCGAATTCGGTCATAACCGGAACATATTCGGTAATTCGATCATTATCCAATGTCATTTCACGGAAGGTATTACCTTCAAGAAACTTAAACTGGATATACTTTCCATTTCCGACAATAGCGGAAATAAACATCATAGGTCCGATACTAGTTGTGAGTGGGGATGGAGACAAGAAATAGTTTTGCGGACGAAAGACCACGAGCTTACCGACCTGATCATTAAGATAAGCGATCTTATCTTCTCTGGAGAGTTGTCTCCATTCATAGACGCTAGAATCTGGCGGAGGAATGATATTCTTTTCCTTTTGTTTCCGCGCCCTCTTTTGTGCGTTCTTCCAGCTTTTTCTCCAATTCATAAAAAGAACATATCATTTATATTGGGTGATGTCAATCTTTTTCTAAGATTTGTTTTCACTTTCTGCATTAACAAGTGCTGGATATCCTGTGGATCGAATACCCCAAGCTAAGTGCTCATCGCAGACTTTTAATATCTTTTTTTGATCATTGGAAATTTTCCATTGTGGAAGATGAGAGCAAATTTCTAAATTATTTCCTTCGCCTCGATAATGACAAAACTTCTTGGTTTTTCTTACATCATCGTATTCCATATATATAAATATATTTGAGTCTGAGTATAATAATATTAATTCTTATTGAGTCAATATAGATTAATGAAGGAATAAAAAAAGAGCCCCGATTTCTCGGGGCTCTTCCTAGCTGTGGCTAGGATCACGCACCAGGGACACGGGCGGGACGACCCCTCGTGACCCGTAGATCGCAGGCAGGAACCCGCGTGACGGTGGCACCATCACGGCTACGAACCGTGGCAATACCGGAGGGATCAAGAGCCACAACCGAGACACGGGAACCGTCAGGAAGAGCAGGACCGCTCTCGGTGTTGTGGCAAGGGACGAGAAGGACAGCGGGGGAACCAATCTTGATAGCCATGTTTATATCTCCTATGTTTCGTTTGTTAGTTGGGTTAGTGGTTATTTGGTTAGTGGGTTTGTTTGTTACCTGATGTTCTTACTATATCAGTCTTTTGGATCTTGTCAACCTTTTTTCTTTTTCTTTTTTCAGAGACTCGGGAAGACAATCATCATTTGGAACAATCTAAGAATAGCACTTCTGGTAGGAATGTCAAATGTATTTCAGTAGGGATTCAATGCAAATGCTCCAGAGGGAGTAAGGTAAACTTTTTCTGCACCAGAAATAATCTTATCTGAATCAAGGATAAAAAATCCGGGTGCTCGATAGGGATTATAGCTAACCTTAGTCAATTGGGAATATTCCCTTGTGAATTCTGCTTGGAGGGTAGCAGAATCTGTAATGATTTCGGGGCTTAGGACACCGGCATGAACGTTCTTACGCCTAGTCTCAAGTACCTTTTTTCTTCCCGCCTCGGATACCTTAAAGGTAACGTCCATAGCTAGAAGCTTATCGGCGTAACCATAAACCTTCCCAGTCTTCCTTAAAGAAAAGCACTTGCGATGTAGGTTACGATAAATAAACGTTTGACTTGCCACCGAATAATGGATGCTCATGTTCTTTAACCAGTTTTATTATTAAATGCTTTTGATTAAACCAGGGAGAAAAAAGAAAGGGGGGAGGTATCTGCTCCGATACCATCCCCCCTTTTGGGGTCATGCGGGAGCAAGCTCCATCGCACGCTCGTTGTAGAACGATGCAATCTCAGCCGGGATACCCCGGAAGAGGGTATCAACCAAGTTATCATTGATAGCAACGTCAACGGCAGGAACCGGAGCCGGTGCAGCAGCGTTACCAAGCCACACCACAAGACGGGGATCGTCCTGCATAGTAGGGGTGAAACGATACACGCCGCGCCGCCCGCTCCACCGAGTAAGACGCACATGACCGAAAGCGCGAAGCTGGCTGATAATCGAGCTCTGGATCGTGCCAGCGGAGTAACCCGTTGACTCTGCAAGCTGGGTAATGGTAGCACCTTCGGGGCGGGAAAGCAAGCCAACAATGACCCGGCGAGCCGAGTAGTTAGGAAGACGACCCCGACCGGTAGGAGCAGCGGCAACAACCGGGGAAGCGCCCGTGATACCGACAACGCTGGTAGCAACAAAGTGAAGGCAGAAGGCGATCCAATGCGCCACCTTGTTATTATTCACACTAGCGGAATGTTGGCGAAACTCAATCGTACCGTGACGAGCGTATGCAGCGACATTCACGGCATGGTATCGATCAATGCTATCAGCGTAGCGCCGAAGATACGAGGGAGTCTGGCATCCAACAACGGTATTGATCAGATCGTTGCTGATACGCTTTGCCCAACGGCTTTCACGGCGGGATGCAGGCATAAACCGATTGATCTCGTTCTGGTGAGTCTGATACCGGCGCATGATACTAACGATCTGCGGAACACTCAGATCCCCAGCGTCAACGTGAACGTGCAGACCGCACGAGCGATTGACGGTAGCACCGGCAGAGACAAGGGCACGCAGAACAGCGCGAACCTGCTCAATACCAGCCTCACCGGAGAGAGGCGGGGAAACTAGCTCACCGCAGTTTCCGTTGTGATACTCAAGGCTACCATCCCGCACAACCTTCCAAGTGTTACGGGTAGCATGATTGTAGTCCTCATACTGGCAGGGGAAGCCAGCAGCGGTGATAGCCCGAGCCGCAGCCGCGCACGAAACACCAACAAACTCAACCTCAACACCGAAACGACGAGTAGGAACGTTAGCGAACAGGGTCATTGTAATATCCTCTAGTTAGTGCCTGGGAACAATCTTAGATTAGCACACGGGGAGAGAGTGTCAACCTTTTTGTTTTCTCTTCTCTCTCTTGCCGCCGCGCTCTCTATATTCTTACTATATCACTTCCAGAAAGAGTGTCAACCTTTTATGCAAATTCTTTTTCAGGAATATTAGGAATTGATAAACTATAATTTTAGCATAAGCTAGAAGCTCTGTCAAGAGCTAAGTTAATAGCTTTAAATAATTTAATGTAGTTAAGGTTAATAATTGTTATTCAGTCAGGTTTATTCTTTAAATGTAGAAGAGTCAATAGGTATTAAATGGAAGGGATAAAAATAAAGCCGCTTGGTAGCGGCTTTATTGGCAACGGAGGATCAGCGGTATAGCAGCGGCTTAATTTCTCCCGTCTTAGAGCGACGGACAACGGATACGTTCTTTCCCGGTCCTGGCTCTCGGCTAGCGGTAATAACCGTCTTAACCGTATCGCTGGGAGGAATGTCCTTAACCTCGGTATCATTCTTCTTACTAGAAGTAGCTTCCGGCTTAGGAGGAAGAGAGGTAGTGTACCAAGTATCGGGATCAAGCCCGGTAAAAGAATACTGATTGCTGTACCAGATAGGAGTTTCCATACCATTGTTGGTATCAATCTCTAGCGCACCCTCCTTGGGGCAATCGAACCAACCCTGCTTTGCGTTAACGATGTAGCTATGTCCACCGCTTGCGAAAAAGAGCATCTTATTGCCGGGACCGATATTGCTACCCAGCTTTGCAAGCAGACGATCCGAAAGGATTTCAAGGGGATTATCCCAAGTACGGATCTTTGCACGCAATTCACGGGCAAAGATAAGGCTATCGCTTTCGCTTTCGTTACCAGGGATTGCATGTAGGGTGCCATTGTGCATCATCACAAGGTCAACCCCATCATCCTTCTGATTAAGGATCTGGAACGGGTGACAAGTATCCTCGTGAATCTTGCCACGGGTACGGAGTCGGAAATGAATGGCATGGGGCTTGCCATGCAGGATCTTATGAAGGCTCCAAAACTGATCCCAGGTATAAAGACCCTTTTCAACCCGAACGGAACCATCATCATCGTGCCACATGACACCGACACCATCACGGTTATTCTGCATAGCGGTACGCATACGCAGTTCGTTAAGGGGAGCGCCGGTAGGATTATTGATAATCAAACACATTGTCGTGATCTCCTGTATATTCTTAATATATCAGATACTTCGTGAATGTCAACCTGTTTCTTACAAACTTTTTGGAGCGGGAAGAAAATTGTTGTTGACTACGATTGCTTGAATACTAATGTACCATACAGAAAATAAATGTCAACCTTTTTATAAAAGAAAAAAGTCGGATATTTTTGGTATCCGACTCAATTCGTAAATTAAAATTTTATATCAAGAATTACCCTTTCTATCTACATAATATTTAGAACCTCTAAAATGACCCTCGCCACCGCCAAGACCTGCGGCAGCAGCATATTTCTCTCCTGTCATACGATCATATTCGCTACGTTCAGAAGGAGACATTAATGCCCTTTGCAAATTACCAATTTGAGCAGGCAAAATACCTCTTTCAGCAAGACCTTTATCCCCAGGAGGCAATTGAGAATATTGCAACTTTAATTCATTGATTCTATTTTCAATTTTAGATTTTAATTCTGAATAATTTTCTTTATTTTTCTCCATTTGAGCTTTTATTGCTGCCTTAATAAGCTCTTCATCTGTCATTTCTGGTGACTCTGTTAAATGTTTTTGAATAGATTCTCGGATGATAGAACGTAATTCTTTTAATGTTATCTTCATATTGCTCTCACTATAATAAAGTATGCTAACTTAACTATATTAATTAGAATGCAAAAAAGAAAAAGCCGGAAAAAATTCCGGCTTCATTTCAAATTAATTTGTCTCAGCTTTTGACAACATCGTTAAAAACAACGATATAATAGCACCATCACTAAGAGCAATAGTGGCAGAATTACCATTGATCCGAATAATTCTTCCTAACTTAGAAGAACCAGTAGGACGTACACATTCACCTACCTGAAAAGTCATAATCACTCAAAGAATGGAACAGAATTAACAAAAATATGCATATCCGGCTCAGTATCCCACCAATCATTCCATTCAGCAATAGTTTTCTTTGCCGCAGTTGGAACTACATCAAAATCCAAACCAGACATATCCCGCATATCTGCGATAATCTGCAAAGCTCGTGTCTCCGCCGATGCTTCGGTAGCATATGCAGCTACAGTTTCAGCACAGAGATCAGCACCACGAACCACAACAAAAATTGTACGAGTATTCATTACTTTCTCCTTAAGGAATAAGTTTCAGAAGGGTTTAACAAGAATTTCATTACCACGAACCATGATAACACCACGATCATTATCATCTTCGCCTTGAAAAGAACAGTCTCCATTTAGAGCATATCCCCACGGAACAATGAAATTACTTAGAAGATACTGAAGCCACTCCACATAATGATAGAACTTTTCTCCCCCATCCCATTCAATACGGGTTCCATCATCAGAAGGAATCCATTGACACCACAATCCCGGCTGACCGGAAGGAGCACGATTATAATCTAGGATACTGGCATCCTTACCCTGACCATATTCTCCCCCCGCTCCAACAAAATATGCTCCCTCGGGTCCAACAGGTAGACCGGTAACAGTTCGACGGGGATCTGGTAGAGTCTCTGCAATCTTAGGATCCCGACGCATACGCCGAGTCTGAGCAAAGGCGGTTAGAAACTCTCGATGCTCGACAGCAAGAGGGCGATCAAAAGCAAAGAATCCATTGAAATCGGTACTATATCCCATGACAAATCTCCTTTGAGAGAATTTATGATAGCAAAGTTTCTTGAGAAGTCAATCTCTTTCAACCATCTGAACATCAACATGCCATGCTCGAACCTGATTCATAGGAACATTTAATTGTGCAGCCGCATCATCAATAAGAGTAATGCGAATATCTGAATCTTGATATTGCTTAAGCTTCCATTCTCGATCAAAAGGTAGTGGTTCCTGCCAACCCTCATCTGTACAAAGTCTTACAAAATATCTTGGCTTTAACTTTTTACTCATTTTGTTTATTCCAATTCACAAGAAGGATAACAAACATAAGCATATGAAGTGTTATCACAATATACGGCAATATAACATTCTGAACAAATACGAAAATCTTCTACCTCTTCCATAGAGACTAGTTCGCTGCAATAGCTGGTGCAATCCTCTTCATTGAAGCCGTTGCATGAATTGGCTGTAACACTGCAAATTTGCAAACATTCCTGATGCCTCTCCATTGCTGCTGCATCCATACAGCCAAGCAAGAATACCGTTAAAAGAATATATCTCATAGACCACGCAAAGGACCGGAAGGGCAGCCATGCTCATGAAGCCATTGACGCTGCTGAGAAGAGGCTACTGAGAGATATTCGGACTCGGCTGAGAAAGCACACTCTCTGTTTTCATAGAGATCAGAAATGGTGCCGCATTCATGGTCAACAACATAAAAACGGCAAGCAGACCATCTACGATCTCTGGTATAATCTACCGTTTCTGGAATTGTTCGGGATGGAACACAGGAAATGATAGCAAATGAAATTAAAAAATAGATAATATTATTCATAAGTTGTTAAGGTATATATTTGCTGTTTCCGGTAAATTCAATTATGCGAACAATTTTTCTTTTTATGGAACCATGATCGCAACCTTGGAATCATGGCGGAGAAGAATGGAAGAAAGCTTAGGATAGCCAATAGTTCTTCGTGACAAAAATGCATATGTTATATTTCCTATTTACAGAGTATCAGAACATCTCTCATGTATATACTATATGGGAAATAATAGATATTTTTTTTAAATAAAACTTTTGTAAACAAGGTTTCATTAAAATCTTTAATATATGGTAACTGAATATCTTTTTCCAAGATCAATATAGGTTCTTCAACATACCAATTAATACATGCATAATTCCAAGGATCTTTGTAACCTGATCCTTGTGGTAGGAAATTATCTTTATTATTTAATTTTTCTGACTCATATAACATTTTTCCAAAAGAGTTATCATATTTTGGATTTAGTTTATAGAGGTTGCCGACTTTTAGATAGGAATTCATTCTTTTACTTCAAGTAGATTTTCTTCTGCTAGATAAACTTTTCCTATTTTATCTCGCCAAAGAATTCTAAATTCAAATAGAACTTTTGTTTCCAATGGAAAACGGTCATCACAGCTCAATATAATAAAATAATCTTCAGGTTTAATATATGGCATCATGTAGGTATTTCCTTTTCCTCTTGTAAAAGGAGGTTTAGGATCTTCATAGAAAATAAAACAATGATTTGTTCTATATAAGCCGCCAATTTTAATTAATTCTGAGATCATGATAACATGTCATATTTAATTCCGATTATTTTATCGGATACAAGAAAGGCACCAATAACTATTGAATTGGTGCCTCCAAGGAAAACGCACCTTGAGTCATTGTCAATTTTATGAAAAGTTGGACTGGATAAAGTTAATGTCCATCTGCTTTCTTCATTGTTCCATTCAAGAATAGGGAATCTTTCTACCAATCCAGACGGATGATCCTGAAAGCGATATAGATTTCCAATCTTAAAATTATTATACATGATAATAGCTGTTGTATTTAACTTCTCTCTACGGATTCTCTTATTTTAAAGAGAGTAAGAGGTTGTATATACCCAATACGTTCCTTGTATAATATTTTATAATATTTATCTTCTTTTTCTAAGACAAGGAAAGAATCTTTTTTTGGGATAATGCTTATAGCTAGGAGACTGTTAAAGTTATGTCCTATATAGCTGTTTATACGTTTAAGATATTTATATGCTAAATCTTCGTTTGTTTCGCCAATGCAATAAAGATTTAGATTTTTTGATATTGTTACGAACTGTATTGTTTCTATGGAAGGATAGAAGAAAAGTATCCAATTAAGGGAGAAGTATAGTCCTCCAATATTTAATTGTGAGACACTAGAAGCTACGTATCCGTTCACTTAACTCCAGGCAGACTAACTCCATATTGGTCTGCCATAGTAATTAGGGCTTCTGCGTTACCTTTAGCATCATTTACTGGATTATGGTCATGCTTTGTCTTACGCAGCTTTTTCCAATTAGCAAAATAATCTTTTGTTAGCCCGCAATAAAAATCTCCAATTCTTCGGGCGCTATAACCAAAAGGATTGGAACCTAGATATGCATGAAAGTAATAATTCATGTATCCCCAGTCAAATGCAGGATTATCGCTAACAAAAATAGGTCTGCCATCTGCATTATAGGTCTTAACCCAATCTGCAAAATTCTGCATGACGATAAGGGGATCGTCATAGGTAGCGTGTTCGTCCGCAGACACGCCAGAAATGGCTGCTGCTGCTTCCAAACGCTTTGCCCCAGGTAGAGGAGCTACCCTACCCAGGAACGTCCTGTTGAGGCTCCTATTGACCGCAACGGCACCAAAACTTATCATCGAATAGAGAGGTGGAACTGGTCCATCGCTCTCAACATCTATAATAAAAAGCATAATACCTCAAGTTGAATTTGTAATTAGATATATTCCGTAGCATCCAGTAGAAAAACAAAACACTGGATTCCAATTCCATACCTTAGCAGCAAAGATAGAGCCGCCAAAGATAAAAATTCCCAAACAAAGATTAATAATCTGTCCGATAGTCATAACACCTCAAAAAGAATAAATCCATTCCACAAAAGAATGGCAAGTCCTAACAAAACTAATCAGGAACCCAATGATCAAAAACATATCACGCAGCATATCATCCCTCCTTGATCTTTTTCATAAGCCTCTGAACATTGATCTCTAGCTCACCAGAAAGCAAAGGCTCCTTTGCCCCGGTATGATGATTAGCAAGCCATGAAACGGTAGGAGCAGCAGGGGTTGCAGCAGCAACAGGCTCTACCTTTTTATCGGAAGAGAAATGGAGTTGACGATGCTTCTTATTATCGCGCACCTTTCCATTCTTATTTCCCTTGTTCTTAGACTTTCCGCTGTTTAGCTTAGACTCGGGGATAAGATTGTCGAAGTAAACGCTACTAGCAGACTTAGGCTTACTGACCGCCTTCTTAGCGGAAAGGAAACTGCCAAGGGTGCTAGAATAGTCATTCTTTGATGAGGTATAGGTACTAGGAGAAGTCTTTAGAACATCGCGGGTACTCGTCCAATAGGAACTAACCTGCTTATTCCAGCAACGGTTACAGGTTGAAGCTAGGTCATTATCCTCAACCTTTGCATAATAGGTGATGGTAAACTTGTTACCACATGAAATGCACTTGTTAGTGATCTTCTGCATGATTCTATTGTATCCTACAAAAAGAGAAAGTCAAACTGTTTTGTGTCAGAATTAAATTGCCTTACCCTTATGATTTGCGGGTAGAGACTGAGACACGGTTTTAAATGAAATAGCCGGAGTTGACATTAGACCACGACCGATCTGACAACCTTTTCCAGTATTGTAACCACTATTCTGCTTCCAATATCTCTTATATTGATCTGCTTCAGCCTGAGAAGCAAATTCAAGAATAGTAATACTTGACATCTTACCATCCCCGGCAGAAACTCCAAGAACCCTTGCTACAGGTTCTTCGGAGCAAGAGGGGCAAGTATTAATCTTGCCCCCTACCTTACGCTTTTCGGCAGAGTGTGAATCGAAAATTTCTTCACATTCAACGCATTGTAGACGCATCAGTACTCTCTGTCAAGAAAATAACTCTGATCTCGCACATCGCTCATGCTATCATAAAGATCATTAATGTTATCCTGACCGTAATCATCATAGCTATCATCATCCTGATCCGAGATAATCTGCATACCTTCTAGATCATCGGAATCAATATAATGAAGATCACCATCATCGGAATATTCAGTATCTCGGGGATCCATTATAGTAGTCCTTTCTATCACGCCGCAACGACGTTGACAATATAAGTATCTCCAAAATAATCCATATGGAAGGGACCAAGCAAACTATCACCGGGCTCAGAAACAGAAAGCTCTCGTCCACTCTTATCAAAGAGGACACATTGACTCCAAGCAGTCTCACCATCCTCGGGACTATTCGGAGCAATCACCTGTACAGCGGCACGAACACCATCATCAAAAAGTACCTCCTGATCAAAGAGGACTTCATCTCGTCCACAATCGGCGGGAGGAGTGAGAAAGAAATTCTCAAGCTGGGAAGCAAGAGAGGTGGCAACGGTCATAACAGTCTCTCGGGTCATTGTTTCTCCTTATATTGTTACTATAGCAGTTTCGTATCTGGTGTCAACCTTTTTCAAAAGGTTTTGTTATAGAATAAAAACGTTATTAACAGCAGGATACTTATACTTTGCTTCGCCGGTATAACAACGCAGATTATTTAGAGGTTGATAATCTGCTTTACCGTGAGCATGTCCACAGAGAAGGATAATATTTTTATCTGGATTATTTTGTGCTACATCTAGTAGCATATCTCCCATCTTTTTGGAAGAGAAATGTGGTAGCCAATCTTCGTTACTAATTTTTCCATTATAGAGAGTATTCTCTGGGAACGGTGGAACGTGAGTAGCAACATAAACGGTCTTAAACCCGTCCATAAACGCTTTTTGAAGGTTATCCCTTATATACCCAGCCGACTCTCTTGCAAGCCGATTAATCTCATCGTAGCGGACTTGCTGCTGAAGCTGACAAAGCTCTGAGATTAGATGATAATCATTCATTACAAGACTACTAGCAAAATAATTTGAATAACAACCATCATACCAGCCATCATGTCCAACCAGAGCAATAGAATCGGTAAGAGGAATAACTCCGCTACTACCTAGCCAGTAAGCCCCGGATTTAAGAGAACCTTTATTTTCCTCTGGATATGAATATTTCTCAGTTAAAATCTGACGAATCTCTGCAATAGATGCATGATAATAATCATGATTACCGCAAACAAAAAATACTGGGGCAGGGCTTAGTTCCTTTTCCAATACAAGCAAATGATGTAAGAGAAGAGGACTCTCTGTAATGTCACCAGTTAACACAACAGCATCAGGTTTGCGTTCTCTAATGCTTTTGCAAAACTTTAAAATCTTTTCTAAAGAAAGAAAATTAAGATGAGTATCTGTAGTCCAAACAAGATTCATATGGGGATGATAACATATAAGTAAATAAAAGTAAAATGGGGATCAAAAGATCCCCATTTATATCATGAAAAATAATTAAATCAAGGAGCGTTAGTGCCACCACCGATAAAGGTACCAAACATAAAGTTACTTGAACTTACGATAGTCCACCAGTATTTTTTAGGTGAACCTGTGCCGTTTGTATACTCCTCACCAAAACCATAAAGATCAAATACATCACCAAAATGAACTGCACTACCAGGAGGTGTTATACGAGGAATTTGTGCTGTCCAGAATGGTCCAGTAGATCCATCATCTGTATTTGCGATATCATTTGAAGCTGATAAACGGAAACGATCATCGCCGTAACCATCACCAAAACTTCTACCAGCAACTAAACGAATATGCACGTTTGAATTGGATACAGATAAAATTGGTAGAACTAACTCTGTATTTGTTTCAACTACTACAAAATTTCCTTCAACAGTATGCTTTTTAAATGGATTGGAAGAAAAATATTCTGCATTTTCAGGAGAATGATATTCCATACCACTTCTATAAGTTTTACTTACATTTATTTCTAATTTTGTTTCTGTTTCTCTATCTGCTCTTACAGGATAAACACCTTTATTATCGATCTTTGTATTTACTGTCATAAAAATCTCCTAGTAATATATAGGAGATCTAAAATGAATTAAACTTTATCTAAGATATAAAAGTTTTCATATATAAGACTGGGATTTAACTCATAGATTTCAGATTTATATACTTTTATCCAGCCAATTATATTCTTATATAAGACTTTAATCCAAATTTTATTTTTATCTTCCAAGATAATATTAAGAGTATTAACCTCTAATACTTCTAATGGCAGGAACAAATCCTTAGAATACAGCTTTTCCAATACAGTATATGGTTTAAAATTTTCTGGGATGTCATCAGGAAATTTCAATATTTGAGTGGTTACATTTTGATATTGATGAGAAACGAAATGTAATTTACCAATTTTTATATTGGGTATCATAGAGAGAGTCACCAGTTATAATTTTTAATTATCTTGACTCTCCCTTCTTTTTTCCCTGAAGGGGAAACTGTATCATCAGAACCAAAAATCTTTATGCGAACCCAACCTTCGTAGGAATTAGCATCATATACATTATCTACCAATTCATCATCTAGATAAATTTCATAGATATATTTTCCTATATTATCTTCGCCAGGATAATGCCGATAACAAAAATAATATCGTATTGGAGCTAGCATTGATTTTTTAATTTAAGATAATGATATCTATAACATTCCAGAAGTAACCATTCTGGTAGAAAATTATCTTTATCAGTAAAGATAGATTTAATCTTAATCAAGCTATATTCTTTACCGATTACGAACCATCCTTCTGGATATTCACCAAACACCAATTGATTAGGGATAACAATACGAGCCATGATTGGATTTGTGCCAACACTCATCCCACCGCCATATTTTGCGTATCCAAATTGGACTTCTCCTCCACCATATAGTGAAGCAGTAAATAAAACTTTATCAGGATCTTTCCACATAAATTACTCATTTGAGTACAGTACAGAGACATACTCATGCTGAATATCCTTTAATACTCCATGAGGATCGTCATCTCTACCAATATTATCATCTAAAATTGAAAGCATCTGAAATATACAAGAGTGCGTTGCTTTTAGCAAATCCTTATACTGCTCAGACGTTAGATTTACTTCGCCATTTTCTATACGACACATAAGCTTTTCAATTTGATCTAAATTCATAGTCAATAACTATATCAAAGGATATAATAAAATTAAACAAGACCTCCAAGAGTAACATCACGGATATTTCGCTTATTACCCAAGATACCCTGGATATGCTGCTCGATTCCGCCATTGGAAACAATGTAGTAGCAATTAACCGGCTTTGTCTGCCGGATACGCCAAACACGACCGGTACGCTGGTCCAGGCGACTAGGATTCCAGGGTAGCTCCAAATGAACGACATTATGCGACACTAGCTGCAATCCATCAAGTCCGATACCACCGGCATCAGAAGAAAAGAAAATCTTGCAGTTAGGATCAGTCTGGAAACGTACAAGATTTGCAGCACGCTTTTCTGCGGACTGAGCACCGGTATAGGAAACATATCCGATACCTCGGGGAAGAAAACGCTTACAAAGCGTCAGCATTTCAGTCCACTCCGAAAAAACAACAAGCTTTTCGTTGCGCCGTACACAAACATTATTAACAAGGTCAAGGAACGCTACAATCTTAGAAGAAGGATTATTGTCCTGTTCCTTAGTAACAAGCTCCATAGAGTTACAGGCTTGACGAGCCTTAACAAGTAGACCTTGAATAATCATCTTTTGCGCTGGGGTAGGTGAGCCACCAGACTGCGCCATAATCATCTTTGCCTTAGCCATGTATTCGTCGTGAATATTGGTTTCTTCGTTGGACAAAGAAGTGTTAATAGTATGAAAAGTAAGCTTAGGCAAGCTAAGACGACTATAGGAAAAAACATAATTCCGCAGTCGGTCATGCAACTGCTCAGTATTCTTAATTCCAGAATAGTGAATACGATTATGGGAAACCGACTCTAGATTCTGGAAGTCGGCATTAAACCTCCAACGGGGTCCAAGAGCACCGGGTGCAACGATCTGCATAATTGAGTATAGATCGTCTAGACGATTTTCAATAACCGTACCAGAAAGACCGTAGAAATATTCCGTCCTGATCTTGGAGAGCGCCTTCCAAGTCTTACTCTCGGAATTCCTCACGTACTGAATTTCGTCTGCAACTAGAACATCAAAATTCCGCTGTAGGAAAAGATCCTTATTCCTAGCATACCATTGATAGGTTGCAACGTACACAGGAGTATTCCTATCTAGATCAGACTCAGACATAACCTGAGTAGAATCAAGATTAGTCTCCCGCTTAATTTCATTAGCCCATTGAAGTCGGAGACTCTTAGGACAAATGACTAGCATTTTAGCATTAGGCTTGTGATACTTACGAATCCAAGCATAACAGGCAATAGTGGTGACAGTCTTACCAGCACCCATCACCATACTGCAAATAGCACGCTTGGCATTAACCATCTTTGCAAAGATATCACGCTGATAAGGAAAAAGAGTCATGGTCGAAAGCAGACCATCATCACAGGGAGCCGGAAGAATAGGACCAGCAGCACGTTGAGCACGAATTTCTCGACGCTCGTTAGCATCAACGGTAACACTATTGACGATAGGCTTTACCGAATTGCCAGCAAGGAAATTTCGCTTTGCATAAGTGTCATAAAACACAAAGCGAGCATTACCAAAGCTATCCAAACGTTCTGGGAGAGAAACAATCGCCCGATCCAATCGAAGAGCAAAGGATCGGAACTCGTCATTATCACGATTGCTAAACTTGTCACGATTCTTACACAGATTATTTAGCGCAGCGGCATGAATACAAAAATTAGATTCGTCAGTAACGAACGATCCACAGGTGCATTGAACCTTGGTAAAGGTTCGATTAAACACCTCTAGAGTATTCACATTGTCCCGGCTATCAGTAAACTTAATTGTAAGCCAAGGATTAGAAGTGTTAACAACCTCTACCTTCCAACGCTTCTGCGCGGCGAGCTTACAAATCTCGTTATGGCGAAACTCAATAGCATCCCTTGGTGCAGCAAGAGTAAGCTTCTTACTGGACGGAACCGGACGAATCAAAATAGACATTCTCTTATGAACTCCCTAGTAAGTGAATCCACTATACCAGAGAGAAGAGAGAAGTCAAACCATTTGTTCAGCGATAGATAAATTTTCTTAGTTGTTCTGGACTGGCATTTATCCAGCCGACTTTATCTTCTATTAGAACATGAATCCAATTATCATTATAGTGCCCGAGAAAAATAAATGGTTGTTCAAATTTAGCTGTTGGGATTAACTCTGACTTTTTACGAAGCTTTGTATTATAATGATCACAAAAATTATACCCAGTTGTATCTACTTCACGTTTAAGAGTATATAATTCACCAATTTTATTCATACGTCTATCCTTTAAATTCATCTAACTCATCCGAATCGATTCCTACCCAACCAATTTTATTATCTATTAATACCTTTATCCATGGATATCGATATTTTTCTGTTTCTAATAATAAAAATGGCTGATTCTGTAGCTCTTCTGTATTAAATCTTCCTACATAGTTATCGATGTCGTTTTCGTAAGTAGGGTATAAGGATTTATAAAATCCAAATGATTTCTGGGCGCAATTCTTTTTCAAGATATATAATTTGCCAATTTTTAACATTTATCAAATAAAATATAGAATAATTGGGATTTAAAAAATGTATTAAATCCCATCTCCATCTCCAGAATATAAAAGATCCCCTAAAGAATTTTCAGGATCATTCAGAATATGATGAAGAACATCTTCTAGAACCCAAATTTCATTTTGGACTAAGAACTGTAAACGAAATTTACTTAAATTGGGAAAATTCTGAAATTGATCTGTTATTCCAATGAATAACATTGGAATATTACTATCGTCCTCTGTAATGTATGATACTTCCAGGTTACTGGTTTCAATCCCTGTTAAAAACTGTACTCCATAAATTGGACGATATAATTCTCCGGGGATAAAAGATAATTTATTACTCATGATGATATTTCTTCTAAATATACAAAAATATCATTTATAAAATCCGCTCTTGTTGAGATTTCTCCATTAGAAGTTAAAAACTTTAGATGAATTATATCTTTGTTTCCAAGGGAACTATGTTTTGGTATTTCTAGAAGAAGCAAAGTTTCGCCTGGAGAACAGGTCTGCCATGCCTTAATATTTTCATTATATAAGAAAATATTTCTCTTTACCTTATAGACCGAGCCAACTTTTAATGGGGGCTCAAACTCTTTAGTTTTCAATGAACTTCTTCCCATTGATCTTCCCATTGTGAAACATATCCAACCTGATCATTAATCAATACTTTCATATTCCACATGTATATTGTAATAAGATAATGAGTACCGACTTTTGTAGTCATTTTATATCGCTGCGTATAGTAAACTTCTAATACGAGCATGTTGTCTCCATCCTTGATATTGAATGGATTATCTATATTTTCTCCTGGTTTATAAAAATGAGAATTTCTCAAACCGTTTTCATTTGGAAAACGGCTATATTTTTTTTGTTTATATAATTTACCAGGAACAAAAAACATTTCAATTTAGCAATTTATTATTTGACTTCTCCTCAGTCTTAGTCAGATTAAATTGATGATCCCATAGAGCAAGAGCTTCAGAAAGCTTAATACCTGGATTTGAATCAAGAATCCAAGATAGTTCCTTACCTACAGTTTCTGCCTCCTGCAAAGAAGCAATAGGTCCAATTAGCGGCTGGGCATAAAGCAATTCATCAGAACCAATAATTTCTTCTAGGACTTTAACATTCGTAGAAAGAGTATCTTTGCTCATCATAATATAATATCCGTCATCGAAATCTTCTTTGGCAATTGAGTCATCTTCAATCTTAAAAGAGTTTTGACGAATTTGCTCATCTACTCGGATAATAAAAAGAACGTTATAATCATCAAGGGTAGTATTCATACATTCAAGTTATCAGATAGAATCTTTCTTATAAACATCTATTGCAATACTTTCCAAGTATTGTCTCTAATATGAATCGAATATATTTCTCCCTTGTGTTCACAGAGGAGAACAACTGGATCTTCACAATAAATCTTGATTACAAGAAGTAGAGTCTCTGGCTCTAAAATAATTCCCAAATTAGGAGAATTTTCTTTTACATACCATTCATTGTCTTTTACATAAAACTGTATTGGGAATACAACAAGTCCACCGGTATTCGCTATTTGTGACCGTGAAGCTTGGATTAAAGAACCGATTGGTGGAAGGCTACCCAATAACATATGGAATATAAATATAAATATAAATATAAAGAAAAAGAAAACCCCAGTAAAAACATTACTGGGGCTCTTCTAAGCTACGCTGCTTTATTTTGCAAATGTTTTGGAATATTGTTGGGTGCCTTTGGAATATATCCATCTTTCTTGGCATGACACATAAAGCAAAGGGGCTGCATATTCTTTTCCCCGTTACTTCCACCTTCCTTAAGAGGCTTAATGTGATCCAGCGTTAGCTTACAATCCTTATCCCCGCAACAAGCACAATGAAAATTATGCCGCTTTAGAGTATTAAGCCAATCTGCTGGACTCATCTGCTGCATGACACCATGCTTTTTGGCTCGTCTATTGTGCCTACGAGCCATTCTACAAGAACGAACAACGCAACCCGTACATGCAAAAGGAAAAGAGAAACTAGGACGGCTAAAATAAGCCTTCTTATCCATACTGCTACTAAAAGAAATATTACATACGGAACACCGAGGACACTCCATAAAATTAAACCCCGTTTAGGTTAGTGGAAATCCTAGAATCAATCTTGAAAAGAGGACCAGAGTTTTCAACTAGCTTTCGTAGCTCTTCCTTTAGTAGAGCTGACAAGATATAATTCTTGTTATCCAAAGCATCATTGTAGCAATCGGTTAGCCCCAAGATCAAATCTTCCAGTTTAGACTCATCATTCAAACCTTCTAGCAAATCCATTTTTTACCTCACCGAGCAAACGAATAACGATTAGAGTACCACACATTGTTCTGCCAGAATCCAAAATCCTCATGCAGAATAGCATCCTTGCCCTTGCTAGTCATAAAAACAATCTTATTGCCGCTACCAATGGTAGACTCAAGACGACGGATAACAGGCTTTCGCAATAGATCAAGCGGATTTTCCCAACCATGAACCTCGTTGTGAAGAATGTCGGTGAAAATCTGAGTGTCGCTACGCTTGTCACCGTCATAGCCCTTCACGCTAAAGGTTCCGTTGTGCATAAGAAGAAGATCCATACCATCCTTTTCGTGATTCAGAACCTCAAAGGGATGGCAATTTGCCTCGCTGCGCTCACCACGGGTACGAAAACGGAAATGAAGGGCATAGGTGTGATCCCGAAGAAGCTCAACCCAATTCCACATTTCCTCAAAATCCATAAATCCCTTGACAGACTCAATACGTCCATCCTCCTCACGCCACATAAATCCAACACCGTCACGGTTGTTGCCGTAAGCAATATGCATACGATCCTTGTTAAGAAGAATACCGTTCGGATTATAAGCGATGATGCAAATGGGACACCTTCCTTTCTTGGTACGAATCTAGTATAGCATAACGTCTTACGCTGTCAAACAATTTGTTTCACGCTAAAACAATCGTGCTAAACGATATACAGTAAAACTACTATAGCACACTCATAGAGTATGTAAACTCTTTTTTAAAAGGTTTATCAGATAAATATTTTATGTTATAATCCATATTATGCGTAAATACTCGTACAAGACGATCTATAATAAATGGATTAAAATGGATGAGACTCCTATTGGAAAATTAATGCACGCATATAATCTGGATTATGATGAGATTTGGCTGGAACATAAGAGTAGCAGACCCAGGATCTATTATCCCAATGGTAGTACCATTTTCTTTCTAGAGAATGTTCCTCCACAACCTCAAAACGGAATTCCGCAATATTGCGAAGTATTATTGGGAAATCAAAAGGGATTAATCATGATCAATAGGTTAAAATTTTCCTATCCAGAAAAGGATTGACTCCCGTAGGATTTACGGTATTATCACTTATATGGAAAACGACCGCAATTACCCTAGCAGCATTGATGAGGTTCTAGACGATACGATCACTTATCGTAAGAGCTTGATTAAGCTTATGAAGCAGTATAAGAAGTATGGTCCGTGGGAAGGAAAGACCGTAGAGAAGGCTGCTAAGTTGTATTGGCTGCACATGAATCTTTGCAAGATTTATGGAGCTAATATTTCTATTAGTTTTGATCCGAGTATTATTCTCGGTAAGGAAACTAAGAATGGAAATGGCTGGTATAGTCCGGTGAATTCCCATATCCATATTTCTGGAAAGGTTAGCGTTCTTACTTTCCTGCATGAGTGGGGTCATGCGCTTCACGGTCCCAGCGAGCGACTTGCTTGCTGGTGGAGCATTAATCTTTTCCGCAAGATTTTTCCTGCCAATTATAACCGGCTATATAGTCGTGCAAATGGGCATCTTTTGTCTGCCTAATTTATGGAAAATAAATCGGGAAAACTTTGTGTTTTAATTTCTAAAAAGGGAGATTTTGTTAATCTCCTTGATTACGAATCTCATAAAGTTATTTTTGTAGAAAACAATTCCCTGGCTTTAATTCTTGAAGAGTCATTTCTAGAAAACGAAGAAGATTCTATTACCAAAGTTTTGGTGGAGAATAAAACTTATCTTTGTCCCGGCAGTTATATTAAGCTGATATAACTCTATATACATTAAATTGTTAAAACAACATATTCCCTCTACTATAATGATTCCATTCCTAGAATGGAATTAACAATTAGAAATGAGGAAATATGGTTTTAAATAAGCGTGCTGGTGCAGGATTTGTAGGTCTTTTACTTCTCCTTGGCGGAGTTTTCTGGGTGACTTCTAGTGGTTCTTCCTGCCCCTGTGAAGAAAGCGATCCAGGTTGTGAATGTGTTGAGGCTTCAGATGCTGGAGTAACTGAGGTTTCAGATGCCGGGGTCGAGACTGTTGGTACTCTTGTTACACCAGAAACTACTGAGGTTGTTCCAGCCTCCCTAGAGACTGCTACTACGTCAGGTGGAGAGGCTACTACGGAAAGTACTACTACGTCTACAGAGAGTACTCCAACCACTTTTGTTCCACTTACAACAGAAGTAACTGTTACAAGTTCAACAAACTGATTTCTATAAAAAATTAGTTAGATAATATTTAAGCCGCTACAAGCGGCTTATTTATTTTTATAATAGAAAGTGTTAAGATGCTTATAGGAGAACTATATGAATGATGATCTGACAAAAAAGCTAAAAGCAAAGTATCCTCTTATTTTCTCTGAAAATTTTTGGTTTGAATGTGATGATGGCTGGTACAACTTACTAGATGCTACTTGCTATAAGGCACAGGCATACATTGATGATCATTCTCCGAAAGTAAGTCAAATTGATGCCGATCAAATTAAAGAAAAATATGGTACGCTTCGATTTTATTTTAGCGGCGGAGATGAATTTATTACAGATATGATTCTAGAAGCAGAAGCAGCTTCTGCTTATATTTGCGAGGTTTGTGGAGATCCAGGTACGATTATAAAGAATCATTCTTGGATTGTTTGTAGATGCCCAATACATACTAAGTGATATGCTGTATAGAGCAAATGCGTCAGAATTTCCGTTCTGGGTTTACTATGTTAAAATGGTAACTGACCCTGATGTTGAACAGGAAGTTTTTGTCTTCAGAAGAAATGAGGGAAAGCCATTTGGAATATATCTAAATCAGAACGAACACTATTTTTTATATATCTATAATCCCTCCAGAATTTTCGACACTATCACAGAAGATGGAAAAGTTTATATTGATCGATATAATTCACAACCAAATTGGAAGATATATTTATGGGGGAAAGATTTAGTTGCTCTCTCCTCCAAAGTTAAAAACTTAGAATTAGTAAATGAGTCTCTATAAATTAAACATATCTTCTAAAGTACAGAAAGTTTATTTCTCTAATGTTTCATATGAGAATAAAAAATGGATACACAAGGGAAGAGGAATAATTTTTGATTTCGAAGATTCAAGAGCAGAATATTATTTCTGTCTAATTGCAGAACACGTTCAGGTTTATCGAAACGACAAAGAAAAGATTGTCAAACCAAATGCCAATCACATGTATGATAACAACTGTTCTGTTTATTTATATGGTAATCAATGTTTGAGTTTAAGCTACTATAATGAATCTTTTTTGGCTCCTTTAGAAGAAACCATCTAGAATCTAGAGCTCTTGTGAGGATTGGTGGAACCCTACCATATAATTAAGAGTAGGGGGTACTTTGTCATGAAAATGTCAAAGGAGTTTGAGTTATTGAGTTATCTTTTAAAATCAGTCGAAAAAAGGATCGATTCAAGAGCTTTTGCTATGTATAAAGATGGAAACATTACGATTGCTTATTGGGACGATACTGAAAAGCTACAAGTTGTAGCTGATTCCTTGGTTTATCCAAAGTTTGAGAAAACTTTATTTCTCCTTTACCAGCAGATTATCAGTTTTATAAATAAATAATTTATAAAAGGATTGACATGCCAATATCTTTTGATATTCTATCTACATGTCGATCACATTCTGGAACCCCGCCAATCCTGCTCAGTTTGAGGATCGTTATGATCCTATGTATAAAGATATGTATACTATCTGGGTTGGCGGGGGTCTAGAGCTTAATCTATCTAATTCTAATGCTCTAGAAGTTCTACAGTTTCTAAATGTTCCCAAGCCAATCTATTGCGGAGAGATTCTTGCCCGCGAGCTTGAGGTACTGTGCCGACGAGCATTGATTCGTCTTGATAATATTTCTGATCTTGATGAGGAGATTCCTACTAGGATTGATGGAAGTATTATTACTCCCCGCCGTCCTTCTGGATATCTAAGGGGTCGAGTAGAGGAATTGCTTCGGCTCTCCCTTCAACGTATCACCGATAACGACCAAATCTTTTGGGGTTAAAGAAAAGAGTTGACTTCCTGTTAACTTCAGGATACGGTCTGTTTGTAACAATTTGGAGAACAAAATGACTATTGCTCGTAAGTTTGGTGTTGAGATTGAATATGTTGGTGCTTCTCGCATCGCAATCATTAGTGCTCTTAAAGATATTAGAGTAAAGTGTGTATCGGAAAATTATAATCATAGCACCAAGCGACATTGGAAGATTGTTCGTGATGGTAGCATTAGGCATTATAATGGAAACTACGGTGAGCTTGTTTCTCCTCCGCTTTATGGTAAGCGTGGTCTAAATCGACTTCGCAAGGTCGTTGAAGCAATTGCTGCTGCTGGCGCTACTGTTAATGAATCTTGTGGACTTCATATTCATGTTGATGCCAGGGATCTTTCACCAGATCAAATTATTGCTGTATCGCGAAGATACGGAATGTTTGAACATAGACTTGATAAGTTTATGGCTCCTGAACGTAGAAACACAAATTGGGCAAAGCGAGTCGATAAGAACTATCATGCCGACATTATTCGGCATATCAAGTTTTCCTCAGAAATTGGAAAATCTTTTAAAAGTGCTGTTTCGGTAATTGATAGATATCGAAAAGTTAATATTGCAAGTTTTAATCGGCACGGAACAATTGAATTTCGACAGCATGAAGGAACTGTAGATCCTGACCGTATCCTTAATTGGGTACAATTTTGTACCCATTTCGTTGAAGAGGTTTACAATAACGTTCCACGAAACGACACAGTTGAATTGGTTTCAAAGCTTAATCGATCTATTTTTCATAATATTCCAGAGGATGTAGCTGAATATTATCGAAAGTTTGAGAAGTCTAAGAAGAAAGCTTGCGTTCAGGACTGAACTAGATTAGAATTTAAACAAGAAAAGGAAGTTATGAATAAGAACACAAATGATATGTCGATTGTTTTCAAGGGCGGGGATAAGGAAATGGCTGCGTGGATTATCCGGCAGTGGTTTAATCCTGAGAAGCATGGTGATAAGCCTTGGTATGATCCCAGCGTGAATGTGGACAATGTTCTATCATTTGTTTCTCACAGCAAGTATTTTCCTATGAGTCCTATTCAGCTTCTTGATATGTGGAGCGTTATGCCTTCTATTCGTCATGGATTGAAGATGCTTACCAAGGAGAATTTTGAAGCCTTGGAAGAGGCTCTAGAAGATGATAAAAAGACTGCCAAGTATAAGAAGGGGGAAGAGAGCCTTTCTATGATTGGAAAGGCTTGTGGAGGCATTACAGCGCCAATGATCCAGCGTCTAGAGCGTTCTGGTACCGAGAAGATTTTTGAATTGAGTGGCGGCAAGAATTATATGGATCTGGATCCTGAAGATGCCGAAGAAATGAATTCTAAGATTCTAGATGCAAGAATGACTGCGGCAGCTAGATATGCCGATCTTCTAAAGTCCCATGATGATATTGATAGTCTTTTTCAATATCTAATTCAGAATCAAACAATGACCGCTATCGATCTAAAGCTAATCACTCAGCGAGAGAGAGATACACTCGGAATCCTGTCATCCTATAACAAGGATACCATTGTTGAATTTTTGCTCGTTGATATCAGTCGTGATGCAAATGTAATTAAGACTTACCAAAGCCTGGTAGCTCAAACAATCTTTCCTCGTCGTCGTGGACGACCATCGGCTAATGATGATGAGGTTTGAATCCTAACCCAACAAGGAGAACCGGAAGAAGAAATTCTTCCGGTTTTTTATTTAAAAGAACAATATCTTATGTTAAGATATCTCTATGACCAAAGATAATCTATCAATAGATCAAAACGGAACTACAATAAAGTATTCATCAGAAGGTCCAGATATTGATGATCTAGAGTTTGAAGAAGAAGATGTAATTCAAAATCCAGCCAAAACTTTTGAGAAATTACTTAAACAGCTAGATTCAAAGGTAGGAGAAGTACTTCCAGTTCAAAAACCACCTAAGATAAAAAAAGAAAAAAAGAAAAAAAGTAATAAGAGACCTACTAGCATCTGTTTATCCTGGGGGAAACCAACACAGAATTATAAACTCTTTGGCGAATTGGTACGTATCACATATACAAATAAGAATTTCTTTAGTTTTAATATGACGATAACGATTAATGCTAAAACTAATTCAGTTATGAAATATATGGAGAACACAATTAATAAAACTGTTTATTGTGATAAGATTAAGTTCTATTTAAACAAAAACAGTGATCCATTTATTTTTATAAATTCAAAAGTTAAATCACGCTACAAATGGTCTGTAAGAGAGTTTGTCATTGGGACTTCAAATGGAGAATTTACAGAAATAAAAATTAATATTTCCTGATATAAGCTATATTTAATATAGATTTTGGAGTTTTACATGAAAAAAGAAATTATCGAAGAGAGACGAACAAGATTTCTAGAAAATTTATTGCAAGAAGCTATTGTTAATATTTTAGCCGAACAAGCTGCCGCAGCAGAGCCTGCTCCTGCGCCAGAAGCACCAGCCGAAGCTGCACCAGCAGACGGAAGCAATCCTGAATTTACAATAGAAGAAATGATTGAGAGACTCAATGTAATTCGTGGAGGAAAATCATTTAAAGATAATGATGTATATACACAGCTTATTGTGTTTTTCTCTAAACTAAGCGATCAACAAAAGACGGATCTGAGACAAATGCTAGTTGATATCGGTCAAGCTGTTATCAATGTTCCTGAATCTGAGAAAACAGAAGCCGCTCCAGAAGCCCCAGCAGAAACGCCACCAGCACCCGCACCAGAAGCTGCACCCGCTGCACCAGCAGCGCCTCCTGCACCCGCTGCTCCGCCCGCAGCACCACCAGCTCCTCCAGCAGCTTGATTTAAAATCAATTAAGAGGGTGATATCTTATCGGATGTCACCCTTTTATGTTTAATTTAAACAAAATCCCAAAATTACCTTTGCTTAGGTATAGCAAAGAAGCTACTCAAGCACACTTTGATATAGATTTTGTTGATCCTGAGTATTTGGGGGCTGTAAAGCCAGGAACTTTATTCTTATTTAGAGATAATGACATTTATACTTCTAATTCTGAGATTCTAATATCTAGAAAAAATAATGGTATAAATTTATATGAATCTCATGTTATATTATTCATTGAGTTAGATTCTAATCCAAATTACTTTTATGGACTTTATAAGGATAAGATCTATAAATTATTTACTGCGGATTTAGAACATGAAATTATTGTATAGGACATTTAAATGAATAAATTATCTGATAAAATCATAGGTTTTCTTTTAGAAAAAAATAATCTTTTTAGACTTGTTGTTTTGTTGCCGCTAGTGCTTGTTGCATTTTTAGTTAGCTGGGCATTTATTTCTTTTGATTTTGCTATGGTATTAGTTTTTTGTTCCGCATTAGGAATAATCATAACTGATCTATTGAGCATTTGGATTGAGTACGCATTGAGAGTTACTCAAAACCTAAAAGAAGCTCTGAAAGCTAGAGTCTCATCTCCTGAAGATACTCCTTCAAATGATCGAGCTGCTCGAAGCAGTCTACCTCCTCCAGCAAGTACAGATTCCGTAGAAAAAGTTAAGATGAAATCAAGGAAATCATTAGTATCAGCAGCATCGAATACTACTGTTACTGGAGAAGCTGCGGTAGTAAAGAAAAGAGTATCGGCTAGAGGAAGACCTAAAAGTATTAAACCAAAAGAAAGTTGAAGAGGAATTATATATGTCAGCAACGAAGAATCGTTTTTCATGTGGACACAAAGGCTATGGAAAATTTTGTCATAGATGCCAACAGGCAGAGCTCCTAGAGGCTAAGGCAAAAGAGATAGCTCCATCTGGCGGAGGCAAGGGTAAAGGAAAGAATACGGAAGAGGAACCTGTTAGGATATTGCTTGAAGAGGCTAAACGTTTACGTGGACCTCAGAAGAGCAGCAGCAGAGTAATAGTTCTTCCAGATTGATACAAATGAATAGAACGGGTTTATGATGATTAATTGGAGATTCATAAACCGATTGAACCGCATCATTTCTTATGGGATTGGTGCGGTTCTTTTTTTGTTAGCCGCCATATATTTTTATTTCTGGTATGTTCTTCAGATGGAAAATCTATATGGATTTGTTTCTTTATTATTTATGGCGGCGAGCATATTAAGTTTCTTCCCAGAAAAACAAAGAACATTGTTAATTTTAAGAGATGTATTAATTGCTTGCGCTTCTCTTATTCTTAACAATGTTCTTTTAGGTCTTATTATTTGTACTGCTTCTATTATTAGGGTTCTAGTTTGGGATCCACCTTCTTAGGGTTTTCTAAACGATCTATTGTTTCTGTAATTGATAAACCTTTATTTAGATAAATCCAAAACTTCATTCGTTCTACCGGACGGAGATTCATTACCTTGACCAATTGAGAAATAGTCAAGGTAACTTCCTTGTTCTCATCCATGGATCATGTCCCAAAGATGGGTTAATAAGAATTCATTTTCTTTTCATGCGCTTTTTTTCCTTGTAGCAGCAGCAAGAGCCTTAGCTACAGAGTCGCCTCGTTTGATTGCGTTCTTGAAATCTATTTCTTGATTTGGATTTAAATCTAAAGCTTTCATTAATTGAGCTTTTGTAATTTTCATTCCTTTTTCTCCTCGTTCTGCCTTTGGCTCTTCTTCTTCTTCAGCTTTTTTGGCGGGCTCTGGTTTCTTAGCTTTAGCCTCATCTTTTTTATCTTTTTCAGCTTTCTTAGCCTCTAAAAGAGTTTTACGAACCAAAGCACGGATCGTTTCCGTTAGTGGTTTTTCTTTTTTTTCTTCAACAACACCAGCGGCTTCTTCTAATTCCTCCCAGGCTTCTTCTAAAGCGGCATCTTCATGAACAGGATTCGTATTCTCCCGATATGTTCCCTCTTCCATTTCACCAGGAGGAGCTCCTCCCATATCTTCTTGATACACTTTTTCTTGTAAAGCTTCACGGATCATGCTGCGTAATTCACTAATTGTAACTTTCATAAATAAACCTCGTTAAGTTAAAATTAATTATTTGTTTAAATATTTAAATCTATCAGTAAAAATGAAAATTTGCATAGGAGGATTTCGATTATGACAAAATCTAAGAGGGATCGAGAACCTAAATGGCAATACCATATAAAAAGATTAATTAAATTTTTGGGTGAACGAGGCTGGAGCGTTCTTCTTGGTAATGTTAAAACGGATATATGCGAATTTAGTACAAAGCGTATATGTGTAAGAACAATTGGTCGCCGCCCTGAAATAACATTATATATTTTATTGCATGAAGCAGGACATGTGCTCTTCAGCAAAAGAAGTGGGGATTATCTAGAATACGCACAAGAGTTAAACATTGGAAGAAATTCAATGTCTTATAAAGTTTTGGAGGTAGAAGAAGAGTTTGAAGCATGGAAGCATGGATATGATTTAGCATTTAATTTAAAAATACCTATTGACAAAAAAGGATATGAGGTTATTAAATCTCGTTATCTTGCAACATATATGATGAATGCAATGAACCGTAAGGTTAAATTTGAAATCAGAAATGGTATAAAAGAAGATAGAGAAAGAAGATTAAACGCACCTAAGTTAATAGCAAATAATCAAAATCTCTCGCAAGTCAATGAAAGTCAGGTATTGTCAAATGGAGATAACGAAAGAAAAGAAATACAAAATAACAAAGAAAAATGAAAACTTCATAAAAGATGAAGAACTATTCTTTGAATATGCTAAGAATCCTGGAAATAATAAATTAAGAAATATTCTGCTGTTAAAGAATCAAGCTCTTGTTGTTTATATTGTAAACAAATATTATTCTACTAAGAAAGAACATAAAGAAAAAAGAGAAGACCTCCTGCAAGAAGGAACTATAGGTCTTCTTTCTGCTATTGATGGATTTAAGCCAGAGCTGGGATTTAAGTTTAGCACCTACTCTACCTGGTGGATTAGACAAGCTATTAACAATTATCTTCTTAACATAGAACCTATTATTCACATTCCTTCACACATTAGAACCGCCCACAATAAGCTAAATAAGCGGCTAAAGGAAGAGAACCTAGCTCTAAAGGAGATGATAGAAGAATATAATAAAAAGAATTTAAAGGCAGATTTTGACCTATCGGAGAAGATGCTGTTTTCAATTAACTCCGCCATGAATTCTAAAAATTTAGTTGCATTAGACTCTCCAGTTAACATCTCTTCTTCTAATAAAGAAGGTAACGTAACCATAGGAGATATAATTGAATCTGATTCAAATAGTGAATCATTAGAGATGAAGGCGGACAGAGATATAGATTGCACAGTATTGCTTGATTCAATCAAATCTGCATTTAAAACTCTAACAGAAAAAGAGAAATATATTCTTTTACTACGATTTGATGTAATTCAAGACATTCCTGAAAGCCAAGAAGAAATCGAGAGGATTCTCTCGGAAGAAAGAGCAGTATGATATGGATGAGAAAAAATATATAACAGTTAAAAGCGGTACAGATTTTAGAAAAATTGCTCGAATAATGACAAAACACAATTACAAGATGAATCATGCTACTGCTAGAAATCAATTAATTTCTGCTATGAATAATCTATTAGATAAGACAGCAGAAAACATGGGAATGAAATTAAATCGAGATAAGTTAGCAGATTTAATAAAAGATCAAAATGTACATGATTCTCTTACGGATGTTCTATATATTGCTTATTGTGATTATTTAAAAGAGACAAAAAAAGGAGATAAGTGATATTATGACTTTTCAACAAGATTCCAGAGTAGATTTTTGGACGGTCTTAAAAAGAAGAAAACGTTCTATAAGAAATTTTTTAGAAATAAATGATATAACAAATATACAAAAATTTAATAATTGGATAAAGATAAAATCTTCGGAATTTATTTTTACAGAAGCTTTTCAAAAAGAAGTATTAAATCATTTAGAGGAGGTGAAACCAAGTGTCCAATCAACCAAAGTACGAAGGGAAGTTAAGTCTGAGGAAGAAGTGCGGGCTAAAGAAAGCCCACAAGAGGTTTCCTCAGATGTCTCATCGCCTGAAGATGTCCGTGTCGAATTAGAGTTTACGATATCTCAAACATCTGAAGAAACAGGCGAATCTGATGAAGAGGAACTTCCTAGTTGGAAGAAATCAAAAAAGAAGAAAATCTGATATAGATTCTTCTTTTGAAGAGGGGAAAGAATATGCGTATTCTTTCCTTTTTTCTTTTGAAGATTTCTCTAATCGAAAACGATGCATTATACATAGATAATTTTCTTTTTTAGATATCTTTTTCTAATGTGTCTACCCTCTGTTTAGTTGGCTTATAATATTCAAATATTTATCGACATGGGGGAACTTCCAAAAAGCATAAAACAACAGATCCCAGTTAGATTGGAAGTAGTAAAGCCATCTTTAAAAGAAATAGATTATTTAACTTATCTTTTAGAGAAAGAGCTGGGAATAAAAAAAGGTACCCTCATAAAAACAACATTTGATTTTACTTTAATTCAAACTATAGATGATGGCAACATAGACTCTACTAAGAGAATTTCTTTTTTTAGATTCAGCAAAGATAATGTCCTAATGTTTCTTGAAATTGTTTATGATGACGCAAATAAATGTTTAGCGGCAAAAGTTATTAACAATGATCAAGTTTGCATTATATCTTTTGCTACTTTTGAAGAGATGAGAGATATAAATGCAATTACTCAAGAAAATTTCCTTGATTTCTTTTCATGTATTTTAGTTAAGTGGGAACCCTGATAATACTTGAAAAGCGTTTTCCTATATGATATGATAGAGAAATCCCTATTTAGGAAAAACATGAGCATAACATTCAAAGATGAAGTAGCTAAAAAGCTAACAAAGTCAGATCTTCCCAGTAATATTAAAGGAAGAAAAATGGATATTCAATTTGAATTAAAAAACTATCTTGGAATGAAGATAGGATCAATGATTGAAATTCAGCAACCCATTGAATGTCATTCAATGATTGGAGATAAACTTGGAGTTGATGTTCCTGTACTCCTGCCTGGGAGTAGCAGTGTTTTATTTGCAGGAATCGATTATTGCTCAATTCTAAAGCACATGGTCCTTGTCTTTGTATATGAAGACAAGGTTCTTTATCTAGATTATGATAAATTTTCTAAGCCAGGTCTTCAGGGTAAGATCCTTGGTGACTCTTTTAAGGTATTAATTAATAGCGGACAAACATACGCTAAATAAATTATAAAATTAACAACAATCATGTCTTCATCTATTGAGGAAATAACATGTCTCAAGTTTTGATTAAGAGTTCTTTGCGGTATCCGGGTGGAAAGCAAAGGCTTGTAAAAGATATCTATAATAAAATTCCTCTAGAGTTCACAGAATATCGTGAACCTTTCTTTGGAGGAGGTTCTGTATTTTTCTATATAAAACAGCAGAGAAGTGAAGTTCATAATTGGTGGATTAACGATAAATTCGAACCAATTGCAAATTTTTGGCAACAATCTGCAAATTCATCCGATCAATTAACAAATATTGTAAACTCATTGAAGCAACAATATTCAACTGGCAAAGAACTTCATGCCAAGTTGAGAAGAGAGTATCTTAATCTAAATAAGGATGAACAAGCAGCAGCCTTGTTCATTTTAAATCGTTGTAGCTTCAGCGGTCTTACGTTCAGCGGTGGGTATAGCCAACAAGCTTTTGATGGTAGACTAACTACCAATAGCATTAAGAATATTTCTAAAGTAGAACCCCTGTTCTCGAACGCTAAGATTACAAATCTAGATTATAATGATTTACTTACAGCTCCGGCGGACCAATCAAATGGTAAGGTTTTTATATTTCTAGATCCGCCATATGATATTAAATCAAGTAATCTATATGGCAGTACTGGAAATATGCACCAGGGTTTTAATCATGTTGAATTTGCAGATAATTGTAAAAACTGCAAAGATCATCTATGGATGATTACATATAATGATAATGAACATATACGACATCTATTTTCCTGGGCAAACATTCAGGAGATAGATGTCGTATATAATATGAATTCGGCGGGTAAAAAGAAGAAGGAACTTGTGATTACAAATTATTAATCATTCAACTTCTTCTTTAACAACATAATACTTTATGTTTCTTCCTTCTTGAGCATAGATTGAGATTCTACAACCAGCTATACCAAGATTTGCTTTCTTACCTTCGTATCTTGCAACAAAGACAGGAGCATATTTTGTTTCAAGACTTGTTAAATCTTCAGCAGAGGAGATAATTTTATCTGCTGTCAAATCCCAAGTTCCATCTTCCCTTGGTGTTAAGGTAAACATTCCTTGTGCAAGGAAATCTACTGCATTTGTTCCTTTTTCTTTTGTTATTTTACCCTCGTTATCAACGATATCTTGTCCAAACATTGCCATCTTTTTTAGATTTGGATCAACTATTAATTTGGCAATTGTAATTCTTCTTGGAAAGATATAAATCGATTCTTCCCCAAATCTTTTGTCTTTGATTGAATCGTTCCAAGGATTTGTACTTTTAGTTCCTTTAGACAAATCAGCATCAATAAATTGACTTATTGTTCCATCACCATATCTTTTTGATATAGAATATAACCAATCTTTTATAGATTTGCCAAAATCTTGCGTTTCAGGATGACTAAAGATTTTATTTCTTCCCTTTTCAGAAACTCCACTATATTGTCCGAAATCTGTTGGTTCTTTACCAGATTTATGAGAAATGAAAGCAATTGTTTTGTTTGCCTTATCTTTAATTTCAAAATCAGAAATAGGTTTATTAGCAGAACCTGGAGTTCTTATAACTTTAACAACATCTTTCAATAACATTATTTCTTTTTTAAAAGAATCAATGACATGAATTGTTATTGGTGTAATACCATTATCAGTTGCCGCTTCAATTAAACTATTCAATTTATCAAAATAAAATTTTTCCTTTTTTAAAGCATGTTCAGATTCTTTACCACCAAAATCAGATGTTTTTAACAATTTTCCCGTATATATCGTGTCTATCTTGTAAGAAACGCGATCTATGTCAGCTCCATACTTTTTACTTTCAAACTTTTCTAGAGCATCTTTTATTTGTTTCTCTGAAAATTTAGCTGCTTTTAAATCAGATATTATATCTTCTTTTGATTTAAAGATAGGTTGTTGTAAAGGTAATTTAATACTGTAAGCTTCCCTATCTCCACGTTTGAAAAGCTTTGCATAAATTTCTTCTTTATCACCTTCACTTGGAAGATATTCTCTGTTCAAATTAATTGGAGAAATAGTCTTTCCTTCGGCACGATCTTTTACCATGGTTTCTAAATTAGTTATTAATTTAGGTTGTTTGACTATCTTGACTTCGTTACCGTAAATAATACGCATTAACGGATCATTTATGACAGCAAGAGGTTCATCGTTTTTAATTTTATTTAATAAAATTTCTAAATTATTTCTTTTTATTAATTCAGCAAATCCTAAGCCAGCCATATTTCGTCCTTTACTTTTTAAATTATTTCTTTTTTATTTCTTGGAGGGATTCAAAAATATTAACAAAGGGGCGTTTGGATCTCCAGAAGGTTCTACATTAATCAAATTTCCAGCATCAGGAGGAATTATTTCTTTTATTTCTTCTGCCGCAGCACTCTGTTCTGAAATAAACTTTTCTTTCAATAAGAAAAGAACTTCTTTTAAGACTTCTTCTTGTATATTTGCTATTTTTAATCTTTTTGTCATTTTATTAGTAGCATCTTAATATATTACCAATTTAATTAGTAATATGGGGAAAAATATTCAAGAGAATGCATATTCCATTAAAGAAATTAAAAGTATTCTTGCAGACGCTGGATACAAATCTGGAACTTTATTAGAATTTACTGGAGATTTCCCTTTCTTTAGTCACAATGACTTTTGGAACTATCTAGATGATTTTGACATATATCATTTATCAAGTAAACAATATTGCGAAGATTTGCTATTTCTCTTTGGAGAACCATTGCTTCTAATAGATATCTCCAGCTCGCCACCCAGTTTTTTAAATCAAAAAGATTCAACCACTGGGTTCTTTTTGAGATTTATGTATAGAAATCAATTATTTAGCACAAGTGAGTTCCAATCTTCTTCTTCAGGATTAGATCTTTTTAAAAGAATTTTTAATTTATATGATCCTTTGCTGTTTTTACCAGAACAAGAAATTATATAACTTCTTCTAAACGATTTGTATCTACTTTAATCCAACCCCTGCGTTCTTCATAAAGAATATATAACCAAACTTCATGAAAAGATGTGGGAGGATCTGAAGATAATTGAATTAATTTAGATGGTCCTATATCAAGAACTAAAAATGGAGAATTCATATCATAATATCCATTTGTATCTTCTCTATATAATTGTAACCAATCTTCAGGAATTAGTAAAGATATATCTGAAGTATAGATTCTATCTGCTTTTGGAAAATCAGTAACTGGTACAATTGGACTTGTTACACAATATAATTTACCCGGCTCAATTACTATATCTGCTGATATAGATGTATATCTAATTGATTCACTCATTTTCTTTTTTCTCTTGTAGTTCTTCTAAAATTAGTCCAATTACTTCACCATCTAACCCATCATATAATTGATATTGAATCTCGGCATCCGTATTAGCTTTAATTTTTTTTCTTGCGTGAAGAAAAGCTTTATTGATATCAGGATATAATCTTAATATTTTTATTCCTTTTTCATTACCAACTAAAAATTCTAAATATATTCTCAGATGATTTGTTTTTGAATTAAAGGCAGCAAACGAAGAGATGTCTATGTCTTCATATAACTGAAAAGTAGAATCTATTGTTTTAACGTTTAATAACAATACACATTCTTCTTTAATTTCTAATATTTTTAATCCAGGAGATATAACATTATTTGTTTGTTGTCGTCTTAAATTTTTAATAAAATTAATCATGCTTGTGTGTTCATAAAATGAAACAGACTTGCTAATAATTTTGAATATTTTGCCAGGTTTGAAATACTCAAATACCTCATCAATTTTTTTTCTAAACTCTGGATCTTCTTTTGATGTAGGCTCCATAATAATAATGATGTTCAAAAAATAAAAAGTAGAAGAAATAAATCTTCTACTTTCGAGTATTTTTGAATATGCTTGATATTATTAGGAAAATATCATTTTTTCTTGATGTAAAATTAAATGTATTTTACTTTTCTATCTGATGTCCAAAAAGCTATCCGTGATGATTCTTCGCTTGAATCTAAAATAGAGTCATCATTTGAGCCACTAAAATCATCTAATAAAATATAAATATAAGAATCTATAATCTGTCCATTTGATAACTTAAACGAAAAAGTTCTACGTGAATAAAAGCTACCTTCGCTTTCAAGCCTATCTAAATTTCGAAGTGTATAATGATTAACAGAATAAATCTCTCCTTTAATCTTATCATTACCTACATCATAAACACCAGGAAAGCTTCCAAGACTAACCATTCTAAATCTTGAATCAACAGTTGTCGCATCTCCTAAAAATTCAGATTGACTTAAAAATCCATGATTTCCAAATCCTTTTTTTAAACTTCCATAAACAAATACATTGTACATAATAATCACCATTAACCTGTATGACAGTATATTACCATATGATACAGGTAATTTCAATCAAAAGAAAAAATTTTCTTTTTAGAATGAATGCTCTAATCGGTTGACACTCTATACGGATCTGCTATCTTAAGAACATACGGAATAGCTAACGGTTCTAACAAGGGAGATACAAATGACGATTCCGGGGCGCAAGTTTGGTGTTGAGATTGAATTTATTGGTGCATATCCCAATGATGTGGCTCGTGCTATCACTGCCGCAGGGATTCCTTGCGCTGTCGAGGGTTACAATCATGCTACTCGCAATCATTGGAAGGTTGTAAGTGATGGTAGTGTCCAGGTTAATTCCAATATGGAGCCTGGTATGTGCGGTGAATTGGTTTCCCCGCCGCTCTCTGGTGATGCCGGTCTTGAACAGGTCCGTATCGTTGCAAGGGCTATCTCTCTCGCTGGTGCAACCGTTAACAAGTCTTGCGGCTTGCATGTGCATGTGGATGCAAATGATCTAAACGCTGGACAGATTCTTTCTGTTGTGCGTCGTTATGCTCATTTCGAGGATGATATCAATAATTTTATGCCTCCTTCCCGTCGTGGAAGTCGTTGGGCGCATAGTGTCGGCGGTGATTATGTCGATAGTCTACTGCGACAGGTTAACCGTTATGGAAATCCACGGAATATCTTTGGCGGGTTGAATCGCTATATGGCGGTTAATCTTGCTAGCTACGCTCGTCATGGTACGATTGAATTTCGTCAGCACAGCGGTAGTACCAATTCTGTTAAGATTTGTAATTGGATTACCTTTTGTGTGCATTTTGTGAGCAAGGCTATCCAGGCTCAGGTTCTTCCGGCAGCTATGCCTACTACGGAAAATGCAGCGGCTCGTATCGTGCGGCGTGGTCGCCGTCCCAACTATGAAGCTCGTAGGCAGGTAGTTTCTGCTCTAATGAATAACGAGAGATATATGTGGGGTTGCAGCGCGGGAGAATTGGCAAATATTTCTGGTTATGCAGAAAATCGCCTTGGATTCCGAGGACAGATTTTTAACGAAATTCGTCAGTTTGCAAACGTCACTCTTAATTCGCCGCGACGGGCACAAATCAGGGGAATTCACAACGAAGCCATGATGAATGTCTGGCTCGGAAATACCCAGTCTGCCGATCCTGCTCTGGATGCACGCACCTCTTATCTTAATAGCCGCCGAAATAATCAGGTGGGAGTTGTGACCTATACCGTTCCCCCGGTTGCATCGGCAGATACCCTTTTTGACAATATGCCGCTTGAAATTTCTCAGTTTTATAACGAGCGTACCAGCGAGTTTTCCTGATACGCTAGGAGGTTGAAATGCTAAACAAGTATGTCTTTATTGAAGATGGAGTCACCTATTTTGCACACAGTCACGAAGCTTTTGTCAGACAGCTAAGTTTTGGACATTGGTTTTCTCAGAATCATGATCCAAAGGATCTAGATGGTTATATGTATGGCTTTGCACAGAGACTCCGAAATATCATCGGAATTGATATTAACTGGAATTCTCCCGATCATTTTGTTCGCAGTCTTATGGATTGCGGAATGATTTCCGTTACAGAATTGCAGCTTAATTGATATATGGGCGGGGGATTATTTATTTTCTCCCGCCCGTTTATTTTGTTATTAACTTTAGCTATACTGAGTGTTTAAACAAAGGAGAGTAAATGGAAACTGAAGATGTTACTATTCTTAAGGAAAAGGCTCGCTGGGTTGTTATAAAGGCTAGCATTGCAACTGCCGTTACTTTTATGTGTATGGTAGTTGGATTTGTTACTATTTTCCAACTTGTACTGCTTTCTGATACTGAGATAAGTCCCAGCCCTTCTATCGAATTGTCTCGGAGTTGTGAAAGATCTAATGGATTGCTTGTCGAAGGTGTAAATCAGCACGGGGATGGATATAATCGCTTTTCTATCTGTGTCCCTTATGAAGCTCTTACTTGTATCGATGTAGAGTGATATACTTATTTTTAGAAATTTAGTATAGTTAAAGCTATCAACTGTAGCTTAAATAAAGCCCCTGTTGGTCACAGGGAAGATGAAGGTTAGAATCCTTCTGGTTGATACTTGGAAAGTAACCTTCTGAGGTTGGAGCACCGATTGGAATTCGGTTGGTGGGGGAAACCCTATGAGATTCGAGTTCTCTGCTTTCCGTTATCAAAAATCTTATGAAGATTGGTTTTACATGTGGATCATTTGATTTGCTACATACTGGACATGCAATGATGCTCCAGGAAGCAAAATCTTATTGTGATTATTTAATTGTTGCAATACAAAGCGATCCCACTCTTGATAGAGAAACTAAAAACAAACCAATTCAAAGTTATGAAGAGCGAATTACAATGCTCAAAGCAATCAAATATGTAGATGAGATTACATATTATGATACAGAAAAAGATTTATGTGAGTTATTGAAGCGAATAAAGCCTGATATCCGAATCATTGGAGCTGATTGGCAGGGAAAACAATATACTGGATATGATTTAGATATCCCGGTTGTATTTAATTCTAGAAATCATGGATTCTCTACATCTGAATTACGTAAGAGAGTCTATGAAGCAGAATTAAAGAAGTTTTCTAAATGAAATTTACTCCAGGAGATTTAGTTAAGATAAAAAATACTAACATGTCTCCATATTCACCAGGAGTAATGTTAACGATTATCTATCAAGAAAATATAGATACATTCGAAGTCAGAGAAGAATTTATTTCTTATGGAACCTATGCTATAGTAATAAGAAATCCAGATGATGAAGACAATGAGATGTATGGAGAATATCAGATATTAATTGATGATAAATTCTATTATTGTCCTGAAGACTGGTTAGAAATAGCTCATAAGGAATAATATGCGGAAACCAAAGGGAACTCAAGAAGGGAATTTAGTTAAGTTAGTTCCTGGTAATAATTTCTTAGCTAGAAAGATTATGCCAAGATATCTTTGGGGAATTTCTCCAGGTAACTCAACTCCCCGCCCGGAAGATATTGTAGTCTTTCAGGTTGACAAACCTTGCAAATTTCAATTCTCTATAAAATTCCCAGCAGGAACTATTGGAATGATTCTAGCCGGGAAAAGAACTCGTGTTCGTCGTGGTTCTCTCCCGTATTATATTATATTGATTAATAAAAACTTATATAAGATTGATGTTAACTGTGTTGAATATATTGATCAAAATAATTTGATAAACTGTTAATAATCTTATAACCATCTGTTATTATAAAGATAAGCCAAACGGCAAATATAAACAACCCAAACATTATAGGAAAACAAAATGGATAAGAATAGCGTTCGTTCGTTTATTAACTCTCTAAATCCCGGAACTTCTCTTACAGTTAACTTTGTTGGAGGTTCTCTTGTGGACTCTCGTGGAGTGCATGTAGCAAACTCAGGTACCTTTACCCTTAATCGTAAGTCTACCGGGCGTGGTAAGGGTGGATCTCTTATCATGCATCTTATGGACAGTAATGGAACGATGGTTCAGATTGGTACGTCGCATAGCGATAGTATTCTAAACTTCCAGGCGGCTGGTGGAGAGCTTGTAGGCTATGCTAATGCCGCAGAGATGCCTGTTGTCTACCCTCGTGACAACCAGCAGGCTGCAACCCTCAAGGAAGCCGCTAGGAGCCTCGTGGGTACGTCTGGAAAGCGTGTTACGGTCAACTCTAGCCTCCCGCATCTAAATGGCACCTTCACCGTCCAGAGGGCTGTACAGCTACGTGGGCGTAATGGTCAGGTCGTACTGACACTTGTGAATGGTGATGATAACTATGAACTCTGGTCATATCGACACTCCGGAGTAGTTAGTTCAATAGTCATCCACTGATTATTTAAAATAAAATCTCCATATGATAAGCCCGAAGTAGAAATGCTTCGGGCTTTCTGTTTAGAGGAATTATGATTAAACCAGGAATGTTAATTCAATGGAAATTTGATAACTCAAAATGGGGTTGGATTTATAAAGAAAAACCAACAAGTACATATGAAGATAATAATGTCTTTGAATGGTTTAAGCAAAAAACTAGGATTAGTGAAGAGCAAGTTTTTGAAGAACTTAAATATCAGTATGCATTATTAGTGGTAGATAAATTATCTCATCAATACAAAGTTGGTAATGTTATTCTTAAGAACAAGGTGTATTGGAAATGTATTCTAACAAAACAGGATGGAACAACTCAATATGTTTGGGTTGAAGATGATGAAGTAGAACCTTATGTAGAAGGTAGTTATGAAATTAAAAATCTTCTTTTAAAAAAACATTTAAGGCGAATAGATAATAAAAATGAATAATTAAAGTTTGTATGAGTAAGAAAAAATTAAAAGAATTAATAGAGCTGCTTGTAGAAGAACAAACCAATTATTCTGTTGGACCCCTTTATCTTTTTAAGAACAAAGTTTTAGGAATGGTTATTCGTGAAATGATCGTTTCAGGAAGAAAGATTGGTAGCGATACAGAATTCTGGAGTCTTATTCATGATTCAGTTTCTCAGGTTAAGACTATAATTGACGGTGTGCTTAAAGATGTAGCAATGCAAACTCCAAATCAAGAAAAACTAAACTGGGAAGAATATATGGAGTTATATAGATCTTTTGATAGAGTTTTTAAAGAAGAGTTAAAAGGAAAAGGTCTTTCTTCTCCCGCTGAAATGTTAGCATTAATCTCAGACTCCGCAGGAAAAATTCGTAGCGACCTTGACCTAACATATTCCCTAATCGAAAGAGATATATCTACAATTCCGTATCCAATCTTTTTTGCCAAATATAATACTTTCGGTAATTGAGATTTTATGATTAGCTTAATCGAAATTAAAACTTTCGAATCTAAAAACATTCCAAATCCAGATGTTCAATATCAATTGATCAATAGAATTGATATTCCTCTATATCCAGATAAGTTGATAGAAATTCCAAAAATAGATAAATCAATATGGATAGCTAATGATTACTTTATTGACATTATCTGGAAAATGATTGCTACATGTGTCCAAAAAGATTTAGAATATTTAACTGCACCACAGATAGGAATAAATAAATGCTTTGCTGTAATGAGACTATTCGACCTATCTGGAGAAGGTATCCTACCAATAGCAAATAAGATTGCAGATAGACCATTTATTGTTATTATAAATCCAACCTGGAATATAAATTCAAATAGCAGAGGGAAAGTATCTGCTTATGAATGTTGCTCATCTTCTCCAGAAGAAAGAATTCTTATAGAAAGACCATATTCTATTATTGCAAATTATATCTCTCTTAATCAAGATAACGAAAATTATCACATCATTGAAGAAATAAATGGTTGGAGAGCAAGAGTGTTCCAACATATTCATGAACATTTCTCCAATATAAAATTCTTAGACTATAAAAGATGAAAGCAGAAGACTTACATCTTCTGCTTTCTAGTGTTTGTTTATGATTTGGGGGGTTATGTAGGGAAACAAACTAGGAATAAATAGTGTTAACTATTTCATCTTTCTGTGGGTACAAGAATTATTTTTTCTAGAAGGTCTCCAGAAATACGTTTGTTTGCAAATATATCGTTAAAACGTATGTCATGACAAACCTTTTCAAACTTATGATGAAAAAAAATTAATCTAATCTTCTCACCTGGCAGCTCTATCTTCTCAAGATAGATTATATATTCTTCGCTTTCTATAATTTGAGGTGTCTTTATATTTCCAAACTCCCCTAATGATAAATTATAAAAAACAATTTCTTCATTGATGCGGAAAAGATCTCCAATAGAAAAATAACTTATCTTTTCTCTTGCTTCTTCTTCTGTTAAATAATAAGAATTATATCCTGATAATCTGTCTCTCATATTACAGGTTGTAAATATTCATTAATAAATTTTTCATAAAATGAATGAATATAGCTGTAATAATGTTTATCCTGAAACAGGAATCCTAAAACAATATATTTTTCATGAACTTTACCAAAAGTAGTTTCAATGATATATTTTTCTGTTATTAATAATATATTTTCTTTGTCTTTGTTATGATTTCTAAACTTAGGAGGAGTAATTCTATTTAGAACCCACTCTCCATTGCCTCTTAAAAAAGACAATAAATGATCTCTTTCTAACCAAAATCCTGACTTAATAAAATGTTCAATACATTGATTGCTGACATAGTAAAGTTGTCCAGAACAAATCTTATTTGTAAAATTTTCTATTTCTTCTTTTTTTGGTCCTTGAGTCTGTTCCATTTTTTTAACTACATCTAGTATAATGTTAAATTATACATACATAAACAATAATAAATAACTTCTTTAAAAGAAAAAGCCGGGGGATACCCGGCTTTTAAAGCGAACATGTTTATAAGTCAGATCGACTGGAACTTACCACCAGACTGTTTCATCTGAACTGCCAAGTCACCCTGACGCACATGATTCATGGTTCCAGACTCAGTAACAACCCACATAACACGGGCATTAAGAATCTGTCCCATGGTAGGAGCATAACCGTCTGTGAGGATAATGATACCGCTCCAACGACCACGATTCTCAGGACGATTGCAGAAATCAGCAACTGCCTGGAAATCGGTGCCACCACTACGGGTACGAAGAGGAGGGAATGGATCATTCTTCTTCCAGCGACGATAAGAATTCTCATCGATCTCCGTATCAAAATGATACGTGTCAATCTCTACAAGAGAAGAAAGACTCTGCAACTCTGCAAAGAGTAGAGCAATATCTTCGTCACTCATAGAGCCACTCTGATCCATAAAGCACGCAAAGTTTGCGTGCAGAGGACGCTTAACCCCAGGATGGATATAGGGCATCTTCTTGTTAATCTTCTTGATCGTAGCATGACGCTCCTGAGAACGGCAACGACCAATGAAATTCCTAAGAACGCTACGCCAATCAATCTCACGAGAGATCATCTTACGAATCATTTCCTGAATGTGAGCAGGAACAGATCCCCAATTGTTACTACGTTCTGCATTCTTAGCAGCCTTCTCAACCATATCCTTAAGCTTGCCACGAAGCTGTTCTGCAATTTCCTCTGGAATATTGCCCCAACCGCTGTGATCGTCCATAGAATCAATCGGGGAACTCATGATATCAATCGTACCATTTCCCCCGCCATTCTTTTCACGCTCTTCATCACGAATACGCTTCAATTCCTCAAAGTAGTAATCGCTACTCTCATTAGGCTTTGCCTTCTCCAAGAAATCAGCGTATGCACCCTCAATAGGCTTGCCATTAGCAGGGTCAATGGGACGCTTGCCAGGAAAAAGACACAAATCAGGAAGATTCTCCTGTCCAATGATACTATTGATCGCAAGATCCGTAGCCCAGTTATAAAGCTTCTGATTGTCAGGATCAGAAACACCACGACCAAAAATATGCTGGAAGATTAGATGATAAAGCTCATGGCGGATAACACCAACCCTCTCAGCCTTATTGAGAGAACGCATAAACTTGGGATTATATCCCATCATAATCTCATAATTCTGTCGAGCATCACGGCGCAAACCAATGTATGCAGTAGGAACAGTAAGATCAATTCGCTTGGTAATCTCCATGCTGACCTGTCCAAGAAACGGATCATTCATGTAAACATGAAGGAAGTCACCATCAAATTCACGAGGCGAAAAATACTCAAGAGAGTCCTTAGCCTTCTGAATAGCAGAAGAAACAGCCTCGTCTTCCTCAACGCCATCAAGAATACCACTACCAGCAGTAACTTCATCAATGTTTTCGTTTTCCATGTTGCTCCTCATTCCCCATATGTAGCACACCTTCTAAACGATGTAAACCTTTTTCAAGATATTGTTCCCATCGTTATATTAATAAATATCTACCGGTAACTCAACAAGATTTATTTGTATAGAACAAAAAAATAAAAGAATAGAAAACTTTCCAAATAAGGTTTACAACTCTAACCAAGAATGCTATAAAGAGAATGTAACGAAAACAACCCAACAAGTTACACACTAACATTTAGGAGAGTATTTATGAGTCTTGCACTACCCGTAGGAATGAAGTCTATGCAGACGCTAATCAGCAGCGTCTCCCCCGAGATTACCATCTGTGTCCGTGGTGGACACGCTAAGGGTAAGTCCGAGGGTGTTCATCAGGCAGCAGAGCTTTGTCGAGATGATTTTTATCTTGATCCCGCCAATTGCGCTAGCATGGTGGAGGCTCTTAAGAATGAGCCCGCTATTGCAAAGCGACTTGCTAAGTCTGGTGGTGTCTGGACCCATGAGATGGGTCTGCCGGTGATTGAGCGGCGTCTGTCTCAGATGAGCGAGGGCGATACCATCGGTCTACCCAAGATGGAGGGTCGTTTCACTTCCTTCAAGCCCTGCGATTGGCTTATCTATTCCTGCGATTTCCCTGTCCTTCTCTTCCTTGACGAGCGTAACCGTGCGCTTGAGCAGGTTAAGCAGTCGGTCTTCCAGCTTGCCGATAGCAAGGCTTTTTACGGAAATCGCCTCCACGATGGAACCCGTATCGTTATCGCTGAGAATATCGGTGATGCATATCAGGTTAATCAGTCCGATCCTGCCGAGATCAGCCGTGCTGCAACGGTGATCCTTGAGACTACCCCCGAAGAGTGGATCGATTACGCTCAGAAGACTTGTCACCCTGCTACCGTCGAGTTTATTCGACAGAATCACAAGGCTCTAGAGCATAACGGTCCCTTTGAGGCTAACAAGAAGTACCCGGATCGTCGTTCCTGGTGGAAGCTTGATAAGGAGCTGGCTCGTCTAGATCTCTTTGAGAATGCCCACGAGCATATGTTCTATGTTATCTCCGGTGCTTTCCTTGGCTCCGAAACGGCAGGAGCGTTCCAGAAGTTCTGCCGAGAGCGTGAGCGTCATGTGAGCGCCAAGGATATTCTTGCCGATTGGACAAAGGCTAAGAACAGGCTTGGAAGCCAGATCAGCAATGAGCAGTTTATTGAGCTCTCCCATAAGCTTAATGAATGGCTGGCTAAGGGTACTCTTGAAGATAAGCAGGCAGATCAGCTTGCTATGTTTATGAAGGATTGCCCTCCTGAGCCCCGTATGCTTGTTTGGGTCGGTTCGCAGAAGAATTATAAGAACCTTATCAAGATCCATCCGAGAATTCAGGAGCTTATGGTCGCAACCGCTATGGGTAAGGATACCTCTGACGTTAATATCAATGTCGGACTCGCATCCAAGGATGCAGGTACTACCACTGCCGCAGCAGATCCCAATAAGCCCCGTACTCGTGGCGCTAAGAAGTGATCTTTTAGTCTCCTTGTTGGGTTGAAACTACGGAGAAAGGTTTAGGATAGATTCCTTGTAAAAATCTATCCACTTGTTCTATACTAAAAATATAGAACATTTGCGGGCATAGCTCAACGGTAGAGTCTCAGTTTTCCAAACTGATTGTTGCGAGTTCGAATCTCGCTGCCCGCTTTTCTAACGTTCTTTTAAAATTCGAGTCCAAGGAATATGTTCTAATCGCATTATTCCTTTATACTTTCCTTCGTAATGCAATTATCCATTGGACATATAGAAGGAGAGAAACCGTAATATATTTCCGTTTATTTGGAAAAGCTCTCGTATGTTATGGTTCATATTCGGAGAGAAGTGCCCTCCAAGATTTTAGGAACATTAAAATATAGTCTTGGAGGGTGCGGTACCTTCTGTTGGATTCTAATCAAATCCTTCATACATATTTATTCATGATGACAGATAATAAAAAAAAGAAAGTCATAGTTCCCGCACCAGAAAAGTTAAGCGGCGAAACAAATAATCTTAAATTGTCACTCGTCGTTATGCAAAAAATGGACAAAGATATCCAAACAAGAATCGTATTCTCAGCATTAAACCTTAATACAGATTGGTTATATAAAATCTTCGCAACAGGTTGCGAAGAAATGTACGTCAGAACTATCCTAAAAGAATTACCAAATCATACCCAAAAAAATAAAAAAATCCTCCTAGATGATCTTAAAGCATTTGGTTATATTATAAATAAAAATATATCCTAATCAGTTTATAAGTTATACTTCAATTGCTATACTAAATCCATCAAGAAAATATGGTGTGGAAGGCGAATTGGTACAGCCGCTACTCTTATAAAGTAGGAACGTCTTGTGGGTTCAAATCCCACCTACACCATTAAAATAAACAATAAAATTCTTCAAGAAAATAAAATTATGATAATAGATCAAATAACACGTTCTGTGAATAGCGGTACCCAAAGAATTATACGTTTTAATAACGGTTATGGTGCTAGTATAGTAAATCATAGTTTCTCCTATGGAACTGAAATGGCTGTTATCAGATTTAATGGTTCCAATATAGATAATTTTGATTTATGTTATACTACTCCAATTACGGATGACGTATTAGGTCATCTATCTGAAGAAGATGTAGAGAGATATCTAAATCTCATAGAATTGCTTCCTTCTACTTGTTGAAAACTTGTTTATGCCAGCGTGGTGAAATGGCAGCCACAGCGGTTTCAAGTCCCGCCGAGTATTTTTACACTCTTGTCAGTTCGACTCTGACCGCTGGTATTGTCAAAAAGAATGATGAAAACAGTTTACATTTAGAAGAACAGATGCTATAGTAAGAGAGTAGAGATTGACAGAGACTGATTGAAAACTAAAAATGGGATCATGATGGAATCAGGTATACATGGCAGACTTGTAGGTAAATGTATGATAAACATTTACACTTGAGCATCTAAGCAGAAATGCTTTGAATGAATCGCATCAAATTCGGTGAAACCTTAGCAGGTAAAGCTGATGGCAATCCCGAGCCAAGCAGGAAGTAATGAGAATTATTTCCAGGCGTGTGTAGAGACTAGATGGTGCGGACCTGAACAAGTAGAGTTGAAGGTCAAGGTATAGTCCAGACCACAAACCGTAAGGGTAGTGAAAACTATAGTGGTAAGAAAATCTGCTGCTCGCAAGAGCGTCCCGGTTCGAGTCCGGGTGGTCCTATGTGTGAGAACACCAAAATAAAAAAATAAGGTATATTATGAGTATAGATGAATGGACTTTGTTTGTTGATTCGATGATTCTTGCTGTAATTGTTGTATGGGCGGTAATGGATCGATGCAACATTTATATACTCAATAAGTGAGATGTGGTAAAAGAAAAGAGTTTAAGAATAGCATGAAGCCGCTAGGATTAATTTCTTAGCGGCTTCATTGTTTTTATTAGATTTTTTTTATTATTCAGCGTTTGCTGCGTAATTGACGAGTTATTTCTTCGCGGACCATTCTATCTATTCTATTAATTGATTCTTTTACCGGTTCTGGAAACATCTTACTTGTAATATCTTCTGTTTGTAAACTTGGCTCCATTTTCAATGCTCTATCAATTAATTTTTTAAAAACAGGAACCATAAGCGGTTCAAGCTTTTTAAAAGCTTTTTCCCCGAATTCTGGGTTTGAGGCTAAGAATTTTTCTATTGCACCTTGTTTAGCTGCTAATTTTTTTAAGTAAATATTATGCAACAGAAGAAAATTCAAAAGAGTTGACAAGCTGTGGAGTGAATGCTAGAACTATAAGAAAGGAGATAGGAAATGACTTTTCAGCCGCTACAGCACCGTTATTGTTCTCGTTGCCGTTGTGAATTGAGCGATGTAGCATCAATGGAACGTGGAATGGGTCCGCTTTGTGCAGGTAAGAGCACCAAGCTATATGCAAAGACTATTCCTGCAAATTATGCAATGGCAAATATTAGTGCTCTTGCAATCAACGATGAACTAATGCATTCTGAGTGTCATTCTCTATGGCATGAAACCCGTCAGAAGCTTCTTGAGGCTACGCAGAATGCAGCAAATGTGGATCAGGCAAATAATTTTGCTTGGACTGGTGAGGATCTTCGTCGGATTGTAAAGAATATTGATTTTATTCTTTCTTATCGTCATCCCCGTGAATCTACCAGGGATCATCTTATTCAGGTTGTTCGTCATCTTGGATATGTTGGTTTGGCTGGTGTTCTTTCTGGTGAGGCTTCTACTGGCGAAGCTCGTCTATGGTTTGAGAATGGAAAGGTAAATCTTCAGGGCAGCCGCAATAAGAATGCGTATAGGGCATTTGCAGCCATTCGTGGAGTTACGCTACCTCGTGCCGTTGGCAAGCCTTACATGGCTCCTGTGAGCCTTCTAGAGCCCTTCCTGAGCCTTGTGTTGCGGTTCTATCCAATGTACGAGGGAGACTTTGGAGAGATTCGTGCTGCGGCTGCTGCATGGGTTCCACCGGCACCGGATCAGACGTTTTATATTACTCCTACAGTTACTGAAGCACTAGATGGAGTTGCATATATCCGTATGAGGAGTGAGGATTTTACTCTTCAGTTTAATTGGATGCGAAATACAAACATGGCAGGATTTATTGCTAGTTTGAAGTCTGCTGTTCCTTATGATTCTCGTGCATTTGATCCTGTGACAAAGCTATGGCGATTTAAGAAGGAGCATCTGGATACTGTAAAGGGAGTCATTACGAATTCCCATATCTTTACTGAAACTAGGGAGATTTCTAGTGAAGACATTACTCCGCCTAATTCATATACATTCAGTAGTGGTCGAAGTGGTTATGGTTATAGAAGGTATGTTTGATTGATGAGAGAGCCCTGGAGAGATCCGGGGCTTTTTCTTTTCAATCTAAGAAATCTTTTGAGAAGAGATCTTTAAGGCTTTTTGGTCTAGCTACAGAGACATTAGCTACTTTAGCATTCACGGTTATTTTCTTTTTTCTATTTTCTTCTGCTGCTGACATGAGTAAGCGTTTAGCTTCTTCTAGGGTATCTTTATTTTTTGTTACCGCCTCTTTTATTGGTTGAGGAGCTGGAGCAGATTTTTGTTGTGGTTCTTCATTATGGGTTAAAGCTTCAAGGAATGCTTTTTTAAGATTATTTTTAGCGGCGGTAGCAGCTTTAGAAAGTTTAGATTCCTGGAATGAATCTTCATTTGATTCTGAAATTGTAGAAGATTCAGGTATACCTGATGCTGTGAATGTCTTTTGAACTCTTTCTGGAACAACACCTTCAAATCCTGGTGCTAATAAAACTGTACCTGATTTTAGAGCCGGAGCAGCAAAAACTATCTGTTCAATCCCTGAAACTGCTTCTGGTGGAACAGGTTTTCGTTGTGAGTTTGTCGTTACTGGATCTGAGATAAAGAATTCATCAAGATTTATTTTATCTTCAGAAGTTAATTGATGATATTCTTCACGATATTCAGGTTTCTTCTTTTCCATCAATTCTTCTTCTTCTTCTATGGCGTCTTCTTCTTCAATATCTTCATCTTCCATGTCTTCTTCCGAAGAATCATCATCTATATCGTCTTCTTCCATATCTTCTTCGTCTGACTCTTCTTCTTCGAGATCTTCATCTTCATTATAATCTTCGTCTTCTAATTCTTCATCTGAGTCAATTGGTTCTGATGGGGTAGATTTATCTTTGTCTACAGCGGCTGTAACTGTAACTGGGGCTGCTTTTATTTTTAATGGTTCTTTGAATGAGATGAGTAATTCCGTTGGGGTAAAGTATAAACTTCCCAGGATGACTTCTAATTTACCGAGATATTTTTTACCGATATTATAATTTTCTTTTAATCCTGGGATTAGAACTTTGATTACATCATTTGGTTCTCTTGTACATGGATATACGATACCTTTATCTGAACCGAAATCTGTTACAAGGAAACGGAACTTAGGTTTTGATTTAGGATCTGAAGTAGTTCCTTCAATTGACATTTTGAAGCTAAGTTCATTTTCTTCATTTAGACGTAGTTCTACTTTTGGGATTGGATTCATAGATTAGTTCTTTTTTCTGAGATAAGATTTAGGAAGTTACTCTTAACTATTGGTAAGACTTCTTTATTTTGATAAGTATTGTTTTCAAGTATACAAGAACCTACAAGTGCTTCATCTGAAAGTTGCTGAGAGGTATAATAGAAATCTTCTACTTCGACTATTATATTAGGTTTATCGGATACACCATGAGCTATGGTTTGTATTTTAGGAACTTGTAAGCTACCTTTTAATTTAATAGTTTTAGGAGCTGCCTGATGTTTTTCTAGTCTTTTTTGATTAAGAGTTAAGAGATTAGTTTCTACACTAAGATCCAATTTAATTTCTCTTCTTTTGCCAGCGCCGGAACCTCCAAGAAATCTAAATTTACTTTGAGGTTGTCCTGCGGGGGCACCTGGGAGTTCGATACCACCATCCCAGAGAAGAAGATCGTCCCAGAGGAAGTTGTCGTCATAGAGTTGCTCTTCATTTAAGAATCTTTCGAAAACTCGTTTCATAAGAATATCTTTTTTTCCTCATCTATAATAGATAGAGTTTGAAGAAGTTGTTTTTTTGTTTCTTCATATCCAAATATAATAGCTTCCTTAATAGATTCTTTTTGAAAGATCATGCTATCTGGATTTGGGATTCTAGATGGAATAAATATATTAATTTTAATATTATCGATAGTTTTTGCTGCACGAAGAGCTGTATAGCAATCCATTAGATATATTTGATCGCTCATTATTTCTGATGCTCTAAGAGCTACCCTTGGTGCGCTTACAAGAGTATATTCCTCGCCTATTCTTTCTCTTGTAGCTATTGGAGTAGTTAAAATTACATCAATTTCATCTGGTCTTTCTTTTAGGGCTTCTAGAATAGGAACCTGGTGACGTATACCTCCATCTACCCATTTTTGTCCATCTATTATTATAGGATCAAATATAAGAGGAAGATGACTACTAGCAAGAATATATTCTCTTATCTTTTCATTATTTCCGGGAATAGCAACATATTCTCCTGAATGAAGATTTACGCATCCAACAGTTAATACGGTTTTACTACCTATAATTCTTTGTTCATCTAAGAATTCTGTAACCAAAGCTCTTAATGGAGCTCCAGAGTATAGGCTTCCTTTTCTCATGGAATAGAGATAATTAATTGGTTTAATAGAAGACCAAGGAATATATATGTCAGATGTAGAATGAATATTATTCCATATATTTAACAATCCATGCATATTAGCTGCTTGTTCATCTGGCGGAAACATAGCAATCCAGGAAGCATTTAAGGCACCTACTGAGATACCGTGGACACTGTGCCATTTATGTCCTGCTTCAGCCAATGCTTGCAAAGCTCCAACTTGGTAACTTCCATTTGAGCCGCCGCCGGAAAGTACAAGTGCTCGCTTTGGTTCAGACATTTATTCCTCTCAGCAATTCATATCTTTAATTATAGAAATTTAATTTATAATACAAATAAAAGATATTTATTTTTGATGAAAGAATTTTTTAACAAACTAACTTCCGAATTAAAATCTTCAAAGGAAAATGAGTTTGTTTGCAAAGATTCTCAAATTAATTGGATTTTTAAAAATATTTGGAACATTAATATTATTTTGCAGAAATCAGATGTTGAATTAATAAAATTTGGCAGACATCTTTCTCTATCTTATGAAGGGCAACGTTTCATATTAAAAGAATATGGCAAAGAACTTACAAAGACAGAAAAAATAGAGTTTATAGAGCAACAAAAAATTAATGTTAGTTTTTCTTTTTCAGAAGGAATTATAAGACTTACAGGAACTGGATTAACAGATGGAACTTGGAAAGGAGTTGCGCCAAGAACCAGAGCAATACCTTTTATTTCTATCTCTAACGATAAAACAAAAACTTATATTGAATCCATAGAAGAAGGAGGGAAATTCTTTCAAATCTCTGATTCTCTAAAGAACATTGCTGGATTAAAATTATGGTTAAAATGGGATAATCCATGTGACTTATATCCTGAAACAAATAAAATTGCTTCCTGGAAAGATAATTCTGGAAATTCTAATCATTTATTACAAGAAGATATTCTTAAGGCTCCACAATTAGATTCGGATAGAGAAATGATTGAATTTAATTCTGGAGATATTTTATATAGCAAACCTTTTAATATAGATTTACAGAGAGATTTAAATTTAACAATTATGGCTGTATTCGAGATGTCGGAATTTGTCTTTAAAGGAGATAAACAAAGAGTTTTAACTCTAATAGATTCAAATAATAATTCTATAGACATGATCTTGGAGAAAGAAAAAGACCAGATTGGTAGATATCCGGAATATACAAATGTTACAAGAGTTTTTTGTAAACATGTTTTTAACATTTGCGGCAAAACTTTTGAAAATAAAAATT